>Ga0209167_10000009_pt1:0-310000 | contig 315282 bp, 259 predicted proteins | sample Coa_R1_9_FD_187154 | JGI IMG/M metagenome (GOLD analysis project Ga0209167, IMG submission 187154) | Surface soil microbial communities from Centralia Pennsylvania, which are recovering from an underground coalmine fire - Coalmine... | ecosystem: Environmental > Terrestrial > Soil >...
TTCACTCCGGCGACCACGTCGGCTTCGCTGGCGGCTTTGGGCAGGTAGGTTTCGATCAGGACGATCTCGGCGGCTTCTTTGTCGGCCATTTCCTGGCGTCCGCCTTTGGTGAACTGCTCCACCGACTCCTTGCGCTGCTTGATCAGCGTGGCCAGCACGGCCTGGGCTTCTTTGTCGTCAAGCGGGGACATTTTCTCGACCTGGCGAAGATGCAATGCGCTCTTAACCATGCGCAGGGTGGAGAGGCGGGCTTCGTCCTTCGCTTTCATGGCGGTGACGATGTCTTTCTGGATCTGTTCGGTGAGGCTCATGGGGGGATTATAAACTTCAAGATCCCCACGTCTCGCAAAAGACGCGAGACATGGAGCACCCTCACCTCAGTTGGTTCGAAATTCTTGAATTGATATCTGCTCCCTGACCGTCCGACCGCGCATCTGATACGGGGGAGGAATCACCATGAGCAAACTCGCGATTTGGGCCCAACTGGAAGCTCGACCTGGCAAAGAGAAGGAAGTTGAGGCGTTTCTGAAATCGGCGCTGCCGCTGGCCGAGCAGGAAAAGGGAACGGTCAGCTGGTACGCCATTAAAATGGGGCCCGGCAAGTACGGCATTTTCGATACGTTTGCCGACGAAAACGGCCGCAACGCTCACCTCACCGGCCCCATTGCCAAGGCATTGTTTGCCAAAGCGGACGAGCTGTTCGCCAAGGCTCCAGAAATTGCAAAACCCGAAGTTCTGGCGGCAAAAACCCGGAAGTAATCCAGCGAGAATTAACCCATCCAGCAAGGCATTTCGCGCCTCCCTGTCGGGCGCGAAGTGCGTTCCAACCGCATCCGATTCCGCGCCGCTTCCGATAGAATGGAGGGGCAACAAGAATCCTGTCTTGCCCAAAGGACTTCATCGGAAATGCTGCATAAGAATCGTCTTTTTACTCCCGGGCCAACGCCGCTGCTACCAGCCGCGCAAACGGCCATGGCTTCGTTCACTGCCCATCACCGCACCGCGGACTTCCGACAACTGTTTCAGCGCGTGCTGGCCGACATGAAAGATTTCGTCGGCACCAAGAATGACGTGCTGGTGCTGGCTTGTTCGGGCACCGGAGTGATGGAAGCTTCGGTTTCGAATCTGACTTCTCCCGGCGACAAAGTGCTGGTGCTGACGGCCGGCAAGTTCGGCGAACGCTGGACCGGGCTAGCCAAAGCCTTCGGTTGCAATGTGGACATGCTGAGCGTCCCCTACGGCCAGACGTTTTCGCTGAATGAGATTCAGGCGAAGATCACTCCAGAAATAAAATCCGTGTTCGTGCAAGCAACCGAAAGTTCCACGGGCGCGCGTCATGACGTAGAAGGCATCGCCAAGATCGTGCGCGCCACGGGCGGGGCTTCGGGAAACGACACGATGCTGGTGGTGGACGCGATCACCGGTCTCGGCACGACTCATCTCGACGTAGACGGCTGGGGCGTGGACTTCATCATCGGTGGATCGCAGAAGGCGCTGATGATACCTCCGGGACTGGCGTACTGCGCGGTCAGCGAGCGGGCGTGGAAGCGCATGGACACGACAACCTCGCCGCGCTTCTACTTCGATCTTCGCAAAGAACGAAAATCGGCCGCCAAGGGCGAATCGGCCTACACGCCGGCGACGTCGCTGTTCGCCGCACTGGGAGCGGCGCTCGAATTCGTGCGCGGCATGGGAAGCGGCGACCTCGCCAAGGGCCGCGAGGTGCTGGTCAACAACGCCGAGCTGTGCGCGGCGATGACGCGTGCCGGAGCCAAAGCACTTGGACTGAGCTTGTACGCTGCATCCCCGGCGGCCGCGTTGACGGCGATTTCGTCACCCGAGGGCCTCGACGCCGGAAAGATCGTAAAAGAATTCCGCGAGTCGTTCGACGCGGTGGTGGCCAACGGACAAGGCGAGATGAAAGGCCAGCTTTTCCGCATTGCCCACATCGGCTACTACGATTATCTCGACACCATCGGCATTCTGGGCGCGCTCGAACATGTTCTGGCCAAAACCACGGGCAAACGCGTGGCGTATGGCGCGGCGGTGAAGGCGGCCCAGGAAGTCTACGCGCATAGTCTCGCGGAAAAGCCACAGCTGGTGGGTGCGTAAAAACTGTGGCCCGCCCTTGCGCCCGTCCTATTGAACCGTGAAGTTCATGGGAGCCGATGTTTCACTCTGCGTGCCGCCGCCGTACGGGCCACCGGGAGTGCCCGGGTTGGTAACGGTAACTTGCACAGTAGCTGCCGTGGCGATGGCCGAAGCCGGGATCGAGGCCATGAGTTGATTCCCGCTGATGTAGGTCGTGGTCATGACGGCGCCGCCGAAGTTTACTTTCGCCGTTCCCGAGAACGCGCTGCCGTTGACGGTGAGGCTGAACGCCGGGCTGCCTGCCTTCATCATCGGTGGCGAGAGCTGAGCGATGGCCGGGACGTTTCCGGGCGAAGGGTTCATGTATGAGTGGGAACCGTAGCCGCACGCCAGGGCGAAAACGGCCAGGCCGCTCAGGAACAGGATCTGCAAGGTTTTCATGGGACCTCCTTTTGGGCAATGGCCCATGCAGAAAAGCGTACAAACTGCGGCAAAGGCAGGTGTCAGCGCCGCGTCATTTAGTTGTCAATCTCTTGTCAGAACGTCAAGTTATTGAGCCAGAAGGAATTGAGGGGACTCGGTGAAGATTGTTATCGCAGAAAAGATTTCGGCATCGGCAGTGGAGCAGCTTAAGGAACCAGGTTGGACCGTGCTCACGGCGGACCAACTGGACGGCAAACTTACGGCTCATCTGGAGTCAGCCGACGCGTTGATCGTGCGCTCGGCAGTCCAGGCCGACGCAAAGCTTCTGGAACACGCGAAAAAGTTGCGCGTGATCGGGCGCGCGGGCGTAGGCGTGGACAACATCGATCTCGATGCCGCCACGCACAAGGGCATCGCGGTGATGAACACCCCGGGCGCCAACGCCGTGGCTGTGGCCGAACACACGCTGGGCATGATGCTGGCCATGGCCAGGCACTTGTGCCGCGCGGATGCGCTCATGCACGCGGGCAAGTGGGAGAAAAAATCGCTGCAGGGCACCGAGCTGCGCGCCAAGACGCTGGGTATAGTCGGGCTGGGACGGGTCGGCCTGGAAGTGGCGCGGCGGGCTCGCGCCTTTGGGATGGAACTGGTCGGGCACGATCCGTTCGTGTCGGTCGCAGTTGCGAAGGAACAAGGGATTCGCATGGCCACGCTCCACGAACTCTATGCCGCATCCGATTACATCACGCTGCACGTCGGTCTGACGCCGCAGACCGCGGGCATGATTAGCGAGGCTTCGATCGCAAAGATGAAGAAGGGCGTGCGCCTGGTGAATTGCGCGCGCGGCGAACTGGTCAACGAGGCCGATCTGGCGCAGGCGCTGAAAGCGGGCAGCGTGGCAGGGGCAGCGCTTGACGTTTTCACCGAGGAGCCGCTGAAGAATTCTCCGCTGCTCGCTCTCGACAATGTTTTGCTGACGCCACATATCGGCGGCTCGACGCACGAGGCGCAGGACGCCGTGGGCGTGCAGATTGCGCAGCAGGTGCGGGAATATCTGAAACACGGTGTCATCCAGAATGCGGTCAATGTGCCTTCCGTATCGGCCGAGGAATACGCGGTGATGCAGCCTTATATCATTCTGGCGGAACGCATGGGAGCATTCCTGGCGCAGGTTTCCGAAGGAACCGCCGAGGAGATTTCCGTCCGTTACAGCGGCCACATCGCCGAATGGAAAACGGAACTGATTCGCAACGCCGCCATCAAGGGCATCCTGAACCAGGCGCTGGAGGAGAAAGCAAATCTGGTGAACGCGGCCGCCATCGCCGATTCTCGCGGCCTGCGCGTGCACGAATCGCATAAAGCGAAGAACCCCACCGGCGGCACTGCCAGCGTGCTTTCGATTGAATTGAAGAGCGCAACCGAGGAACACGCTGTAAAGGGCGCGGTGCTGCACGGGAACGAGCCGCGATTACTGCACGTGGATGGCATCGATGTAGAAGCTCCGCTGGAACGCAACCTGATCTATCTCCGCAACCGCGACGTTCCCGGCGTGATTGGCAAAGTCGGCACGATCCTGGGCGAGGAAGAGATCAACATCGCGAACTTTTCCCTGGGCAGGCGCAGCGCAGAAGCAGGCTCCAGCCAGCCTAGCGATGCCATTGCCGTCGTCCACGTGGACGGGCAGGTTTCAGAAGCGGTGTTGAACAAGCTGCGGAAGATTCCGGCGGTGCAGCAGGCGAAGGCGGTGCGGCTGTTCTAGACCAGATTTCAGATTGCAGATTTTAGATTTCGGATTAATCTTGGTGAGAACAGCGATCTTCAATCTGAAATCTGCAATCTTCAATTGTCACTACGATTCCGACTCTTCCCGGCGCAGCTTCCGGCTCTCGGCCAGCAGCGTCATCGAGTGCATCAGGTTTTGCAGGGTCACAATGCCGATAAGTCGCTCGTCTTCCACCACGGGGATGATGCTGGAGTTGTGGGAGTTGAGCTTGCGGAACGCGGTGCCCAGCGACTCCTGCCGCATGGACACTTCAAAAATCTTGTTCATGACGGCCTGCACGTAGCCGTTGCCTTCCACACGCAGCGCCTCCAGGATGCGCTGCTTTGAGACCACGCCCACCATGTCGCTGCCGCGCACTACGGGAAAATCGTCCTGCAACGAGTGCACGGCCTTCTCCAGCGCACCTTCAAGAGTGTCCGCGGGCGAGAGCGTGGCAAAGTCGGTGAGCATGATTTCTTCCAGGCGGACGTTGTCGAGCACGGACTGAAAAACAATCGCCCGCTCCTCCAACTGCGCCGCGGAGAAAACGATCACGCCCACCATGGTGAGCCAGGTGTCGCTGAACAGGCCCGCGATCATAAACACCATGGCAATCGCGTTGCTGATGGAGACGGCGCGGCGCGTGGCGGTGGCAGTGTCCAGGGTGCGGCGGAAGAGCGCGCGCAGGACGCGGCCGCCGTCGAGTGGATACGCCGGCAACAGGTTCAGAGCCGCGAGATAGAGATTCGCCCACACCAGACTGCGCGGCAGATTCCGGCCTTGCAGCCAAGGCCAGGTCCAGAGATCGGGATGATCGACGGTCGCCAGCACGACTGCAACGGCGAGAAACGCCAAGGCGAGATTGGTGAGCGGTCCGACGAATGCCAGACGAATGTCGCGCATCCAGAGAGAGTCCCCGGAAGCGGGTTTGCCGGCATGGGTTTCTTCGAGCCGTTTTTCTTCGACTCTCTTCTCTTCGAACAGTGTGACTCCGCAAAGAGGCAGAAGAATGATAGCCTTGGGCACCATCCCGGCGCGCCGTGCGGCCAACATCTGCGCGCATTCGCGCGCCGCTACGCAAGCCAGAACGATCGCGACCAGGGCCAGGTCGCGCGGTCCGTTCGCGACCCCCTGGTTCGCCCGGTAGTCGGTGGCAAACACGAACAGGAACAGCAGAAGAAAAGTGGGGTGGATGCGAATCTCCACCTCAAACAGCCGCCCGATTGGAATGGACCAGCTTCTCATCGCGTCCCCTACTGTTTATTCTACATGGGCCGGTCGATTGGTTCGGGCACTCGAAGGTGCAGAGTCATGCGAGTGATTGCGGGGAAATACCGGAGCTGTCCGCTGCGGTCGTTGCGCGGGATGGACATCCGCCCTACCTCCGACCGGCTTCGCGAGACCCTGTTCAACGTGCTGACGGCGGGGAATCCGGCGGCGCTCGAAGGCACGGTCTGGCTGGATATTTTCGCCGGGACTGGAGCGGTGGGTATCGAAGCCCTGAGCCGCGGCGCCAAACAAGTTTATTTTGTCGACGCTTCCGAGGCGGCCGCGCAGCTGATCCGCAACAATCTGGAGAGTCTCGGCGTCACCGGCGGATTCAAGATCTTTCGCGATGAATGGTCGCGTGCGTCGTGGCGCATCGAACGCGAACGCGTCGCCGCCGACATTGTGTTTCTCGACCCTCCCTATCAGATGAAGGACGCTTACGAACCAACCCTGCGCGCGCTGGCGGATTCCAGCCTGGTGTGGGCGATGTCCGTCGTGATCGCGGAGCACGAAAAGAGGTTTAACCCCGGAGACGAGTTCGGGGCGCTGCGCAGATTCCGAAAGCTGGTGCAGGGCGATGCGGCGCTCAGCTTCTACCGCCTGGGCAGCGGCCCCATCGTGAAAGGATGAACCTCGCGAGATAAGTGCGAGAAGACGGATTGCGCGCAGCATTCCGCGGAGAACGCGGCAGCTACATGATCAGTTCGTCGCTTTGCTGCGCGATGGGATGTTGCATCTCCTGCAAGTCATTCTTGACCATGTTCAGCCCATACACGCAAGCTTCGAAGTTCTTCGACAAGTTGGCGAACAGGGGTGCGACCTTGGCGTACTCGAAGTGTTCGAACTTGGAGACGACGTAATAGCTTTCCTTGCCTGCCTTCACCCAGTCGACAAAATTTTCCAGCCGATTGTGGCGCAGACGAAAGCGGTTGATGCTCTCGGGAAACATCCCCGCGAAAAAAAGCGTGTAGTCGCCGATGTGCTTGCGCACCTGGCGCTCGCGATCGAAAGAAGGTGCCGGACCGTAGACAGGATCGGATTGGAGCAGCATTTCGCCGACATCGGCGAGGGGGCGATTGGCGGTGTCACGAATCTTGAACAGCTGATCGGCCTCGCAGAATTCCGCCAGCAAGTGCGAGACATAGGCCACCACCTGCGGATCGCGAATGCCGATTTCCGCGGCATAGTGGCGTCCGACTAAAGCTTGAAACAGCTCCTGCAGCGGATGCGATTCCTCAATCATGGTTTTGGGCCCCCAAACTCCGCAACCGGCACGGAGTTTCAATCTCTTGCGTGTTAGATACATCAGCTTTCAATTGCACGCAAGTGACTTTTGTTTATCAGCTCGATTCGTTTTCCTGATTGCTTAGATGCAGAGCTTGTGCAGCGCGTCATTGCGCGCATTTTATTGGCAGTCTTGCCAGGCGGCTGCCAATCGCCCCAATATGCGGGGTTTCCCTTGCGACATGAAGCGACTTGTAGAATGGACAGCCAGGGAGACTCCAGATGCAACGGCAGAACATTTCTAGCGGCACTCCGTGGGAACCGATTGTGGGTTACTCGCGTGCGGTGAAAGTCGGACCATACGTGCATGTGGCGGGCACAACGGCCACCGGACCAGACGGCAAGATCGTGGGCGTGGGCGATGTATATGCGCAAGCGGTGCAGATCCTGAAGAACATCGAAAGCGCGCTGAAAAAGGCAGGTGCGAGCATGAAAGATGTGGTGCGCACGCGCATGTTCGTAACCAACATCGCCGAGTGGGAGAAGATCGGCAAGGCCCACGGAGAGTTTTTTCGAGACATTCGTCCGGTAACTTCCATGGTGCAGGTGAGCGCGCTCATCTCGCCGGAGATCTTGCTCGAGATCGAGGCGGACGCGATCGTGACGGAACGCTGAACGTCGCGGCGCTGATCTGCGGCTGCGACGATGAACCACGTCGTCCGCTAAGTCAGCGGCTTCGACATGTTCACGAAGTGGCAGGGCAGCTTTGGGTTTAGCCCGGGGGTGAACGGAGCGGTACCGGTTATAACGTATCCGCGGCGCCGGTAGAAATCCGGCAGCTCTTTCCGCACGTTGACAATTCTCAGGTCCATAAAGCGGCTGCCGGCCTTGGCGCAGTACTGTTCGGCCGCGGTCATCAGCTTCGACCCGAGTCCTGCCTTCTGACACCCGGGATCAACCGAGAGCAAACCCAGGTAGGACCTCTCGCCCCGCAACTCTACTTGCACACAACCAATCACAGCTCCATCTTCTTCGGCGAGCAGGAACGTGCTGGATCGGAACAGTCCTCGTACCGTCGGCACATCGATGCGTTCACGGTCCATGAGGAAGCTCTCCGCCTTCCGAAAGGCCGCGTTGATCACGGCGCCGGACCGGCCACGCGAGTGAACACAAATTTCCTCCGCCAGGGCCACTGAGGTCTCGATCATCCTGGACCCAAATCATAAGCTCGTCCCCGTTTTGGCCACACGAGTACGCATTCTGCATCGAATGGGCTCAAATTCGCTTGACATCGGCTTGGCGGCGAGCATAATGCGACAATCCCACTTTCTCACGGGATACCGACCAGGTCGGACTCAGCTCAGAGATCTTCCCCCATGAGCTGAAGGAGGCGCTTATGAGCGTGCTCGAACTCTGTGACCGGGAAATCGCTGCTGTGCCGCTCGATGCCAGCGTAGCCGACGCCATTCACAAAATGCTGGCTCACCATGTGGGCGCGGTCGCCGTGGTCGACAGCGAATACCGGGTGGCCGGAATCTTCACCGAACGTGACGTGCTGCGCAAGATGGCGCTAAGCCGGACCGATCCTCAGACCACTTCGGTTCGCGAGCTCATGACTACGCCGGTGGAGATGGCCACACGCGCCACCGGAGCGGGCGAAGCGCTCACCACTATGCTCGAGCGCCATTTCCGCCATCTTCCCGTGGCCGACGACAATGGCAAGCTGCTGGGCATTCTTTCCATCCGCAACCTGCTGGAGTGGCGCGTCGATGACCTCAGCCGCGAACTGGCGTCGCTCGAGCAATATGTCTCTAACGATGGGCCAGGCGGGTAAACCTAGCCGCTCGGCCGTGCCGTCCACGCCGGAGAGATTCCGGCTTTAGCCTCTGAGGGCTTGAATTGTTTTCCGGGCCCGAGAATTATTGAGACGGCTGCCGCTTCCCGCCTTGCTGCATCACTTGTTCCGTCACCCAATCCGTCCAACTCGCAGACTCCCCGCTCGAAATCAAGGGAGCCTTGCCGAGCACTGCGTCCACGAAGTTCTCGATCATCGGGTAATGCAGATTGGCATGAGGTGGAAGATCTTCTCGCCCGCCGGGATAAACCAGTTCGGGCCCGTTCAGCGGAGATAGTTCCATCTCGCCGTCAGTGCCGCGGATGCGGCATTCGTCCCGCCGCACCTTAGAATGCCAGCGAACGTCCACGATGCCTCGAACCCCGTTTTCGTAGTCGATCATGACGGTGGCGTTGTCCTCGACGGCATAGTGGTGAACCGCGTTCGAGAGCTGTCCACAAACTCGCCGCGGCTGGCCAAAAAGATAGTTGAGAACATCGATGCGGTGCGAAGCGATGTCGTAGAGCGGACCGCCTCCAGCCATTGCCGGGTCGATCAGCCAATTGCGCTCGCTCTCCGAGCCATCAAGCCAGGAGTGGCAGGTGAGTTCAGCGAGCACGGGTTTCCCGATGGCTCCAGCTTCGAGTAACTGTTTGGCGCGCTGTAGTTTGGGATAAGTCCGGCGATAATAGGCGACGCCGAACGTCTTACTCGCCTCCTGGGACGCCTGCAGCATGGTCCGCGCTTCGGCATAATTCGTGGCCAGCGGTTTTTCGCAGAGCACGTGCATCCCCGCTTGAAACGATTGAATCGTCTGCGGCGCGTGCAAAAAAACCGGCGTGGCGATATAGACGGCCTGAGGGTCGTCGTGCCCACTGCCTTGAACACTTGGATCCGAGAGTGCCTGCTGCAGGCACGACCACACCCGAGTCTGGAACGGCGCTGCCTTGGCAGGATCGCGCGTAACCACGCCGTGCAGGCGGCTTCCCGGTTCGGCTTGAATCGCCGGAATGACGCGGCGAAGCGCGATGTCTCCGATTCCGACCACAATCCAGTTCAGCATCGCCCGAAAAGCCTCTCGCGACTAGCTAGTGTGGGGCGGGCACTCCTGCCCGCCAACTCTAACCAGGAAGAAAAATTTGATCTTGCTTCTTCATCCAATTCTCGAAGCGGCAATGCCGCCGAGACGGCGGCGCTACGAAACCCGGCACAAACACCAAAGGCCGGCCTAAGCCGGCCTTCGAAAGCGATCTGCAACCAGAACTACTTCTTAGGAGCGATTGCGTCTTTGGCGGCCTTGGCGACGCGGAACTTCACCACGGTCTTGGCCTTGATCTGGATAGGTTCGCCGGTCTGCGGGTTGCGTCCCACGCGGGCTTTGCGGTGCGCCTTCACCAGGCGGCCCAGGCCGGGGACAACGAACACGCCGTTCTTCTTCGTCTCTTTGATTGCGGTATCGGCCAAGTGTTCCAGGAATGCCGCGGCCTGCTTGTTGTTGAGTTCGTTCTTCTCCGCCAGTAGGCGGACGAGTTGTGTTTTGGTCAAACCAGAAGCCATATACTTCCTCCTCGGAAAAAATGTGATGTAATTCCGTTGCCCGCCATCTTACTACTACAGCCCTGTGGAAAACACCCTGATTTTACGCGGGTTTGGCAAATGTGATACGTGGGGGAGGGCCTTTTTACGCGGCCTTTCTGGGATACCGATTCCAAAGTGGGCATTAAAAGCGTTTTTGTAAGCCCTCCCAAGGCCGTTCCGGAAAGCTCACAGCTGAAAGCCTTGACCACCAAGGACGCGAAGTCACACGAAGGATCCCCAAAGCCTTTCCTTCGTGATCCTTCGTGCCCGTTGTGGCGGATGCCTCCCTTGCTAACGGCAAACTGTCCACCGGCGAGATGACATAATGATTAGACGGGAGAGTTTTCTTGACTTGTTCCATCTGCGAAGTCCGTAAAGAGAAGCGGTTTTGTCCCGCCGTGCACGGGCGCATTTGCCCGCAATGTTGCGGCGAGCAGCGCGAAGTGACGCTCGATTGCCCCAGCGATTGTCCCTATCTGCAGCAGGCCAGGGCTCACGAGAAGCCGCGTCCGGCGGACCAGATCGACCCGGCGGCGCTTTTTCTCAACGTCGAGGTTTCCGATCGGTTCATGTACGAGCGCGAGCATCTGCTGATGGGCCTGACTTACGCGCTCGCCAAGGCCGTGCGCTCCGATCGCAACTTGAATGATCGTGACCTGCTCGCAGCGCTTTCTGCCCTGAGTACCAGCTACCAGCGCCTGGTAAATTCTGGATTGCACTACGAACAGCCGATGCCCAGCGCCTCGCAACAGCGAGTGGCTGCCGAGGTCGAGAACATGCTGAAGGAATATCGCGAGGCCGAGCAAAAACACATGGGTTACTCCACCGTGCGCGAGTCAGATGTGCTGAAGGCTCTGGTGTTCCTGGTGCGGCTGGGATACGGGCGCACCTCAGGCCGGCCCAAGGCGCGGTCTTTCGTCGAGTTTTTGCTGGCGCAGTTTCCCGAGAAAGAATCCAGCGTGGTTACACCGCTGGAAGCGGGCAGCCGGATCATCGTGCCGTAGAGAAAATCTGCCACGGATTTTCACGGATTCCAGGGATAAACCACGAAAATGCAGAACTCCAGCGTGTCTAGCCGTGTCATTCCGCGGCGCGTGGAGCGTGACCGAGGGTGCCCCATTTCTCGCTCCTTTGCGAGAAAGTGGGGATTTTCTGGCCTGACCGTAAGAGTGACTGCGCGCATGATTAGGCGTTTAATCCGCGTTAATCCGTGGCCGCCCCGTCTTGAATTTTTCGCGCGACCTGCCCCGGCGGCAGCGCATCTCGCAATTCGCTAACGGTTTTCTTCAGCACCGAATGGCACGCCTCCGGCGCGATTTCCGCCAGCGGCTCGAGCACAAAGCGGCGCTGATGCATCGCGGGATGGGGTATCCTCAACTCCGGCGACTCCACGACGGCATCGCCAAAAAGTAGAATGTCGATGTCGATCGTGCGCGGACCTTTTTTCTGCGTTCGCTTCCGCCCCATCTCTCGCTCAATACCGAGCAAGGCCGCCATGAGTTGGGATGGCGTCATTGTTGTTTCGAGCGCAACGGCGCAATTCAGGAACCAGGCCTGGTCCGTGACTTCAACCGGCTCCGTCTCGTAGAGGGAAGAAACAGCAACCACGCGTCCCGCCGACTTCAGGCGCGTGATGGCTTCACTGATGTGACCGGCGCGATCTCCGACATTCGCACCCAGCGAAAGATAGACCAGAATCATGAGTAGCGCCGCCATCCCGGCGGGCGTCCCCGATCGCCGTGCCGAAGGCGAACCGATCCTAAAGGAAATCCAATCAGAAGAGTCAACCGCAAAATCGCCAAACCTGATTCCGGCTCGGCATGTCCGCGAGGCCAATTGGCGGACCGTTACCTTTGTCACTTTCCGCCATCCGAGTGTAACCCTAGAATTGGCCTATGACGTTGGAGTCTCTTCTGTTGAGCCAGGACACCGATCTGGTTCGGGTGATTCGGCCCACGCTCGAAAAGCTCTCGATCGAGGTCGAAATCTGCCAGGAAGCGCGGGCGGCGGCGGATATTCTCGTTTCCGAGAAATTCGATGCCGTGATCGTCGATTGCGACGACTTGCGCGGCGGCCTGGAAGTGCTGCAGGGTCTGCGCAGTACGCCCAGCAACAAGAATTCCGTGACCTTCGCCATCCTCAACGGAAAAAAGACGACCACGCAGGAAGCTTTCGGCATGGGCGCGAATTTTGTGCTGCAAAAGCCGATCAGCAGCCTGAACGCCTCGCGCTGTTTTCACGCCGCTTTGAACTTCATGGTCCGCGAACGGCGCCGCTATTTCCGTCAGCCGGTGAAAATGCAAGTCACTGTTGTGCTCACCGAGAAGGAACTGAAGGCCACCAGCACCAACATCAGCGAGGGCGGAATCGCCCTGGTCTTGAAAGAAGCTCTGCCCAAGGGCGCCACGCCGCGCCTGAAGTTTGTGGTTCCCGACATCAACCTGAGCATGGACGTCGAGGCCGAAGTGTCCTGGGCGGATATCAATGGTCGCGCGGGTTTCCGCTTCCACAACGTTGCCGAGGCTACCCAGAAGATTCTGGAAAAGTGGCTCGACGACCGCATGGAAAAAGAATTTCCCGGCGCCAAAGATCGCATCGCCGCCGCTTCCGGAACGCTCCAGTAGACTACCCTCCAAGTCAGAAGGCAAAAGTCAAAATGCAGAAGTAAAACCTGGGTTCACTTTTGCATTCTGACCTCTAACTTCCGCATTCAGCTGTCGCCTCCCAGAAGCTACTCAACCTCATTCAGGCGGTATCCAGCTTGAGACTTGTTCATCTCCGTGAACGTGGCAATCTGGGAGTTTACGGGAGACCCATCTTCATGCTGACCAATGACTTTCGCATTGCACGCGTACAAAAAAGCCTGCGCTGGTTTGAAGAAGACCTGCCGCTGCTCGATATGCGAGTGAAAGAACTCTCCGCGGAGCGCCAGGAGTCCGCCCGCCGGTTCGCCGCCGCCGTTATTCACCAGACCCGAGCCGAACTGGAACGCTTAATGCAGCAGCGGCCGGAAGAGATCCACCATCCAGACCAATCTCCGCATAAGCCCGCGGACTGACCGGATCCTCCGCCACCTTGGTTGCGTTGGTTTTGGTGGCGTGGCGCGGGCACTCTTGCCCGCGAAATGCCCGAAACGCATGAGAATCTGGGGTCGACAAGGGCACTGCCGCGGCAGAGCTTCCCTAAATAGCAGATCCCACCACGGCATGCGCCGCCGCACTAAGCGCGCTCGCCGCCACTTCCTCGGCCAGCGTGACCTCTTCCCACAGCGTCTTGTCGCGCAGGATGCGCGATACCAGCGAGGTGTGCATGGCATGGCCCGCTCGGTCCGCCACCACGTTGCCCAGAATCTGTTTCCCCAGTAAAGCCAGATCGCCCACCAGATCCAGCACTTTGTGCCGGACAAATTCGTCGGGGAAGCGCAGCGGACCGTTCTCCACGCCGTCTTTGGTCAGAACAATACAGTTCTCGCGCGACGCGCCGCGGATCAGGCCCATGTTGCGCATCGCGCGCTCGTCCTCGCGCGAGCCAAACGTGCGCGCTCCCGCGATATGGCGCAGATAGTTGCCGTTCGAAAGTTCTACCTGGAAAGTTTCTTTGCCAATCAGCGGATGGGGGAAATTGATGGAATACGAAACGGAATAAGTGTCGGCAGGATACACCGCGATGAACTTGTTGCCCTCGCGCATCTCCAGTTCGCGCCGGATGCGCAAATACTTGCGCGGGCGCCGCTGTTTGCGCACGCCTGCCTTCTGCATCATCTCGACAAAAGGCCGCGCGCTGCCGTCGAGGATCGGCAATTCCAGGTTATCCAGCTCCACGATCGCATTGTCGATGCCCATGCCGATGAAGGCGGAGAGAATGTGTTCCGTGGTGGAAATGAGCACGCCCTTTTTCATCAGGCTCGTGGCATAACTCACGCGCGCTACGTTGAGGCCCACCGCTTCGATTTCAAAACCGTCCAGATCAGTGCGGCGGAACAGGATACCCGTCGCGGGAGGCGCTGGCAGCATGCGCAAAGAAACCGGAGCGCCGCTGTGCAGGCCAATGCCAGTGCACTCCACGGCTGCGCGGATTGTTTGCTCCTGGGTCAAATAAGAGACCTGTTATGTTTCGGCGAAGCAATAGATTACTGCTGGGCGAGGAAATCCGTGTGTGGCAAAAAAGCCACACTCCGTGGCGTGTTGCCAATGCCGAACCAGGTTGGTATCCCTGGGCTCGAGCCGTAAACCCTTATCTGGTCTATGAGTTAGATCTTGAGAGGCGCGGCGAAGTGCGGTTTTCCAGCCACTAGTGCTTGCCCGTTGGTTTATTCGGCAGTTTATTCGGATTGTAGCCCGAGTGTGGATCGAACATGGCTGCGTCCAGGCCCTGGTTGTAGCCTGCCGCGCTGAGGAAGCGCTGGCCGGCCATGTCGCCATTGAAGTAGCGGGTCCAACTGTAAGGCGTCATGATGCCCTGCACTGGGCGATAATTATCGTAAATTTCTTCCTCAAGATTCTTCTGCTTATCGACCGGATCGCGCCAGGTAAAGGTCTTTTTCAGTGGAAGATGCGTGTCGGCATCGAAATACAGAGTGACGGCCTCGTTCGCGCCATTGATCAGCGTAACCTGCACGGCGGGCTTCTCGGCCGCCACCGCGTTGCCTTCGTAGAAGAAGGCCACTTTAGGATCGTTCATCCAGGTGCGGAGCATGGTGTCCAGCGAAAATCTGCGCCGCCGCAGGTACGGACCGAGGTCTTTCTCCTCGATAGGCTTCGCGCCCTTGAAGGTGATTTCGAATCCCTTGTCTCCCACGTAAAGCTCGGTAATGTCGCGTTCTTTGGTGAGTTCTACGCGTTCCTTGTCGGGAAACTCGAAAAAGTTCCAGAACACCACGCCCGTGCTGGTAGGCCGGCCATTATAGAAGCTGTAGCCGCGCCCCTGAAACTCCTTGTCGCGGATACTCAGGTAAGCCTGCCCTCCCAGCGCCTGGATGGCCTGCTCCAGCACAGCTTTCGCTTTCCGCGCATTCTCCTGGTCCACGGGAATCTCGGGAGCGGACGCGCTCGGTGCGCTCGAAGGCGAAGCAGATTGCAAGGCAGGAGGAGTTCCTCCAGCAGAAGCCTGGCCCCAAGCGGGGCTCGCCGACAGGATGATCGTTGAACACGTGATCGCCGAGAGGACGACCGTCGAAAACAGGCTTGCCAAAAAAACTGCCGCCGAAGAGACGACTGCCGAACCAACGACCGCCGAAGTAACGATCACCCGGAAGACGATCGTCCGAACCGGGATCGCCGCAAACAGAATAAGAAGAAGGCGTTTCATCCAGTCTGAAGGGGTCGGCGTGCGCAAATAGAATTGTAGCGTTTCGTGTGGAATTCCCGCTCGCAGCTGCGAATATCCTCAAATTATTGGATGCAGAAATCGCCCCGCGGGCGGGGTTCGAGGACGAATTTTGTCGAGTTCATTGTCAGCATTCTAGCCGGCCAGAACCGCGCCGCCGTTGACGTTAAAGACCTCTCCGGTAATAAACCCTGCAAATTCGGTGCACAGAAACAGCACCGGGGCGGCAATCTCTTCCGGCCGTCCGGCGCGTCCCAGCGGGATCGTGGCGCGAATCTCCTCGCCGACGTTCGGGTCTTCCAGGGCAGGTTTCGACATGTCCGTATCGACCCACCCCGGGGCGACACAATTCACGTAAATGCCCGCCGAAGCCAGTTCGGTAGACAGGCTCTTGGTCAAGCTGATGAGTGCGCCTTTGGTAGCGGAATAGTCGCAATGGAAAGCCTCGCCGCGCTGTCCGCTGGTGGAACTGATCAGCACGATGTGGCCAGCGGCGGTTTTCCCGGAAAGGAGATGCCCCACCGACGACCCAACCCGCGGTTGCGACTTCATCTGAGCGACGCCATGTTTGACCAAGCCAAACACCGCATCCAGGTTGATGGCGAGAGTAGAGCGCCACTGCTCGTCGCTCATGCGATCGATAGCAACATCTTCCGGCGGCCAGACTCCGTGGTTCGCCACCAGAATGTCGAGCCGTCCGAAATGTTTGACCGTTTCGGCTACGAGGGAGCGGGCAGCTTCGGGGTTGTCCAGGTTGCAGGCCACGGCATAACAATTCGCCTCGCCGCATTCACGAGCCAACTCTTCCGCCTGAGAACGGGCCTTCTGATAGCTGAACACAACTTTCGCGCCAGCGGCAGCGAACATCCGCACCGTAGCCGCGCCGATGCCTCGAGAACCACCGGAAATCAAAGCGACCTTGCCTGCAAGGGAAAGAGGAATAGACATGGCAGCTAGTTTTCAGTTTCCGGATTCACTTTTCTCTCGATCCCTTCCTTCGAGTTACTCTGCCGTTTTCAATTCACGAATCCAAATGTTGCGGTAACGGACCAGATTGCCATGGTCCTGCAGCCCCAGCGGAAGCTTGTCGGGCCCAGCCTTGTAGGGCGGGCGCTTTCCGTGAGCGGTGGGCCCGGTGGGTTCCACGTTGTCCTGCACCAGCACCCCGTTGTGCAGCACCGTTACGCGCGCTGGACGAAGCAGCTTGCCGTCTTTCGCAAACCGCGGACCGTGAAAAACAATGTCATACGCCTGCCACTGGCCCGGCGGTCGCGAAGCGTTCACCTGGGGAGGATACTGGCCGTACACCGCAGACGCCTGACCGTCGGCATAAGTCTTATTCTCGTACGAATCCAGAACCTGAATTTCGTAGAGGCCCATCAGGAAGACGCCGCTGTTGCCCCGCTCCTGGCTCTCACCAACGGCCGGCAGGGGTTCTGCGAACTCGACGTGCAGTTGGCAATCTCCGAAGGCCTGCTTAGTAAAAATGTCGCCGCTGTTGGGCAGCACTTGCAGGTGGCCGTTCTCGACCGTCCAGCGCGCGGGTTTGCCATCTTTGTCGACCCACGCCGAGAGGTCTTTGCCATCAAATAACACGACAGCGTCAGAGGGAGGATGCCCGGGCACGTCTGGAGTACTGGCCGTTCCGGGATCAATCACCGGAGGCAACGGCCGGTTGAGATCGTGAATCTTCCACTGCATCGGCGCTTGCGCCAGTGAAAACTGAGCCAGGAACAACAGAGTGAGAAGGATCACTGCCGGACGAAAATAGTTCTTCATGGACGGCGCCGCCTCGCGCCGGAGAACATCATACTCAAAGCTCCCCAGAGCGCAAGGGTGAGGTAAGAATTCAGCCACGGATTTCCGCAGATCTTCACCGACTGTTCTTTTGTGGTTTCCTGGTCTATCCGTGGAAATCCGCGCAATCCGTGGCTCATTTTGCTTTGGCCTTGGCTGGTTCTTTCTCGCCGACTCGCCGGCTGACTTCAAACTTCATTTTGCCGGCGCGCTTGTCGGCGTCGACCACAATGTGGTCGCCGTGGAGAACGTCACCGTCCAGAATCTTCAGAGCCAGCGGGTCCTGCACCAGCTTCTGGATGGCGCGCTTCAGCGGGCGCGCGCCGAAGTTGGGATCGTAGCCCTGGGTGAAGAGCAAGTCCTTGGCGGCGTCAGTGAGCTCCAGAGAAATCTTGCGATCGGCCAGAAGTCGGCGCACGTCTTCCAGGCGCAGCTCGATAATCTTCACCAGTTGCTCTTTGCCCAGCGGGCGGAACACGATGATGTCGTCGACCCGGTTCAGAAACTCGGGCCGGAAATGCGAGTGCAGCGTGTTCATCACCTGCTGCGAGGCCCGCTCGAAATCCTCCTCGGAGCGCAGGCTCTCGGCCTGCAGGAACGACGAGCCGAGGTTCGACGTCATGATGATGATCGTGTTCTTGAAATCGACCACGCGGCCCTTACCGTCGGTGAGGCGGCCATCGTCCATCATCTGCAGCAGGACGTTGAAAACGTCGGGATGCGCTTTTTCAATTTCGTCGAACAGCACAACCGCATACGGACGGCGGCGTACCTGCTCGGTGAGCTGGCCTCCCTCTTCGTAGCCAACATAACCCGGAGGCGCGCCGATCAGGCGAGCGACCGAATGCTTCTCCATATATTCCGACATGTCGATGCGCAGCATGGAGCGTTCGTCGTCGAAAAGAAATTCAGCGAGAGCGCGGGCCAGCTCGGTTTTGCCAACTCCAGTGGGGCCGAGAAAAATGAATGAGCCGATGGGGCGCTTGGGATCGCTGAGCCCGGCGCGGGATCGGCGAATGGCGTTAGCCACGCGCTCGAGCGCAGCATCCTGGCCGACGACGCGCTGCCGCAGGCGCTCTTCCATGGTGACCAGCTTCTTGACTTCGCCTTCGAGCATCTTCGAGACAGGAATGCCGGTCCACTTGGAAACGATGCGGGCGATGTCTTCTTCGTCGACTTCTTCTTTCAACATGCGAGACTTGCCCGGGCTTTCCATCTGCTTCGTGAGCTTCGCGAGTTCGTCCTCCGCCTGGCGTATCAGGCCATAGCGAATTTCCGCGACCCTCTGCAGGTTACCTTTACGCTCTTCGGCCTGCTCTTCCGTTCTCAGTTTGTCGATCTTTCCCTTCAGCTCGCGAGCGCGCGCGATGAGATCCTTCTCCTTCTTCCAGTTCGCCTTGAGCGCATTGGATTTTTCGCGAATTCCGGCGAGCTCTTTATCAATAACCCCGAGACGCTCCTTTGAATTGGCGTCGTCTTCTTTCTTCAGCGCCTGCTTTTCAATTTCGAGCTGCGTGGCGCGGCGTTCAAGCTGATCGATGTCGGTGGGAAGCGAATCGATCTGGATCCGGATTGACGCGGCGGCTTCGTCGACCAGGTCGATGGCCTTGTCGGGCAGGAAGCGATCGGAGATGTACCGGTGCGAAAGCGTCGCGGCGGCGACGATGGCGGAGTCCTTAATGCGAACCCCATGATGCACTTCGTATTTTTCCTTCAGGCCGCGAAGAATCGAAATGGTGTCTTCGACATTAGGCTCGCCGACGAAAACGATCTGGAAGCGGCGTTCGAGCGCGGCATCTTTCTCAATGTACTTGCGGTACTCGTTCAGCGTGGTAGCGCCGATCGCGCGCAGTTCGCCGCGAGCCAGCGCGGGTTTGAGCATGTTGGAAGCGTCGATGGCGCCTTCGGCAGCGCCGGCTCCGACCAGCGTGTGCAGCTCGTCGATGAAGAGAATCACCTGGCCCTGCGAGTCTTCGATTTCTTTCAACACAGCTTTGAGTCGATCTTCGAATTCGCCGCGATACTTCGCCCCGGCGAGCATCGCGCCGAGATCGAGCGCAACCACACGCTTGTTCTTCAGAACTTCCGGCACATCGCCGGAAATGATGCGCTGGGCCAGGCCTTCGACGATGGCGGTCTTGCCCACACCCGGCTCGCCGATCAGCACAGGATTATTTTTCGTGCGGCGCGACAGCACCTGGACCACCCGGCGGATCTCTTCGTCGCGTCCGATCACCGGGTCGAGCTTGCCGCGGCGGGCCTGTTCGTTCAGATCGCGGGCGTAGCGCTCGAGGGCCTGATACTTGGCCTCGGGATTCTGGTCAGTAACTTTTTGCGAGCCGCGAATCGACGTCAGGGCTTGCAGAATCGCGTTATACGTGGCGCCGTGGCGGGCGAGAATCTGTTGCGCGGCATCGCGCTTCAGGTGCGTAATGGCCAGCAGCAAGTGCTCGGTGGAAACATATTCGTCCTTGAAATTGGCGGCTTCTTTGAAGGCCTGCTCCAGCAGCTTGTTGGTTTCGTTCGAGAGCGTAGCCTGGGCGGCGCTGCCGGAAACCTTGGGCAGCTTTTCGATTTCTTTGTAAAGCTCGCTCAGAACCGCTTGCGGGCCGATGCCGACTTTTTCGAGCACGGGCGGGACGATGCCTTCTTTGTCCTCTAGCAGGGCGGCCAGCAGATGCAGCGGCAGCAACTCGGGATTGCCGTGTTCAGAGGCGAGATCGTTCCCGCGCTGCACTGCCTCCTGCGCTTTCACGGTGAATTTGTCCCAACGGATGGGCATGGCAGTTCTCTACTTTCTTGTTGTCATTCTGAGCGAAGCGAAGAACCTGTGCAACAGGGCAGCACAAAAACTGCATGGGTCTTCGACTCGCTCAGGGGACCGCATTTTTAACACAAAAAAATGGGAGGCAGGCATCTCAGCCGCCTCCCGCTTAAAAAACGAATCGAGCTGCGCTCGATTGAACAGCCGAGGCGGCTGTCCCCACATGACGCCCCCGGCTTACGCGGCTTTGCTGGGGGCCTTGCTCTCGATGGTCTTTTCGACACCAGCGCCGATGTTGACTTTGATCTGCTTCGGCTTGGCTTCGGCTTTCTTGGGCAACGTGATCTTCAACACGCCCTTGTCGTAGTTCGCCGAAACTTTTTCGGAGTCTACGGTGGTGGGCAGGTTGAACGTGCGGGTGAAGCTGCCATAATGGCGCTCCACACGTCGGTAGTTCTCTTCTTTCTCTTCCTTCTCGATCTTGCGCTCGCCGTGCACGGTGAGGGTGTTGTTCTCGATGCGGACATCGATGTCTTTCTCGTCGATTCCGGGCACTTCGATCTTCAGGCTCACATTGTGCTCGTCTTCGTAGACGTCGACTGCGGGGGCGAAGCTCGAGGTAGTCAGCGACTCGTCCTGGCCCTCGCGATAGGTCTCGCGGAACAGGCGATTCAGGCGGTCCTGCAGGGTGGAAAACTCACGAAACGGTTCAAAACGGGTAAGTACGGTCATGGTAAATCCTCCTTCGAAGAATTGATCTTGATGGTTCCGGAGCACTGATAAGGGCTTCGGTACAACTAATCAGATGTCTGATTAGCCTAAAGGAATCATAAAATATGAGTGTATTATTGTCAATCACATCATGTGGCATGTTTTCATTATGTTACATAGGCTATGACGCATTTTAAGTATGCGGTTTCTGGGACATTCAGAAGAACTGGATGGTCTTTGGCTTGGCCGCGAAGCTCGATCAGGCGCAGGCTCCGGTGGGCGTCCAGGGCAGCGTCGGCCAGCATTTCCAGGAAGTTGGCTGTGCTCACGTGATACGAGCAGGAGCAAGTGACGAGGACGCCGCCGGGGCGCACCATCTTCAGGGCGCGGAGATTGAGTTCCTTGTAGCCACGGAGCGCAGCGTCGAGGTTGCCCTTGGTCTTAGCAAAGGCAGGCGGGTCGAGAACGATGGTGTCGTAGCGACGGTTGGAGGCGGCGTAGTCCTTAAGCAGGTCGAAGGCGTTGGCTTCGATCCATTCGATCTCGGGATGTTTACCGTCCCGGTGGTTGAGGGTGGCGTTCTGGTCGGCGATTTCGAGCGCGGGACGGGAACTGTCGACGGCGGTCACGCTGCTGCACCGCGGCGCGAAGTGCAGGGCGAAGCCTCCTTGGTAGCAGAAGACGTCGAGAGCGTCTCCGTGGGCGTAGGCGGCGGCTGCGGCATAGTTCTCGCGCTGATCGAGGAAGGCTCCCGTCTTCTGGCCTGCCAGGGCGTCGTAATGGAATTGGACGCCATTCATGGTGACGACGGCGGTGCATTTCTCCCCCCGCAGTAGGCCAGACTCGCTAGGCGGGAGACTCTCCAGCTCGCGCACCCGGGGATCGACGCGCTCGACGATGGATGCGGGATGCAAGCGATCGGTCAGCTCGGAGATGACAATCTGGCGAACGGCGTCGGCGTCCATGGCCTGGGCGAGGATCTGGATCGAAAGAATATTGTCATAGTGGTCGACGATAAGGCCCGGAAGAAAATCGGCCTCGCTGAAGACGACACGATAAGCGTTCGTGTTTTGGACAACCTGCTCACGATAAGTGATAGCGGCAGCGATGCGTTGCCGCAGTAAGCCGGGAAAATCATCGACGCGTTCGTGAGAGATGAGCCGGATAGCGATTTGCGAGGAGCTGGAATAAATTGCGGTGCCGAGAGGCTTCCCGCGCTGGTCGGTGACGGCGACTAAAGACCCAGGGGCAATGCCGTCGGCGGAGAGCACGTCGGAACGGTAGACCCAAACGTGGCCAGCTTTCAGCCGGGCAGCGCCGCGGGGGGAGACTTTGATTTTAGGGAGAGTTGACGGTGCAGTACTCGGGGGCATAGAGGCTATGGTAACGCCTGAGCTCCGAGCCTGTCGCAGCAAGTGCGCCCACTACCGTAACTGGTCAATGAGCGCATGGCCTGGTGATAGACGTTAGAGCGCAACTACTTACACACAAATTGCGCTGACGGGGGCCATGGCTCGCAGCCTGGCCTCATTTGTTCAGCAAGTGTCATTTATCGCCAGGCTTACTTGTGCGAGGCGGTGGTTGGCTGCTAGTCGACCGTGAAACTGGTCTTGCTACTGGCGCTGCCTCCCTTGGTGATGACGGCGATCTTGCCGGTCTTGGCCCCTGTTGGAACCGTGGCGGTGACCTGCGTGTCGTTGTTTACGGTGAAACTGGTCGCCTTTACGCCGCCGAAGGTCACCTTTGTGGCCTGCGTCAGTCCCGTGCCGGTAATGGCCACCGGCGTTCCCACCGATCCGCTCGCCGGAATGCTGGTGATGGTCGGCAACACCTTAAACGTCTGCGAGCTGGTGAGTGTCGTCGCACCGGTGGTGACAGTCACCGATCCCGTCAGCGCTCCCGCCGGCACTGTCGCCGAAATATAGGTTGAGCCGGTGAGCGTGATCGTCGTGGCTGCAACCCCTCCAAACCCCACCACCGAAGAACTGCCGAAGCTCTGCCCAAGGATGCCGATCTTTGCACCCTCCTTGCCGGAAGAGGACCGTATCACCGCAAACGGGCTGAGACCGACAGACAGGCTGAAGACCGTACCATCGTTCTTGGCCCCGCCCCCACCCGTTGCCCCGTACAAGTCCCCATTGGTATCCTGGACCAGCCCCGCAAAGGGGTATTCGCCATCCGTGCCGTCGAAGCTGTGTAACGTCGTCAGCGCGCCGCCGGGCGTGATCTGAAAGATCGTGCCACAATCGCCCGGACAGCTGGTGCTGCCGCCGTTTTTTGTTGTCCCGTAAAAGTTCCCGTCGGTGGCTTGGATCAGCACCCCGTAGGGCGTCGCACCGTCCGTAACATTGAAGCTGTGCAGCGTTGTCAACGTTCCGCCCAGGGTGATTTTGAAGACGGTGCCGTCGTTGGCCGACCCGCCAGCCGAAGTTGTCCCGTAGAGGTTTCCATCGGTGCCCTGGACCATCCCCCCGAAGGGGTTCGCGCCGTCCGTCGAGTCGAAGCTGTGCAGGGTCGTCAGCATGCCCGTTGGCGTCATTTTGAAGACCGTGCCACAGCCACCATTGCAGGCACTGTTCGCCCCGAAGCGCGTGGTGCCGTAGAAGTTTCCATCGGTGGCTTGAACGAGTGCGGCCTGAGGGTTGGCGCCGTCCGTCGAGTCGAAGCTGTGTAGGGTCGTCAGCGTGTCCGTTCCGGTGATTTTGAAGACCGAACCGTACAGGTTGGCCCCGCCGTCCTCCTCCGTCCCGTAAAAGTTTCCGTTGGTGGCTTGGACCAGCCCCGCGTAGGGGGCTTCGCCATCCGTGCCGTCGAAGCTGTGGAGCGTCGTCAGCGTGCCGCTTGTGGTGATTTTGAAGACCGTGCCATAGCCGTTGGTCGCGCCCCCACCTGTTGTTGTCCCGTAAAAGTTCCCATTAGTAGCCTGCACCAGCCTCCCCCATGGACTTGCGCCATCTGTGCCGTCGAAGCTGTGCAGCGTCGTGAGCGTGCCCGTTGGGGTGATTTTGAAGACTGTGCCATCGCTGTTGGCCCCGCCCCCAGTCGTTGCCCCGTACAAGTTTCCATCGGTGGCCTGGATCAGCCCCGCGGTGGCCACTGCGGCGCCATCCGTGCCGCTGAAGTTGTAAAGCGTGTTGAAAGTCTGTGCCTGCGCCGATCCAGTTGTGATGACCGCCGACAACATTACCGCCGCGAACGCCAGCGTGGCGCTAGTCCCTGCCAAACGCTTCCACGAAATTCGGTTTGGTTGTCGCTGGGTCTTCTTCATTTTAGATTCTCCTTCTTCCAATCCATTTGCGTGAGCGCCGCCGCGCCGATTCGCGTGCTTGGCCTTACTCACGGCTCTCATCTCGCGCGGTCCAAACGCATCTGTTCATCGGGGAATGCAACGAACAAACGACACGAGTTCTCGTATCTCAATCTTGTATCTTTGAATTTTTCATGGCACGTCCCGCGACGTCTTTCGAGGCCGTCTCGAAGCCGGGCCGGGCGCACGCCTGGGCAAGGGAGAGGAAGCAGTAGCCCAAAAGCAGCGAGAAGTATGCTAGCTGGTTGTTTCACTGTCAATGTGCAAGGAATTGCAGTTGAGAGCGTTGGCGCTAAAACGCATAGTTGGGGTAACAATCCTCCTTGACTCATTGGCCCCAAGCACCCGGGTAGCGGTCAGTCACCTCGGCCGATCGCCACGAACTTCGTTGTCTTCTGGTCGGAAAATTGGCTCAACTCGATAGCCCGGTAAGGCCGTCCTCAAATAATCTTCGGCCAGATGGCAGTGCCTCAGCTGGCGGCCTGTTCGGTGGGGACTGCGGCTGGCGCTTCAGGTTTCGCTGCGGGGCGGGCTTTCATCTCCAGGCGGGCGGCTTCCAGGTCGGCCAGCAGCGAGTCGAGCACGACCATGGGGAGTTCCGCGGCCCAGGTTTCGAGATCAGCTTCGCTCCAGGCGCCGTTCAGGCGGATAGCGCCGGCAATGTCCTCGGGGAAGGCCTGGCGATAGTTGCCTTCGCGGATGAGGATGTCGCCGAACAGGCGGCCGGTGTGAATCTCATAGACCCGGCGGCTGGCCTGGCCTTGCAGGTTGGTGAGACAGAGATAAACTTCGCCGGTATCGGCATAGTCGGCGCGGTAGTACCATGCCTGGGGAGCGTCGATTTTGGGATGATGGCGGCGGGGACGCGACACCGCTGGATCTTGAGCGGCCAGTTCGTTGGCGGGATTGAAATAAAGAATTCGCTGGCAGGAATCGCAGACGATGGTTTGCAGACCGGAGCGAACTTCATTGTAAGTTTGCGGCCGCAGCATCACCTGGCAGGCCATACATTTCTGATCGCGCACTTCGGAGATGCCGGTGCCGCGGAATTTCGAGACCCTCTCATAGTGACGCAACAGGTCGGGATCCACTCCAGACCGCATTTGATCGCGCTTGCCGCGCCACTCGGTCAGCAGTTTTTCGTCCTCGGCGGTGCGCTGGCGGGCATCTGCCTTTTCTTTTTCGATTTCTGCAGTCTCGGCTTTCAGCTCGGCTTGCGCGGCTTTCACTTCTTTGTCGCGGGCGTCGGCGCTGACCATGATCTCGAGAATCTTGTCTTCGGTGGCCGCAATTTCCTTCTCTGCGAACTGAATCTCATGCAAGAGCGCCTTGTACTGCTCGTTGGTCTTTACGTCAAGGGACTGGTCGCGATACTTCGAAATCTTGCCCCGGAGTTCGGCGATGGTCGCGTCGTGCTTGCGGCGGGCGGCTTCGTCGGCCTTGATGGCGGCCTGGGCCTTTTCCAGTTGGGCTTTCGTGCCAGCAAGCTTCTGCTCGATCACGGCGACGCGTTTGGGCAGTTCGGCGACTTCGTCCTGCAGGCGGCGGATTTCCCTGTCCGCATCTTGCAGTTTCAGCAGGTTTTCGATGTCAGGAAGCATTCGGCAATTTTGGTCTGCCTTGATTCTAGCATTAGCACGGGCGGGTCCGGGCGTTCTACCGCCTTGCCGGGCTGCGACTTCATCCACTACCAGAGGCACCCTTAGACTGCGCTCTGGACAGGCCCTGGGTACCAGTAGAGCACCGCTTTTCACCAACATGTTTTCGATGACATCCCGGAAGCTGCTATTTAGCCGATCGTTGGCGGGATGGCGCGACGAAGAATTTCGTTAACAAATTCATCTTTGCCGGACACATATTTTTCGCGGTCATCACGGTACTGTCTGGCGAGGCCTCGCTTGAGCTCTGCGTACGAGCTTACGCTCTCTGGGTGGGCCCGCAGGTAGTCGCGGAATGCGAGATGCCGGCGGTACTCTTCGCTGTCAGGAATGCAGACATACAGATGGTGAGCCGGTTGATCTGGAGGTTGGCGAAACGCCTCACGGCCGGCTATGCCCAAATCTCCTTCATGCACGTAGCCGAGCGCCGCGAGCCGCTCGATAGCCTCAGGAAGGCCGCCGGACGACCACAGCAGAACGTCGATGTCGATGACCGGCTTGGCCGCAAGTCCGGGAACGGCGGTACCGCCGACGTGCTCAATCGCCGCAGCAAGATCCCCGAGCGCCCCTCCAATTCGCCTCCAGAGCGCCTCGAACTGCGCGGGCCAGCGCGGGTCATAATCCACGACGATGACTGGGTGGGGCATTCCAGTCAAATATATCGATCCTCGCGTCAGGACTCTAGCCACGAGCCGAGGCCGGTGCGCGTTCAAGCCGCGGCGGTGTAAACTCTCTCCTTTGTGTTGTGCTGCGTAAAATCTGTCTGACTTTTCCGGAGCGTGCTTGTGAAACGAATTACTCCTTTCATTTGGATTTTGGCAGTGCTAATTCTGTCGCTGTTCTTGCAGGTGCGAGCCGGTGCGCAATCGGCGGCGCAGCAGGAAACCAAGCCGCTAACGATTGAGCGATTGTTTACTCCCGGCGCCATGGGCGGGCGCGGTCCGGAAACGATGGAGTGGAGTCCGGACGGGGCCAGGCTTTCCTTCGTCCAGCGCGACGAAAAAGGCGAGCAGGGAGAGTTGTGGTACGTGGACGCATCGACCGGAGAGAAAAAGGTGCTGGTCTCGGCCGCGAAGCTGGCCTCGCTGGCGCCCGACTACAACAAGGTGAAAGACGAGCGCGAGAAAGAGCGGCTCACGCGCTATCACGTGGCGGCGTATTTGTGGTCACCCGATTCGAAGCACCTGATCTTCGATTCCCAGGGACAGCTCTGGCTCTATGATCTCGGCACCAACACCGCGCTGCAGTTCACCTCGGCCGGCGATCCCAGCGGAGATCCCAAGTTCTCCCCCGACGGAAACCGCCTCGCCTACGTGCGCAAGCACAACCTGTTCGTCCACGCCGTGAATGGCAAGAACGAGAAGCAGCTCACCAAAGATACCGGCGACAACCTGTTCAACGGCGACATCGACTGGGTCTATCAGGAAGAACTGGCAGTGCGCAGCAACTATTTCTGGTCGCCCGACAGCAAAGAAATAGTTTTCATGCACATGGACGAGAGCAAGGTCCCAACCTATCCCATTACCGACTGGATGCCGACGCATCCCACGGTCGACAACGAAAAGTATCCCAAGGTGGGCGACCCCAACCCTGTGGTGAAACTGGGCGTCATGGACGCGGACAATGGAAAAACCCGCTGGCTCAAGTTAACCGACGACGAAGACACCTACATCCCGCGCTTTGGCTGGGTGCGCGAAGGAGTGGTCTGGGCCGAGGTGCTCAACCGCACCGAAGACAAGATGGACCTGTATTTCGTAGATGCAAAGTCCGGCAAGTCGCGCATCGTTCTGCGGGAAACCACGCCCGGCGCCTGGATCGACTTCGACCATGCGGTGGTTCATTTCCTGAAGTCCAGCGGGCGCTTCCTGTGGCCGAGCTGGCGCGACGGCAATATGCATCTCTACCTCTACAGCTTTGACAAGCAAAACCCGCTGGCAGCGGACGCAAAGCTGGAACAGCAACTTACGCAGGGCGAGTTCGAGGTAGAAGAAATCGAGGGCGTCGACGAAGCGGCGGGGGTGGTTTTCTTTGTTGCCAACAAAGATGACCCGCGGCAGCGTCATGTTTTTTCGGTGAAGCTCGACGGTTCTGGCCTGCAGGCGCTGACCCACGAAGAAGGACTGCATTACGCCGATTTCGCGGATGACGGTAAACATTTTCTCGATACTTCGATGGGACCGACCTCTTCCCCGAAGATTGCGCTGTGCGCGGTGGGCGCGGCTTGCAGCCCAGTGTGGGCGGCCCGGGATGTGATCAAAGAATACGGCCTGCGGGCGCCAAAGTTCCTCGAGTTCAAAGCCGACGACGGAACGGTACTCTACGGGCGCTTGCTGCTTCCTCCCGATACGGCGGCGACCGGCAAGATTCCCCTGATCGTAAATATTTATGGCGGACCGGCCGCACAGGAAGTGATGAAGGGCCCGCCGAGCGCGTTCGATGAAATTCTGGCGCGCAAAGGCTTTGCCATCTTTTCCGTGGACAATCGCGGCACGCCCGGCCGAGATCGCAAGTTCCAGACCGCGATCCGCCACGAGTTTGGCGCCATCGAATTGAAAGACCAGCTCACCGCGCTCGACCAGCTCTACGCGCAATATCCGCAGCTGGATAAAGACCGCACCGGAATCTGGGGCTGGTCCAACGGCGGCTCCATGACGCTTTATGCCATGACGCACTCGGACCGCTTTCGTGCCGGCGTCGCGGTCGCGCCCGTAACCACTCAGCTCAACTACGACACCATCTACACTGAACGCTACATGGGCCTGCTCAAGGAAGATAAAGCGGGTTACGACATGTCCGACGTGACCAAGACCGCCGACCAGCTGCACGGCGCGCTGCTGCTCGTTCACGGCACGAGCGACGACAACGTGCACTTCCAGAACAGCATCCAGATGATCGACGCGCTGATCAAGGCGCGAAAACAGTTCCGGCTGATGATCTATCCCGGCAAGACGCACGGCATCGCCGGACCGGATGCGCGCATCCACCTGTTCACCATGATCGCGGATCACTTCGAACGAGAGCTGAAGTAGACAGTTTTAAAAGCCATCTAAGTTAGGTTCGGAAAGGGCACAGCTTTGTGAAGGCTGCGGAAAACTCCGCCTTGCGTTGCTTTTGGGAAGGGCACGGCTTCAGCCGTGCCGCTCAAGTCACTAGGAGTTAGGGCTTTAGCCTCTGAGGTTTCGCCGCCGCTTTATTTGTGTCTGCCGGACCCTTTGCGCGGACTTTCCTTAGCAGAACTTTCTTTGGATGAGGTCTCTTTCGTGGAACTTTCCTTCGACGGGCTTTCCTTAGACGAACTCTCTTTCGAACCGCCATCCGACTTGGACTTGTCGTCCTTCTTATCTTTTGAGGCAGAGTCTCCGCCAGACGATCCCGGGGACGAGGATTTCTTGGCGTAGTCGGTTACGTACCAGCCCGTCCCTTTAAACTGCACCGCGGGCGCGGAAATCATCTGCTCGACCACGCCGCCGCAGTCGGGACATTTCCTCACCATCCTGTCGGAATACTTCTGGATTTTCTCGAACTGGTGGCCGCACTTCTTACACTTATATTCGTAAAGTGGCATGTATGTTGTGACTTGAGACGATTGCAGAAAACCACTGCTTGCTGATTGATTCTAGGGGCGGGGCTTGAGCCGCGTCAATGCGGGGCAGTGATCAAAGAGCCGCTTTGAAGATGTTCATGTGGGGACGGCCGCCCCTGGCTGTCCAGTCGAGCGCAGCTCGACGGTTGTTTCGGGGGGCCGGGTGCCCAGCTTCTCCCCGGTGTTGGGAGAAGTGGGGGTTTTGATCTCCAGGTTCACACCCAAATCGTAGTATCATCCCTGCGCATGCTCGGCAACCGCTCCAGCGAACAGTGGGTCGCGCAATACGCCACCAGCCATCAGCATCCCGTCAACCGCGCTTGCCACACGCTGGGCATTCCGCTGATTCTCTTGTCGGTCGCGGTTTTCGTGGCCAGCATCTTCGTGCATCGCTTGTGGCCGTATGCTCTAGCCCTCTTTCTGATCGGATGGATTTTCCAATTCATTGGCCACGCCTTCGAGGGCAAGGAACCAGAATTCTTCCACGACTGGCGATTCCTCTTCGTCGGCGTCCGCTGGTGGTGGGCCAAGATCCGCGGCCGCGCCTAGTTGGCTGCTGAAAACCCTCGCAGATGCGGGAACCCCCGTGGAAGAGCGGCGCTTTAGCGCCCCGTAAGTCCCAGAACCAGCGCGGGCTTCAGCCCGCAATCCGCACCTGCGCACGGTTCCGCAACCTGCTGCTGAGAGCGTCCCAGCGTTCACGTTGTCTAACTCTGAGCGCGCAGCGCCCCCGCCGCATCCTTCACTAAATCCGCCACTTGCCAGTCGCTGCCGTGATACCAGCTGACAATTTTCCCATCAGGCCCGATGACCGCGGTGCTCAGCGAGTGCGTGATCAATCCGTTTTCGGGCTTGTACGAAAGCGCGAAATAGCGTGCGATCTGCGGCAAGTCGGCGGCAGCGGGCACGGCAAATTCCCAGCTGTCGAACAGGGCGGCGTCGTGGCTATGAGCGAGCGAAAAGCCATAGTCGCGGAGGACCTTCGGCGTGTCGTGTTCCGGATCGAAACTGATGCACAGCAAATGAGTCTTGCGCGCCAGCGTGGGATCGGCCCCGAGCTGCTGATGGAGTTTCTCGAACTGCGCGCCCACGCGGGGGCAATAATCAGGAAAGGGGCACCGTGTGTAGACAAACGTCACAAACAGCACCTGGCCGCGATATTTCTTCAGCGAGATCCGCCGCGAGTTCTGATTGGTAAATTCAAAGTCGGGTACTTCCTCGCCGACATTAGGAACATGCAGTTCAGTCGTGGGCTTGTCGTCAGCCTTGCCGCTCGCCGGTTTTGCGTGCCCGGTGACTTTCACATTCTCCAGCCAGTAGTCGGGAGCCTCGTCCTTCTTCTCCGCAACAACTACCTCGGCCGATATGGAATCGCCGGCTGCCAGCTGACTAAAATCCGCGGCCAGCTTGATTTTGTAGTCCATGGCCATGGCGTCCATGAATCCCGGAATCGCGTCGCCGTCAATAATGGCCGACTGGTTCGCTTTGTCGAGCGACACGATGCGTCCGGTGAAGGGATATCGTTTCGCCGATGGACTGCCGTGCTTGGCGCATGACAGGAATAAAGCCGTGAACAACAAAATCAGCAGCAAAGTTGGTTTGGCGGAATTCGCGTGCGGCACTTGGAGTCTCCCGTCTTTTTCGGTCGATCAGTTGCGGTAAATCTGTTCGGATACACGATTTGCATCTTAAAACGTGGCTAGAGCCGGCGGGCAAGAGTGCCCGCCCCACACAATCAGAGTCAAAACCAAAGTCAAACACATCATCAATAATGAAAACGATAACGCAGTTCCACGCTGATTTCGCGCGGGTTGTTCCAGTGGAATCCTCCGAAGGTAACGCTGTTATCGAGTTCCACGCGCCGGTTAGCGACATTGAGACCGGTTACCGACGCCGAGAAGCGCTCACTGAAATCTTTCCCCAGCGTCAGATCAAAGCTGGTGTGCGGCGGCAGATAGTTGCCCGGATAAGGCTGGCCGACAAACGCATTGCTGAACCCGGACCCGTAGTAAACGTTGGTCGAGGCGTAGGCCTGCCAGGGGAGTGTCACATCGCCGCCAAGGTTGAGCGTGTCGCGTTGATCGTGGTCGAGCCGGGACAAGCCCGCAGGCAGTGAAAAATTGGTGAGCCCTCCCGTGATCACCCCGCCGCCCTCGGCAATCTGATTGGAATATGCCAGGTGAATCTGGCCGCGGTGCGCAATGCGCGGCGAGCGCAGCGTGGCTTCCCATCCGCGAATCACCGCCTGCGCAATCGTGATCGGGAAAAACAAATTTGATTCGCCGATATTGTTGTGATCAAAGAAATTCGACACGTTGGTGCGGAAGTTGTCCGCGTCGAGCGTCCATCCCCGGAACGGGATGGTCGCGCCGAATTGATGTTCTTCGTCCCGCTCGCCATTGAGCCGGATGAATCCCAGATTGTTCGCATTGGCAAACTGAACCAGCGGGCCCGAGGCCGTGATCAACGGCGGCGCCTGATAGTAATGGCCGTAAAACGCGCGGAAGGTCCAGTTGAGCCGCGGCACATTCACCGCCGCACCAAAGCGCGGGCTGATGGCGCTCTCCGAAACTCCACCTGTGAAGTGCGTGGGCCGCATTCCAGCCGTCAGCGTCAGCCAGGAAAGAGGCTTGAATTTATCGTCGACGAAAAAGGCCGCCAGGCTGCCGGAAGGATGCTCCACATCCCGAAGCGCCGGATTCCCGCTGCCGTCATTGAAGATCGCTCCAAACAGCTCGTTGTCCTGCTGATAAAAACTGTACACGCCCGCCTGCAAATTATTCTTCTCCACATTCGCCCCGAAACTTACCTGGCCGCCGCCATAAGTCGAGCTGCGATTCTGCGTCGTCGACACCGGAAAGTCGTTGGCCGAGCTTGCATAGTCAGCCGCGTTGTAATGCAAGAACGGTGAAACCGTCAGCATCAGTTTCGAATTAAACGTGTGCACCCAGGAAAAATTCGCAATCGCGTCCGATTCATGATCGCCGTCGCGAAATCCGATGCTGGGATATTGCGCCGCAAAATTATTCGCCGCTATGGGCGCGTTCTCAATGTCGTCGGGAAAAGGATCGTAAGGAATCTGGTAGTAATCCTTGCGCAACGAAGTCACCAGCCGCAGCTGGTTGGAAGGGTCAACGTTGAAAATCAGCGACCCGAAGCCGCCGTAGCCGTTCTCCGCGTCATGCACCACCTGCGGCACCGGTGTCTGGATGCCGAGATTGCTCCGGTTGGCGTTGACGCTGGCGTAATAGGCAAAGCGTTCCGTATGGCTGCCGAAACTGAGTGCGTCATTCGTCTGGTAGAAATTTCCGGCTCCAAGCACAAGCTCCGCCTGGCGGTTGCGTTCAAATCCCGTGCGTGGAACCACGTTAAAAACGCCGTAGGTGCGGTCTCCAAACTCCGCGCCGTAACTGCCGCGATTGACCTCCAGATAGTCAATGTCTTTGGGATCGAACTGCGGTCCCAGATTCGAGGCGATGTTGGTGTTGGGCACGGGAACCCCGTCGATCAACCAGCTGGTCTGGTGGCCTCCCCGAATGTGCAGCTGATCGTGGGTGAAATAAGCTCCGGGAACATAATCCGTGATCATGGCCAGGCTGTTCGTGCCGTCAGCTCCGGGCGTGCGCTCAATGTCGAGCCGGTTGACCAGCGTGATCGGCGTCGCCGAATCGGTCGGCATGTTGTCGGGCGTCCCGGAAACGGTCACGGTCTCTTTGCTTCCGGCCACGCTGAGCGCGAAATGCAAAACCGGCTGCGTGCCGGAAATCACGATCACATTCTGGCTGGCCTGATTGAAGCCGGGACCGACCACCGTTACGGCATATTCTCCCAGCGACACTGCGTTGAAACTGAAATTGCCGGCGCTATCGGAATTCGTCGACGCAGACCAGTCGGAAGACTTTGCCTTGATCATCACCATGGCGCGCTGCACCGGGCGGTGCTGCGAATCGTGAATCACGCCGCGCACGGAACCCGAGTCTCCGGCGAAAGCGGCACCAGGAAATACCAGCAATGCTGTGAGAAGTGAAATGCAAGCCAACCGCATAAACCCTCCAAGGCCCTGGATTCGGCCTTCAGCCACGCCAGCGATGCAACTGCTAGCTTCTCTTAGAAGCAGCGATTTCTTGCGCGCCGGTCAGGCCCTGCAGTCGCATTGCCGCCAGAAGTGAATGTCCGACGGACAAAAGCCCAACGCAATGCGGGCAATAACGCGCGAAGATTTAGCGCAGACGTTTCAGGCGAGGGAGCAGTACGGAGGTGCGCGGGTGGATTGAAGCTCAAGACCTTCTTTAACCGGAGGGTTCTTCTGGGATTCAGGCGCGCGTGCGCTGACCAATCTCCCGCACAGGTTGGCCGTCCGTGACTGGGGATGGGCCCACTGGGCGGTAGCGACCCCACGGCAACAATCGTGGTGGCAGCATCCTGCATCGCGGACGTCAGGCCGCGAGGAATCCGCGATCGCATCCGCACGGCCAGCGCCATGGCATGGATGCGCCGCCTTGCGCAGGCAACAGGCGTGCGGCTGCTCGGCCGCGGAGGCCACGGCCAGCGGCACAAAATTGCCTACGACGGCAAACAGCAACAAGAATCTGGCAGTCAGGCGATGCATGCTTCCGGTGAGAATCAGACCAGAATCAAACCCCAGGGGTTCGCCCAGCATAGATCAAAATCTCGAAAGCCTGCAACTGGGATGCAACTAGCGCAACTTGAGTTACGTTGTGGGGCAGTCCCTATCGGCGTCATCCCGAGTGTAGCCGTTCTTCAGGCGGAGCGAGGGATCTCCCCGGCGTCGCTTCCTGCGCAATTCTTGCCTTTCACTTCTTCGCTCCCAGCTTGCGATTAATGTCGACCGCAAACTCGGTGAAGAAATTTGCCAATATTCCCCACCCCACCTGACCCAGCATGCCGCGACCGCCCTCGGCAAACGCATTCCGCGGTTGCGGCTTCCACGCAGCAGAAATCATGCCGCCGCCAAACGCGCCGCCGTACAACGCCCATTGCGGATGCATCCCATGTTCGCTGCGATCATAGGTAAGAAAGTTGCGTACGATCGCATGCCTCGTCCGCGGCCAGGCTCCTCTGCAGCGGCACTGGTCGTAACGCGGTTCATATCTCAGCCCGGCATCGCCCAGAGCGGCCAGACTGTTGGACGCAATGAACTGCCCTTCGCGCGACGCCCAGCGCTCGGCATATCCGCCCCAGCCGTCATCCCACTGCGCCGGCACTCCGCGCTCCTGGTCCACCGTCGCGTCAAACATGCGTTTCAAATATGTGCCTGGAGTCAGCAATGTCTGCTGCAGATAAAGTTCCCGGCGCTGTTTCCCCGTCAGCGTGATCAACGCGCGGTTGCGGCTGACGTACGCGCCCACCAGCCACTCCGTTTCCCAATCGCGCAATTGGACCAGCGTCGCCTGTGCCGCCTGTTTGGTGGCTTCCCCCATGGATTGTGCGGAATTCGAATTCTCTTTCTTGTCAGGTGAAGACTTCTGTGGCGATTGATCGGACGGCGTCTGTTCCGCGGGCTGCGCCTGTCCAGCCGGGGCATTTTGTTTCTCTTTCTCCGTGCTCGGGCTTCGCCCCTGCTCCGTCTTCGGCTCACTCTGCGGCTGCGGATTCTCCGGAACCTGTGCCCACCCGCTTCCCGCCAACGCGAAGAGCGCCGGCAGCAAACAAAAAATCGTTAAGGGAATCCGCCATCGGTCCAGCCTCACTCCACCATCTGACATTCGTCCTCGCACTCAGTTTTCACCTTAGCACGCTCTTGGTAGTTTCCCGCGCAGCGACTAGACTCCTTTCGATGCACTCCCTGTACAACCGCGTTGCCGGACAAAATGTGGAACGCATCGCAGCCCTCAGTGACGGCATCTTCGCCGTCGCCATGACCCTGCTCGTTCTCGAGCTGCGCGTCCCCGCCGCCGAAGCCGTCCGCTCCGAGCACGATCTCTGGCGCGCGCTGCTCACGCTCTCCCCCCGACTGCTGGTGTTTCTCATGAGCATCATGACCCTTGGCATTTTCTGGGTCGGCCAGCAAACCCAGCTCAACCACTTCGCTCGGGCTGACCGCAATCTCGCCTGGATTCACATCTCATTTCTCTGCGCCGTCTCGCTCACGCCATTTTCCACATCGCTTCTGGCCGAGTTCATCCACTACCGCACCGCTCTCCTGGTTTATTGGAGCAACATCCTCCTCCTCGGACTCACTTTGTATTGGAGCTGGAACTACGCCACCCGCCACCACCTGCTCGCCGACGATGCTCCCACAGAAATCCACGCTGCCGTAGTCCGCCGCATCGTCATCGCGCAAACCCTCTACGCCTGCGGCGCCGCGCTGAGCTTCATAGGCACCTATTACGCCATCGCCGCCATCGTTTTAGTGCAAGTCAACTACGCGATAGCACCAAGATTCTGCTGGGGACTGTTCTCGCGGAAAGAACCGGAAGACTAGAAGCACAGAGCAGGTGTGGCCGAGCAAGTGTGGCGCGGGCGCTCTTGCCCGCGAAATCTAACCACGAGCACAAACGTGTAAATTGCCCAGGTCCTGTGAGATCCGTCCTTCTCAGGTCCAAGCAATCAGAGAATCTCTGACGAGTAAAACCCCGTCTGTCTTGTCGCACGTTCGCGAAGCCGAAGCAGCTGTTTCTCGTGATGCCGTCCGTGCACCACATGAAGCTTTCGCCACTGCGTCGTACTCAGCGGCCCCAGAATCGGATGGTCGAGCACGCGCACCCGGCTTCCAAAGCGCGCCTCACATTGCGCAATGATCGCGACCATCTCCACTAGTTTTGCCCAGATCTCGTTTCGCACCTTCTCCGCGGCCAAGCCTTTCGGACGCACGATTAAAGGCGCCTCGAACCCGGAGGGCATGTAACCCAATCCCACGACCACCAGGGTCCGTGCCCTCTGCACTACAGAAGCCCGCGAGCCCAGCGCCTTCCCGCTGGTCATGACCCGCTCGAATCCACGAATCGTACCGGTGTAGGTGAGATACAGATGTTCCAACACTTCCGCGGCGCACCACTTCCCCGGCGGATGCCAGCTCAATTGCTCGCTCGACATACCTTCCACCGCCGACTCCAGAGCCTGCCTCAACTTGTCGAAGCGGGAATCCATGGCACTACTCTCATCTCCGAGCGTTGCCTCAATTAAATATTGCAATTGCAACTTTAACCGCCGGACCTGGCTCTTACTGGCTCCCCGCCAGCCTCAACACCACCACCCGATCCACTTCTTTCCCCGCCGCCGCCGGAACCTTCACCACCACCCCGTCCCCACTCTGCGTAAACTCCACCGCCGCCCCACCCAACATCTGAGCCGCCGCAATCTTCCGCTCGATCGCAGGCAGCGCCAGCAGCGGCGCATTCCAGTGCAGCACATGAACGTAAACCTTATCGCTCTTCTGCGTGGTCACACCCCAATCCCCCGGAGGCACCGGACCGCCGCGCGTCCCATAAATCGCCTCGCCGTAACGCGCTACCCACTCGCCCACCGCGTGCAAGCGCGTGACAAATTCTTCCTGAATCTCCCCGTTCGGCATGGGACCAATATTCAGCAGCAGGTTCGAATTGTTCCCCGCCGCGCGCACCAGCATCTCTTCCAGCTCTTCCGCACTCTTGTAATTGCTGTCCCCAATATTGAATCCCCACGCGCCGTTCAGCGTGTTCGAGCTTTCCAGCGGCAGCTGGTCGCTCACATAATTCGTATTAAATCCCGCCGTGTTCCGCCCCGGCAGATCCCGTTCAAACGTCTGTACATCCTCCCCTGGCTTCGGCGTCTGATGATGATTCGGAACAATCAACGCCGCCGGCTGCAACTGATGAATCAGCGCATAAGTCTTCGCCAGGTGCCAGTCCGCGTCCGGCTTGTCCCACATGCCATCGAACCAGATGCCGCCGATCGCCCCATAATTCGTCAGCAACTCGCGCAGCTGCCCATCCATATAGTTGTCGAGATAAGCATTCCAGTCGCCGTGATCCGGACGCCCGTTATTCCAACTAGTCTGCCCCCGCGGAAAATAATCCGGATTGTGCCAGTCCAGTTGCGAATAATAAAAAAACAGTTTGATCCCCTGCCGATGGCACTCCTCCGCCAGCATCTTCAGCGGATCTTTTCGATAAGGCGTCCGCTGCACAATATTCCAGTCCGAAACTTTCGAATCGAACATCGCAAACCCATCATGATGCCGCGACGTAATCGTGATGTACTTCATCCCCGCTGCCTTGGCCAGCCCGACCCACGCCTTGGCATCAAACTTCTCCGGATCAAAAAAATGCGGCAGCCGCTCGTACTCGTGCACCGTGAGTTTTCGATTGTGAAAAATCCACTCCCCATCCCCCAGGACGCTGTAAACCCCCCAATGAATAAACATTCCAAACTTGGCATCCTGAAACTCCTGCCGCGCCTTCAAATTTTCCGCCGAAGGCACATAACTGCCAGCGGAATCATTCGTCTGCGCCGAAGCCGCGACGACAAGAATCCCAGCAACAAAAAGCACAAGCAGTGCCACAACTCGTGTGGCCACGGGTGCCCCGCCCGTGAGCTTTTCAATATGCTCCAGCCCTCTGCCCTTACCCTCTTTCAAACGCATACTTTTTCTCCAACTCTTCCACCGCCGTCCGCATCGCCGTCTCGAATCTCGAAGCCTGCTCCATGAGCTCAGCAGTCGCCCCCGCGCACTCCCCATCCATGCGAATCAGTCCCTCTCCAGCCACCAACCCCGCAATCTCCAGCAAATGCTCGGGAGTAGTCTGCAAATACTGCGCCTCAGTAGGATCGCAAATCCAAACCCGCGCGGGTGCCCCATCCTTCTCGCGTCCTTTGCGAGAGGGTGGGGATTTTGATTTTGATTCCGACACCTTCTCCGCCCCGGGTGCCCCATTTCTCGCGTCCCCTGCGAGAAGTGAGGGTTTTGACTCTGCGATCTTCTCTGAAGCCAGCGCCAGCCTGGTCTCCCAATAAACTTTCCGCGCCACAAACTCCGCGATCACGTCATCCCCGGCCCTCCCAAACACCCACTTCTGCCGCTTGAAATCGTAATGTCTACTCGAGAACGCCACCGGCAGCAGTTTCCCCGACTTCACAAACTCAATCTGCCTCCGATCCACTTCCTTGCGCAGCGCATTGATCACCGGCGCTTCCGCATCCATCGGTTCGAGCGACGGCATCACTTCCCGCACTGTCATCGACAAATTCACCGCCACCGCTGCGTGCAGCCCATCGGGGTTTTCCAGCCGGATATCTCCATGCAACACCCAAAAATCCGCCCCCGACGTCGACTTATGAAACGGCCACTCCAGCCGAATCGTCAGCGGGAGCCCAGTCAGCGTCATCCAGATTTTCTTGGCAGCGGTTTCCGCAGCCCCGCCATTTCCCGTTTCCCTCATAGAAGTCACGTCCTCAATCTCAAATATGAACGCATCATTCTATCGGAGTTTCCCGTCGCCCAAACCCTCCGCGTTCCCCCGTGCCCGGAGCCTGCCCTGACGCAGGAAGCGTGGTAAAGGTTCTAGCACTCCCCTCCACGATCCACCCCAGCAACCCCAGCAAACAGAAACCCACCGCATTCAAAACCCCGTGCGTCGAAGCCATGCGCGGAATCGGCATCAGATCGCTTTTCACAAAATCCGCCACCGCATAAGTTCCCGAGAACGCCATGCCCACCAACACTGCGCCCGCCGCCAGTCGCAAGAGGCCTCGCGCGGTTCCATCTTCTACCCGCCCAGCGCACATCCACACAAAACCGGCCAGCGCAGCCACGCTGGCGGAGAACGCCATCGCCGCCACCATCTTCAACGCCGGTGAAATCACAAATCCCGCGGCCACCACGAACGGCATGACGATGACAAACACCACAACTCTGCGCAACCATCGCAGCAAAATGCCGCGGCCGCCAAGCGACGCCTCCGCAAACCGCAGCGTCGCACCAGCAATCAGCGCGGTAGCAAATCCCGCAAAATGAAAATGCACCGCCGTGAGCAACCCTATCGGCTCCTGGATTCCCATCGGCCGCCATCCCAACCGTGACGCCACCAGCCAAGCCCCGCCTACCGCCAGATCGATGACAGCCACGCAACCGGCAATCCGGGGCAATTTTTCAGACACAACCACTGCTCGTGTGGCCACGGGCACCCCGCCCGTGAGGTTTTCCATCGATGCCGTCGAACGCAAAATCAGATGACCCAACTCCACCGCGCCACCCGAAGCCATCAACCCGCAAACCACCATCCACCCCGCCGCCACAAACCCCGCCCGACCACCGGGCGGCAGGCAAACCGCCACCACCGCCAGCACCGCCCCCAGGGGCTGCAAAGTCTGCGCCAGCGCCGCACACGCCCGCGCCACGCCAGACTCAAACCCTCCCAGCCGCGCCAACTCCATCCCCAACGGAACAATCACCAGCGGCGCGAACAGAAACATCAACTCAATCACTCCAATGCGCGCGATCCCCATCCGCGCCAGCACCGCAATCCCGGCCCACAACGCCGCTCCCGCTGTAGCCCATCCCTCCGCCCATCTCTTTGTCCTGCTCTCCGTGAAGGCGTCACTCCTATAGTTCCGAGCGAAGCTGGAGCCGCCCGACCCGCGGCGAAGCGAGCGGGCAGGCCGCTGTTCTTCTCTTTCTTCCTGAATCCTCATATCCACCTCACTTTCCAGCCCGGTGCCCAATTTCTCGCGTCTTTTGCGAAAGTCTGCCCTGAGCGCAGTCGAACGGGCGGGTATGTTGTCTTCCACTTCACCCCACCGGCCTCAACGCCGCCATCCCAAAAATCCCCGCCAGCACAGTCAGAGAAATTACATACAGCGAATCCAGAGCACGGTTTTCGCGCCGCAGTTCCTCGTCGTAATAGAAAACCTGCAACCCAATCCGCAGCATCCAGAACGCCGCCATGAAGCCGCTGAGAAATCGTCCCAACCCGCTCGCCCCCGCCAAGTCCGCTGCAAACCCAAAGCACAGTGCCCCGAACATCCCGACCACGATCACGATGTAAGCCCAATGCACATAAAAAATCTGGCGCACAAATCGCGGCACGCCCGCCAACCGCTCCCGAACCCGCAACCGCCCCGGCAACCCAACATTCGCCAGGACAATCCCCACATGCACCGCCCCCGCGAACCAGATCATTTCTTTCATCACCGTGGCGCTCATGCTCCCTCCGTTTTTGTCGCCGTCGGTCGCTTTATCCGTGCCGATCCGTGAAAATCCGTGGCCCGTCCGCCTTCTATGTCAGACAGTTCTGTATGAACAGAATGGACCATGCAAAAAAATTTACCCCGCCTTCGCTCTCGGCTTAGTCACTTTGCTCACCTTCGCCCCCATCCGCAAAAGCTTCCGTACCGTGCCCGTGGGCAACCGTTTCATTTGGTCATGCAGCTCGGTCACCGCTTCGAAGAATCCCGCCATCGCCGCCAGCCGTTCCCGCGTGTAATCCGCGCCCGGCTCTTTCGGATCCAGTTCCGCCAAACACCGTCGCAGCATCTCCCGCGTGGGATCAATCTCCCGCCGCTTCCTCTGTTCAATCACCAGCCGAAACATCTCCCACACATCCTTCATCGACTCATAATGTTCCCGCCGGTCGCCCAGCACATGCACCGCCCGCACGATCCCCCACCCCTCCAGCTCCCGGATCGACGTCGACACATTCGACCGCGCCACGCTCAGCGTCTCGGCAATCTCCTCCGCCGGCAGCGCCCGCGGCGACAAATACAGTAGCGCATGAATCTGCGCCACCGTCCGGTTGATCCCCCACCGCGTCCCCATCTCCCCCCAGTGGAGGATGTATTGCTTCTGCAATCCAGTCAGTTCCGCCATATCGTTACCTTCAGTACAGACTGAATATACAGAAACGAGGCCCGGTTGTCAAACCGCCATGTGTAGACAGCCTCCCAGTCCGTCGAGCGCAGCTCGACCCCGGGCCGGGTGCCCCGTCCTTCCCGCGTTTTGTGCGGGAGGGCGGGGATTTTGACTTCCTTAGAGAGACTCCGCCTCCCGCTATAATTTCCCATCATCCTCCCACCCCATCTCGCAGTAAGCTTCCCCAGCTACATCTCCCTCGGCCCCTACCGCGTTCACCCTCACATCTTCTTCGAAGCTCTCGCCTACCTGATCGCCTTCGGCGTGTATCTCCTCCTGCGCCGCCGCTTTGGAGACTCCCTCGTCATTCCCCTGCGCTGGGCCGTAATCGCCGCAGCCGTAGCCGGCGCCGCGCTCGGCTCCAAACTTCTATACTTGCTCGAAGACCCGCAACTCACCCTGCACAGCCTTGACAACCCCGCCTATCTCATCGGAGGCAAAACCATCGTCGGCGCGCTCGCCGGAGGCCTCATCGCCGTCGAACTCATCAAACGCTACGTCGGACTTCACCAATCCACCGGCGACCTCTACGCCATCCCCCTCGCTCTCGGCATCGCCATCGGCCGCATCGGATGCTTCCTCACCGGCCTCGCCGACAACACCTGCGGCACGCCCACGAATCTCCCCTGGGCCATCAACTTCGGCGACGGCATCCCGCGCCACCCCACGCAACTCTACGAAATCATCTTCCTCTTCGCCCTGATGCCCGTCCTCTACTGGGTTCTAAAGAGAGCTTCTCGCAAAGATAAAATTGTCATCCTGAGCGAAGCATCAGCGTCGCGAAGCGGGGCTGATGCCCAGTCGAAGGACCCTGCACTCGCTGTCACCGCCACCACCCCCGCACGGAGTTCTCTCCGCTTTCTCCCCGGCGACGCCTTCAAACTCTTCATGGTCGCCTACATGTTCTTCCGCCTTCTTGCCGACTTCATCAAGCCCTACCCGCGCCTCTTCCTCGGCCTGGGAGGAATTCAGTGGGCCTGCGTCCTCATCTTGCTTTACTATTCCCGCGACGTCGCGCGCTGGCTGCGGCCCGGCTTCAGCTCCGCGAGAGAAAAAGTATGAAAACGCTCGCGACCATCGTTCTCTCGCTGATCGCGATCGTGGCTTCGCTGGCCCTGATCATTTCCGGCACCTGCGCCTTGAACGGCGACATAACCGGCCATCAGGACGCGTCTTACGTGATCTACGCCATCGTCTCACTGGCCGTGGTCGTTGCCGCCATGTGGGCGAACCGCAAGCTGGACAGAAAGAACTAACCCCAACATGGACCGTTTCGCCTCCAACACGCTCCGCACTCTCGGCATCGTCTTCACCTCCATTTTTGTGATCGTCTGCTGCCTGGCCCTGCTTCTTCTCGCCCTGTGTGCCGGAATACTGGGCGGCGTGGGTGGCAGCGGCCACCACGATCCTCAAACCGTAAACCTGTTCTACGGAGCCATTTTGGTAGCCATTTTGATCGTCACCTTAGGCGTGCTGGTTATCGCCAGACTCGCGAAAGGAATCGTCCACGAACCGGCCGGGATCGGGGCGCCCGTGTGGGGACAGCCGCCCTCGACTGTCCCGTGGAGCAATGCTCCGCCGCCCGAGCCGCCGAACCCCGATCAGCCAGATTCAGCCCAACCGGACTTCGCTCAACGAGACTTGTCTCAACCAGCTACCGCGCCGCCTCCCACCCCCATTCAGCCAACCACCCCCCAGCCACGCCCCTCCCATGACGTCGTCACCCATCTCTCTCCCGCCAGTCGCGCCGCCATACAGCGCCTGGTCACCGCCATCGCTGCCCAAGTCGTTCTCGGGACCTTGGGATGGCAATGGGCTTTCCACGCCACGGCCACGCCCTTCCACCCCAATCGGCTCATTCCTTACGTGTCGGGCTTTGCCTCGAATCTGCCCTATCTGGTCCTTCTGCTCAGTTTGCTGCGCCAGCCCGGTCGCCGCGCCTTCGCCTACGCGCTGACCATTCCTTCCCTTCTTCTTCTCTCCGGAATCTTCAGCAGTTCCGCGATTATCTTCTATCTCATCCGTACCGCCCACGCTTCCATGTCGTTTCTTTCCTTCTTGCTCCTGATTCCCTGGGCTCTACACATTCTGATTCTCTACCTGGCCTGGAAAGCCATCCGCCTCACTGGAATCTTCCCCAACCCGGCCCGCCTCATCGCCGCCGCCGCCGTCACCTTCGTGTATTACGCGCTGCTTCCAGTCGCGCTGGCCTACCTGACCTACCGCCTGCACTGAACCTGATCCCTGGCCCCTGACCCCCTGGCCCCTCACCCCCTGAGCCCTACCCCTGACCCCCCGTTCGCTTACTGCTACTATTCCCCCGGTACCAGGAGCCCACCATGGCCAAAACCCGCCCTTATCTCTTCTACGACGTCGCCATCTCCATCTGCTCCACCTGCTTCCAGCGGGTCGACGCCAAAACCGTTTTCCAGGACGGCAACGTCTATCTCCTCAAACGCTGCCCCCAGCACGGCGCCGAGCGCGTCCTCATCGCCGACGACATCGACTACTACCGCCGCTCCCGCGAAGTCTTCATCAAGCCGCCCGAAATGCCGCTGGTCTACAACACGCCCGTCAAGTGGGGATGCCCCTACGACTGCGGCCTCTGCACCGACCACGAACAGCACTCCTGCCTCACCCTGGTCGAAATCTGCGACTACTGCAACCTGCGCTGCCCCGTCTGCTACGCCGCCAGCGGCCCCGAGCGCCAGCAATTCCGCACCCTCCCGCAAATCGAAAAAATGCTGGACGCCGTCGTCCGCAACGAAGGCCATCCCGACGTAGTCCAGCTCTCCGGCGGTGAGCCCACCATGCACCCGGATTTCTTCACCATCGTGGAAATGGCCAAGGCCCGCCCCATCAAGCATCTGATGGTCAACACCAACGGCGTCCGCATCGCCCAGGAAGAAGATTTCGTCAAGCGCCTCGCCGACATCAAAGACGACTTCGAAGTCTACTTGCAGTTCGATTCCTTCGAGCGCGAACCGCTCATGCAGCTCCGCGGCGCCGACCTCCGCCGCATCCGCGAAGACGCCCTCGAAAAACTCAACCGCTACAACATCTCAACGATTTTAGTGGTAACACTAAAGAAAGGCCTGAACGATCACGAAATCGGCAAGACCATCGACTACGCCCTCCAGCAGCCCTGTGTCCGCGGCGTCACCTTCCAACCCATCCAGGACGCGGGCCGCCTCGAAACATGGATACCAGAAGATTCCATCGAAGAGGGTGCCCCAGGTCTCGCCGACTTTGCGAGACCTGGGGATTTTGACTTTCCCGTCGACACCGATTCACTCGACCCACAGACTACGAAGCCCGGCAAATACGTCCGCAACTTCAACCCCGCCACCGACCGTCTCACCCTCACCGAAGTCCGCCGCAAAATTCTCGAACAAACCAAAGTCTTCCGCCCCGAAGACATCATTCCCGTCCCCTGCCATCCCGACTCGCTCGCCATGGCCTACGCCCTGAAACTAAACGGCAAGGTCACCCCGCTCACCAGCATGATCCCGCCCGAAGTTCTGATCAACGGCGCCGCCAACACCATCCTCTACGAACAAGACGACGCCGTCCGCGCCAACCTCTTCAAACTTTTCGCCACCAACCATTCCCCCAGCAGCGGCGCCGGCACCCTCCGCGAACTTCTCTGCTGCCTCCCCAAAGTCTGGATCCCCGATGCCGAAGCCACCACCACCCACGTAGAGACAGCCGCCTCGGCTGTCCCGCCAGCGCGCAGCGCGGCGGAATCTTCCAGGCCTATCTCCGCCGAGATCCCCGCCCCGCAACCGCTCGCCTACGAAAACATTTTCCGCATCATCATCATGCAATTCATCGACGCCCACTCCTTCGACGTCCGCAGCATCAAGAAAACCTGCGTCCACATCGTCCACCCCGACGGCCGCTTAATCCCCTTCGACACCTACAACCTCTTCTACCGCGACGATCTGGAGCGGACCCGCCTGGCTCCGTTGCGCGCGAAAGCCGAATCCGCACTGGCCCCCGTGTGATGTGGATATACGCACGGCGCGCGTGCTGGCAACTGACCACTAGCAACTGGCAACTGCTCTTATCTACAATCGGACTTCCTAAATGCACCCCGCCCGCATTGCCGAACTGCTGCAGCCCTTCGTTGGCGTGCCCGCCGCAATCTCATCCGCCCCTTGTCATTCCGAACCGGCGCAAGCCGGTGAGGAGCCTGCTGTCCTCTCCCCCGCTCAACTTCAGTATATATCGACGTACATCGATATACTCCTCCGCTGGAACGCCCGCATCAACCTCACCGCCATCCGCGATCCCGAAGAAATCGTCACCCGCCACTTCGGCGAGAGCCTCTTCGCCTCCCGTCACCTGTTTCCCAAGGAGGCCCACGTAGGATACCGTGGAAGAGCGGCCCTTCAGGGCCGCGTAACTCGCACAGAAGAGATCGGGGCTTTAGCCCCGGGAGTGATCACTCTCGCCGACCTCGGCTCGGGCGCCGGATTCCCCGGCGTCCCCATCAAGCTCTGGGCGCCGCACATCTCCCTCACCCTGATCGAGTCCAACCAGAAGAAAGTTGCCTTCCTCCGCGAGATCGTCCGCGCCCTTACATTGACGAACGTCAATGTATTCTCCGGCCGCGCCGAGCACCTGCTCGGCGGCCCGCACACGAACCACACCCACCCCAAGCGTGACCACAACCTCGATCGCCAGACAAGCCGCAAAACTGAAGACCAACCCCCCCGCGGTTTCGACCTGGTCACCCTCCGCGCCGTCGAGCGCTTCGCCAACGTCCTCCCCGTGGCCGCCAGCCTCGTCGCCCCCGGCGGACGCCTCGCCCTGCTGATAGGCACGTCGCAGCTTGCCCAGGTCCAAACCACCCTCGCGGGGATCTCCTGGGAGCCAGCACAGGCCGTCCCGATCTCCCAGTCGCGCACTCTTCTGGTTGGTCGCCTCTCCTGATCGCGACATTGTTGTGGCCTGGCAACCAGCGATGGGGGAATCAGGAAAGTAATAGGTGGGATGACGATTCAGCATTCTATGGCTTGGAATGCAGTCAGCTGCCACTTGAAGATCATTGACACCGGAAAAGTGGGACGTAGGTCAGATTTTGGCGCGATCTGCTGGTCCAGATCGTTCGTCCCTTGAAGAGTTTTCCACAGTGTTCCCACGGGAACACTTCTCCATTTTGTATCGACTGGTCTCGCTCAGCGACCTCATAAATCCCAAAACGTTCCCACGGGAACACTTCTCGATTTTTCGCTTTGCTCTGGCACAAGTCCCCCTTTGTCGTGTGGAAACTGCAGAACGTTCCCACAGGAACACTCTGCTCCTGAAAACAGAGCGCCTCAGCAGAAGTGTTCCCACAGGAACACTTCGTCAAAGAGACGTTAGGGCGGCAGGCCAACGCCGGGTCAAACACCGCCTCAAAAACGTAGGAGCACGATCAAGAGAGCGCAGGCCCCTAAGTGTTCCCGTGGGAACACTTCTCCATTTTGCAACGTGCAAACACATTCTGGATCTAGGAGAAATCACAAAACGTTCCTGTGGGAACACAACGCTGGTTTTGCACAGAAATTTTGATCTTGATGTGACATTTTGCATTGCATTTGAAATGCGAGTGGCCTTATGCTGCCGAGTAGCTCAGGCATCTCCTAAAAATTCAATGGGACGCGTCATCGCGGTTGCCAACCAGAAGGGCGGCGTGGGCAAGACTACGACTGCCATCAACTTAGCTGCGTCTTTTGCGGCGGCTGAGGTCAACACGCTGCTGGTCGACTGCGATCCGCAGTCGAATGCCACCAGCGGCCTCGGCTTCGTGAAGGACCCGGAGCGCATCAGCTCTTATCACATGCTCATGGGCGCGGCCTCAGCCGAGGAGGCGCTGGTCACCACCAAGCTGGAACAGCTCTGGCTGATTCCCTCGCACAAGAATCTGATCGGCGCGAATCTTGAACTGGTCGACGTGGAGGGGCGCGAGTTTCGCATGCGCGAGGCGCTAGCGCCTTTGCGCGAGCGTTTCCGGTTCATTGTGATGGACTGTCCGCCGGCGCTTGACCTGCTCACGCTGAACGCACTCGTTGCCGCGGACACGGTCTTGATCCCGATGCAAGGGGAGTACTTTGCGCTTGAAGGCATCAGCGAGCTGCTGGACACCATCGAGCGCATCCGCGCGGCGCTGAACCCTCAACTGGAGATTGAGGCGGTGGTGCTGACTATGTTTGATGACCGCACCAATCTGGCGCAGCAGGTGAAGAACGAGCTGACGAAATACTTTGGCGAGAAGCTGTGCCGGACGACGGTGCCGCGGAACATCCGGCTGGCAGAGGCGCCGAGCCATGGCATGCCGGCGCTGGTGTACGATCCGCGGTCGAAGGGGGCGGAGAGTTATATCCGGCTGGCGAAGGAGATCATTGATCGGCAGCCGGCTGCAGTCAGCCCTCAGACCCCGGCGATCAGCGCGGAAGCTGCTGGTGGCACGACCATAACCGCAACCGACACGGGGGATCCAGGAATCGCTGCGGTGCCGTCCGAGCAGCAGGGGGAGACTGCGGTGGAGGAGATTCCCAAGCCGGCGCCGGAGATGGACAAGACGGCTTGATGCGACGGATATATATTGATTAGCATCGATATATAGATCGACGAGTGTCGATATATTTCAGTCACTGGTGATTCGGAAATGTTGGCGTCGTGTGGGGAGCTCCACGATAGAACAATTCGGGGGCGAAGGGGCGCGTGGGTTTGGGCTCCTTATCACTCCGCAGTGGCAGGGGTTGGGCGCTTGCCGCTGCTGCGGTCAGGATGACAGCACATGTGGAAAACAACGTTCGGGAGATTGAGGGGAAGATTGATGACGACAACGGCGGCGGTGGAGAAGGTGGCGGGGCATCCGGGGGAGAAGGAAAAAATGGAGAAGCGGCGGGCTTTGGGCCGGGGGCTGGAGTCGTTACTGCCGGGGCCGCGGGTGGTGACGGCGAATCCGGCTGGCGTTGGCGCTCGCGTCGGCAGCGGTGGTGGCGCAAGCACACAACAGATTCCTCACTTCGTTCGGAATGACAAGCCCTTGGGTACGGTGACTGCTCCCGACAATCAGGTGGTAACGGCCACGGACACCGAGCTGCGCTCGGGACAGCCGGGGGCGGCTGCCTCTACATTTGATCGTGAGTTGGATGACGAACTTGACGTGCCTTTGCCGGGGGAGAACATCACGATTCAGGCGGTGGCGGATACGGCGCGGACGCCGGGGAATCTGGTGGTGAACCTGGCGATTGATGACATCGATAAGAATCCTTACCAGACGCGGTATGGGATGGATGACGAACTCCTGGAGGAACTGGCGGAGTCGATTCGAATCAATGGTGTGGTGCAGCCGGTGGTGGTGCGTCCGGCGGAAAAAGAAGGGCGCTATGTACTGATACTCGGGCAGCGGCGGTGTCTGGCGTCGAAGATGGCGGATAAGACGACTGTGCCGGCTCTGGTGAAGCGCGTGTCGGAGCAGCAGGCGGCCGAGATGACGATCGTCGAGAACCTGCAGCGGGAAGACCTGAGTCCGCTAGAACATGCCGAAGCGTTCCGGGTGTTGAGCCAGAAGTTCAGCCTGACGCAGCAGCAGATTGGCGAGCGGGTGGGACTGTCGCGGGAGTCGGTGTCGAACTACATGCGACTGCTGAAGCTGCCGAAGCCGGTGATGGAATACATGGCGCAGAAGAAGATCGGATTCGGGGAAGCGCGGGAACTGCTGAAGCTGGAGGATCCGGCAATGATCCAGAAGGCCGCGGATGATGTGGTGAGAAAGCGCATGCCCTTCGATCAGATCGAAGAAATGGTGATGCGGATGCAGGGGATGCTGGACCCTCTGCCGGGAACGCCAGGGCATGGGAAACAGAAAAGCGGGTCGCGGTGGGTGGACCCGAATGTGCGCGCGGCGCAAGGGGAACTGGAACGGCTGCTCGGAGTGCGGGTGAGGATTAAAGACCGCAAGGGTAAGGGGAAGATTGTGATTGAGTATCACACGGTGAATGATTACGAGAGAGTGGTGGGGATGTTGAAGAAGCAGTAATCAGGGGTCAGGGGCTAGGAGCTAGTTTCCACGGCTGCTGGCCATTTGGGTGGATGCGCTTTGCTCCGGGTGCGATTTGTCATTTATACTTAACGTTTGCCCTTAGACTATTGAAGGAATCAGGAGCGGCTACTTTTCATGCCCAAGCGTACATTCCAACCCAACCGGCGCAGGCGATCGAAAAAGCATGGATTTCGCACGCGCATGAAGACCCAAGGCGGCCAGAAGGTGCTATCGCGCCGCCGCGCCAAGGGGCGCAAGCGGGTTTCGGTAAAACCAGGTTTCCGCGAGTAAAGGCTTAACCACAGAGGCACTGGGTACGTCTGAGCACTTGAGCAGAGTTTCCCCGGCTAGCTCTTCTGGACCAGCTTTTCCCGACAGGATATCTCGATCAGACAATCGCCGTGAGCGCCCTCGCTCCCAAGGAAGAGTCGAATCGGAAGACCGAGCCGCGGGGGAAGAAGATTGGCTTCCCGCGCAGCCGGCGACTGCTGCGCCATGCGGATTTCGAGCGGGTTTACAAGCAGGGGCGGCGGCATTTTTCCGCATCCCTGACGGTTTTCTATTTGGCGCGCGCAGGCGCGGAGCCGCGCAGCAAGACCGCCAGCCAACGCAATGGCGGGCAAGAGTGCCCGCCCCACACTGGACCGCGGGTGGGATTCACGGTGGGACGCGCGCTGGGCGGAGCGGTGGTGCGCAATCGCATGAAGAGGCGGTTGCGGGAAGCGGTGCGGCTGGCGGGGGTTGCTCAAGCGGGCGATGTGGACGTGGTGATTAATCCCAAGAAGTGTTTGCTGACGAACGAGTTCGGGGCGGTGCTGAACGAAGTGGCGCGGGCTTTCGTAGTGATAGAGCAGAAGGTAGGTAGTACGCGATAGGGATGCTTCGATGAGTTGCTTGCGAGAGAAACGCAAGGTCCCTCGACTACGCATGGTTTCCCGCTTCGCGGGAAATCGTGCTCCGCTCGGAATGACAAAGTTTTTCGGGGATCGCTAAGTTTTTGGGGGAGTGCGCACTGAATCAGTTTGCTAAACACGTTGTGCTGTGGATGCTGCGGGGATACAAGTGGGCGATTTCGCCGTGGTTTCCCCCGGCCTGCCGTTATGTTCCGACTTGCTCGGAGTATGCGATGGAGGCGGTGGAGCGGTATGGGGCGCTGCGTGGGGGATGGATGGCTGCGAGGCGGGTGCTGCGATGCCATCCGTTAGCACGGAGTGGGTACGACCCGGTGGTGAAAACTTGCTTACGGGGCAGTGGTGGTGACGGGAGTGCAGAGGTCCCTTTAGCAAGCTCAGGGCAGGCTCTTCGCTTCGCTCAGGATGACAAGACTTAAAGGAAACGGAACTTTCTAAGGAATCCCCACAAATTGGCTGACTTTCAAAATCCGCAACAGGAACCTGGTTCTGAGAAGCGTCTTGTTCTGGTATTTATTCTCACTTTTTTAGTGATCCTGGCGTTTCAACCGCTGCTCAAGAAATATGGTCCGCAGCCCACGGCGCCCCAGTCGGCGAATCAGGCTGCGCAGACGCAGTCATCTTCATCATCCTCTTCTTCTTCGACTTCAGCGCCGGCTGCACCAAACTTGCCGGCGGTTCCGGTTCCCGTGGGCGCCGCGAAACAGGCCTCCAGCGAAGCCGAAACGGTGGTTGAGAACGATCTCTACAAGATCACGTTCACCAACCGCGGGGCGCAGGTGAAATCGTGGATTCTGAAGAAGTTCGATAACGAGACGCAGAATGGACCGCTTGATCTGGTCAATCCCACGGCCTCGGCGCAGTATGGTTATCCGCTCTCGCTGTGGACTTACGATGAGGGTCTGCGCGGGCGGCTGAGTTCGGCGCTGTACGTCGCATCGCGCGAAGGCGCGCAGACGTCGCCGACGGATGTGACTTTCGAATATTCCGACCAGGAGCTTGCCGTCCACAAGACTTTCCGCTTTGACCACAGCTATGTGGTGAGCGTGGAAACTTCGGTTGTCTACAAGGGCGCGGCGGTTGCGGCGTTGCCGGCGTGGCCGGCGGGATTCGGCGACCAGGTCACGCCGGTGGGCTACGCTGCCGGGCTGATTGATTATCACAGCGATGCTTCGACGGACCGGACCGCGCTGGTGTTTCCGAATTTTGTTTTGCGCGTACCCTACAAGAGCGTCATCGGCGGAAACACTCTGAAGGTGCCGTTTGAGTGGGCAGGGCCGGTCGATCAATACTTCGCGGCGATTTTCATGCCGGACGATCCGGGCGCGACGTCGATGGTGACGCTGCGCAATTCGCTGCAGATTCCGCAGAAGCCGGGCGCGAGCGAGACGGCCCGCGTGGATGTGCTGGGAGCGGCGGTCGGCAATCTTCGCGGGCCGACGGTGGAGCGGGTGTACGTGGGCCCGAAGGAACTGTCATTGCTGGAAACGACGTTTGTACCGACCATCAAGAATGACCATCCCGACCTGCGCGGGCTGGTGGATTTTGGGTGGTGGGGAATCATTGCCAAGCCGCTGTTTTTGTGGCTGAGGTGGACTTACAGCCATGTGGTTCCGAACTGGGGTTGGGCGATCGTGCTGCAGACCATCATCATCAATGTGGTGCTGCTGCCGCTGAGAATTACGCAGATGAAGTCGATGCTGAAAATGCAGCGCGTGGCGCCGCAGATCAAGTCGATCCAGGATAAATATAAGAAGTACAGCTTGCGCGATCCGCGGAAAGCGGGGATGAATGAGGAAATCAGCGGGCTGTATAAGAAAGAGGGAGTGAATCCGGCGGGCGGATGCCTGCCCATGCTGATTCAGTTTCCGTTTCTGATTGCGTATTACCGGATGCTGGGGACGGCGCTGGATTTGCGGCATGCGCACTGGCTGTGGATTCCGGATTTGTCGGCGCGCGATCCGTATTACCTGTTGCCGATCATCATGGTGATCAGCATGTTCGCCATGCAGCGCATCACGCCGCAGCCGGCGGGAATGGACCCGGCACAGCAGAAAATGATGATGTGGATGATGCCGCTGATGATGGGCTTCTTTTTCTTCAATTTCGCCTCGGGCTTGAGCCTGTATTACGCGGAAAGCAATTTGATTCAGATGGCGCAGCAGGCGATCATGAACAAGACCAAGCTGGGGCAGGAGATGCGGGAGATGCTGGAGAAGCGGGCGCGGAAGAAAGAGAAGTAGGGCGCTCTTGGCTCTTGGCTGTTGGCTTGGGCCCGAGGGCGGACGCGCTTCGACGGTGGACCGCGAGATTTTGCGGTTATCAACCCAGAAAAAGGATCGGCGTCACAGAGACCGTAGCTGATCGCCGCTGACGGCACCGACAGATTTAAGCTAAAGGCCAAGAGCCAAGAGCTGACTTATGGACAAACTTGCTGCTGCTAATAAGATCAACGAATTCCTTCGCGCGGTGGTCACGCAGGGGGGATTGCGACTGAAGTACCGCATCACGGTGGATCCGCCGCTGCCGGAGAATCGCGACTGGGAGCGCCCGGAGATTATGGTCGACTTCGCCGGGCCGGACTCGGCGCTGCTGCTGGATCGCGGTGGGGAGTTGCTGCGGGCGCTGGAATTGCTGGCGCTGGAAATTTTGAGGCTGCCGTCGGGCGAGCATGAGAAGATTTCGTTCGACTGCCAGGGCCAGCGGTCGCTGCGTCTGGAAGAGCTGCGCATGTTGGCTACGGTCGCGGCGGAGAAGGTTCGGCAGACGGGAGCGCCGTATCAGTTCGCTCCGATGTCTTCGCGGGAGCGGCGGATCGTGCATCTGGCGCTGCGCGAGCATACTGATTTGCGCACGGAGAGCGATGGCGAGGGGCCGCGGCGTTCCGTGGTGCTGTATCCGGCGGATTACAAACCGGCGGCGGGCAAGCCGGGACGCAGGACTTTGCCGTAGGCGCGGTCGACACGAGATTCGACTGGGCCGAGTCAATTGTTGATTGTTGATTGCTGATTTAAAACCAAATCGCCGACGATTCTCGCCAGATTTCAATCAGCAATCAAGAATCAACAATCAGCAATTCCTCGGGAGGAATCCTGTGAGGCTGGCTCGACACGTTACCATGCACATTCCGTTTCTTTTGCCCTTGCTTTTGGTTTTCGTCGTGGCGCTTGCGCTCGCGGCGGGCGGTGAAGACTCGTCACCTTCTTCTTCCTCCTCTTCCGCATCGCCATTGTCCTACCCGCAAGCACGGCGTTCCGGCCAGGTAGATGATTATCACGGGGTGAAGGTGGCGGATCCGTATCGCTGGCTGGAAGATACGGACTCGGCGGAAACTCATGCGTGGGTCGAGGCCGAGAACAAGGTGACGTTTGGCTATCTTGACCAGATCCCTTATCGCGTGGCGATTCGCGAGCGCCTCACCAAGCTGTGGAACTACGAGCGTTACGGCGTTCCGGAAATGGAAGGCGGGCGCTATTTCTTCGAGCACAATGATGGGCTGCAGAATCAGAATGTGCTGCTGGTGGCGGAGTCGCTGAACGCGGAGCCGCGGGTGCTGCTCGATCCCAACACGCTTTCGAGCGATGGCACGATCGCGCTTTCCGGGCGCGCCATCTCGGACGATGGCAAGCTCATAACGTACGGCATCGCGGCTTCCGGGTCGGACTGGAATGAGTGGCACGTGCGCGATGTGGATACCGGCAAAGACTTGCCGGACGTGATCAAGTGGGTGAAGTTTTCCGGGGCGTCGTGGACCAAGGACAACAAGGGGTTTTTCTACAGCCGCTATGATGAGCCCAAAGGTGGCGCCAGTTTGCGCGACGCCAATTATTTTCACAAGCTCTACTATCACCGCCTGGGCACACCTCAATCAGAAGACAAGCTCATCTATGACCGGCCCGACAATAAGGAACTGGGATTTGCCGGCAACGTGACGGATGACGGCCATTACCTGATCATTCAGGTATGGCAGGGGACCTCGCCCAAGAGCCGAGTCTATTACAAGGACCTTACGCAGCCCGACGCGCAGGTAGTGCGCCTGCTGGATGACTACGACGCGGCCTACAACTTCATTGATAATGACGGGCCGGTTTTCTGGTTTCGGACCGATCTCGATGCGCCGCGCGGGCGAGTGCTGGCGATCGATATCCGGCATCCGGAGCGCGGCAACTGGAAGACGGTGATTCCCCAGGGCGCCGACAAGTTGGAGGCCGTGGGCGTGGTGAACAATTCGTTTCTCGCCGGATACCTGAAGGACGCGCGCACAGAAGTTCGCGTCTATGGCCTCGCCGGAAAATTCGTGCGCAACGTGGATTTGCCCGGCATTGGCACGGCGGACGGCTTTGGCGGCAAGCGCAAGGACAAAGAAACGTTCTACTCCTACACCAGCTTTGTGTCGCCCGCCAAGATCTATCGCTACGATCCGGAGGCGGGGAAGAGCACGGTCTTCCGCCAGCCCAAAGTCGATTTCGACCCCAGCCGCTACGAGACCACGCAGGTTTTTTACAACAGCAAGGACGGCACGCGCGTGCCCATGTTCCTGACTTACAAGAAGGGATTGAAACTCGACGGGCAGAATCCGACGCTGCTGTATGCGTATGGCGGATTCGATATCTCGCTGACGCCGGCCTTCAAGGTGCCGAACCTGGTGTGGCTGGAAATGGGTGGAATTTATGCCGAAGCCAACTTGCGCGGCGGTGGCGAGTACGGCGAGGAGTGGCACCTGGCCGGCACCAAGCTGCATAAGCAGAATGTGTTCGACGATTTCATTGCCGCGGCGGAATGGCTCATCGCCAACAAATACACTTCCACTCCCAAGCTGGCGATTTCTGGACGCAGCAACGGGGGGTTGCTGATTGGGGCTTGCGAAACGCAACGTCCCGATCTGTTCGGCGCGGCTCTGCCGGGAGTGGGCGTGATGGACATGCTGCGCTTTCATAAGTTCACTATCGGGTGGGCGTGGACCTCGGACTACGGGTCGTCCGACGATCCGCAGGAGTTCAAGGCGATTTATGCGTATTCTCCGCTGCACAATATCAAGCCGGGAACGAAGTATCCGCCGACGTTCATCGTTACGGCCGACCATGACGACCGCGTGGTGCCGGGACACAGCTTCAAGTTCGCCGCCACCATGCAGGCGGATCAGGCGGGCGCGGCTCCGGTGCTGATTCGCGTGGAGACGAAAGCCGGGCACGGGGCGGGGAAACCGATTTCGAAGCAGATCGATGAGGTTGGGGATGAGTTGTCGTTTGTGGCGCGGAATTTGGGGATGAGCGTGAGTCTGCAGTAGGGAACGGCGGGGTCGAATCCAGCGCAGACGACCACTTAAATCGAATCAGGCTTCAAGAACTCACCAGCCTACTCAGCTTTGACACTTGCACTACGACAGAAGCACCGCACCCCGACGCGAATTTCTGACGGGCCGAGTCGGCTGCAACGAGAAGGCGGTGGTGCCACGCATGACTTTCTGGAAAGCGCTTTGGAACTGCGCCATTTCGTCGTGGGTTCCCACCGTAATGCGGACACAGGTCGGCATCACCGGCCACACCCGGCCAATGTAAACCTTCTGCTGCGCCATGGCTTCAATCACTTCCTTCCCCGGCCGCTTGGTGTCGAGCAGGAAGCAATTCGATTCGGAAGGAATGTAGGAGTAACCGTTGCGATCGAGCCACTGAAAAGTTTCCTGCCGTACGCTGGCGTTGATCCGTTTGCGCTCGGGCACCAGTTGCGGGTCCTTCAGACTTGCGGTGGCCGCGACCACGGCCGTGATCGGCATGAAGGTATAGCCCCCGTATTCGCTGACCCGCTCCAGCAGGTCGGGGCGCGCCACGGCAAATCCGCAGCGCAGTCCGGCCATGCCGTAGACTTTGGAAAAAGTGCGCAGCACCACCACATCTTTGCCGGCCTTGACCAGATCGAGCGCGGAGGTAGCGTCCGTCAGGTGAATGTAAGCTTCGTCCACCGCCACCAACGAACCTTTGGGCTTGTTCTCGACCAGATATTCAATGTCGGAATGCGGGGTCAGGGTCCCCGTCGGGTTATTCGGCGAGCAGACATAAAAAAGACCCGCGTCGGGACCCGCCGCCAGCATGGCTTTCACGTCGTGCGCATAAGTCCTGGTGAGTGGCACGTTGACCACGCGCGCGCCGGTAATGGCAGAGGCGTGCACTCCGGCTTCGTAACCTGGATCGGCGGTCACGTAACTTTTCTGCGGCGACGTGAAAGCGATCACGCAGCCGCGCAAGGGACCGCTCGAGCCGGGAAAGGCTCGGATGCAGTCAGGCTTGAGACCTTCGATCTGCGCGAAAGTGTGAATCAGCTCGTCGGTGAGATTGTCGCAATAGCGGCCGCCCAGCGGGATGATGGCAGCAACCGCGTCGCGCGCTGCCTGGCTGGGACCAAGCGGGTTCTCGTTGGCGTCGATCGTGACTCCATCTTTGGAGTAAGGCCGGCGCGCTGCTGCGGCCAGCATGGGCTCGGTGACGATGTGGCAGGCAGCCGCCGCCGACGCCGCGGCAGAGAGATGCAGAAACGAGCGGCGGGAGAAAAAAGATTGACGAGTCTCAGTGGGCATGGGAATCTCCAAAGTTTTCGTCAGACGCGGATGAAGATAACAGGTTACGTCTTTTCGAGTTTGCGTGGAAGGGGCTTCCGCTGATTGTGGGCGGCGCAGCGTTTCAACTGCTGCCCTGTGCGACGTCGAATGGGCTGCGGTAAGTGCTTCTTTTTTATGTGCGGGCTTTAAGGTTGCTACGTTACGACCACTGCTTTTCGTGATCAGCCTACGGTCTATTTTCCTTCCTTCTATTTTCCTTCGTCGGCTGAGGGGCCATAGATTGACGGCACGGGGACTCCGGTCAGGCGCAGATAGACTCCCAGCTGGGCGCGGTGGTGGATGATGTGATTCATCAGCATTCTGCGGACGGCCGCCTGGCGGGTGCCATGAAAGATTTTCCTCTCGCCTAAGACCAGGTTCCAGTTCTTGCGCCATTGTTCATCGCTGGTGGCGGCGATCGCGGCTCGCGCCTCGGCGACTTTCTTGTCAAATATCTCCAGCACATGCTTCTGCGACTCTGCGACCAACGGCTTGAAGTTGGCCGGCCGGGACGCCGCCAGGTCGAACGAATCGGTCGTCAATGCCGTGACCCCGAAGCCCGGCAGCTCTGCCAAATGGCCGGCCAGCCGGCCCAGCAGCATGGATTTCTCGTGGGGCTTCCAGGCTAGTTTGTCCTCTGGAATGCGCTCCAGGGTGCGGCGGGTGCTGGCCATTTCTGAATCGAATTCTGAAAGCAAATCTTCGCTCACTGACATGGTCTCCCCCGACGCTTGGAATTCCTGGAAGTAGTATCCGACGTGAAAGGAAGTGCGCGCGAGCCATATCCCGCCCCTAGCCTTGGATGTTGCTGGGGGCCGGGCGGCTTCCTTAAGTTTCCTGGGCTGAGGGGGGATGGGAGCCCTGACGGGATTTTCTTCCACTTGGGCCCTGGGATTGGGGAGGTTGGATGTGGCTGCAAGGCGGTTTGTTAAAGGAGGTGGTCAGGCCATTCCACTGTTACCAGGATGGTTCCCGCTCTGCGAATCTCGGTGCGAATGCGAAGGTTTCCACTTTGACCCCCTGCGCATGAAGGCAGGCCTTGATCGATGGGCCAGCAAGAGAGTTTCTCCCACCGGTTAATCATTCTGGTTCGTGTCGTCGTGGGCTCCCAACGCCAACTGAAAAGAAAAAAGGGGCGACCTCAAGGTCGCCCGCCCCCAGCGGCTAAAACCCCCGTCGTTTATTAGCTCTTAGCGGCATGGCTGAAGCCATGCCCTTCCCGGTTCCCATCAACGCTGCTCAAACTGGTTAGCGTCCGGCTCCGGCGGCCGCCGCGGCGACTGCGGGAATCGTGCCGGCGATGTGCAGGCTTGCGATCTTAGTCAGGACGGTTTCGAGGCTGGCGCCGGTGTCGGTGCAGGCATCCACGTAGGGATGGCGGCTGCCGTCGGCGTGCATCACCAGGACGTTGGTCGCTTTGTTCGCCTTTTTCACCATGTAGGGCAGGTGATGGCGGTCATTGCGGCTGAGGGTGGGGCCGAGCACGACCAGGTCAAACGCGCCCTTACGCAGGGCTTCTTCGACTGCCTTGCGACCGGTGGCCTGCTGCACGGAGTGGCCGGCCTTTTCGATGGTAGACGCCTGCCCGGCCAGGACTTCGGCATCGCCTTCGCCGTAGAGAATCTTCAACTTTGCTGCCTTCGCCATAAATGATTGCCCTCGCTGTTCCCGTGTCGTCGTTCGAAGTCGCCGGGAATCTCATTTCACGGTAACAACGGCGCGGGCGGGTGAGTACGTCACCAAAGACCAGTGGCTAGTGGTCAGGGGCCGGGGGGTCAGAGCCCCCATTGCAAATTCCCTTTCCCTTGTGCACTTCCGGCGCTACACTTCTGCGCGGAGGTTTGTCCATGTTCGCCCCTATCGTCTCCCGAGGCATCCTCATAACGCTTTTGTACTCTCCGTTTCTCTTCGCGCAGGGAGGCAATGCCCCTACGTCGACCACCACCTGCTACCTGGATGACGGGCGCCAGATTTACGTACGCTATAACCCGGTCTCGGCGAAGAATGACAAAATCGTGAACGGGAAGCCCTGGGCTCCCGGAGGCGCGCCGATGACTTTGTTTACCGAGGCGCCGCTGACGCTGGGTACATCTGCGATTCCGATTGGCGCGTATTCGGTCTACCCGATTCCGGCCAAGGACAAGTGGACTCTGGCGATCAACAAGAATGTGACGGCCGGCGCGGCCTACGACGAAAAGAGCGATCTGGCGCGGGTGCAGATGGAAACCGACCAGGTGCCGCAGCCTGCCGATGCGCTGGAGGTAGCGTTCGCGCATGTGGGGCCGCGATGCACGCTGCGCATTTATATCGGAAAGAGCGCTTCCTTTGCGGACTTTACGGCGAAGTAGGGGCGGGCTCGCTGTAGAGGGTAGTGCTGGTGCCCGGTTGCATAGGCCCTTCGCTTCGCTCAGGATGACAAGAGCGTAACGGTTCGCGACAATTTTCTGATGCGCTCCCTTCTCTCATTTTTTCTTGCTGTCTCTGCGCTCGCCCAGACCATGCCGCGTGCGCAGCTTTCCCACACTACGGAGAGCCTGCGCGGGGTAAGCGCGGTTTCGCGGAAGGTGGCGTGGGCCTCGGGAACACACGGGACTTATCTTCGGACTCTGGATGGCGGGGCGCGGTGGGATTCTGCGCAAGTTCCCGGGGCTGAGGCGCTTGATTTCCGCGGTGTGGTGGCGTTCTCGGCGGACGAGGCGTTTCTAATGTCCGCGGGGCCGGGTGAGCTGTCGCGCATCTACCACACCAGCGACGGCGGGCAGCACTGGTCGCTGCAATTCAGGAACTCCAACCCGAAGGGATTCTTCGATTCGATCGCGTTCTGGGACCCGACGCATGGAGTTGTAGTCGGCGATCCCGTGCCGGACGAAACGGGGAAATTGCGGTTCGAAGTGCTGCTCGCCGACGACGGGCAGATCTGGCATTCGATTCCGGCGAGTCAGCTTCCACCGGCGATCGAGGGCGAAGGCGCGTTTGCGGCGTCGAATAGCTGCATCGCGATTTTACCGACGCGGGCGAGCAATGGGCCGCCGCCGCGCGATCCGTTCAAGCCGGACAGGGCGGCGCAGCCGGACACGGTTCGCGTGGTGGGGGCGCCTGATCCGAATATTTGGTTTGCAACGGGAGGGCCGGCGGCACGCGTGTTTCATTCCGGCGACCGCGGAAAGACCTGGCAAGTGGCGGAGACACCTATCCTGCATGGTCCGGCTTCGGCGGGAATTTTCTCGATTGCGTTTCGCGACCCGCTGCACGGCATGATAGCGGGCGGCGACTACCAGCATCCCAACCAGGATGGGCCGAATCTGGCGTCGACTTCTGACGGCGGCAAGACCTGGGAACTGTCGCCGCTGAAGCCGCTGGCTTATTTTTCCGCGGTGGCTTACGACCGCAACGATAAGGGCACGGAGCGAGTGTTTATTGTGGGGTCTGATTTTGTGTTTGATTTTCGGCCGCCGCGGGACTCGAAGCGGGTTAGCCCCAAAGACAACACCGCGCTTCAGTTTAATGCGGTGAGTGCAATCCCGCATGGGGGAGCGCTGATTGTGGGTCCGAAGGGGGCGGTGGTCGGGCTGCCGTGAGCGAGGGGCTTTGAGGCTTTTCACCACGGAGGCATGGAGAAAACCTCTGAAATCAGGAAGGGCCTTACTCCGTTTTTTCAAGAATTTTGGTTTCTCTGTGACTCTATGGTGAAATGACCTTCATTGACCTTGCGCCGGGCTTCGCCGGGGCTCGGACAGCCGAGGCGGCTGTCGCTACGTGGGCGGCGGTGACCAAAGTGCTATCCCGCGGCTCGTCCTTCCTGTTCTTTTCATTCCTGCTGAGATCAACGAAGATTGCTAGTTAGAAAGCTTTCAGCGCTCCCCCAGATTGAGAACCCTCGTGAAGAAACATTTTCTTGCCATCGTCATTCTTGGTTGCGCGGCGGTTGCGTCCGCGCAAACGCAAACCAGTGCTCCTGCTGCGCCTGCTACCGGCGCGGTAACCACCTCGGCCGCTGCTCCGGCGGACGCTGCCGTCGTTTCCCGCACCACCAGGGCCGTGCATTACCGTCTGCAGGGCGGAAGCGCTCGAGTGGATTTTCAGGGGACCGACTTGCTGCAGCGCGCTTCGGGCGAAGCCAAGGTGGAAGGCAAGAAAACTAACTTCCAGATTGAAGCCAAGTTTCAGAACCTGGAAGACGCGACCAAGTTCGGGCTGGAATATCTGACGTATGTGCTGTGGGCGGTTTCGCCGCAAGGGCGTCCGGTGAATCTCGGCGAAGTTACGCTGGAACACGGCAACGCGCACGTTAAGGCGTTCACCGACCTGCAGGCGTTTGGATTGATCGTGACCGCCGAGCCTTACTTCGCCGTGACGCAGCCCGGGAACATGGTTGTGATGGAGAGCACGTCGGTGGGAGGCGGCAGCGAGAATATCGAAGCCAAGTACGAACTGGCGCCGCGCGGGACGTATTCCTCGACCAACACGCATATTCAGGACGCGATTTTCGGCATCGATGCGAAGACTCCGCTGGAATTGTTTGAGGCTCGGAACGCGCTGCGCATCGCGCACAACGCGGCGGCGGACAAATACGCAGCGTTCATCTTTTCGAAGGCCGGGCAACAGCTGATGCACGCGGAGGAAGTCTATCGGCAGAAACAGAACCGGGCCGCCGTGGAAGCGGCTGCCAAGGAAGCGGTCGAGACCGCGGAAGAAGCGCGGCTGATGGCCGTGAAGAAAAAGGCCGAAGACGAAGCTGCCGGCGCTGCCGCGGCACGCGAGGCGCAGGCTCGCGCCGATGCCGCAGCGGAAGCCAAACGCCGGGCCGACGCCGAGATGGCTCGCGCGCAGGCGGAAGAAGCGCGGGCGCAGGCCGAACAAGCCAAGGCCGAAGCTGAGAAGATGAAGCAGGAAGCAATGGCTGCAGCGCAGGAAGCGCAAGCGGCCAAGGAAGCAGCCGAGAAGGCGAAAGCGGAAGCGGTCGCGCAGCAGCAGGCGCTGGCGGTGGAAGCGGATAAAGCGAAAGCGTCCGCGGCACAGTCGGAGAATCTGCGGCAGCAGGCGGAAAAAGAAAAACAGGAACTGCGCGCGCGACTACTGGCGCAGCTCAACAGCGTGCTGGCTACACGGGACAGCGCGCGCGGGCTGATTGCCAATATGTCGGACGTGCTGTTCCGCAGCGGCAGCGTCGAGCTGCTTCCGGCGGCTCGCGAGCGGCTGGCGAAGGTTTCCGGGATCGTGCTGGCTTATCCCAGCCTGCATGTGTCGATCGAGGGCCACACCGACAGCATCGGCAGCGACGAATACAATCAGGATCTTTCCGAACGGCGGGCGCAGTCGGTGCGCGATTATTTCGTGCATCAGGGGATTCCGGCCGGGACCGTGGATGCGCGGGGATTTGGCAAGGCGGAGCCGGTTGCATCCAATGAAACGGCGGAAGGTCGGCAGCAGAATCGGCGGGTAGAGTTGGTGCTTTCTGGCGATGCCATCGGGAATGGGGCGGAGGTTACGCCGGCGGCGTATACGACCACGCATCAGTGAGATTCATCGGAGGGAAGAACGACGCGGGAAACAAGCCGCGAGAAAAACCCCGTTGTGCGCCCAAAAAGGCAACCACGGGGGCTGAAGCCCACGCCCAATTTTGAGACCTGACGCGGCCCTGGAAGGGCCGCTCTTCCACGGTGCCGCATGGGTTCACGCAGGCTGACGAGTTATTCGGCAACGCCTGTCCCGACCGACCGAACACGGGTCCGATTGCCCGGCTTACGCCACGCACCCCACCGCTTCAGTTTTCTTCCTGCGGGCGCATTTTTCCGCTTCGCAGGTAGCGGTTGTGCCAGCCTAGAGATTCCGTTAGAAGGTGCGGGGTGTGCTTGCCGTAGGACAGGCGCTCGGCACGGTTGAGATAATCGAGCAGCAATGATTTGTAGTCCGCATTCGAGCATTTCTCGATGATCAAGTGCGCGCGCTGGCGCGGCGAGAGGCCGCGGAGATCGGCTAATCCATGCTCAGTGACGATGACCTGCACGTCGTGTTCGGTGTGATCGACGTGCGACACCATGGGGACGATGGTCGAGATATCGCCGTGCTGCGCGGTTGATGGGGCCATGAAGATCGAGAGATATCCGTTGCGGGCGAAGTCGCCGGAGCCGCCGATGCCATTCTGGATGCGCGATCCCATGACATGCGTCGAATTGACGTTGCCGTAAATATCGGCTTCGATCATGCCGTTCATCGCGATGACGCCGAGGCGGCGAATGATTTCGGGATGGTTGGAAATCTCCTGCGGGCGCAGCACGATGCGGTCGCGGTAGCTGGCCATGTTGGCGTTCACTTCGTTCAGCATGTCGGGACTCATGGAGAATGCCGTGGCTGAAACTGAGGTTACCTTGCCGGACTTCAGCAGGCGGATCATTCCGTCCTGAATCACTTCGGTGTAGGAAGTGAGTCCTTCAAAAGTTCCGTCCTCAAGACCGCAGAGAACTGCGTTGGCTATGTTGCCGACGCCGGATTGCAACGGGAGCAGGTTGGCGGGCATGCGTCCCTTCTGCACTTCCCAAGCGAGAAATTCGAGGATGTGTCCGGCGATGCGCTGGGAAGCTTCATCGGGCGCTTTGAAGGCACTGTTGCGGTCGGGAGCATTCGTGAGCACGATGGCGACGACCTTTTCCGCAGGGACTTTGAGATAGGGCGTGCCGATGCGCTGGCCGGGTCGGACGAGAGGGATCGGTCCGCGATTCGGCGGCGGCGCGAGGCCGTAATAAATATCGTGCATGCCCTCTAACGCTGCCGGTTGCCACGAGTTTACTTCGAGGATTACGCGCTCGGCCTGGTCGACCCAGGTTTTGTTGTTGCCGATGGAAGAGCTCGGGACTACGCGCCCGTCCTCGAGCACGGCGGTGACTTCGATCAGGGCGACGTCGAGCTTGCCGAGAAATCCATATTCCACGAACTGGGCGACATGGCTGAGGTGAATGTCCATGTAGTCCATTTCGCCGGCGTTGATGCGCTTGCGGGTTTCGGGATCGGACTGGTAAGGCAGGCGCAGGTGAATGCCTCCAGCCATGGCAAGCGCGCCATCGAGCTCTGGCCCGGTGGAAGCGCCGGTGAAAACGCTGACTTGAAATTTTTGTCCGCGGAAATTCGCGTCGGCAATGCGGCGCGCGAGTTCAATGGGAACGGCCTTGGGATAGCCCGATCCAGTGAACCCGCTCATGCCGACCTGGTCGCCGGACTTGATTAGCGCGGCAGCTTCGTCGGCGCTCATGATCTTCTGGGCAAGGCTGGAATTCAGAACCCGCGGGCAGGTGGGAGTGACGAGAGTGGCCATGCGCGAACCCTTCGACGGAGAATTGTTCGTTTTATAAAATAGTGGGCGCATTTTCGCCCGTATGTGATTTCGATCACTTAGCGCTGTGCAGGGTTTTAGAAGGGTGCGGAATGCAGCGGCTCTTGAAATGCAACTCCAGCATAATCAGCGAGTTGGACGGAGAATTGGACAGTCGAAGCAGAGGTGCTCCCGCCGTCATGGTCGGCGCGATATGGGAGGGTTCCCCCGACGATCTGGTGGCGCAGGTGAGACTTCGTCCCCAAAGGGCCACGTGCTTAAGTTAGGACCCTGCCCTAAAACGCCTCTTGTCGCCGCATCCAAAACCCATTACTCTCAATCAAACATATCTGTATGTTTAACCCTCACCCGAATTTGAGCGACGAAGTCAACGGCGGCATCATCCGTTCGGAGATTGAGGGTGGCGTGTTCCTGCACGATCTTCCGCCATCGACGGTGCTCGAGATTCAGACCATGCATCACTGCTATCGTGCGGTGCTGTTAGGCGGAAGCGAAGCGTTGATTTCAGGTCACCCCGAGTTTTGTCCGGAACCGGTGCAAGTGGCCATTGCGGGCTCAACCTGGGGCGGCTCGATGCTGAAACTGCAGTTTGTGGGGCGGGGCATGCATCTCGAGTTTCATCATCCGGAATATCCCACGCCGATTGTTACCTCTGCCATTCAGGACATCCGCGATTATCAGCAGCCACCAGCGGTGCAGGTGGAAAGCTGGCCTACGAAGACCGGCATCGCTTAACTCAGCATTCAGCCATTGCGAGGCTGCTTCCCTTCCCGCATTGACTTACTTCTCCTCAGCCACTACCATTCCCGCCATCGGCCGCAAGCGGCACGACCCTTACAACACGAGGCGGACCTGAATTGAGCCTGAAGATCTCTACCCGCGAAAGCCATCACGTGGTCATTGTCGACATCAGCGGCCGCATCATTTTCGGAGACGAAACTACCCAGCTGCGCGAGGCTGTCGCCGGTCTCATACGTGAGGACAAGAAGAAAATCCTGCTCAATCTCGGCGAAGTCAGCTATATCGACAGCTCCGGCGTGGGCGAGTTGGTCAGCAGCTTCACTTCGGTCCGAAAAAACGGTGGCGAACTCAAGCTGGTGAACCTCACGCAAAAAGTGCATGACGTTCTGCACGTGGCCAAGCTCTATACCGTCTTCGACATTAAGGAAGACGAGTTCACCGCCGTCAAGTCGTTCGACTACTTCTTCGCGAAGTAAACCGCGCGGGGCGTGACGGGGAAACGAGTCGAGGGCGGCTGTCCCCACACCATATCTGGCGAACTGACGCGCTATTTCATTAGTTCTTCCTCACACGAAAGTTGCGCGTCTTTGGTCGCGGCCGCACCAACTGCAAACCATTGACACTAAGAGGCTGGCGGTAGCAGACTCTATTCGGAGCCCAGGCTGTTTGGCAGTGCCATGGTCCCAACGTAGTCACTTCTCCCCCTGAAGTGTCGTAACCCCGGGCGTGTTCCCTCAGAGCCGGATGGCCATCCTTGCGATGGTATCCGTGCGCCAGTACCAGTGGCCTCCGCTTGCTGGGAAGACCGACCGAAGCCGGCTTAGGACAGCATGTTTGCTACTCCGGAACTTGTAAGAGAAACGCCGGTTCAAGCCCCGGAATCGCGTTTCTGGACCGGATCGCTCGCGCTGCTTTGTGCAGTGGTGGGCGGGCATGTGCTGTTGCTCGCCACGACCTCGTCCGGCAGGTGGGCGGACGCAGGCTCCTCCTCTTTTCAACTGATCGCAGCCGCTCTGGCAGCGGCAGCCTGCTGGCAGGCCAGCCGCAGATCACGCTACTTCGCCACCATTTTCTGGCGTCTTTCCGCGGCCACGTTCGCATTTTGGTTCTGCGGCGCGGGGCTCAACGCTTACCAGAACCTGACGTCGCCCACTCCTGATGAAAACCAGATCGGCATTTTCCTGCTGATCTTCCTGAGCACTGCGCCCATGTTCATTGGCTCGGTGCTCAGTGGAATCACGGATGAGGAGTCCAAAATCCACTGGGACCTGGTCCTTGACGCCACGCAGATACTGGTCCTGGTTCTCGCCATCCATCTTATGCTGGTGGATATCCCTTCCATGAACCTGGGGGAGCGCCGTACGACGCTGGTGGCGTTGCGACTGCAAGACTACTGGCGAGTGGCTCTGGCTATCGCTCTGATTGCCCGGGCTGGACTGGACGAATCGCCCGCGACCCGCCGCCTGATCAAGCCCATCGCCATCGCCATGTCGATGTTTGCCGTGGGCAGCTGGATTGGAAATGACCTGCAGGCATTCACCGCTTGGCGCGGCGCCCGATGGCTCGATCTGGCGTGGACGATTCCATTCTGCATGGTCGCCTACTCCGTGGTTAGGTGGCGGCAGTCTCCCACCAGTCCTTCGCGGGACCGCAAACCGGCGAAGGTGGAGAGCGTTTTCCTTTTTTATCTGCCCTCGGTCGCTCTGCCCATCCTTTTGTTGTCGATGTACAGCGAAATCGAGTTTGAACAGATCGTGGTTGGCCTGGGCGCCATGATGTTCTCCATTTTCTGTTTCTGCCTGCGCCTGTTCATCACGCAAAAGCAGCAGCGGCAGACCATGGAGGCGCTGCGGGCCTCGGAATCCCGCTACCGCAATCTGTTCGAGCGCAATATGGCCGGGCTTTACGTCAGCACGCTCGATGGGCAAATCCTCGACTGTAACCAGGCTTTCTGCGACATCTTCGGCTACACCCGCGAGGAGCTTCTGAGCATGCCAGCCTCCAACCTGTACCCGGGCGGCAGCAAGGAACGCAGCGCGCTGCTCGACGAGTTGCAACAGATCGGTTCCAAGCGGGGCAGCGAACATTCTTACGTGCGCAAGGATGGCCGCAGGGTCACGACCATCGAAAATTATTCTATTACCGCGAACGAGAGTGGCCGGCACGTGCTCGAAGGAGCCATGCTCGATGTCACCGAACACCGTTCTCTCACGGAGCAGTTGCAGCAGGCCCAGAAAATGGAATCCATTGGTCAACTTGCCGGCGGCATCGCTCACGACTTCAATAACCTGCTCACGGTGATGCGCGGCTACAGCGACCTGCAACTGGAAAAGACGGCAGCCAACGATCCGATCCACGGTTATGCCGAGCAGATTAACGCGGCCGCCGATCGAGCCGCGGGGCTCACGCGCCAGCTCCTGGCCTTCAGCCGCCAGCAGGTGATGCAGGCCCGGGTGGTGAATCTCAACTCTCTGCTCCACGATTTCGAGAAACTTCTGCGCCGCCTGATCGGCGAAGACATTGAAATGCGCACTGTGTTCGACGCTGATCTGGGCAACGTGAAAGTCGACCCCGGCCAGATGGAACAAGTGATCATGAACCTGGTCACCAACGCGCGTGATGCGATGCCGCAGGGCGGAACCCTCACCCTCGAAACTTCCAATATCACTCTCGACGGTTTATTTCTGGAGCGCCATCCTTACGTGGATCCCGGGCCCTACGTACGCCTCGCCATCAGCGACACCGGCCACGGCATGGACGCCGAGACCCGCGAGCACATCTTCGAGCCATTCTTCACCACCAAGGAAGTCGGCAAGGGCACGGGCCTGGGCCTGGCTACCAGCTACGGAATCGTCAAACAGAGTCAGGGGTACATCGAGGTCTACAGCGAAGTGGGCCACGGATCTACGTTTGTGATTTACCTTCCCCGTCTGGGTCCGGGGGCTATGCCTCTGGCCGTCGAGAAGCCGATTCCGGCGCAGCGTGGCGACGAAACCATTCTGCTGGTCGAGGACGACCGGCAGGTGCGCGCGCTGACCAAGTCGATTCTCGAGTCCTACGGCTACACCGTGCTCGCGGTCGAGGACCCCAACCAAACCGAAACCGTCTGCGAACGGCACTCCAAAGCGATCAAGCTGCTGCTCGCCGACATGATCCTGCCTAAAATGAATGGCCGCGAAGTGGCCCGGCGGGTCGCTACGCGCATCCCTACCATCCGCGTGCTTTATATGTCTGGTTTTACGACTCACACCATCGTGGACCAGGGGATTCTCGAGCCCGGCATCTCATTCCTGCAGAAACCGTTCACGGCCGTCGCCCTGGCTACCAAGATTCGCGAAGTCCTCGACCAACACACCAGCGCCCAGGCCTGAGCCCTCACTCCCTCCTACAATGAAGCTTTTGTGAACCTGCCCTACGTCCCCTGCCCGTACTCGCGTATTTCTCCATCCACCGCAACCGCCACGTACTTGTGGGTCTGCAAGTCGCGAAACTGAACAACGCGGCGGCCTTCGCGTGCCAGCTGTCCCCAGCGGCTCGGCTTCTCTGGATTCTGCTCGATGGCCTGGTACTCTCTCCCGGCGATCGCAAAGCGGACGGTGCGAAATCGCTGGCTTCCGGTGCGGGTCACACGGTAAGTCCGCCCCTCGATCACGATCTGCAGAGCGGCCATCAGCTGGTCCGCAACTGACTTGAACAACGCGTGGTCCAACTTGGGATGATCAGGCATGGGAGCTCAAACGCTGACGATCAAGCACAGATGATCCAAGTTAGTAACGATCCCGATAGCGGTCAAGGGAAGACGTCGGGGCCTCTGGCGTCGCATTCTTCGACAGGAAATTGTAATTGCCGGCCGCTTTCGAGGGTAAATCGCCGCATCCGGCCCACTATTACTCTCCTGATTCTTGAGAGGGTGGGAACACACGGCCGCTCAGCGCAGCTTTTCGTACTCCGCTTTAGCTTCTTTCAGGATGGGCACATCCGGGTCGGCATCTTTCCACAGCGCGAGGAAATCCTGATACGCGGCTCGGGCCTTCGCGGTGTCCCCGGTCATGGCGTACGCTCGGCCCAGGCCAAGCTTGGCCACGGGATGCTCGATAAAGGAGGAGTCAATCCCGGGGTGATCAACGATCTTCTGAAACTCCGCCGCAGCCTCGGCTCCTCGCTTCGCCTGCAGGTAGGCCTGGCCCCGAAGGTAATTGGGCAACAGCCCCTGGTACAGGCCGAAGTCGTAGGACGTTGTTGCCTGCAGCGCCTGGATAGCCTGGTCCGGGGCTTTGCGCCCGAGTGCAATGAGCGCGCGTACTTCGGGAATACTCACCTGATGCAGGAGCGTGTCGACCGGAAAGCGGTGATCCAGCTCTTCTGTGATGGCCTGGGCGCGGGTGGCATCTCCGGTCATGGCGAGCGCGATTGCCACGGACTGCAAGTTTCTGCGGGCGCGTGCCAGGGCGGCGCTGGAGGTGGCCAGTTCTCGAGCTTTGGCGGCATCACCCACGATTGCCCGCTCCACAGCGGACCATCCCTCGGTGTCCGCCGTAGTTCCCTTAAAACCCAGGCGATCTGTAACCTGGGTCGAGCGCTGCATGAGTTCCGCAGATTTCTTCATCTGCCCACGGGAAGCGGCAAGATGCGACGACCAGTTGAAGATGTAGTATTCGCCAGGCTTTCCTTCTGCCCATTTCATCTGTCGCTGCATACCGTCCGCGTCATTGCTCAGGAAAGCCACGTCGTACAACTCGGCGTGGACGAAATAGTTGTCTGCTTTCGCATCCACGGACCGTTGCAGTACGCTGCGAGCTTCCTCCAGCCGATTCATCGCCATATAACTAGCCGCGGCGTGCACGTAGCCAAAGGGCGCAGCAGGCTCCAGGCGCATGCACTCGTTGGCCGCCTGGAGGGCCTTGTCATACTGTCCGTAGTAAGCGTCGTCGACGACCGCGAGGTTGCCGAAGTTTGTGGAGTCGTTGGGATACGCCTTGGTGCCGAGTTCCAAGGTTTCCCGTTCCTTCTCAAGATCTCCGGTGGCCGAATAATAATGACCGGCGATGTAGTAGCCTTCGCGCTCGCTCACCCGCTCGCGCAAGTCGAAAGCTTTCTTCGCGACCTCAACCGATCGATCTTCTTCTCCGAGGTTGCTGTAAATGGCGGCCAGCCGGGCGTAGGCCATAGCGAAATTCGGGTCTAATTCGGTGGCGTGCTGGAACAGGGGCATGGACTCGGCTTCGCCGCCTGAATTGCGCATCTCGTCGGCCGCGGCATAGGCCTTCAACGCCTCCAGTGACGACGTGGTCGCATCCGTCACCGGCGTGTCGAACTTCTGAATCGATGCCAGTGACTCGCCCAGCTTGCTCCGCAGGCTGGACGCGGCCTTGCCCACCGCCGGCAGCACTGCCTCTTTGCTCTCGGCCGTGACCTGCTCCCGAGCCAGCGAATCGCCGGTGCGGCAGTTCACGGCATCGAGCGCGACCACGTACTGGCTTCCGAGCGCAGCAATCGAGCCGCCGAGCATGGCCTTAATATTTTCGCGCTCGCAAATCTCCCGGGCCACGCCGCCGGTGACACGCTCGTCTGCGCTCCGCCCCATGAACTGCAGGGCTTTGCGGATAGTGCGATCGGGTGCGACGTTCAGATAGGGCGACTGTTCCAGCTGCACCGCCAGCGCCTGTTTCAGCGTTCCGTCAAACACCGGATCTCCGGTGGTGTTTACGAAATCCTGCAGCAGGATGGAATCTTTTTCCGTGAGCCTCGGCGCGGAGCGGGATCGCCAGTACAAACCACCGGCGACCAGCGCGATCAAGAGAAGCCCGGCAGCCAAGAAGAGCCATGTGGGGACAGCCGCCCTCGACTGTCCGGGAGAGCGCAGCGCGGCTGCTTCTGGTTGCGCAGGCACCACCGGCCGCGATGCCGACACCTGGGCCGAAGCTGGGCCGGAAACCGCCGCGACGGTCTTGCCGGAACTTTGCTCGCCAGACCTTTGTCCACCAGAAGCTGGGACAGCCCCTTGCGCTGAAGCCGAGGGTCGAACCTCCTCTGGCTCGTCCGCAACAATCTTCCTTCCCGACTCGGTGTCGCGCTTCAACCGCTGCAGCTCGGCGCGCATCTCCGAAGCATGCTGATAGCGCAGCTCGCGGTCTTTCTCCAGGGCCCGATTGATGATCCGTTCCAGCTCGGGAGGAACATCCGGATTCAAGCGTGCGGGTGCCACCGGGGCGCGTTCGAGAATGGCGTTGAAAATCATCGCCGAAGTGTCACCCCGGAAGGGCAGAGCGCCCGTCGCCATCTCATAAAGCACGGCCCCAAAGGAAAACAGATCGCTGCGCGCGTCGAGTTCCTTGCCCTTGGTTTGTTCCGGCGACATGTAGGCCACGGTGCCGAGCGTCGTGCCCGGGCTGGTCAAGTGTTGCTCGTCCATGGTGGGCAACGACGACCCCGCCTCGTTGCCGCCTCGTCCCGCGGCTCCGGAGACCTTCGCCAATCCGAAATCGAGAATCTTGGCGTGGCCGCGCTTGGTCACAAAAAGATTGGCGGGCTTGACGTCGCGGTGCACAATGCCTTCGGCATGCGCGGCATCGAGCGCGTCTGCGATCTGGATGCTCAGCGCCAGAAGCTTCTCGAGCTCCATGGGACGGCCAGCGATCAGGTGCTTCAGCGTGGCCCCATCCAGAAACTCCATGGCAATAAACGTCTGCCCGCTCTGCTCGTCGATCTCATAGATGGTGCAGATATTGGGATGGTTCAGTGCGGACGCCGCCTGCGCCTCGCGCTGAAAACGGCTTAATGCCTGCGGATTCTTGGCCACTTCGTCGGGCAGGAATTTCAAAGCAACGAAGCGGTGCAGCTTGATGTCTTCGGCCTTGTAGACCACACCCATCCCGCCGCCGCCGAGTAACTCAAGAATGCGGTAGTGCGAAATGTTCTGACCGATCATGAGCGGCGCGCAGAGAGCGTGCCCATGGTAGGGGCAGCCGCACGCTAAGTCAAACCTCCTAAATTACCGAGATACTACCGCGCCGAACGCGGCGGGTCCTTGGCAACTGGGTATCGATCCCAAATATGGGCGCCTCGGGTGTGATTTCGCCAAAAATTATCCGCCACACCAGCCGGGAACATCTTAGAGTTATAAAGTCCGCCGCGTTGTAACTGTGCGCTGCTGATTGAGCTCAGAACTTTTCTGCACAGTGCGCGCGGCAGTTACATCCTCGGCACTTGACAGGGCGACGGATTCGAGTTCTGAATAGTCCATCGCAGGACAATCGCAGCGCAAGTTTTCCACACAGCCAAAAAATTTGTGCTAGTATGCGGGACTGTTCCTGCTTTTAAATTTTCTTTTTCATTATCGGCAACGGCGCACGGCAAAACGGGCTCCTTTCCGCAGCAGACAAGGTTTTCAGCCAGCCGGCTCATCAACGGTGGTTTAAAGAACGGGCGCTCACCAGCCGCCAGGGGCGCCGTGGCGGGCATTTCATAATATGTCAGTTCCAAGCACAACTCTCTCTCCTAATCCGTGGATTCGAATTCTGGACGCGCTGGAAAAGAAAATTAACCGGCACTCCTACGATACGTGGCTCAAGCCCACGCGTTACAGCCACGCCAGCGGCGGAATCCTGTTCGTGCGCGTGCCCACCGTGGAATTCCGCCACGCCGGCGATAAGTATGCGGACTTGATTCAGGAAGCGATCGACAACCTGGGCCTGGAATTCGAGGACGTAAAATTCGTCACCCCGGAAGACGACCCGGCGGCCACCACCATGCGGCACGACGGCGGACTCTCGGCCGCTGCCGCGGGAAGTAGTGCACCCTCGCAATCGAGGTTCGATTGGGACGGCGCGGCGCAGCTCAACCCGCGCTACACTTTCGACGCTTTCGTCATCGGCAGCGGCAACCAGTTTGCCCACGCGGCGTGCCAGGCCGTGGCGGAGCGTCCTTCGAAGGCCTACAACCCGCTCTTTCTCTACGGCGGGGTGGGCATGGGCAAAACCCACCTGATGCAGGCTATCGGCCACGAAATCAAGCGGCGGATGCCGCAGGCCGCAATCTGCTACGTGTCGAGCGAGAAGTTCACCAACGACATGATCAACTCGCTGCGCTACGACAAGATGACCAGCTTCCGCGACAAGTTCCGCAACATGGACGTGTTGCTCATCGACGACATCCAGTTCCTGACGGGGAAGGAGCGGACCCAGGAAGAATTCTTCCACACGTTCAACGCCCTGCACGAGTCGATGAAACAGATCGTGATCGCGAGCGACCGTTCGCCCAAGGAGTTGGCCGAAATTGAAGACCGGTTGCGCAGCCGCTTTGAGTGGGGACTGATCGCCGATATCCAGCCGCCGGATCTGGAGACCAAGGTAGCGATCCTACAGAAAAAAGCGGAGCAGGAAAAAGTCACGCTGCCCACGGACGTGGCGCTCTATGTGGCGTCGAACATACGCTCCAACGTGCGCGAGTTAGAAGGAGCGCTGATCCGCCTGGTGGCGCACTCTTCCCTGATCGGGGCGGAAATCACTTTGCCTTACGCCCAGCAGGTGCTGAAGAATTTCATCGATTCGCAAGCGCGCAAAGTCACGATCGAGTCGATCCAGAAAACTGTAGCCGAACAATTCGGGCTGCGGCTGGTCGAGATCAAGGCCAAGAATAATTCCCGGGCGATTGTGTATCCGCGGCAAATTGCCATGTACCTGGCCAAGCATCTGACGGAAGCTTCACTGCCCGAGATTGGCAGACAGTTCGGCGGCAAGCATCACACCACCGTGCTGCATTCGGTCGAGAAAATTGAAGAGGTCCGCAAGAACGACAAAGATTTAAACAGGTTGCTCAATAAACTCACTGAGCAATTAGGTGGGTGAATCGCGGGCGATTCGAGTTTTGCACGCAAGCGACAGGTCTTCCTTGAGTTTGGCTGTGAATGCGATGTGGAAGTTGTGTAAGAAGTGAATGGAATTTGAAATTGGGGAAAGTTGTAGTGGCGAGTCCGAAGAGGTCGGGACCGATTTCTAACATTAGGACATAGCCCGAAAGGTCCTGACAATAAGCCGGTTAAGGAAGTTTTCCACTTCTGCGCAGCGCCTACTGCTACTACTGGTTTTATAAGGTTTATATTTGATCTTAAGGTAGTAATAAAAGTAGCATGAGGAAGTCAACGGTTCAGGGGAGACGTAATTTATGCCGGTGGAAGCGGCCGTTGCAGCAGGGACGACAACGATGGAGATTACGGTCAGCAAGTTTGAGTTGCTGCGGGAATTGATGGCCACGCAAGGCGTGGTCGAGCGCAAGACGACAATTCCAATTCTGTCGAATTATTTATTTGAAGCGGCGGGGGAACGGTTGGCGCTGACCGCCACCGACCTGGACCTGAGCCTGCGGACTTCCTGCGAAGCCAAGGTAAAGAAGGAAGGCTCGTGCACGATTCCGGCGCGCAAGCTGCACGATTATGTAAAGCTGCTGCCGGACGCGGACATCACCATTAAGTTGCTGGAGAATCACTGGGTCAGCATTCGCTGTGGACGGTCCAACACGAAAATGGTGGGGATGGCGAAATCGAACTTCCCCAGTTTGCCAGCGTTTCCCACCGCGGGTGTGGTGAAGATTCCGGCGCAGGTATTGCGCGGGTTGATTGCGCGAACCGGGTTTGCCATTTCCAACGAAGAGTCGCGTTACACCCTGAACGGTGCGCTGATGCTGCTGAAGCCCGAGTCGATCACCATGGTCGCGACCGACGGGCACCGCCTGGCGCATTGTGAGCGCGCCGGGGAAAAATTCGACGGCGTTTCCGGCGAACTGAAGACGCTGGTGCCGAAGAAGGCGATGGATGAATTGAAATCGCTACTCGATTCCACGGACGCCGACACAGTCGAGTTCGCGAAAGACGAGTCGACGCTGTTCTTCCGCATCGGTTCGCGGCTGCTCACCTCGCGGCAGCTTACTGGACAATTCCCGAACTTCGAAGCTGTCCTGCCCAAGGACAACAGCAAAATCGTTCCCATCAACGCCGACGAGTTCAATGCCGCCATCCTGCGCGTGGCGCAGTTTGCCGATGAACGTTCGCGCGCGGTGCGCCTGAAACTGGAAAAAGGCGAACTGAAACTTTCAGCTTCCTCGACAGAATCGGGCGAGTCGGAAGATTCGATCGAGGCTCCCTACACCGGGGAAGCGCTCACCATCGGCTTCAACGCTCAGTACATCGTCGACTTCCTCAAAGCCGCCGGCACCAGCGAAGTACGCCTGGAGTTGAAAGACGCGCAATCGGCGGGTCAGCTGCGGCCGGCCGAGGGGGATGACTACAAGTACCGGTATATCGTGATGCCGATGCGGATTTGAGCTTCCGTCTGTGTCCCTCGCGTCATTTAAGCGCGACTCAAACAAATGCAATCCTAAAACACTGTCATCCGGAGGGCCGCGTTTTTTGCGGACGGAAGGACCTGTGCAACTTGCCCGCAACCTCGGCGCTGCAGACCATTGCATAGGTTCTTCGCTTCGCTCAGGATGACAAATCTCAATTGACAGTTGCGGTCCCCGGCAGAGTTGACGATTCCCCGGGTGCACGCTACCCTTTCTTCCTGATCAAACGAGGTCCCTATGCTTGACGGTTTCAAGAAATTCATCCTGCGCGGAAATGTTGTGGATATGGCGGTGGGCGTGGTGATTGGCGCGGCGTTTGGCGGCGTGGTCACGGCGCTGACCAAGGATCTGCTCACGCCGTTCATCGCGGCAGTGGTGGGCAAGCCGGATTTCTCCTATCTCGGATTCTCCATCCGCGGCACGGCGTTTCCCGTAGGCGACTTCCTCAACGCAGCAGTGTCGTTCCTGCTGGTTGCGGCGGCGATTTACTTTTTCGTGGTGACTCCGGTGAACGCACTGGTGGCGCGGATGAATCGCGGCGAGCGGCCGCCTGATCCCACGACCAAGAAGTGTCCCGAATGCCTGAGCGAAATTCCCATCGATGCGCGGCGCTGCATGCACTGCACGCAGCCGGTGCTGGGCAAGGCCGCGTAACCGATGCGCGAGGGGCCGTCGAATCGGGCCCCACGCGCCGTTCGACTGCGCTGATCGAGTAACATGGCGGTATGAGTCTCCGCCCAGCGTGCCTCGGTCTGCTTGCCGGTGTGTGCTTTTTCCCTGCTCATCAGGACTGGGCGCAGTCTTCTTCGTCACCAAGTTCTTCCTCCTCTTCCAAACCCGTAAAAAAAACCGCTCCCACGGCAGACCCCGTGCTCGACCCTGGAAACGTCAGCAACGGTGTATACCGCAACAAGGGCCTGGCGCTCTCCTGCAAGATTCCGGCGGCGTGGGTGTTGCGCACCGAGGAGATGAATGCCCGGGACGCAGCCGAGGATGTATCCGACAGCCCCAGTCCAGCGAAGACAGACTCCGGCGGGCGCGTGCTGCTGGCGGCGTTTTCGCGGCCTCCGGACGCGCGCGCGGAGAATGTGAATTCTTCGATTGTGATTGCGGCCGAGAGCGTGGCAACGTATCCCGGCCTGAAAGAGGCGGCGCAGTATTTTGGGCCGGTGAGTGAGGTTGCCAAGGCGCAGGGATTCAGTGTGGTCGAGGAGCCTTACGAGTTTGTGGTCGGGACGAAGGCGCTGGCGCGCGAGGACTTCCAGAAAGAAGTGGGGACGCGCGTGATGCGGCAGTCGACGCTGGTGCTGCTGGCGCGCGGGTGGGCGGTGTCGATCACGTTTATTGGCGGAACAGAGAATGAGGTCGAGGAATTGATTGGCGGGTTGAGTTTTGCATCAGCGCGGGCTAAGTAGAAGCAACATGTTCGCCACGGATTCACATGGTCAACGCGGATTGGAAACCCTCCAGTCGCCAGAAGTCATCTCATCAATGGGTTGGGAAGGGCATGGCTTCCAGCCGCGCGCATGAGCGCAAAAATTACAGGCTTTAGCCGCTGAGGTCCGATGTGGGTCCAGGCGCTGAGAACTTCTGAGATGGCGTCTAGTCGAGGGGCTCGGGCTGCAGGGCGATATTCTTTTCGCCGGCGGCTTTTTTTTCGGCGTACTTCTTCATCCAGGCTTCCCAGCTCTTGCCGGCGGCCGTGTCGCGTCCGGTGAAGGCGAGGGCGGCGATGTCCGCGTAGGAGATGGAAATTTTCTCGCTGGAGTTTTTCGGGTAGAGCCGGACGATGGAGTCTTTCAAAGTTGCTGCCGTGCGGCGGTCGAAGAGATAGCCTTCGATCTTCGATCCGTCTTTGCGGGTGATGGTTACGTCGCCGCGGTAGTCGAAAGCTTTTTCGAGGGCGGCGCGGATTTCGCCTTCGCTGGCGAGTTGCGGAATCCAGCCTTCGAGTTGCTCGTGGGCAGTGCCAGCGGCGACTTCCAAAGTCTCGGGATTTGGCGCATTGGCGTGCGGCGGCGTGGCTTGCGGGGAGGCGTGATCGATGTGGCCGGCGGCTTTGCCTGTCATAAACTTTTTTGAAGTGGCGAGCAGCATCGTCCCTTCGGGACTCGCACTTCTTCTTGCCTTACCCCGGCACTTACCTGCCGGGCTAATAGATGCGCGTCGCTTCGCGACTGGGAGTTTGCTGAACCCCTCCGCGTCTTATTCGTCTTGGCCGAATGCCGGGCTACGCACGGCGGACAGCCGAGGCGGATGTCCCTACGTGGATCTTGCTAGACGCGTGTTTCCTGCAGTGACTCGCTCGGCGTCGCGATCTGCACCAGCGGATGCACTGGCGCTTGCGGCTCGTCGAGCAGACGAAGCGCTTCTTCGTCGCGATAATTCGTGAACAACGTGCCCTTCACCGTGGCCAGGAATCCGCCGAGCGAACTGAAGGTTGCGTTCACCGCCGAGGCTTCATAGCCGCTGTGCACCATGCAATTGGCGCAGGCAGGATTGCCGGATTCCGTGCCGTAGTTCTGCCACTCCGTGGTCGAAAGAAGTTCGGCGAAAGTTTCGGCGTAGCCGTCCTGCAGTAGGTAGCAAGGCTTCTGCCACCCGAAAACGTTATACGTCGGCATGCCCCACGGCGTGCAAGGGTAAGTGCGCTTGCCCATCAGAAATTCCAGAAAGAGCGGCGACAGGTTGAATTGCCAGCTCTTCTTGCGGTTCGACAGGATCGCGCGGAACATGCGGCGCGTGCGGGCGCGGCCGAGGAAGTGTTTCTGGTCGGGCGCCTTGTCGTAGGAGTAGCCGGGCGAAAGCATCATGCCTTCCACGCCCAGGTCCATCATCTCGTCGAAGAAGGCGCGCACGGATTTCGGGTTCGCGCCGTCGAACAGCGTGGTATTCGTGGTAACGCGGAAGCCGCGCTTCAACGCTTCTTTCACCGCGTCAACCGCAATGTCGTATCCGCCTTCGCGGCACACGGCGAGGTCGTGCTCTTCGCGTTGCCCGTCGAGATGCACGCTGAAGGTCAGATATTTGCTGGGCTTGAAGAGATGAATCTTTTCCTTCAGCAGCAGTGCGTTGGTGCAGAGATAAATGTATTTCTTGCGCGCGACCAGGCCCTCGACGATCTCGCCGATCTGCGGATGCATCAGCGGCTCGCCGCCGGGAATCGAGACCATCGGCGCACCACACTCGTCAACCGCGCGGAAGCATTCCTCGGGAGTCAGGTCTGTCTTGAGAATGTGGGCGGGATACTGAATCTTGCCGCATCCGGCACAAGCCAGGTTGCAGCGGAACAGGGGCTCGAGCATCAGCACGAGCGGATACTGCTTGCGTCCGGCGAGCTTCTGCCGCAGGACGTAAGACGAAACCGTCCACATCTGTGAAACCGGAACTGGCATGCTTGGTCGGAACTCCTGTAAATGTATCCTATCAGGGTTAAGCCGTTAGATGGCGTTCGAAGGCCCCAGGTGCCAGAAAAATGAACCGCCCGCGGCGGGCCATCGGCCAGTCGACGATCTGGCGTGCAAACAGGCCATTTACCGACCCGGTTCTGGGCCTTTTCGGGGGTCGAGAAAAACCTATTTTCGTGGTATAATTTCGTTAGTCGCAAAACACCCTAAGTATTTGGAAATTCAATAACTTGAAGTCCCATTTCGGGCGGCGTCCCGAGAGTAACTTCAAGCGATTTTCCAGGCGACATCCAGGGCCCAAACAACACACCGAGTTTAGCGACAGAATTGGGCATTCTCCAATGTAGTTTCGCGGAGCGGAATGGCCACTAAAGAGATCAATACTCCCATCGTCGAAACCAAAACAAAAAACGGAAAAGTGACGCCCATCACCACCGCGAACGGCGGCGGCAATGGCTCGGGCGATTACACCGCGGATTCGATCAAGGTGCTGAGCGGGATGGAACACGTGCGCAAGCGCCCCGCCATGTACATCGGATCGACGGGCGAGGTCGGGCTGCATCATCTGGTCTACGAAGTGGTCGACAACTCGGTCGACGAGGCGCTGGCTAGCTACGCCACCAAGATTGAAGTCACGATCCACATCGACAACTCGATCACCGTAATCGACGACGGGCGCGGCATTCCCGTCGACGACATGGAAATTGACGGCGAGAAAATTTCCGCGGCGGAAGTCGTCATGACCAAGCTGAATGCCGGCGGAAAATTTGACTCGTCCACTTACAAAGTTTCCGGCGGATTGCACGGCGTGGGTGTGTCGGTGGTGAACGCGCTCAGCGAAGAGCTGGAATTGGAAATCTGGCGCGACGGCTCGACCTGGGAGCAGACCTATTCGAAAGGCGAACCGACCAGCAAGCTGCGCAAGACCGGAGCCAACAAGAATCGCGGAACGAAAGTTCACTTTCTTCCCGACCGCAGCATTTTCACGGCGGTCGAGTACAACTATGACACGCTGGCGCAGCGCCTGCGCGAGCTGGCATTCCTGAACAAAGGGCTGCTCATCACGCTGACCGATGAGCGCACTACCGATTCCAAAACCGGCGAACCGAAACGCTCCGAGTTCAAATACAACGGTGGCATCGCCGAGTTCATCAAGCATCTGAACCGCGGCAAGCAGGTGCTGCACGACAAGCCCATCTACATGGAAGCCGAGCGCAACGGCGTGGTCATGGAGATTGGGCTGCAATACAACGACGCGTATTCCGAGTCGATCTTCAGCTTCGCCAACAATATCAACACCGTCGACGGAGGCACGCATCTCTCCGGCTTCCGCATGGCCTTGACCCGCACCATCAATTACGCGGGGCAGCAGATGGGGTTGTTCAAGGACGTAAAAGAAAATCTGACTGGCGACGATGTGCGCGAGGGGCTGGTCGCGGTGATCAGCGTGAAGTTGCCGCAGCCCCAGTTTGAAGGACAGACCAAGGGCAAGCTGAATTCCGACATTGCCGGGATCGTGCAGGCGTTCGTGAACGAGCGACTGGGCGCATTTTTCGAGCAGAACACCACGGTCGCGCGGAAAATCATCAACAAAGCCGTAGACGCGGCGCGCGCGCGCGAGGCAGCCCGCAAGGCTCGCGATCTCACGCGGCGCAAGGGCGCGCTCGATTCCGGCGGCTTGCCGGGAAAGCTGGCCGATTGTTCGGAGCGCGACCCGAATCGTTGCGAGCTCTTCCTGGTCGAAGGCGAATCCGCCGGCGGCACCGCGAAGCAGGGACGCGACCGCCGCTTCCAGGCGATTCTTCCGTTGAAAGGAAAAATCCTCAACGTCGAAAAAGCGCGCTATGACAAGATGCTGGCGCACGAGGAAATCCGCGCCATGATTACGGCACTGGGCACGGGCATCGCAAAAGATGATTTCGATCCCACGAAAGTGCGCTACGGGAAAATCATTCTGATGACCGACGCCGACGTGGACGGAAGCCATATCCGCACGCTGCTGCTGACGTTCTTCTTCCGCCACATGCAGGAGTTGATCAAGCGCGGCAACGTGTTCATCGCGCAGCCGCCGCTGTTCTCGATCAAAAAAGGCAAGACGCTGCAGTACATCAAAGACGAGCGCGAATTCGTGAAGGTCATGGTGAAGCGCGCATCGGACGGGCTGATTGTGCGCTACGGCGAAGGCGCGGCCAAGCTGGAAGGCAAGGACCTGGCGAAGTTCATCACTGTACTGAAAGAATATCTGGACCTGTTCGATAAGGCCGATAAGCGCCTGCGCAGCGAGGCCGTGACCGAACTGCTGCCGAAGCTTGATCTTTCGAAGCGCGCGGATTTTGAGGGCGACAAGAAGAATCAGCCCAAGAAGATCGAGAAGCTGGAACGGGAACTCAAGAAGCTGCAGAAAGCCCAGAACTTCAAGAGCGTGGAAGCGCGCTTCGACGAAGAGCACAACCTGTGGGAAGTTCACTTTATAAACGCGCAGGGGGCCGAGCACGTCATCAACTGGGAACTGGCGTCTACGCCGGAATGCCGACAGCTGATCGCGAAATATAAACAGATCGAAATCTACATGCAGCCTCCGTTTATGGTGGAAGGCGTGGTCAAGGCTGCGCCCGTGAGCGGCGCCCCCGATGAGGGCGAGGCCGAGGAAGTCGGCGCGGAAGAAAAGTCCGAGAAGAAACCGGCGAAGCCCGCGCCCAAGCGCAAAGAAGCGGAAGTGGTCGAAAAAACCAACGCCCGCGATCTGTTCGAGTATGTGCTGAACGAAGGGCGTAAAGACTTCATCGTGCAACGCTACAAAGGCCTGGGCGAAATGACCGCGCCGCAACTCTGGGAAACCACCATGGATCCGGAGCGGCGCACGCTGCTCTCGGTGAAGCTGGAGGACATCGCGGAGTGCGAGACCATCTTCACCACGCTGATGGGCGAGGACGTGGAGGCGCGGCGGAAGTTCATTGAGGATAACGCGCTGGATGTGAAGAACCTGGATATCTAGCTCACGAATTCAGATGCGTACAACGCGCGGCATGTACGAGACTGCGGCTGGATACGAACTAATTACGCAGCTGGCGGCCGGATTTTCATCACGAGAATATCCGCGTCATTGATCTGAACCGGACCTTCTTCTCCGTTCAGATACCAACAAAAGCTGCTCCAGCGCCACTGCTCGGGCGACGCCACTAATCCGCGCGCGACCGGATTGCGATGGATGTAGCGAAGCTTTTCGATTCGTTTCTGCTCCGTCCAGACGTTGAAATCATAGAAACGCGCTTGCCAGAATCGATTCGGAGTGACCGGAGGGTGTCGAACCGGGGCCCTGGGAGGGTGTGGAACTGGGGTGCCCCAGGTCTTGCCGCCTTTGCGAGACCTGGGAACGGCGGCTTTGCCGGGCTCAATCCCAAAACGATCCAGGCTGCGACTGACGCCTAGCTTCAATGCTTGGATGGCCGTCGATAGCGTCGCTCGCTGAGGTTCGCTCAAAAGCAAATGAACGTGCTCAGGCATGACGACGTATCCCAAAACCACGAGCCGGTAAACGGCGACGCACTCGTTCAAGAATCTGCAGAAACAGATCACAGCGGGTCGCGCTATTGAACAACGCCTGGCGCTTATAGCAACTGAAGGTGAGGAAATGTAGATCCCGTGCGCCGTAGAAGCGGTGCAGAGCTTGAGGCATGGGTAGAGAGTAAGGAAGCAGAGCGAAAATGTCTGTGACGGGTGAACATTGGAAGGGATAGTGCCCGCTGCCCAGGTCTCGCAAAGCGAGACCTGGGGCACCCCAAGTCGAGTGCTAAGTTACACACCCTACTGAATCAGCGTGCCACCGTTGCCGCCGTTCGGTTCTTCCTCTGGTGCGATGACTACTGCGGCGGCTACGCGGTCGCCGGGTTCGAGGTGGAGCAGGCGGACGCCTTGGGAGTTGCGGCCGCATTCGCGGATGGTTTTTGAGTCCATGCGGATGATTTTGCCGTAGTGGCTGATAAGCATGACTTCCGAGGTTTCGTCGACCTGGGCGATGCCTACGACTTTTCCGTTGCGCTCCGTGGTTTTGAGATTGATCACGCCTTTGCCGCCGCGGTTGGTGAGACGATATTCGTCGGCGGGAGTGCGTTTGCCGAATCCGTTTTCTGTGACGGAGAGGATCAGGGAGCCTTTCACGGTGACGTCGATTACTTCTGGCTCGGTGGCGGCTGCGTCGCCCGCGGGCGCTTGCGCGCCCGGAACAGCCGAGGCGGCTGTCCCCACATGGTCCGAGGTGGCAGGGCCTTGGTCTGTGGCGGCGGCTTCTGCTCCTGGCTTTGGCGTGGTGGCCATGCCGACTACGTAGTCGCCTTTTTCCAGGTTGATGCCTTTCACGCCGTAAGCGGCGCGGCCCATGGGGCGGACGTGGCTTTCGTCGAAACGTACAGCCATGCCTTCGTGCGAGGCGATGAAAATGATCTGGTTGCCGTTGGTGATGCGGGCGGAAACCAGTTCGTCGCCCTGCTCGATGAGAATGGCTTTGATGCCAACCGACAGCACGTGCATGAACTCGCGCAGCTCGGATTTCTTGACCAGGCCGTTGCGCGTGGCGAAGAAGATGTATTTGTTGGCTTCTTCGAGATTGCGCACGGCGAGCATGGTGCGGACGGTCTCGCCTTGCTGCAGGCCAACCAGGCTGCCCACATGCTTGCCCTTGCCGGCGGCGCTGACGTCGGGAATTTCATAAACCTTCAGCCAGTAGACGCGGCCGTTGTTGGTGAAGATGAGAATGTAGGCGTGCGTGGAGGCAAGGAAAAGATGCTCGACGAAATCTTCGTCGCGCGTCTTCATGCCGGTGCGGCCCACACCTCCGCGGCGCTGCATGCGGTAGGTGGAAATGGGCGTGCGCTTCATGTAGCCGGAATGGCTGACGGTGACGGCGACCTGCTCGTCGGCGATGAGGTCTTCGAGCACGATCTCGGCGGCCTCGTCTTCGATGCGGGTGCGGCGGGCATCTCCGTAGAGCTTCTTCACTTCTTCCAGCTCTTTGATGATGACGGTGCGTAGCTTTTTCTCGGAAGCGAGAATCGATTCGAATTCGGTGATGTTGTCGCGGACTTGCTTCAGTTCGTTCGAGATTTCGTCGATGGAGAGCTTGGTCAGGCGGTGCAGTTGCAGCTCGAGAATGGCGTCGGCCTGCTTCGCGGTGAAGGGCTTCTCGGGATCGAGTTTGGGGGCGCGGCCGGTGGTGTTGATCTCGATTTTCTTGCCGCTGAAGTAAGTGATCAGGTTTTCGCGGGCGTCGGCGCGATTGGCGCTGCCGCGAATGATGACGATGACGTTGTCGAGATGATCGAGGGCGGTGAGATAGCCTTCGAGGATGTGCTCGCGGTCTTTGGCCTTGGAGAGCAAGTAGGCGGTGCGGCGGCGAACCACGTCGACGCGGTGATTGATGAAATGCTTGATGGCCTCGATCAGGCCCAGTTCGCGGGGCTGGCCGTTGACCACCGCCAGCAGGATCATGGAGAAGCTCTCCTGCATCTGGGTGTGCTTGAAGAGCTGGTTGAGAACGATCTGGGCTTCGGCGCCGCGCTTGAGTTCGATCACGATGCGCATGCCGTCGCGGTCGCTTTCGTCGCGGATGTCAGAGATGTCTTCGATGTCTTTGTCGTTGACCAGCTGCGCGATGCGTTCGACCAGCCGGGCCTTGTTCACCTGATAAGGAATTTCCGTGACGATGATGGCCTGGCGTTCTTTGGTGAGCGTTTCGATGGCGGCTTTAGCGCGCACCTGGAAGCGGCCGCGGCCGGTGCGGTAGGCTTCGAAAATTCCGGCGCGCCCGTGGATGATCCCGTAAGTGGGGAAATCGGGCCCCAGAACGTATTTCAGAATCTCTGCCAGCTGCGCGTTGGGATTGTTGATGAGCGTGATGGTGGCGTCGACGATCTCGGTAAGATTGTGCGGCGGAATTTTCGTGGCCATGCCGACGGCGATTCCGTCAGAACCGTTCACCAGTAGGTTCGGAATGCGGGCGGGAAGAACGTCGGGCTCGACTTCGCTGCCGTCGTAGTTGGGATGAAAGTCAACGGTATCTTTGTCCAGATCTTCGAGCAGAGCGGTGGAAACCTGCGCGAGCTTGGCCTCGGTGTAGCGATCAGCTGCGGGCGGATCGCCATCAACCGAGCCGAAATTTCCCTGACCAAAAATCAGCGGGTAACGCATGCTCCAGGGCTGCGCGAGACGAACCAACGCGTCGTAGACCGCGAGATTTCCGTGGGGATGGTATTTGCCCATCACATCGCCGACGATGCGGGCGCACTTGCGGGTTGCGCGGTTCGGCTGCAATCCCATCTGCTGCATCGTGTACAGGATGCGGCGGTGGACGGGCTTGAGGCCGTCGTGCACGTCGGGCAGGGCGCGGCCGATGATCACCGACATCGAATAGTCGAGATAGGACCGCTTCATCTCCTCTTCAATGTTGACGGGTTGAATATTCAGCGCGCCCGGGCCATCGCCGCCCGGCGGAGGAGTGAGAGGAAGTTCGGGATTCTTATCGTCAGCCATGGATAGCTCTCAGCTGCCGGCTTTCAGCCTTCAGCTCAAACCGGGTAACTCAATTGCAACGCGAAACGGGATACTCACAAATGCTTGTAACTGATTGTATTTACAGGATGTTATATGCCCTGGGAACTACCGTAATTATAGCACGATCCTGGGCTATTTTGAGGCTTTCCCGGAGAAGCGACGATGACAATTCTGATGCTGCATTTCCCAGCCTGGGAAGAGGCCGCGAAATAAATGCGAGGAACGTTTGGGGGTCACCGAGGAATTGCAGTATGGCATTTTATGCTGCGGTGGCATGCGCCACATTCCATCGCTGGACGGGTTACGGGCCATTTCGATTTCGATGGTGGTGATTGGGCATTGGGCATCGCTGCACTACCAGTCGGAGGTGGGCGGAGCGTTTGCGAATCTGGGGGTGAGAATTTTCTTTATCATTTCCGGATACCTGATTACGACTCTGCTGCTAAAGGAATACGCCAAGACTTCAACCATTCAGCTGCGCAAGTTTTACGTGCGCCGGGCTTACCGGATTCTTCCCGCGGCGATCGCCTTTATGCTGCCCGTGTTTGCGATTTATTGGCACGAGTTGCGCTGGTATCACATGGCCGCGGCTGCGCTCTATGTGACGAATTTCGATTACGCGCATCCGTGGTTTCTCGGGCACCTTTGGTCGCTGAGCGTGGAGGAACAGTTTTATTTTTTGTGGCCGGGTGTGCTGAAGAAGTGGCACCGGCACAAAGTTGCGATTCTGTGGGGAGTGGTGGCCCTCGCGCCGGTATATCGTGTGGCCTGCCATTTTCTAAACCTGCACGGGCGGGCGGACGAGACGTTTCCGGCCGTGGCGGACATTCTGGCGATTGGCTGCCTGCTGGCGATTTTTGCGCCGCGCCTGCCCAGGATTCACCGCGGTTGGGCATTGCTCATGGTTCTGCCGGTGGCGCTGGTTCCCTTCTACGTGGCGGCAGTGCAGTTCCGCACGACGCCTCTGCTCCTGCTGGTGCTGTGGCCGCTGCTGCACATCTCGATTGCCGGACTGCTATTGCACGCGGTGCAGACTCCTTACTGGATTTTGAACATCAGGCCTGTGGCTTGGTTGGGGAAGATCAGCTACAGCCTTTATCTTTGGCAGCAGCTGTTCGCCTACGGGCCGCAGCATAGGGCGTGGTATTGGCTGCTGGTGCCGGTGGGGTTAGCTGGGCTTTCGTATTACTTCGTGGAACAACCCATGCTGCGGTTGCGGGAGAGGCGCTCTGCGGATTCGAAGCCGAGGAATTCATTGGCACGGGCGGCGTGAGAATTGGATTGTTCTTCCACAGAATGACGCGATGGGTCAGGGGCGAGTGATGACTTCGTTGGGCGCGCTGGGAAGCACGAAGCGAACGCCACGCGCTGCGTTCGACTGGATCGTTTCGGGCAGATTCAAATCGTAGAGTGCGATTGTCTTATTCCAGTATCCATCCGTGTAATAGTTGCCTCGAGCGTAGATCACCCCGCTGGCAATGGCATAATCGCGGACTTCCTCGATGCGGCCATCCCGAAACACTAGCACCGCGGGCGTCAGTGCGCTCGGCGGGCGGGCAACTGCAGGATTTGTGCCGGCCTGGGCTGCGTTCTCAGGGCGGATCAGAACGGTGGACGCGGATGGGTCCCTGGAATCGCCCGTTGCCGATGTGGGCTCACCATCGGTGAGGCGCACGTAGCGGTCACCCTGGAGTTCGATCAACAGCGGTTGCGATGAAGGTTGCGGCTGAGCAGCCATGCCTTCGCTTGCGGGCGAAGGCTGCATCATGAAAACCGGAGGTGGCGCCGGGATGGAGTAGCCCGATGCAAAGGTATCGTTCATATCAGGAAAGTCCGGGAACATTCCAAAAGGCAGGAAGAAAGAACCGTAGGGATTGGATCGGAACCGTTCTCGAAGCCCGCGGAAATTCGGGTTGAAAGGAAGGCTGCTGGCAGTTCCAGGCGAGTAGCGAGCGGTCGCTTTTGCGGGAGAAACGAAATGGCTGGGAGCGAAGGTTCCACGCTGAGCAAGTGCCATGGGCCCTGCGACCGGGGCGAGCATCAGCGCCAAGGCGGCAAGCTGCGGATTGAAAGGCAGGCGGCGCATTCGTTAAATGATACTCCGGAAGGCAAGTCCACGAGCGTTTCTGGCAGAGTAGTGCCGGGATAAACGAGTTGCGATGCTGCCGGCATTTCGCGGGCAAGAGTGCCCGCAGCACACTATAATCGGCCTGATAATCGGCCTGAGCAAACAACGGGCAAATCCTCACTGTGCGATCTTTTTTTCGTTTTGCGATGCTGGCTTTGGTGCTGGTGACGGTGGCGCTGGTTTCCGCGCTGACCGCGATGCGCTTTGCCATTCACGGGCAGGAAGTGGAAGTGCCTGCCCTGGTGGGACTTTCGCCTGTGGAAGCGGAACGAGCTGTGGCTGGACCGGGACTGCTGGTGGAGATCGAGCGTCAATATTATTCTCCGCAAATTCCTGAGGGGCGCATCATGTCGCAGCTGCCGGTGCCGGGTACGAAAGTCAGGCGGGGATGGCAGGTTCGCGTGGCCCAGAGCCTGGGACCGTTGCGGGTAGCGATTCCTGACCTCACCGGGCAGAGCGAACGCGCCGCGGAGTTGAATATACGGCGGCGCGGGCTGGAGTTGGCGTCCACCGCGGAGGTGCAAATTCCGGGGCTGCCGGCCGATCAGGTTCTGGCGCAAAGTCCGGCGGCGAACGCGAGCCAGGTGGCAGCGCCGAAGATCAGTCTGCTGCTGACAGCGACGGCGGATGCGGAGGTTTTTGCCATGCCGAGCTTCCTCGGACAACCGCTGGGAAGCGCCAGCCGCACCTTGCAGGACGCGGGATTCAAGCTGGGGAATGTGAGCGTGGCTCCGCCGCCAGCGCCGCCGGCAACGGCCGATGCGACGTCGCCATCTTCCGCGCCGGCTGCTCCTGTTGCGCCTCAGCTGCAGCAACCTCCGGCGCAGCCTTCGCCCGCCAGCATCATTGTGACGCAATGGCCGCCGCCGGGACAGAGGATTGTCGCGGGAGCAGTGGTGAATTTCGAAGTGCGGTAAACGGCCACAAACTCGGACGCGGAGGCGAAAACGCGACCACGGGGGCTAAAGCCCACGTTGATTCTGGATTTACGCGGCGCTGAAGCGCCGCTCTTCCACGGTGCTGCGCCCAATGGTGCTGCACCCATTAGATTAGCCCGAAGCTTAGATTAGCCCGAAGCCGTTCTGGACCTTTCCAGGATTGCGGTGAAGAATCCGTCGCAGGGATGGACGCCGGGAAGCGTTCGAAGGAACGGGCCGCGGGTCAGCGAACTGAGATCGGGCCAGATCAGTTGACCTTCTGCTTTGAGGCGATCGAGTTCGGTGCGGACGTCGAGCAGACCAAAAGAACTGTTCTGCGCCAGAGCTGCTGCGACCACATCTTCATTTTCTTCTCTTTCCAGCGAACAGGTGGAGTAGACGAGCCGTCCGCCGGGCGCGACCTGCGTGAGCGCGGAACGCAGGATGGCGAACTGGCGCCGGTGCAGATCTTCGAGGTCGGCTGGCTGCAGCCGCCATTTGATTTCGGGATTGCGGGCGAGCGTGCCGGTGCCGGAACAGGGGACGTCGGCGAGCACGCGATTGAAGTTGCCGGGTGTGGGGAAGCTGCGTGCGTCGGCGACGAGAACGTGGATATTGTGAGGGTCCGCCGAGGCCGATGCTGAGGTCAACAATTTCTGCAGCAGGCGGGCACGGTGAGGGTGAAGTTCGAGAGCCGTAATCATCGCCGCTGGATTGTTGTCGGCTATGGCGAGGGTTTTGCCGCCGGGAGCGGCGCAGCAATCGAGGATGTTCGAGCCGCGGCCAACCAGCGCGGCCACCAGTTGCGAAGCTTCGTCCTGAATCACGATTTGCCCGGCATGGAGCACGCGCGTTTGCAAAATGCTTGAGGTTGGCACGCGGCGCGCGGAGGGTAGCAAGGCTCCCGGGGTGAGCTCGATGCCTTCTTCGCGCAGGTCGGTTTCTGCAGCGGGATTGCGCAGCCGGATGGTCGTCACAGGAATGGACTGATCGTACTCACAGATGTGGCGAGCGGAGGTGAATCCAAACTCACGAGCCCAACGCTGCACCAGCCATGCGGGATGAGCGAAGGCGCTGGCGAGCGCTTCGGCTGTGGCCAAGGCTTCCTGGTTCGCGGCTGGTGCGTGCGCCGATGGAGATGCTGCTGCAAGTTTGCGCAGTACGGCGTTGACGAAAGGAGCGGCCGAGCGTTTGCGGGCGCGCTTCACTAAATCGACACTTTCGTAGATGGCTGCGCGGGGAGGAATGCGATCGAGCTTGCGCAGTTGGTAGAGCGCGAGGCGAAGCGCGGTGAGGACTTCCAGATCGAGCTTGGAAACAGGCTGCGAAGACGTCTGGACGATTTCGTCATCGAGGCTGGAACGCCAGCGGAGAACGCCCATGACCAGTTCGGTCGCCAGGGCGTGATCGGCGGTGGAAAGGGTTTCGTAGGTGGCAGAGTGCAGAAGTTCTGAAGCGTAGGAAGACTCGCGCTCGACTCGAAGCAGGATGTCGAATGCGGCGGCGCGGGCGGGGGAACACTTCGGTTTCGGCGTGCGAGTCTGCGGTTTCAAGCTGCCAGTATGACCGAAGCCGGGGATGGGCGGAAGGCTGGGGACTCCTGGATAGTGCGCTAAATTCTTCAACCACCCTTCCTGCGTCAGGGCAAGCTCCGGGCACGGGGGATTGACAGGGTAGAGCTAGCGGATTTCAGAGGCCGAGATGCTCATTTGGTTTTGGGCGGTAGCCGTTCAGGAAGTCGGAGGCGGACATGCGCTGTTTACCTTCCAACTGGAGTTCCAGGAGTTCGAGAGATGTGCCATGGGCGCAGCCTACGCACAACCGATTCCCCTGAGCTTGGAGTTGGGCTGGAGGCAGGATTTTCTCGACCGGCAGTGCGTTCCAGATCTGCAGATTTTTGTTTCGAAACTTGGTGTAGACGCCGGGCCAGGGCTGAAAGCCGCGGATGCGATTGAATATCTCTTGCGCCGACCAGGAAAAATCGATGCGTCCGTGTTCTTTCTTTAGGATCGGCGCGAGCGTGGCGTGGGCGTGATCCTGGGGTCGCGGATGAATCGCGCCGGACTCAAGACCACGCAAGGTTTCGATCATAAGGTCGGCACCGATGGCGGCCAGGCGAGGCGCGAGGGTCTCGGCAGCGTCGTCAGCGGCGATGGGGAATTTCCGTTGCAGGAGGATGTCGCCGGTGTCGAGTCCGGGATCGATGCGCATGGTGGTCACGCCGGTGACAGTTTCTCCCTGTGCGATGGCCCACTGGATGGGAGCGGCTCCGCGATATTTCGGCAGGAGTGAGGCGTGGAGATTGATGTTGCCGAGGGGCGGGAGATCGAGCATCCATGGCGGGATGATGCGGCCGTAGCCGACCACGATGATTGCGTCGGGCTTGAGGGCGGCGAGTTGGGAGCGGAATGCGTCGTTGGTTTTGATTTTGTCGGGCTGGGTGATGGGCAGTTTCAATCTCAGGGCGGATTCTTTCACCGCCGAAGGCGTCAGTTCCAGGCCTCGGCCTTTGGGGCGGTCCGGCTGAGTGACCACCAAGTGCACGTTGAACGAAGCGGCCAGCGTTTCCAGCGTAGGGACGGCGAAGCGCGGCGTGCCGCAGAAAACGAGATTGAGGGCTTGAGACATCGAATCGTTGAATCATTGATTCATCGACTCCATCACGCAATGAGTCAATTTCTCAATGAGTCAATCTGGCAATTCCTCTACCATTCTCCGGCTTTGACCAGCTTGCGGATCTTGCGCTTGATCAGGTCGCGCTTCAGGGCGCTGATGCGGCTGATGTAAAGCCTGCCGTTGAGATGATCGGTTTCGTGCTGGAAGGCGCGGGCGAGAAGTTCTTCGCCGGTTTTTTCGAAGACTTTGCCATGTACGTCCTGGGCGCGGATGGTGACTTTGAGGGCGCGTCGCACGTTTTCCCGGAAGTCGGGAATGCTCAGGCAGCCTTCGCTTTGCGTGTGGTGGCCTTCGGTGTGAATGACCTCGGGATTGATGAGAACGAGCTTGGCGTTGTTGTCTTCCTGAAAGGTGATATCGACGACAGCGATGCGGCGGGCGATGCCGATTTGCGGCGCGGCCAGACCGACGCCCTTGGCGGCGTACATCGACTCGAACATGTCGCCGATGAGCTTTTGCAGTTCCGCGTCGAAAACCGTAACTTTCTCGGCGGGTTTTTCCAGAACCGGATTGCCGTACTTCACAATGGGATAGATCATCTTGAGTTAGTGTTTCTCATCAGTAGTTTTTCAATTGCTGGCAGTAGCCCTGGAAATTGCGCAAGGTTTCGAGCATGGAATCGCCGCCGAATTTTTCCAGAGCGCAACGGGCCAGGGTAAGCGCGACCATGGCTTCGGCTGCGACGCCCGCGGCGGGCACAACGCAGACATCGGAACGTTCATAAGCGGCTTTCACCGGCTCGCGCGTGGAAAAATCGACGGACTGCAGGGGGCGGCGCAAGGTTGAGATGGGCTTTAGATAGCCGCGCACACGAATTTCCTCGCCGTTCGAAACGCCACCCTCAATGCCGCCCGCGTTGTTGTGCGGACGGGAAAAGGCGGTGAATCCGGAGGTGCCGTTGTAGCCGATTTCATCGTGCACGGCGGAGCCGGGAGAAAAAGCGGCTGCGACGCCGGAGCCGATCTCGACAGCCTTAACGGCTTGCAGCGACATGATGGCCGCGGCGAGGAGGGCATCGAGGCGCTCGTCCCACTGAGCGTAAGTCCCCAAGCCCGGCGGAACGTTGTGAGCCACGACTTCGAAGACTCCGCCGAGAGAGTCGCCAGTCTTGAGAACCTTGTCGACTTCGGCTTTCATGCGCTGCTCGGTGTCTGAGTCAGCGCAATTCAGCAGGACTTCTTCCTTGGCGTGGAGCGAACGAATTTTTTCCCAGGAAACTTCGCCTTGCACGGTCACGCTGCCCGTGGTGACCACGTGGCTGAGAACCTCGATACCCAACTCGCGAAGGAAAAGTTTAGCCAGAGATCCAATGGCGACGCGGGCAGCCGACTCGCGGGCCGAGGCGCGCTCGAGCACGTAGCGGGCTTCGGGGAAATTGTATTTCAGCGCCCCAGCGAGATCGGCGTGACCGGGGCGGGGGGAAGCGACGCGCTTGTGTTTCGCGGCATCGCCTGCGTCTACGGGCAACGACTCTTGCCAGTTTTTCCAGTCCCGGTTTTCGAGTTGAATGGCAACCGGCGAGCCGATGGTTTTTCCGTGGCGCACGCCCGAAAGGATGTGGGCTGTGTCGCGTTCAATCTTCATGCGTCCACCGCGACCGTAGCCTTGCTGGCGGCGCCACAGTTCGCGGTCCATGAAAGCCTGGTCGACCGCGAGACCGGCGGGTAAGCCTGAAATGTAGGCGATCAGGGCTTCGCCGTGAGACTCCCCTGCGGTGAGATAGCGCAGCATGAATGGACGATTGTACAAGATGCGGAGTTCGTGGAGCGATTGGCGCGCAACCCACCGCGCGCGAGCCACGCTGAAAACCAGCAGTGCTTACGAGCCTTGCTGCCATGGACACCGTGAGGAAGCGCTACAATAGCGGACGGGCCGTAGTAAGTTTGGTCTTTAAGACGCATTCGGAGGAACGGTGTGCCCTCACGCACAGATGCGAAGAGAGAAAGCTGACAGCGGTAAAACCATCCGCTGCGTTTTGGCGCATTCTCACGTCCTGCTGCGCGAAGGGGTTCGGCGCTTGCTGCAGGATGAATCCGACCTGGAAGTGGTGGCCGAGGCAGGCAACGCGGCCGAGATGCTCAAACAAGTGGCCGAGCACAGACCGCAGGTTGTGATCGCGGATGCGCGCACGCTCGGCTTGGCTGCTTCTGAAGCGGAGCGCCTGGTGCAGAAGATATCTCCGCTCAGCAGAATCGTGTTTCTGAATCTGGACGACGAAGAATCCGGGCGGGAGGTTGCTCGCCAGACTTCGGCGCGAGAGCTGGTGGAGATGGTGAGGAACGCTGCGGTCCTGGGCGACGCCGAGCAAGGCGAAATGCCGCGCCTGGGGAGGAGCTCAGAGACGGTTGCTCCGCGAAAGCAAGTTCTCACCACGCGAGAGCGTGAGGTGCTGAAGTTGCTGGTGGAGGGCAGAACGGTGCGATCCGCCGCATCGGTTTTGGGTCTGAGCGCGAAGACGGTGGATGCGCACAAATTCAACTTGATGCGCAAGCTGGGGGTTCACAACAAAGTAGATCTTGTGATGTGGGCGATTCAAATGGGAGTGGTGAAGATTCCGGCGAGCTTGTAGTGCGATCTCAGCGGCTGAAGCCGCGCTGAAAACTAACGCCTTTATCGCCGCGCCACCTCAAATCAAACCCCTGCGTCCAATTCCAACTGCGCCGCCCAAAATCAAATACCTGCTATACCAAACACCTACTGAGCCACCCAGAATCAATGCCGAGACTGGGTTCCAGCCATCAGGTCAACGGAACGAGGCGGCGGCCAGCTCTGCCAGTTCCGCAAGGCTTGAAACTTGGAGATCAGGTTCCCCATGGGCGGCTTTCACCGCGCCTACGCCGGCTCGCGCAGAAGGCCGGTTCACCCAAACTGTGGCCAGACCGAGCGCCTGAGCGGGAATCACATCGTGGTAGACGCTCTGGCCGACATGGAGAATGCGGTGCGCGGGGGCCTGGATGCGTGCGAGAGCCAGTTCGAAAATCTTCAGCGAAGGTTTGTAGGCTTGTGCCTGCTGAGCAGTAATGACCTCGTCGAATTCCACTTCGAGCTTTGGCCGCGTAGCCGCGAAAAGATCGTCGTCCACGTTGGAAATAATCGCGAGGCGATAGCGGCTCTTGAGCTGGCGCAGGGCAGCAACGGTGTCGGGCCACGGCTTCCAGCTGGGCAAGGACTCCGGCATCGATCGCATCTCTTCGTCTGATGGAACGAAGCCGAGCCGGTCGCCGAACTGCCGCACCACCGACTGCAAGACTTCGCGATAGGGATGGAACGTGCCTTGCTCAGAAAGTTGTTCGAAGTTTCCGTAGAGTTCCAGAAGCGTGGCGTCGTCAATCATGTTGCCGTGCGCGGAGAGGATGCGACGCAAAGCCGCCAGGAGCCCGGTTTCCCAATCGATCAGAGTGCCGTAGCAGTCGAAGGTGAGGGCTTCAAAGCGGCTGAAGTCGAGCATGGTGACGAACTAGTCTGTACCAGCCTCAAACTCCCAGCGGGTCGCGTTGTTGGGAAAATCTTTCTCGGTCCAGGCCAGCACGACGTGCGGACGGACGCGGTAGACAATGGATTGGCCGGGCACAGGGGTCATGGGCATTTTGTATTTCACGCGTGAGGCGGCGTCGAGTTTCTTGAACGTGAGCTTGTCTTTGACATTAACTTCGGCGGCAGTTCCCTCCAGGATAACGACGTCGTCGCCGGAATCCAGATGGATGGAAACTGCCGGGTTATGCGCGAGGTTGCTGGCTTTACGCGAAGACCGGGCGGTTCCGAAATACACTGCACCGTCGATCCAGAAACCCCACACGGGGATGGAATGGGGCCGTCCGTCGGGACGCGCGGTGCAGATCCAGTAATTGCGCGACTTCGCGAGCCGCGTCTCCGCGTGGCTGAAGGGGAGGTATTTCTTGCGAGCCTTCAGACCATACATGGGCGGCACGTGAGGCAAGCCGGTTGCATGAGGAACCAGGTGGGGAGGAGGAGCAGGAGCGGCCTTTTTCGAAGCTTTCACCTTGGGCATACGAACCCCCGCGTTTGAGCTGACAACGCTTCCAAGGTTACCGCCGCGACTGCGCGCCGGGCAAGGTGGGAGTCTGATCTTCTGACGCAGAGGACGGAGCAGGTTGCAGTTCTCGTGGCTCATCCTGAAATTCATCTTCCGCTGAAGGCGACGGGCTTTCTGCCGGAGGTTTCTTGGGTGCGAGAAATTTCGCGGTGTTGAGCAAAGGGCGCCCGAGAGACGCGTTATAGCTGGTCCAGGGACTTTCGAGGTCGGCTTCGCGCTCGAAATGGGCGCGCATCGCCTCCATTTTAGAGTCGAGGTCGTCCATGTAATGGAGCACCAGCGCTTCCGGGAACATGGGCAGCTTGGGCGACCCGAATTCGTATTGGCCGTGGTGGCTGATGATCAGGTGCTCGAGCATGGTCTTGAGTTCGGGAGGGAAATCGAGCACCACGGCGAGCTTGGCCTGCAGCATCTCCAGTTCGATGACCATGTGACCGAGAAGCTGTCCGCGCGTGGTGTAGGAGAACGAGCGGTTGTAAGTCAACTCGTGAATCTTGCCGATGTCGTGGAGGAACGCGCCGGTGAGAAGAAGGTCGCGATTGACTTGCGGATAATTCCGGCAGATCAGATCGCAGGAGCGGCATAGCGAGACCACGTGGTCGAGCAGGCCGCCAATGTAGGCGTGGTGGAGAGTTTTGGCTGCGGGAGCGTTGCGATAGGCGGCGGCAATTTCGGGATCGGCCATGAAGGCCTGCAGCAATGACTTGAGATGAGAATTCTGGAGTGATGCGACGAAGCCGGCCAGCGCCTGCCAAAGTTCGTCGACGTTTTTCGTAGTTTTCGGCAGGTAGTCCGAAAAGTCGATCTCCGATTCGCCGAGCTTGCGAAGCTTGTGGATAGTGAGCTGGAAGCGGTTCTTGTATTTGTTGATCAGGCCCTTGATCTTCAGGAAGTCGTCCTGCTCGAAGGCTTCGAGGACCTCCTCGACGTTGTCCCACATCTTGGCCTCGAGTTGTCCGGTGCGGTCGCCGAGGGTGAGAGCGAGGTAGGGTTCGCCGGTTTTCTTAGGCTTGATCTGCTTGGAAACCACGACAAAGCTGGTGGTGACGATCTTGTTTTCCTGGCGCACGCAGTCGCTGATATAGAAATCTTTCATGGAGTATGTGCCACGAGTATAAGCGACTGGCGCGAATCGCTCGGCGCGAAACCCTCAGCTGGATAGGGTCACAGGACGCCCAGCTTCTTTTTCTTCTTCTTGCCGAGCTTCTTGGCGTCGCTCTCCTTGGCGGTGGCAGTTTCGACAGGCTTGGTTTGGTTGGGACTGGCGCCGGTATCCGCAAAGCCGGGTTTGATGTCGATATAAGCTTCTTCGCGCAACTTGGTGAGATAGGCGCGGAGCGCGGGTTGCAGCTTCTCGTAATAGAGAGCGTCCTGGATGCGTGGCTCGACCGTTTTCAACGGCGGAATTCCCGCGGCCTGATGCTCAACGACTTTCAGGATCACGTAACCCTGTTTGGTGCGGATCACGTCCGTGACCTCGCCCGCTTTCATGGCAAAGGTTTTGTCTTCGAGCTCCTTGGCGAGTTGGCCGCGTTTGAAGATGCCGAGTGCGCCACCATCTGCAGCGGAAGGGCCGTCCGAATACTTCTTGGCGACGTCTTCAAACGTGGCGCCCTTGCGGATTTGGTCGAGCAGGTCGTTGGCCTTGGCTTCGGCTGCCGACAACGAGGCGGCCTCGGAGGCCTGGCGGGCGGCATCCTCGGCGGCCTTCTGGGCTGCAGGATCAATGGCCGAGGCAGCGCCGGCTTCGGGAGTGGCTGACGGCGGCGTGCCGGCGGCGTTGTCAGACAAGTGCGGCTTCGCGGGAGCAACCAGGATTTCACTGAGCCGGATCTCTTCCGGCTGCTGCATGTCGCTCTTGTGGTCGTCGTAGAACTTCTGGATCTCGTCTTTGGTGACGCTAAGGCGTCCGCCAACTTCTTCTCCGATCACCTTCTGGGTGATGATCTGGTTTCGCATGTTCTGCTTGAAATCTTCATAGGAGATGCCTTGCGATGCGGCGGCCTTTTCCAGGTCTTCCAGGCTCTCGAGCTTCATTTCTTTGCGCATCTGGTCGAGGCGCTTGATCAGGTCGGTGTCGCCGTTGATGCTGAGATCTTTGCCCTTCTCGAGCAGCAACTGCTGGTCGATAAGATCGCGGAGGACGTCTTTCTCTTTGTCTTCGAAGCATTTGTCAGGATTGGCGGCATCCTGTTGCTTGCATTCGTCCTTGAGCTGGTCCTTGCTGTGGTCGAATTCCGAGCGAGTCACGATCTGGTTGTTGACTCGGGTGATGATCTCTTCGACCACCTGGCCGCTCTGGGCTGGCGCGAGGGTGGATATGCATAGCAAAGGGATAGAAAGCAGACACAGTTTCTTCATAAGGTGTGAGTGGAGCCGCCGCCGAACTGCCGGCGAAGGGCTTCGAGCCTTGGGATATTTTACTCCTGAACCGGCGTAAACGCAGTCGATCTTGTGTTTTGGCGATCTATATTCACGATGCCGGGACCCGGGTTCAGGTTGGCTAGGCCGTGGGGCTGCCTGGGTCAGGAAGTGCGCACGAAGGCCAGGGCCGTCATGTCGTCACGGATCAGGGGAGCGCAGGTGAACTCAGTGACGGCGTTCAGAATGGAGGCACAGAGTTCTTTTGGGCTGGTGGGAGGAGTATCGCGCAGTTGATCTTTTACGCGCTCCAGGCCAAACTCGAGGTCTTCCTTCTTTTCGTCCTTGCACTTCCCTTCGACGACGCCCCGTGAAACCAGCAGGAGGGCGGCACCGTTTTCGATACCCACGGTGGGAGCGTCGCAGGTGGCGTGGGAAAAAAGGCCGAGCGGCAAGCCAGTGGCGCCCAATTCGGCAATTCCGGTGTGGTCACGGAGGAGGCCCGGGCTGTGTCCGGCGTTGGTATAGCAGAGCGTGCCGAACCGCTCGTGATAGCAACCGATGAAAGCCGGGCAGGAGCGGACGCCCCCGGCGACATCCATGATGGCGCGGTTGAGGCGGAGACAGAGCTCGGTCATGGCTTCGGATTCGTTCAGATCCACTTTCCCGAACAGATCTGCAGCCAGCTTGCGAAAGATTTCCTGAGCGGCGGTGAGAGTGGGTTGGTTATCCTCGCGGCGTCCGGCCACATCGAGCAGCCCAAACAGAATGCGCTCCGGGCTGACGCGGAGTGCGTCGTAGAAGTCTCCGGCTACGCGGGGTCCGTAAGTGACGGCGGCGATCTCCGCCCCTTCGATCCGCGGAAACTCGCGGTGGACGGACTCAGCAGCCGGAACGGGCTCGGGAGCGCTGGAGTGAAACAGGGAATGCATAGACTGGGATGCCGAGACCCGAAGCTAGCACACGGGCCAGCGCTGGGCAAACCGAAGAAGGGGTGGTTTAGGCACGACTGGCAGGAGCGACAGTCTAAACTCGACTCCATTTTCTGGCTCGGCGTGGGACGTGCTAGTCGCCGTATTTGTCGGCGAGGTATTTCGCGAGGTCGGCTTCGAGTTGGCCGTAGTCGGAGTGGATCGTCGACCTCAGGGCCGCTTCTGTCGAACTACCCTGGCTGAGGGCCTGCAGGATGCGCTGGATATCGCTCATACCGTTCGTTTCGTAGATATAAGAGACCGCGGCCAAAGACTCGGCGTAGGCAAGGTTCGCTTGACTGCCCGACAAGCCCTGGAAACTTCCTTCCAGCATGTTCAACGGAATGTTACGTTGCGTCTTGAACAACTGGGCCAGCTGATGTCCAGCACCGCCGAGGCTCTTCGGTTCGAGCAACTGCGCGATGCCCTCATGCAGCCAGGGCGGACAGCGGCCGGCAGAAAGCTGGTTGATGAACGAGTGCGCGAGTTCGTGCTTCAATACGCGCGCCAGTTCGGGCGTCAGCGAGGTCAGGCCGCTGATGGGGATGCGCAGCTTGCCGTCGTTGATCGCGCCGGACCACGTGGGCGCCTGGGTGACGTCGAAAAATGCCTGCTCGGTGTAGAGGGTGACCAGAATGTTGTCACGGGGCGGACTGCCCAGATCGCGCGAGAGATCGTCGTAGTCGGATTCCAGCGCGGCCAGGATTTGCCCGCGAAATCCCTCGGAAGTCTGCTTGCCTTCATACTTCAGGACAAAATGGCTGCTTTCGCGCTGCGCGAAGTCGCTCTCGGCAGTTTGTTCCCGCTGTGCTTTGGCCAGAAACTGCTGCACGGTTGCGTCTGGACGGAGCGAAAGAGAGTGTTTCCAGGAGGCGACCGCCTCTTTGGTGTGGTCGGAGGCGAACTGGGCGTAGCCCAGCATGGTATAAGCGTCCGGCGAATCTGGAGCGGCACGCACCGCGCGCTGCGCGTAAGGCAGGGCCTGAGCCGCATTTCCGGTGCGGACGAGCAACGCTGCATAGTAAATAAGAATGGTCGAATTCTCGGGCTGGAAGCGCAAGGCGCCTTCGAAGTAGCGTTTGGCTTGATTGATGTTGCCACGCTCGAATTCATACTTTCCGGCGATGAAGTTGGCGGTCGCGCTTAGCTCGGCGTTGCCTTTACCTTCGAGAGCGGTGAGCGCGTCGGCGTCGACCTTGCCTTCGCGAATGATCTTGGCGACCAGGTCGCCTTCATTGGCCAGGCTGTCCGCGGGAGTGAAGGCCGGCAGATCGGCGACGCTGGCCCCGCCCGAGGCGCTGGACCTGGCAGGCATACCGCCGGCATCGATGTGATCGACCACAGATTTGGGAATGGCGAAAGAGTCGTCGCCGATCTCGTATTCGTAACGATTTCCGTTTTCGCGGACGTGGTCGACCAGAATCTTGCGGCCGTTTTTCAGGCAGATGGTGTCAGCTCGGGCGCCGGAAACGGCCACCGCGAGCAATCCAACGATAATAGTGACACGCAAGCGCATCCTGGCGCATTCTAGCAATGGAGACTGGACCCACCTACGTGACGAAGGTACTACTGAGGTTAATCAAACTGCGGTTCAAGAGCCTGCGGTTCAAGAGACTGGGGCTTAACAAATCAGCGATCGCGATCGCGATTTGTGCTGCGTCTGCGGCGTGGGCCGCGACTCCACCAGAAGCCCGGCCGGCCAAGCCAGCCGAGGCGCTCTATCTCCAGTTGAGCCAAGTCAGGCTTGATCCGGCGCGCGTGTATCTGGTGCGGGGCGCTTCGCTCGACCGGTCAGCGATCCACATTACTTTCGAGGACGGCACCATCGCCTTCACCCAGGATGTGATGGGCCGGGTGACGGGCGCATTTTTTGAGGGCGACGGAGAAGTGCTGCTTTCGCCTCCCAACGAAGTGGAACGCAAGTCCATGAGCCTGTTTACGGGCATGGCGATTCTGGAGGAGCGCTTCGCTACAGCCTATTTGCGGTTCAATGATGACGTGCTTACCGATCTGAGTCCCGGGCTGCGCCCGGCCGACGAGGCGCAGGAATTCGTGGCGAAATGGGGAGACACCGCCCGCAATCTGGCGCAGATCGATGCCTTGCGGGAACTGATCAGCTTCAGCCAGTTGCTTCCCACGTCGAATGGCAACAGCACACCGCGGGAAACTTCCGATTCCGCTCCAACCCGTGCATTCACTGACCGCCTGCTGCATGCCCGCGTGCAGGGAACGAAGCTGGGAGTTTTTGATCTTTACTTCGATTCGCTGGCAGGCGAACAAATCCAGGCCGGACAAGCTAGAACGGCGGAGAACGGAATCACCTATTACGACGTCTTTACGTCGTTCTCGCCGCTAGCGCCCGGATCCTCGGGGAGCGGCACGGGGGCGGCGCGGCCCACTCCCGAGGACAGCAGGCACGGAGATCACGTGGCGATTCGCCACTTTGCGATCAACTGCAAAGTGACGCCTCCCACGCAAATTCATGCAGAGGCAAAATTGCAGATCGATTTCGCGCGCGATGGGGCCCGAGTGCTGTTGTTCGAATTGTCCAGATTCCTGCAGGTGGAGAGCGTCGAGTTAGACGGGCAGCCGGTGGAATTCCTGCACAATCCCGCGGTGGAAGGGACGCAGCTGGCCTTTCGGGGAAATGACCTGGTAGCGGTGATTTTGCCGGAGCCAGCCAGAACAGGGGAAAAGCATGAACTGCGCTTCCTGTATGGCGGAGAGGTTCTGGCGGAGGCCGGCAGCGGATTGCTCTACGTTGGGGAACATGGGACCTGGTATCCCAACCGCGGGTTGGTGATGGCCGATTTTGATCTCGAATTCCACTACCCTGCTGGCTGGACGCTGGTGGCGACGGGCAAGCCCGAGCCGGCCTCGACAACCGGCGGGAATGCCGTCCCATCGGGTGAACAGGTTTCCCGCTGGCGATCCGAGCGGCCGATTCCAGTCGCAGGATTCAACCTGGGCAAGTACAGAGTGGCAACGGTGATGGCCGGGACGGTGACGGTGGAAACCTATGCCAGCCTGGGGGTGGAGCGCGATTTTCCGAGCCCGCCGACGCGGGTGGTGCAGCCAAACCCGCAGGATGATTCGGGTCCGCAAAGACCGCCTCAGATCATTGTTCAAGGGAATCCTTCGCCGGCGCGCAACGCGGTGGCGGTTGGGGAGTCGGCGGCACGGGCGATTCAGTATTACGCGGATCGCTTCGGTCCCTTCCCCTACAGCCATTTGGCGATCACACAGATGCCGGGCAGCGAGAGCCAGGGGTGGCCCGGACTTGTGTTTTTGTCGTCCTATGCATTTCTCGACGACGCGGAGCGCAAGGCCCTTCGATTCCCGGCCTTGCGGGCGCTCATGCAGGAGCAGATTGCGCCGCATGAAACGGCGCACCAGTGGTGGGGAGATCTGGTTACCTGGACGACTTATCGCGACCAGTGGCTTTCCGAAGGGCTGGCGAATTATTCGGCGCTGATGTTGCTGCAGGACAAGGATCCCATTGGCTTTCGTGAAATCATGGAGCAATACCGCCGCGAGTTGGTGGAGAAAGACAAGAGCGGGTCACTGCCGAAAGACGCTGGACCAGTGACGCTGGGAGGCCGGCTGCAATCGTCCCGCTCTCCCGGCGGGTACGATGCCATCAGCTATGGCCGCAGCACATGGCTTTTTCACATGCTGCGTAGCATGCTGCAGGATGGCGCGAGATTGGGATCCGAGGGAACGGGCCGAAGTGGAAATAGAAAAGACGAACCATTCCTCCGCGCGTTGCGCAAGGTGCGGGACCGCTACCAGGGGCGGTCCATCAACACTCGCGAATTGCTGGACGTTTTTGCCGAAGAGCTCCCGCCTGGGTTGCGTTACGAGGGCAAGAGTTCCCTGGACTGGTTTCTAGGAGGCTGGGTGAATGGCACGGCTCTGCCGAAACTGGAGTTGCGAGCAACGAAGTTCTTGCCTAAGAATGGCCTCACCCTGGTGAGCGGGACGATTCTGCAGAAGGATGCACCCGCCGATCTCGTCACTTCAGTACCCGTGTACGGATCAGGGGTGGGGAGACGCTCCGTGCTGATTGGCCGTGTGTTCGCCGACGGGCAGGAATCATCTTTTCATCTCTCCGCTCCTGCGGGGATCACCAAGATTGTGCTCGATCCGAATGGAACGGTGCTTACGAGTCCGAAGTAGAAGGTTGCGCGCATTTAGACGTCCAGCCTTTTGATTTGATTCTGGTTCCAATTCAGGGCCTGACTTTCCCGAAATGCGACTCCTTGGGCCGCGACGGCGTGTGTGAGCGTTCGCGCCAGTGCGCCTAAATGGTTTCCTGTGAATGGCTTGCACAGTTTGTACGTGCACCGTGAGCGTGGCTGCCCGCTTGCATAAGCAACAGTCGGTGAGCGGAGCCCAGAGGAGAGTCAGCACGCATCATCCGCAATGCTCGCTCACGTTACCGGGAGGTCCGTTGTGGTCGAGGTGGATTCAGCGGTTGTGGTTAGCGAGTATTTGATACTTGGCCTTGGGGCTGAGCTGCTCACGGGAACCGAAACCATTCTCCTGGTGGAGGATGAGACGTTCGTGCGAGAGGTGACTCGCGAGGTGCTGAAGGCGGCGGGATATCGCGTGGTGACTGCGAGGAATGCAACGGAGGCGCTGGTGGCGGGTGATTCCCTGAGACAGGTGGATTTGCTGCTGACCGACGTAGTCTTACCCGGCAGAAGTGGGCGCGCGCTGGCCAGCGACCTGCAGTCGCGGGAGCCGAACCTCGCCGTTCTTTTCGTGAGCGGTTATGGCGCACAGCTGGCGGAGATTGAGGCGGCACGTCCTGCGTTTACGTGCCTGGCTAAACCCTTTTCGGCCGCCGCGCTGCTGCGAAAAGTGCGAGAGATGCTGAATGGCAAAGCAGAACCGCGAACGAAAAGTTCGATCACGCGCGCTTGCGAGCCCGCGTCGCCAGCATGATCTGCTGCGGGATCTGAGACAGGGGCACGATGCGGTGAAGAAGCCCCAGCTCGGCACAGGCTTTCGGCATGCCATAGACGGTGCAAGAGGCTTCATCCTGGCCGAGGGTGAGCCCGCCTTCCCGGTGAATGGCTTTCATGCCCAGCACGCCGTCGGAGCCCATCCCGGTCATGATCACGCCCATCGAGAGACTATGGTAGGTGGCGGCGATGGACTGCATCAGGATGTCGACGGAGGGAATGTGCAGATGATTTTCGGGATGAGGGGAAAGACAGATCGTGGCGCGCAAGTCTAGGTGCCGCTCGACGGTCATATGGATTCCGGCGGGTGCGATATAGACCGTGCCTGCCTGGATGGCCTCCTGATGGGCGGCCTCGCGAATCGGGACTTGGCATAGCGCGTTCAGCCGCAAGGCGAACGGGGTGGTGAAGCCCATGGGCATGTGCTGGACGATAAGGATGGGCACCGAAAGGTCCCGCGTCAGGAGAGGAAGAATTTCCTGCAGCGCTTTGGGGCCGCCGGTGGAAGTTCCGATGGCAACGATGCTGGGCGTATGGGGAAAGGTGTCGCGCTCCAGCCCGGCAGCTGACTGTGCCAGCTTGCGAGGTACGGAATGAGGAAGGCGCGAGTGAGCGGCCGCTTTGATCTTGGCGATCAAGTCAGCCTGAATGTGAGCGATATCCAGTGAGGTGGAAGACAGGCGCTTGGGCACATAGTCGAAGGCTCCGGCACTGAGCGCGTTGAAAGTGGTTTCGGCGTCTTCTACCGTGGCCGCGCTGACCATGATGACCGGGCGTGGAGATTGGGCCATGATGCGGCGCAGAGTTTGCAGGCCGTCCAGGCCCGGCATCTCCACGTCGAGGGTGACTACGTCGGGGTTCAGAGGGCCAATTCTCTCCAAGGCCTCGGCGCCGCTGCGGGCCGTTCCCAGCACGTTGAGATCGGGATCGGAGCCGATCATGCGAGAGAGGGCGGTGCGCATGAATGCGCTGTCGTCTACGATGAGGACGCCAATCTGGTCGCGGGTTTCAGACGCGTGCGTCATGTGTGACAAACAATGTGTGGTTGGTCAACTGTGAGCGGCCAACTAAGTACGGCCGATCCTGTGCCGCCAATCATGTGCGATAAATGGCGTGGACCAGCGCATGAACCTCATCCAGGTAGGAATCGAGTTCAAACGTGAGGCGTGCCCAGTCGAACGACCTGAGGGATGGGCAATGTTGCACCAAAACCGAAAAACCCGATTCCTCCACGATGCTGACCTCGCGCGCCTCGACATAACCGTAGTTGAGTCCGCTCATGCGGCAGAGCAGGTCGCTGATACCGACCAGGGCCACGAGTGCCGAGTGCTTGGCCGAGTTCTGCGGAGTGTGGTGAAGCGAGATGACCTCGACCAGATCGGGAGGAAGATCCCAGCGTTCGGCGAGCAGCCGTCCGCTCTCGCAGTGGGTGAATCCCATGACTCGCTCCTCGGCTTCGTGCAACGGGATTCCCTCTGCCTTCGCCAGGTCGAAGGCGGCGCGAAACTCTTGAGGCAAGACCCAAAGGTTGACGATGATTCCCAGGTCATGGAGCAATCCTGAGAGATAAGCTTTGCTGGGATCTTCAAAGGAAATCTTGCGGGCAAAATGGCGGCAGACCAGCGCGCATCCGAGGGAATGCTCCCAGAACACGATGGGATCGATCCCGGCGCCGTCCTTGGGCAGCATGTTGAGCACACCGCACGACATCGCGATGTCGCTGACGCGATGAAAGCCCAGCCCGATCACGGCGGCGCGCAACGATTCCACTTTCTGCCAGCGCCCAAACAGGGGGCTATTGGCCATTTGCAGACACTGCGCTGCCAAGGACTTGTCCTGGCCAATCAAATCGGTCACTTTCTGCACATCGAGCTGCTCGAACGGCTGTTGCAGATAGCGCAGCAAAGGGGCCAACACCGTGGGAATGGTCGGAATCTGGTGAAGCCCTTCGAGCCGTTTGAGCAGATTTTCTTTGGCGGTTGCTGTGGCAGTCATACTCCCCCACCTCCCCCTTGCTTGCGTTCCGCTTTGACATAAGCGGTGGCTCCCGGCAAATGAACCAGTCGAAAGTCGTCACTCACTCCATACAGCGATTCGGAGTGACCCAGGAACAGATATCCGTGGGGCAAGAGGTCGTTATAGAAGTGCTGGATCACGCGGCGCTTGGACGCCAAATCGAAATAGATCAGGACGTTGCAGCAGAAAATAACGTCCAGGCCCTTCATAAAAGTCATGCGCGCGTCATCAGAGAGGTTCAGGCGGTTGAAGTTGACACTGGCACGAGGTGCAGGCTGCACCTCGAGCTGTTCGCCCGCGGGAGCGAAGTACTTCTGCTTGTAGTAAGGGCTCAGGTTGCGCGTACTGTAGGCGCCGTAAACCGCGTTCTTGGCGTGAGACAGGGACCGCTCATTGAGGTCGGTAGCCAGGATTTCCGCAGTCCAGTCCTTCAGCCGTCCGGTGGCTTCCTCCAGGAGCAACATGCTGAGGGTGTAGGGTTCTTCCCCAGTGGAACAGCCGGCACTCCAGATCCGGAGGCGGCGGAAAGGGAGCTTGGATTTTATTTCCAGCATTTTGGGAATGACGATCTGGCGCAGTGCGTCCAGTTGAGGCTGGTTGCGAAAGAAACAGGTTTCTCCGATGGTGATTTCGTTGAGCAGCGCGATCAGTTCGGCCTGTTTCGAAGGGTGGACAGTGAGGCACTGAAAATATTCGCGCAGGGTTTTGACCTCGCGCTCTTTCATGCGCCGTGCGCAGCGGTCATTGAGCAAACGTAGTTTGTTGTCGGGATGAAAAATGCCAGCGACCTGATAAATCAAATCTCGAATTCGCGTCAGCTCGGGGTCGGGAGGGCCTTCTACCAAGGCAACGGGATGCACGGCTGCGCTGGTCATGCGGAGGCCTTCGAAGCCGCGGACGCCAGGCTGGCGCGAGCGAGGTTTTCGGAAGCTGCGACCAGACCCGCGGGGTCAAGAACCAGCCTTACGCGCCCATCTCCACTGACGGTGGCGCCCGCCAGGCCAGGACAACGATGCAGGTACCTACCCAGAGGCTTGATGACGGTAGATTCCTGGCCGAGGAGATGGTCGACGAGCAGCGCGACGCGCGTCTCCGCGATCCCCAGAATGACAGCTTTCCAACTCCGATCAGCGACTGGGCGCGATTGCGACTCCGTGGCGACACCGCCTTCGATTTTGCTTTCGAATAGCTGTTCCAGACGGATGAGGGGCAGCGTCTCCCCGCGCAGGTAAAGGACCTCCGTGCCCTCGACGAGGTGAATGTTCTGGCGGTGGACTTGCGCCGTTTCCACCACCGAACGCAAAGGCAACGCATAAATTTCGTCGGCGACCCGCACCAGAAGTACGGGAAGGATGGCGAGGGTCAGGGGTAGCCGCAGAAGAATCGTGGTGCCACGGCCTGGACGGCTGTCGATTTCTACCGAGCCGTTCATCTTCTTCAGGTTTGACCGGACCACATCCATCCCGACACCGCGTCCTGATAAGTCGCTGGCTTTGTCGACAGTGCTGAAGCCGGGGACAAAGATGAAGTCGAGAATCTCGCGCTGGGAAAGCAGCCGGAGCCGTTCGGGCGTGACCAGTCCTTTTTCGATGGCCTTGCGTCCGATGCGCTCGGGATCGATTCCGGCGCCATCGTCGGAAATGCTGATTACGATCTGGTCGCCCTCCTGGCGGGCCGCGATGATGATCGAGCCCTGGCGGGGCTTGCCGGACTGAACCCGGATGTCGGGGGTCTCCAGACCGTGGTCGAGCGAGTTTCGAATCAAGTGAACCAGAGGGTCGCCAATGAGCTCGACCATAGTCTTGTCGAGCTCGGTTTCCTGGCCACGGAGCACAAGTTCCACTTCCTTCTGCAGGTTCTGGGCGACATCCCGGACCAGGCGCGGGAACTTGCGGAAAACGGTTTCGATGGGAAGCATGCGGGTCTTGAGGCCGGCGGCCTGCAACTCCTCGGTGATGAAGCTCAGGCGCGCCGTGGACTGGCCGAGAAAGGAATTGAGATCGCTGACCGGCAGGCTACCGGAAGAAAAGTCGCGGCCCAATTGAACCAGGCGATTGCGTTCGAGCACTAATTCGCCGATCAGGTTGATCAGCTCATCGAGCTTGCGAGCCTCGACGCGCAAGGTTGGCGGCGCGGCCACAGCCCCTGCGATTTTCTTTTGCCGCTCCAGAGCGTTGCCGATCTGGGCACGAGAGGTGAGACCTTTTTCGACCAGCATCTGGCCAAGTTTGCGAGGCTCAGGCGAGGCCGCTTGTTCGGCGAGAACGGCCTCCAGGGCGGCAGGGGTGATGACCCGATCGTGTACGAGCAATTCGCCCAGCGAGGGCGGAACCTCGGGCTTCTGAGCCTCTTCCAGTTCGTACAACAGATGGTCAAGCTTGTACTGTTGCAGGCCCCCTTGCCGGATGTGCTGCAGCATGAGTCCGAGCTGGTCACGGGCGGCGAGCAGAGCGTCCATGGTACGACGCCGCAACTTGACGTCACCGCGGCGGACAGCGTTGAGGACGTCCTCGGCGCGGTGGCTCAGGCGCACGACTGGCTCGAAGCCGAGGAAACTGGAAGTGCCTTTGATGGTGTGCATGGCGCGGAAAATCCGGTTCAGAAGGTCAGAATCCTGCGGCGAAGATTCCAGCGTCACCATGTCCTGATCCATTCCTTGCAGTAGTTCCTCGCATTCCGCCAGAAAATCCTGAAGCAGAGAGGGGTCTTGAGAAAGGTCTTCGTTCATAGGCCTTGCGCTCCCAATGAGCTATGCCTGAGCAGCAGGCACGCCTAGCATTTCGCCGGCATCTGCCATCAGCCGTTCCAGGTCGAGCAGGATAAGCAGCCGTTCATCGAGCTTGCCCACGCCGGAAACATATTCCTGGTCGACCTTGCCCAAGCGTGGCGCAGGTTCGACACTGCCGGCGGGAATACGAAAAACTTCCGACACCGAATCCACAACGAACCCCAGCACGGTTCCCTTGATCTCAACCACGACGATGCGGGTTTGTTTGTCGGCAGGAACACGGACAAGTCCAAAGCGCTTGCGCAACGCGATCACCGGAATGATCTTGCCGCGCAGATTCATCACGCCCTCCATAGACTCCGGCGAATTAGGAACGCGTGTCAGCTCCTGCATGCGGATGATCTCCTGCACGCGCAAAATATCGAGCGCGAACTCTTCCCCGCCGACGTGGAACCCAACCAACTGCAGCAGTTCCTGATGAAGCTGGCCGTGGCCTTGAAATGAAAGTCCGGGCGCAAGGGCGGTCTTTGCGGCAACCTTCGATTCCGTGCGCTCGTCTCCCATCGGTGCCTCGATAATCATGGCGCGCTCGCGGCGAAAGCCCGGTCAGCTTCCCTGTTTCCGGAGGAGGTGGTCTGTTCCCAAGGCAAGCCACCACCTGTACCTCGGAGATTTCCTTCCACCTTGAAGCTGCCGACCATCTTCTGCAGATCGAGCGCGAGTCCGGATAAGTCCTGACATGCAGTGGCGGACTGCTGGGAGCCGACTGCCGATTCCTGGAGCACGCGGGTGATCTGGTCGACATTCTGATTCACTTGGTCGGTGGCGGAAGCTTGTTTGGTGGCGACCGTGGCGATGTGGCTGATCATCTCGCCGACCTGCTCTGCCATCTGGATAATCTGCTTGAGAGAATTGCCCGCCTGGGTGGTGGTGATGACTCCATCCTGAACTTGTCTGGTGCCGTTGTGCATGGCGGCTACCGCAGTTTTGGTTTCGTCCTGAATGTTCCGCACCATCTGCGCGACCTCTTTGGTGGCACTGGTGGTGCGTTCAGCCAGCTTTCGCACCTCGTCCGCCACCACGGCAAAACCACGGCCTTGCTCGCCGGCGCGCGCCGCTTCGATGGCGGCGTTCAGGGCGAGGAGGTTGGTCTGGTCCGCTATATCGTCAATGACGCCGATGATGCGTCCGATCTGATCGGAGCTCTTGCCCAAGTCCTCCACCTTTTTGGCCGTGGCGCTCACGGAGTCGGCGATTCCACGCATCTTGCCGAGAGAGTCTTCGACAATCGCTCCGCCTTCCCGTGCGGTCTCGGCGGCCTGGCGCGACGCTTCCGCAGCACGATTCGAATGTTCCGACACATCATTTACGGTGGCAGACATTTCCCGCATCGCGGTGGCGACTTGCATGGCCTGGCTCTTCTGGGTCTCGGCGCCGAGCGCCTGTTGCGTGGCCGAGGAAGAAAGTTCCTCGCTCGCGCTGGCGACGTGTTCAGCCGCGCCCGCGATTGACCGAATCACCTTTCCTAAGCTGTTTTTCATCTTGTTTAGAGCGGCAGCCGCCTGGCCAAATTCGTCGTCAGTGGTGACTTCCAGGTCCTCGACGGCCAGATTGTGGGCTGCGACTTCTTCAATGACGCGCAGCATGGCGGCTATGCTGGCCAGGATGGAGCGGGCGATCACCGTCGCCACCACGAAACCGATTACGATTCCGGTGAGCCCGAGGGCCAGAATCGAAATCGTCGCTCTGGACTCGGCGGTGGCCTGTTCCTCGCGGGCTGTGGAGCTTAGCGTCTGCGCCAGTGCGATGAAATCAGCAACATCCTTCTCCATCTCGCCGCGTACTTGCGACATCTCAGGTCCGAGAAGCAACGCGGTGCTTTCCCCTGTTTTGCCGTCGCGCTTGAGCTGGGCGACACGCTTCGCGCTCCGGTCAAACTCATCGGCCGTTTGCCGGAGTTGGGTGAGGACGTGCTTGCCTTCGGCGGTTGTCAGCAGCGGTTGCAGTTTGCTGAGGTCCGCGGCGAGCAAGGCGTTCGATTCTTCGTACTTGCGCATGTAGCTCTCGTTGCTGCTCAAGAGAAACGAGCGGATGCTCACCTTACGTTCGTTGATCACGGCCTGAATGGAGCGAGCGAGGTACGCCTCGGTGGACTTGGTGTCCGCTGTGGCCGACAGCTCCGCCAGCCGTTGAACTGAGAAGTAGCTGGTCGTCACTAGTCCGGCGACGATTAACAGCAGGGCCCCAAACCCGATCACCAGCTTCAAGTTGAGGGTCAGCTTTCGAATCATCGCTGGTCCCCATCTGCCGGGTTCGGGCCGGACGAGCGCGAGAAGCTTCCCCTCTGAGTTTCACGCACGACTGTTCTTCACCCCTGAAGACTCCATCGGCATTGAGGGCGCGCACTTTAGGAGCAGAAGGGTGGTTGGGCCAGGGAGTTCGGATTCGGTCTTAAGTCAGGGCCCGGCGCCCTAAAAGAGGGTGAATTTGCGGTCGAGACCGCCACGCTTCAAGGGACAAGCGCGGATGGTTTGACCTCCGCGGCAGGGCCTGGCGGGCGCTGCTGCGCTGGCAGGTTGCTCAGGATCACAACGTCCACACGGCGGTTCTGGGCCCGGCCCTGCGCGGTGGCGTTGCTGGCAATGGGATGGTATTCGGCGTATCCCGCCGCCGATAATCTCTGGGGCGAGAAGCGATAGCGCACGATGAGCAGGCGGACCATCTCTGTGGCGCGGGCCGTGGACAATTCCCAGTTGGAGGCCATGTGAAGGGTATGGATGGGAACGTCGTCGGTATGGCCCTCGATGCGCAGGCCGCAGGTACGGACGGCGAGGATGGAAGCAATGCGGTCGAGCACTGGCATGGCCGTTGTCTTCATGACCGCCGAACCGCTGTCGAAGAAGCCGAACTCCCGCAGGCTGATGACTAAGCCTTCGGTCTCGCGATGAATGGCGACCTCGTGCAGGTTGATTTCGTGGCTTAAGGCGTGTTGCAATTCCACCTGCATGGCCGACAAATCGACTTCTTCATCTTCCGCCGCGGAGAGAGATCCCCGGGGGGAAGAAGCGACACGGCCAACGTCCGCGGTGCGCTGCACATTCTGAATGGCCTGCACCGTGCTGAACGGCATGGGCTCGGACATGTCGAGAGGAATTTTGGTAGTGGAAGCGGGGAAAACCCCCATCTCCTGAAAGGCGACTTGAATGGCCAGAGCCAGCCTGCCGACTTTGCGATGATCCACTTGTGCCGAGGCGTAGAGGACTACGAAGAAGGCAAACAGAAGCGTGATGAAGTCCGCGTAGGAGACCAGCCAGCGCTCGTGGTTGGTGTGGGGGCGAGGCCGCTTGTAGCGTCGGCTCACTCGGCCCCTTCAGGGGGTGGTGCCGGGGTCTTGTCGACGTCCACCAGGAAGCCCAGCAACTTGGTTTCGAGCATGCGGGGATTCATGCCTTCGAGAATCGAGGCCACGCCTTCCAGGGTCATCTCGCGACCGATTTGTTCCTCGCGGATGCGAAGCTTCATTTTTCCGGCGACGGGAAGATATAAGAGGTTCGCCGAACCTACACCGTAGATGGTGGCGACGAAGGCCACGGCAATTCCCTTGCCGACTTCATCGATCTTGTCGAGATGCTGCATGACCTGGATCAGGCCCAGGACAGCGCCAATAATGCCGATAGTGGGGGCGAAGCCTCCCGCCGCTTCAAAAACCTGCGGAACCTGCTCTTCGTATTCGGCCTGATTGTCCAATTCCAGTTCCATAATGTCGCGCAGTTCTTTCGGTTCGGTGCCGTCGACTGCCAGCATCAAGGATTTCCTAAGGAAGGGATCTTCGATTGCGGCGAGGTCCTTGTCGAGCGAGACGATGCCTTCGCGTCGCGCTTTCTGCGCATATTCCACCAGGCGGCGGATGGTTGCCTGAGGATCCTGCCGGGGGTTGAGGAACACCGATCCCAGGCGCCGGAAGGCGTGCAGAACCACGGGCATGGGGAATTGCAACATCACGGCGCCGAGAGTTCCGCCGAACACGATCATGGCGGCAGTGGGTTGCAGGATCTGGCGCAGGTTGCCGCCCTCCAGCAGCAAGCCCGCGATGATCCCGCCCAACGCGAGGATGACGCCAGTGAGGCTGGATTTGTCCACACTTATTTCTCCGGCCCTGGCACGCCGCTACCCGGCTCCGGATGGGGCGAATGCGACGGCGCAGTGTCCCACGTTAAGGACACACCCTGGAGCACCGAGCGCCGGAAGGCGACGAAACGATCCCGGATTTCTTCCGCCGTTTCGAGGACCACCAACTTCTCGCCGCTGATGAGGGTGACCAGAGTGTCAGGAGATTGCTCCACGAACTTGATCAAATCCGCATTCACGAACAGGGGCTTGTTATTCAGACGAGTCAGTTGAATCACAAATCCCCTTTCGTTGGAGCCAATCTTTTTGGGCCGATTTCTTCGGACCAATCTTTTCGGACCATTCTCATCGGACCATGATCGACGCGCAGGCAGACGGCCCCCTGCGGGGAACATCGGCGATAGGGGACGAAGGTTTACCGGGGGGAGGCATGGGCGGTTGTTACCGTTAGGTTACGACCAACCGTGCGGGATTCCCACGATGAGCTAAAGCGGAATGGGAAACTGCCGATGAACATGAAAGCAAAGCAGAAATTCGGGTTCCGCGAGCGAGGGAGAGCACCAAAGCTTCGCAGAACGCTCCTGAGGAAGGTTCAGGAGGACCGAACCAAACTCAATCAAGGAGCAACTCAATGCCTATCGGAATCCTGAATAATATTTCGTCCCTGGTGGCAGAAAACCAGTTGACGATTACCAACAACAGCCTGCAGAGCGTGCTGTTTCAGCTGTCTTCAGGCTCACGCATCAACAGCGGCGCAGACGATGCCGCTGGACTAGCCATCGCCAACGGCTTAGCAGCCAACGTTACCGCTCTCACGCAATCAGCAAGCAACGCCAACAACGGAATTGGGGCGCTGCAGGTAGCTGATGGATCGCTGGCCCAGGTCACCACGCTTCTGAACCGCGCTGTCACACTGGCTACCGAGTCCGCCACGGGCACGGTCGGCAACGCCCAGCGCATCGCGCTCGACACCGAATATCAATCGATCCAGGCTGAAATCAACCGGATTGGATCGAACACCAACTACAACGGCACGCAAGTGTTCACCACCAACCCCACCAACATCTACATCAGTGACGGTACGGGCAACACCTCGCAGGCCAGTAACTTTATCAGTGTTGCCACCGGAACTCTGTCGTCGGGACAGCTCCTGGGAGGCGTTGCGGGCGCAACTTTGGCAGCTAACGGTGCAGTCACAGCGGGCAACAGCGTGACGATTGGCGGCACAGTCTACACGTTCGAGACTGCTGCCGCTCTTGCTTTGGCCCCAACCGGAGCCACGGCGGGCGCCGTCGCCGTCGCCATCGATGGCAATGCCAATCCAGTCACCGCGCTGCAAAATACTCTGGTAAACCTGGCCGCAGCGGTGAATGGCGGAGCAGGAGCCGGGACCCTCTATCAGGCCAACGTAGCTGGCGCCAACCCCAATGCCGACGCGACCGCGTCAGCCACCGGCAACACAGTTACCTTCACTGCGACCGCAACCGGCGAGGCCCTGGGAGGTGCGAACATCGTGACTGGAGCTACGGGAGCTGAACTCGGCTTCCTGCAGCCTGTGGCTACGCATTTCACCACGGGTGTTGCGTCGGATCTGTTAACCGCGACTGATGCTCAGGCTGCTCTGGCCAGCATCGACGCGGCCATTCAATCGGTCGCCGCCCTTCGCGGCAGTATCGGTGCCGGCATTAACCGCCTGCAGAGCGCCAGCAACGTCATCAATAACCAGGTGACGAACCTGACGTCTGCAGAAAACACCATCACTGCGGCCGATATTCCGACCGCCGTGGCCAACTTGACCAAGTATTCCATTCTGGAACAGACCGGTATTTCCGCTCTGGCCCAGGCCAACCAGCAGCAGCAGCTGGTTCTGAAGCTGTTGCAATAGTCGTCTTAGCAAAGGAGGCAGACCACCGCCTCCTTTGTGCTTTCTCCGGAGGATCTCTCTATGAGCATCGGTCCGGTACAGAATGTAGCGCCCGTCACCGAAAATCAGTCCGCCAAAGCGAACCTGCCGGCGGAGAGACCGCAGACGCCTGCCTATCCGCATGGCGTCGCGGAAAAAGTTGCCCAGCCCGGCACGGGAAATCTGCCAAAGCAAGAAGGACCGGGCACAAAGAATCTTCCTGCTCCGTCTCAATTGCCTCAGGATGAAGTCCAAGTGCAGTGGGATTCTCAGATCAAAGATGAAGTAGTCATCAAGTATCTGAACACGGCGACCGGCGACCTCATCCTGCAAGTGCCGAGTGCCGAGGTGCTCAGCGTTGACCGAGGGATCTACCAGGAGTTTCAGCAGCAAGCCAAGGTCAAAGAGAGCGTGAGCCCGGCGCCGGCGATAGACAAAGGAGAACCATCCCATGGGCATTAGCCTGAATCCCGCCACGTTGTTGAGCGGCCAAGGCATCGATGTTTCATCTCTGGTGAACCAGATTCTTAGCCAGAGTAGCGGCCAGTTAACGGTATGGCAGAACGAACAAACTGCTCTGCAAAGCCAAGCCACTGACCTCACCGGGATCAACGCAGCTCTGACAAACTTAGCGACCGCGGTAAGCGCTCTCTCCGATCCCTTGGGAGCGCTCACGGCCCAGGCGGCGACTTCGTCCAACACTTCGGTTCTCACGGCAACGGCGCAGACTTCGGCCATTGCAGGGGTGCACCAGATCGTGGTGGGCAGCCTGGCCACGACGGGCACGGTCTATACCGAACCGTTTGCCGCGGGCCCGACCACATCCATCCTTCCGACGGGCGCCACCACTGGCGAAATCGACTTGCAGGTCGGCGGCAGCACGGGTACGCTCCACGCCATCACCATCACTCCCGGCAGCAATGACACGCTGAACACGCTGGCGAGTTACATCAACGCCCAGAATTGGGGCGTCACCGCAAATGTGGTGACGGATGCGAATGGATCTCGGCTGGCGTTGTCGAGCACAGCTACCGGCACTCCGGGGGCGTTGGCCATTACCAGCAACAACACGAACCTGACTTTCGACGCCCCGATTGGCGGAACGAACGCATCCCTGACCATCGACGGCGTGCCTTACTCCTCCTCCGCCAACACCATTACCGGAGCCATCGCGGGAGTGACTCTGAATCTGGCCGGCGCGTCGCCCGGCAACGCGGTGCAGCTCACGGTCGGTCCCGACGTGGCGCAGGCGACCAGCGCGATCAACAACTTTGTTTCCGCTTACAACCAGGTGATCAGCGACATTAACCTTGAATACCAGGTGATCGGACCTAACAATTCGCAGGGCCCTTTGGGCAGCGATGCCTCCCTGCGCCAGCTGCAATCGAGTCTGCTGACGGACGCAGCGTATTCCGTCTCGGGAAACAGCGGCGTGGTCAACCTGGCTTCTTTAGGCATTAGCACCAACAATGACGGTACTCTGACGGTTGACCCGACCCAGCTGAACAGCAGCTTCGCGTCCACCCCGGCCGCGGTTCAGAGCTTCTTCCAGAATTCTGCGCAGACCGGATTTGCCAATAGCTTCAGCAGCGATCTGACCAACCTGACCGACCCAACCCAAGGCATATTGAATGTAGATCTGGCACAGAATCAGGTGAGCCAGCAGGGTCTTTCCACCAGCATCGCGAACTTTGAAACTCAACTCAACATTCAGCAGCAGCAACTCACCATCGAATACAGCCAGGTCAACGCGTCTCTACAGGCTTATCCCCTGCTGTTGCAGCAGATTACCGAAACGCTGGCGACGCTGGGATCAGGTGGCTCGGGCACCAGTTCGACCTCGCCGACGCTCACTTCAGGCCTCTAGAGGACAGCGAGCTTTAACCTATGGACGCACGATTGTCATACCGGGAGGCAGAAGCGAGGGGAGCGACTCCCGTCCGGCTGGTTGTGCTGCTTTATGAGCAAGCGCTCGACGACCTCAGACATGCTATCGCCGCTCTCGAAAAAGGCGAAATTGAAGCGCGCACGCGGAGAATCAACCACGCCATCGTCGTGATTGGCCAGCTCCAGGCATCGCTGGACCTGGAACAGGGAGGGTTGGTAGCCCGCCACCTGGAGCGCTTCTACCATCTGGTGCGCAAGGGCCTGATGGCTGCCCAGTTTGAGCAGTCCGCCCGGGCGCTGCAGGAGCAAGTCTCGTACCTCCTGCTGGTGCATGAGGCGTGGCTCGAAGTCGAACGGGTTACTGCCAAGGCCGGCCAGGTTTCCGCCGAACGCTCGTCCGCCGCAACAGCTGCGCCCGGCGACAATCTCGCAGATTGGAGTGCCTGATGCCAGCGCTTGCGCAAAGCCAACTCGCCCAGAACTTGCACGAAACCAACCACCGGCTGCGTTTCTGGCTGGAGGGCCTGGTTTCCGACGGAGAGCACCCGGCTGCCGCCACACCACAACAAATGGCGGGTCTACTATCCGAACTGCTGCGCGCCGGCGAGTGGCTGCGGCCGGGATTGCCCCAGGAAAGAGATTCCGAACTGGAAGCTGAGCTGGGCAACTACCGCAGCAACGTGGAACAGCTGCGGGAATTGATGCCTGCCATTCAACGGCTCCTGCTTCGCGAGAAAGCCCGCATGGAAGTGGAACGGACCCGAGTCGGATCCGCGGTGGAATGGGTGCGCGGCTCGCGCCAGACGCTGTGAAACTGGACGGTAAGAGCTTGGACCTGTAACACCTACGCCGGATGGGCGTTTCCGTCCTGTTTCTTACTTCCTATTTTATGAAATCAAACAAATCGGTTCGGATGGTGCCGCCGATCGCCTGCAGGGTTGCCTGGCGGGAAGTCTGAGCGTTGACCAGATTGCTGATCACGGCGGCAAGGTCGGCGCCGCCCAGGGAATTCTGCTGCTGCGCCAGCTGCGTGGTTTCACTGTTTAAGTAGGTCTGCTGCGAACTCAGCTGGTTGTCCGCATTGCCGTAAAAGACGCGTTGCGTGTCAATGTAGTTGTACGCCGTGCTGATTTCGCCCACCGCCGCGGCAATTCCCGTCCCACTCTGCAGGCCGGTAATCAGATCCTGCACCGCCTGAAACATGTCGCTGCCGGACGCGGAAAGCAGTTGCGACCCCGGCAGGTTGGTTTGCATGGTGAAGTGATTGCCCAGGGTGACGCTGTTGACGCCGCTGTTGCCGACGTACGTCACGCCTGAAGGAGAAGTGGGGTCGAGAACGTAGGGCGGGGTCTGGGTCGCGGTTCCGGCAAATACGTAACTGCCTTGATAGGAAAGATTCGCCAGGCTAAGCAGTTGTGACTGGATGCCCTGAACTTCGGTCGCGATGGCGGCGCGGTCGGCCGGGTTGAGCGTGCTGCTGGCGCCTTCTACCCCCAGACTGATGGCGCGCTGCAGAGCGGTGATCACCGAGTTTAAGGTGGAGTCGGCGTTTTGTACTTCCCCCTGAATGCTGCCAATGCTGCGCAGGAACTGGTCGGCAGCCGAGGTGTCGCTCGCGTTCTGCACCAGACCCGCCGCGGCCGCAGGACTGTCCGAGGGTACGTTAACGCTCTTCCCCGAAGCGATCTCCGCCAGGTCGGTGTTGATCTGCTGCTGGGACTGCTGCAGAGCGGCTAGAAGATCGGGCAAAGTATTGGGATTCACGCGCATAAGTTAGAGGGTCTTTATGGTGAGGTCTTTATGGTGAGACCTTCATGTTAATGATGTCGAGCATCATGGTGTTGATGGTGGTGATGACCTGCGCCGAAGCGGCGTAAGCCTGCTGGTACTGCACCATGTTGGCCGCCTCCTGGTCGAGCGAGACGCCGGATATCGACGAGCGCTGATCGTTGAGCTGCTGCAGAATCTGGTCGGAGGCGCTCTGTTCGGCGGAGGCATTGGCGGTCGAGTTGCCCACGTCGAAGACGACGCCGGAATAGTAGCCCGTGGGGGTTTGCCCGCTGATAATGGTCTGGTTGCTCAGAGCATAGAGGGCTTCCGCGTTGCCGTTGCTGCCAGGCGTGCCGTCGGAACTAGCGGCGATCAGCGAGGGGTCGGTGATCGCCACCGAAAGGCTCGCGGCGGCGCCGGTTCCGCCAGCGGGCGGCGGGTTGAACAGGTTTGTCCCCGCCTTGCCATTCAGATCAAATCCTGCGGCCTGCACTCCGTTGACTGCATTGGCCAGACCGGAGGCCAGGGTGTCGAGCTGGGTTTCGAGCCCCGGAATCTGCTGATCGCGCGCCTGCAGCAGGCCCCCCAACTGGCCGGAAGTGATGGATCCGGTGATGTCGACGTTCTGAGCGTAGATGTGCTGCACCCCGGAAGCGGAGGTCTGAGTCTGCAGCTGAAAACTCTGCTGGCCGGCGACCAGCACCGAGCCGTTCGCCGTGGTAAGGGTGAGGGTGTTGTCGCTGGGGATCACGGATACATCCACCAGGCCGGACAGCTGGTCGATGAGGTGGGTGCGCTGGTCGAGGAAAGTGCCTGCACTCTCGCCCGCGTTTTGCAGGTCCGCGATCTGGGTATTGAGCTGCGCGATCTGCTGGCTGAGCTGATTGACCTGGCCGACGGTCTGCGCCACGCTCTGATCGAGGCTGCCGCGCTGCGCGGTCAGGTTGTTGGCCGTCACGTTGAAGGCGGTGGCCAGGTTGTCGGCGGCGGTGAGCACGCCCTGCCGCACCGACAGGTTGGCGGGATCGGCGGAAAGCTGGTTGACGCTGTTGAAGAAGTTGGAAATGGCGGTCCCGATGTCGCCGCTGTTGCCGGTGAAGTTTACCTGGGTCTGCTGCAGGGCCGAAACCAGCGCATTCAGCTGCCCCTGGATCTGCGTCTCCTGCTGGATGCGCGATTCGAGAATGGGATCTCGAATGCTTTCAATGCTCTGCAGATCGACCCCGGTCCCAAAGGTAAGCGCGCCGACCACGACCGGGTCGTTGGTGGCCAGGACTGGCACTTCGCGGGTGTAGCCAGGAGTGTTGACGTTGGCCACGTTGTTGGTGGTCGCCTCCAGAGCTCCCTGCTCGGCGCTCAGCCCGCTCAGGGCGATAACTAGGCTGGCATTCAGGCTCGACATAAGGACGGCGCTCCCCTCTCCCCGCGCTTCCGTTTTCCGCTGCGTGCGGCGCTTACCATGGCGGACGCTGCCCCAACCATGCTCCCCAGTGCGATCCTTGGATGGCGGCTAAGTTCGCCAAAATGCACTGAAACTGCCGCGCCCGGCGCAGCAGTGCCGCCTGCACTCGCGTCCCCTGCAGCACCCGCCATTCCTCGGCGAGCAACTCAGACCTTAGCTGCGGCGGACACTGCGTGACGAACCGGGGCGCAAACCGGGACTCCCCGGAGCGAGCTTGTCTGAGATCGTCTTTCTCCGTCCCGGTGCCGGGCCACGCCTGCGGCCCCAGAAGCAATTCCACTGCCCGTTGCAGGCGAGCCTGTTCCCGAGTGCAATTCTCGAGGCCCAGCCCATCGCTGGCGAGCACAGCCGTATGACTGCCCTGGAGGCTGGCTTCCATCTGCTTCATCAACCCCAGCAGGGTTTGCGCCATCTCTTCTGGGCTGCCCAACCAATCCGGTTCCGCCAGCCGCGGCAATCGGGGCGATTCGGCGGAAACCGCAGCCACCTCGGTTCGTTGCCCTGACATCCTTGTTTCTCCGTTCCAGATTTCTCCGTTCCAGGCGCTCCGCAAATGCATTTCGATCGAGGCCTTCGATCCCGTCCGTATTCCGGCCGGCGGCTCAGGCCAGGCTGTCGATCTTGTGTTCCGGTTCGTCGCCCCGGTCCGCGGACCCGTCGGCCTCGGCTTCGCTTACTGGTCTTGCGCGCCGCCGCGTTTTCCGGGCGGCTTCACCGGCCGGAGTGCGTCCCTGCAAGGCGGGCGAGGACGCGGTTGGCTCGAGCCGATCCACGGTCAAGTCCGCCGACAGATTCGTAAGTAGATCCCCGCCACTCATGTTCGCGCGGTTCTCCTGTTTTCGCCCATGTTCTCAACCCGGCTTTCAGCCCAGGTTCTCAATCCGCCAGCCTAAGCCGCGCGCGATGTCAGCAAGTGCGAAAATAAGGCGCCAGCCACCTGTTCCGGGCTGGGATGATAATTTCCGCTCTGCACCGCCTGCCGCAAAGCGCCGACTTTTTCTTCGCGCACGTCCGGCAGCTGCGAGGCCCCGGCGGCCAGCGCCAGCACCAGCACGTGCGCCCCGGAAAGCTGCGCCTGATCTTCGCCGGGCGCACTGCCCGCAGGGCTGGAACCTGCCGTCTGGGTACTGGGCCGGCTGCTTTCGGATACCGCTTGCCCGCTTTGATTGGGATCGATCCTCATGTTGATCTCCTTCGCCTCGTGTTTCCCCTTGCAATTGAACTATCGGCGAAGCGTTAGAAAGCTTTAATTCTTTTCGGCGGGTTCCTCTACGGCAAGGCCGCCCTAAACCCTTCATCTTCTTGTATCGGCAGGAGTTCGCAAAGCTTTAGCGGATTGGGCAGGGGCCTCATTCCCCCGGAGTAAGGGCCTCACCCATTACCTTCGTGCTTGTCTAAGTTGCGCATAATCATGGCAGCGATGCCGAAGCCTCCGGCAGCCGCCAGGGTCGAAGCCAGGGCTTCTGTCCCGAGGTAGTTGTAGTTGTCGCTTCCTGGAACCTGGCTATCTCCAGGAAGCGAGGCGAATGTCTTTTCATAGGATTCGAGCAGCGATCCGATCAGCTGCGCCTCAAACTCGCGCGCTGCCTTGGCGCCGCGAGTTAGCGGAATTGCCGGCGCGGCGAGTTGGGGCGGGAGCGTGATCGCGGCGGATACCGAGAGCGAACTCATCTCAGATTACCTCCAGGTCGGCTTCGAGAGCGCCTGCAGCCTGGATGGCCTGCAGGATGGAAATCACGTCGCGGGCGGTGGCCCCGATGGCTTGCAGGCGCATGACCAGCTGTTCCACGCTGGCGCCTTCGCCCAGCTCAATGTTGCGGGCGGGAGCCTCGGTGGCGCTGAGCTTGGTCTGGGGCACGACTTCGGTCTGTCCGCCGGTCAGGGGATTCGGCTGGCTGACGGCATAAGTGGTCATCACTTCGACCGAGAACGTCCCGTGCAGGATCGAGACCGCGCCCAAGCGGACGTCCTTGCCCAGCACCACCGTGCCGGTGCGTTCATTGACCACGACTTTTGCCTTGCGGGTGACGCTGACTTCGAGATTCTCGATGCGCGCCAGCAGTGCGGGAACGTTGCTGGCGACGGCAGCCGGCGCCTGGATTTGCACCCGGCGGCTGTCGACCACCGACGCGGCCGGCGTGCCTAACTCGCGGTTGACCGCGGCTGCGACGGATTCGGCGGTGCTGAAACTGGCGTCGTGGAGCAGCAGCGACAGATGATCGAGTTTGGCGAGATCGAGGGCGCTGTCCCGCTCAATCAGGGCCCCGTTGGGAATACGGCCCACGGTGGGGTGGTTGACCTGCTTGGAGTTTGCTGCCGAACCGACACTGTAACCGCCGACCACCAGCGGCCCCTGGGCAGCGGCGTAGACCTGGCCATCGGCGGCGTAGAGGGGAGTCAACAGGAGCAGTCCGCCTTCCAGACTGCGGGCGTCTCCCGCGGAAGATACGATTACGTCGACCGGCATACCCGGCCGCGAGAACGGGGGCAGATTGGCGGTCACAAATACTGCCGCCACGTTCTTCACTTGGACCGTGGTTTGAAGCACTCCGGGAGGAATCTCGACTCCCATGCGTTGCAGGATGCTGGCCAGTGTCTGAATAGTGAAGTAAGTCTGTTGCTTATCTCCGGTGCCTCTTAGGCCCACCACCAAGCCATAGCCAATCAGCGAGTTGTTCCTAATTCCCTCTACGCTGGCCACATCGCGGATAAGCACTTTGTGGCTTTCGCCCTCAGTACCGGGGGAGCCAGCCGCAGCAGTCGCGGCCAGAAACGCGGAGAACAAGAACGCAGAGTACAGAACTCGAAACCGCAGCTGCCACATGGTCATCTCCTAAAAGCCCACTACGCGCAGAATCCACTTGATGATCGGGTTTGGAGCCCGCGTGCCTTCGCTGATCACGCCTTTGCCTTTCACTTCGACTTCGAGGTCGCCGACGCTGTTGGAAAGGACCGTATTCGTAGCGTCGAGATCGCCCGGACGAACCAATCCGCGGAGGATGACGGTTTCATGCTGCTGGTTCATCGTGATTTGCCGTTCGGCTTCGACCACCAGCGTTCCGCTCGGAAGCACCGCTACCACCCGTCCGGTCAGGGTCGTGATAAGAGAGGTTTGCGACGTGGCTTGCCCTTTGCCGGTCAAGGCCTGCGTGGAAGTGGGCGAGAATAAGTTAGCCACGCCCGCGGTCTTGAGCTGTCCCGCAAGCGCACTGATACCGGAGCTGGCGGTGAACGCGCGGTTGGTCGAAACATTGCCCGCGCTGGTGGCGGAAAGATTTTGCGTCACGTTAATGGTCACCAGATCGCCCACGCGGGAGGCTTTGTAGTCGGCCACCATGTTGGCCAGGCGTCCGCTGTCGATCCAGAGACTGCCGATTGTGCCAGGCGCCGCGGCGGGAGCGTTCACAGAAACTTTGTGGAGATACTCTGTTAGCCCGTCCCGGGCGGCAGCCTTGTCTTTCTTTTTGCTTTTTCCGTGCGCCTCTGCCAGAGGAATGACCAGAAGCAGGAGGGCGAGCAAGAGAATCGCCAGTCGATCGATCGAGATCGGGCCTCGCCAAGTCATGCTGGTTGTCCTCTGACCCGTCCTCTGGTTCACCCGCGGGCTTGTCCGTTCTTCTGCCCGTTCGACCGTCGCGCTGGTCCAGCCGTGGCTTGCCGTCACAGTGCGGCGCGCAGAATTCCCGCGCTCACCACTTCTGCCCGCAAGATGCGATTGCCGTTTTTGGTGCGGGCCCGGATCAAACTTCCGATTGAGCCGTGATCGAGACAGGTGACCGGCAGCACCGCGCGAATGCCGTCCTGCTCCCAGACCAGAGTTGCGCTCTGGCCCACGCGCACGGCCGGCGGCGCACTGGCGGCCTGAGGCCCGGTATGCCTGAGGCGCGAATCAAGCGGGGACAGCAAAGCTGCCGCGGAATTCGCGGCGGCTGAGCTTTGCCGCACCAGGAATGGAATGCAATCGCTGGCGCGCACGCAGCGCAGCTCGTATTCCCAGCCTTGCAGCGCCGGGTCCCAGAAGACTCGAGTAAGCTCCAGCGGAGCGCCGCGTGGAATGCGATCGCCGGTTGCACAGTTCAGCTCACGGGCCGGCTCCGGGGATGCGGCCGCTTTGCCGGTAGCTGGCGCTGATCGGTCGATTAGAGTTCGCGAACGAAGGCTGCGAGCCACGAAATCCTCGATCTCGCTGCATAACGTTCTGGCGCCTGCGCGGCGAACCACGATGCGTTCCGGAACCCGAACGTCCTCGGTTTCGCCCGGCGGCCCAGCCAGATCCAACTCGTGGAGCGCACGCCGAATCTCGCTGGAGTCGAACACGCGTGCACTGCCGGGCTGCGGCGCGTTGCCCAGCCACACCATAGCGGCGGCGTGGCGGATGGCAGGGCAGGTCTCCGCGGTCAGCAGATCCGCGAGCGCCACACCGGAGTCGCCTACCTCCGCAGCAGCGCGCACGCCAATTTTGGCGCAACGCGGCTGTGCGGCGAGCGGAAACCACGAAACCACGAGCACCGCCAGACTCCCGAGAATTCGGATTTGCCGCATGAGTTCTAAACCTTTGCCTACCCTAGTGTCCGAGGTTGTTGATGTCTTGCAACATCTGATCGGCTGAGTTCACCACCCGCGAATTGGCCTCGTAGGACCTTTGGGCCACGATCATTTGCACGAATTCATCCACTACGCTGACATTGGACTGTTCGAGCATGCCCTGCACCACGGAGCCCAGTCCTTCGCTGCCGTTGGGCGGTCCGATGATGGGGTCGCCCGACGCGGTGGTGGCCAGGAGAAGATTGCTGCCCGTGCTGTTGAGGCCCCCAGGATTGTTGAACAGAGCCAACTGCAGCGAGCCCACCTGCTGGGCTGCGGTTTGTCCGGGTAAGGTCACGCTGACGGTTCCGTCCAAGGCCACAGTCACCGAGGTTGCTCCGGGAGGAATCGTGATCGAGGGCTGCACCGGGTTTCCATCCTGCGTGACCAGGTTGCCGAACGCATCGAGATGGAAACTTCCAGCGCGGGTGTATGCGGTCTGCCCATCGGGCAGCAGCACCTGGAAAAAGCCGGCACCCTGAATGGTGAGATCCAGCGGGTTTCCGGTTTGCGTGAAGTCCCCTTGCAGTTGAATCACCTCAGAGGCAGCGGAACGCGTTCCCAGCCCAACTTGCAGCCCCGCCACCACGGTAGTTTGTTGCGAGGCCGCGGCGCCAGGCATGATCAGGTTCTGATAGATGAGATCTTCGAACTGCAGCCTTCGGCTGCGAAAGCCGGCAGTGCTGGAGTTGGCGAGGTTGTTGGCGATGTTGTCGAGATTCAGTTCCTGCGCCATCATTCCGCTGGCTGCTGTGTAGAGCGCTCGAATCATGGTTTTCCTCCGCGCGTATTTCGCTGAGAACTGTTGCGCTCAGAGCTGCTTCGCTCAGGCCATCTTGCTGAGACTCAATCTGCTCAGACCCGCGGCAAATCCTGCACGGCGGTCTGGTTGAACTGGCTGTCGAACACGGTCAGAGCGTGCGCCAGCAGATCAGCGTTGCGCTGGATGGTGATCAAATCGACCACCGCCGCCACCGAGCTGACATTGGAGTTTTCGAGCATGCCCTGGCGCACCGAAGAAGTTGCGGCTGGCAGTGCGGAGTTGGGAGGCGCGCTGTACACGGAATTTCCCGCCGCCGTGAGATTCGTATCCGTCGAGAATTCCGCCAGACGGAGTTGATCCACTACCGCTCCATCGACCGAGATGGTGCCGTCAGAACTGACTGCGAATGCTCCATTGGGAACGCTCACCGGCCCGAGCTGGCCGAGTACTGCATCGCCTTCCGCGGTTACCAGTTTTCCGCCGGAAGTGATATGAAAACTTCCGTTGCGCGTGTAGAGCACACCCTGCGCTGTCTGTAGCGTGAAGAAGCCGGGACCGGCGATGCTCAGATCATGGGAATTGCCCGTAGCCACCGGACTGCCGGGGCTGAGGTCAAGGCGGCTGCCGCCCAATACGCCGTAGTTATTCAATGCGGTGTTCAGAGGATTCCATGCCACTGCGCTTCCGCCCGCCAGCAGCGAACGGAAGGTGGCCTGTTGACCTCGGTATCCCGTAGTGCCGAGATTGGCCAGATTGTGTGCGACCAGTTCGAGGGCCTGACTCTGGGCTGCAAATCCTGCACAAGCTGCGTAGTAGCCACTGTCCACGTTGGAAGCTCCTGCCATGGCTGAAGCACGCGGGTAACCACCGGAGAAAGCCAACCGAGAAACAACGAGTCAGCCCAAGTGCTTGGCCTGGAACAAGAAGCAGGCCCGGATAGGCGATTAATGAGATTCTGAACTTCGCTGCGGAAAATATTTTGCCGGGAGACGGTCTCCGGTCCTCGGCAAGTTCTTCCCTGCTGGACCGGAGCCGCGGATCGAAGCGAACCTAGCTGTGAACCTCCAACGAGAAAATTACGGGCGCGCCTTCGAACGCCATCGCGATCTGCAGAGCCCCTTCATCGGCTAAGGAGTGAACACTGTAGTCCCCTCCCGTGATCACGGTGGGTACGGAAAGCATGCAGCCATCGGACAAGCCACTGATCTTGTTCTTGAAGTTGCCGGCTACCATGTTGCAGATTTCGCCGACCGCGTCCCACATTTCGGAACCAGCCTGGTCGGGCTCGGTACCAAGCATTCTGGCGGCCATCATGACCGCAGACTTGCTGCTGCAGCGAATCGTTACGACCCCGCACAACCGGCCGGCGAGGCCGACCATGGCGCTGATATCAAGCGAGTCCTGGGGGCCGGTGTCTACCGGCTTCGTAAGCGCGGAACCGAGCATGAGATCGAAGACCTCCTGCGCGGCCAACTGCAGCAGAGGACTCCAGCAGCCCCGTCCCATGCCCGAGGCCAGCGCCAGATCGGCTGCGTTCATGACTTCCTCGCCAGCACGGGAAGCACGTGCTCCTTAACCTGATCCGGAGTGAAGGGTTTGCGTATATAGCCCCGCGCTCCGGCGGAAAGCGCCTGCACCACGTGCCCTTCGCTCCCTTCGGTGGTGATCATTACTACCGGGACGCCTTTAGCATTCTCCACGGTTCCCAATTGCTTCACGAATTCCAGACCGTCCATCACCGGCATGTTGATGTCACAAAGGATGAGGTCTACCTTATGGTCGCGTAACGCTCCCAGGGCCTCAGCCCCATTTCCTGCCTCGACCACTTGCGAGAGGTTGATTCCCGCCTGTCGCAAGGAGCGCTCTATAATTTTTCGCATGACCGACGAATCGTCCACAATGAGAGCGCGAATGCTGTCCATGTCTTGGCTGATCCTTTGGGCCCTTCGCGCGGGTGACAATGTGGGGCCTTTTTTACAGGTGACGTAGGATTCCATCGGCAAGTTGGGGCAGGACTTTAGACTGCGGGGGAAACAACCATGCCGAGAGGTACGGTAAACAGGGTGTGTGGGACGGGTGGCCGGTGAAGAAGAAGGTTCACCGGGGAGCGGGGAGGCCGCTCCAGCCGGAGCCAGACATAGGCTCCGCAGGGCGCCATGCGGATGTCCGAAGCCGCCAGCCGGTGGGCATAACTGCGCAGGACACGAGCGAATTCGGCAGTGTCCGCCACGCGCTCAAATACGACTTCCGATCGTCCGCGGAGCTCCACCAGGGCGAGCAAACTCTGCTCGAGCAGCGTGGCCCCGACCAGGCAAGGCTCGGTGCGGCAACCCAACATCTGTTCGATGGCGTACAGCACGTGGTAGTCAATCCCCTCGCCAAATGCCAGGTGGAGGGTTCGTGTGGTTTCTACGAAATCGACCGGGATCACGCGGAGAGATTCCAGCAAGAGCGCCGGAATTTCCGGAGTGCGCTGCCAGGCAAGAACTGCGGGACCGTTCCGCAATACCGGACAGGACCACTGCCGGGCCAAGGCGGAGGTAAGCTGGGCTTCGGTGATGTAGTCCATGCGCTGCAGCCAGTGCCCAATCTTGCCGGTGCCCACCGCGCGCTGAACCTCGAGAGCGGCGCGCAGCTGCTCGGGAAGGACTTGCCGCCGGGATAACAGAATCAGTCCCAACGGGACGCGATGGGCAGCGACAGGCCGCGCTTTACCGGACTGCGGCGGGCGCAGCCGGTCGGCGATGGCACGTTCCAGGCACTCCGGCATGCAGTACCACACTCCATGCAGATGCACTCCGAGCGGCCGGCTGCGCATGCGGCGCACGAAACCTCGCGGATGTTTGCAGCTGGAATCTCCGCAAGACGGCGCCTTCTTCTCCCAGAAGCCGCACCAGGCCGCCCGCCAGCGTCTTAGACCAAGGCTCACCATTCCGTCTCTCGGCATCCATCTCTCGGCATCAACTGCCCGCGGCCACAACTTCAGTCACCCGTAAACCGTAATTCCCGTCCACGACTACCACCTCGCCGCGAGCCACCAACTTTCCGTGGAGAAGGAGGTCGACAGGTTCGTCGACCTGGCGGTCAAGTTCCACGACCGTGCCCGGGCAGAATTCCAGAATCTCGCGCAAGGACAGTTGCCGCCCGCCGAAGCGCAGAGTCATGGCCAACTCCACGTCCATCAGCAGCCCGAGCTGGCTGCCTGGTTCCTCGGGGGAGCGAACCCTGGGTGGTAACGACTGGCCGGCTATCTGCGGGGCGGCCTCTGGCCGGTCGGCGCGCAGCGCCGCCACCAGGGCTGCACTCAGCTGCGTCTCGAGCAGCAGCGGGGGAGAATCGTCGCCGCCGGCGCGCAGCCAGAAAGTTGAGGAGGGCGGCCAGGAAGCAGCTCCGGAAGCAGGGTCCAGCCGAAACTGCACTTCCCCGACGCGGGGTTTGATAGCGCTGGCGACGATGCCCGCGACCTGGCCAAAGAACTCGACCACGGCCTGATGATGCTCCGGCGTCAGCGGGGTTTCTGGGTTCTCCGCCTCGCTCATGAATCGCTGCGCGAGACGTATGGCGCTCGACCCAGGAATACGAAAACTCTCCTCCCCGCGCAGCCCGCCAGAGCAGGTGCAGACGATCCAGAGATCGTTTTCAGCGGCAGGCGGCAGTTCTGCCGGAGCCTCCCCGAGCGGGGTGCAGGGCACCACCACAGCCGCGATCTGGCCGAGAACCTGCGAGAGACTCTCTGCCCACGCCTGTATATAGTCGCCGAAATCGTTCTGAGGGAAGACTGCGTCGGCGCTCATGGTCTGGAATTCTCCGGGGAAACCGCCGGCTGGGGTGGGCCGGCCGGTGTGGAATTGGGCTGCGCCGGCAAGTTGCCGGAGTTGCCGGCATCGGCCATGGGCTGCAGCACGCGTGCGGCTCGCGCCCGGGCACAGCGGGCGGGCACGGCATGGAACATCTCGACCCCCGCGATCAGCAGGGAGGCAGGCTCCGCCGCGCTGCGCGGAAACAGCAGCAGCTTGCCGGGAGCCAGCGCAGCCAGTTCGGCGACCGCGGTGCGCATGTCGGTCGCTCCCAACTCGACGGAAAACCGGCAGTCCAGCATGCGCCGCATGAGGCGCATGCGAGCGTCGGACTGGCCCTGCGGCCGGCGGTGGCTCCAGCCAATGGAAATCTTGCGCAGCAGGGCGTTCGACACTGCGGCGGGCACCGCCAAGTACAATCCTCCCCGCACTTCCGGCATAGTGATCTCAAAATTCAGGGACAAGGTTTTCTCTTCCGGAGGCATGAGCCGTTGCGCTTCCGCCGCCTGCAGGCGTTCCTCAAAGGAAACTTGCAGGGACAGGGCCTGCCACGCGGTTCCCAGTTCCCGGCATACAATGCGCGCCACGCTTTCGAGGATCTGTTCTTCGATCTCGGTGATATCGCGGGTGGCGGCGATGGCGTTGCCCTTGCCGCCCAGCAACAGGTCGATGATGGGCAGCGCCACCTTCAAGTCCAGCTGCAGAGCGCAGTTCACTCCCACCGGCTCCAGTTTGCAGGAAGCCAGATACGTGGTCTCCGGAACCCGCTGCAGGAACTCGCGGTAACTGAGATGCTCGGCCGACACCAGCGCGGCAGTGAAGGAGGTGCGCAGATACGCCCCTAAAGAGTGAGTAAGACTGCGGGCAAAGCCTTCATGCAGGGCGGTAATGGTCTGCAGCTGCTCGCGCCCGATCTGGCCGGCGCGGCGCACGTCCCAGTGCTCAACCACGGGCTGAGTCGCCGCTTGCAGTTCGGCGGCGCCGCCGCTGCGGGCGGCCAGCACCATGGCATCGATTTCCTGCTGGTTGAGAACTTTCTCCATAATCGTCGATCTTTCTATCTTCGATCTATCAGTAACTGTGATCTCTAAGCGACTGTCTCCCTCAGGCGTTTCTGCCGGGCGTGGCGGCGCGGGCCAGCCCGCCACTGGCGTTCATGAGTTGCTCCATCCGCGCCCGCAGCCGCACTACAGCCAGCGAGTGCACCTGGGAAACCCGCGATTCTCCAATGCCCAGCACGGCGCCGACTTCTTTCATGGTTAATTCTTCGAAGTAGTAGAGCGAGAGCACCTGCTGTTCCTTCTCCGGAAGCTCGGCAATCACCCGGGCCAGCAGGTCTTTCATCTCCGAGCGCAGGCAGCGCACGAACGGAGTGTCTTCGGGAGCGTTGGGCAGGTAATCGCACAAGTCTTCTTCCTTGCCGTCCCAAGGAGACTCCACCCGCAGGCTGCCCACTTCGAGCCCGTCGAGTTCGCCCAGCAGCTGTTGAAACTGCTTGAGCTCCAGGCCCAATTCCACCGCCATTTCGCTTTCGCTGGGGGCGCGGCTAAGGGTCAGGCTGAGCGTGCGGTGCGCTTCTTCGATCTTGCGCGCCTTGCGCCGCAGCTCGCGCGGCCCCCAATCCATTTCGCGCAGGCTGTCGAGGATCGCGCCTCGGATGCGGAACTTGGCGTAGGAACTGAATTGCACGTGTTTGGAGCGGTCAAATTTGTTGAGCGCGTCCATCAGGCCGATGACTCCAGCGTGCACCAGATCGTCCAGCGGAACGTGCCGCGGCAACCGCTCGTGGATGCGGCGCGCCAGGTAGCGCACCTGAGGCAACTGCTCGAGCAGGATGCGCTCGCGTTCTTCTTTGTCCTGCCATTCGCTATAGGCTTGCGCGGTTTGCTTGCTCATGAACGGCTTCTCGCTTTCCCTTCGAACCGATGGCTCATCTCTTTTTCGTCTTCGCATCTTTCCGCGGTCACCCAGCTGTCATCTCGTCTGGAGTCGTTCCCTCTCGACCTGGGCAGCTCATCGCAAAACTCCCACCGCCTGCACCTCAACCACGGGCGGCACCTCGAGCGGCGAAAGCACCACCAGCTTGGGCAGGAAGGGCTCGAGCAAGCGCTTCAGGTGATAGCGCGCCGGGGTAGCACAGAGCAGCACCGGACTGGCGACGGCGAGCTGATCGCCGGCCAGACGGCGCAGCCCCTCAAGGATGCGGCGGGCAAAGGGCGGTTGCAGACTCGACGAACCGGTGGCGGAGGCCGGCCCGCCAAAAGCGCGTCCCAGTTCTTCTTCGAGCGCATGATCGAGCGTGACCACGCGCAGGCCTCCGCCTTCCGAAAGCAATGGCCGCACCAGCGCCCGGGCCAGCGCCTGCCGCGCCGCCTCGACCAGCAGCACCGGATTCTTGTTGACCGAGGCGGCGTCGAGCAGGGTCTCGAGAATCGTCGGCAGGTCGCGGATCGAAACCTGCTCGCGCAGCATCTGCTGCAAAACTTTCTGCACTTCTCCCAGGCTCAGAAGCTTGGGAACGAGTTCTTCGACCAGTTTGGGATGGCTCTCGGCCAAGCGGTCGAGCAGACGCTTCACTTCCTGGCGGCTCAGCAGTTCGTGGGCATGCTGCTTGACCACTTCGGCTAAATGAGTGGCGAGGACCGAGGTCTGGTCGACCACGGCGTAGCCCGAGGCCAGCGCCTGATTCTGCAGCGCCGCCGGAATCCACAGCGCCGCCACACCGAACGCCGGTTCCTTGGTCGGAGTGCCGGCCAGCGGGCGGGGCGAACCCTCCGAACTGATGGCCATGAGGTGGTCCTGATACATCTCCCAGCGCGCCACCTCCACTCCACGCAGCGCAATCGAGTATTCCCGCGGCTTGAGCCGCACGTTGTCGGTGATGTGCACCGGCGGCACAATGAATCCCAGCTGCTGGGCGAGATTCTGCCGCAGCGCTTTTACCCGTGCCAGCAGCTGCCCGCCCTGGTTCTGGTCGACCATCGGCACCAGGTTGAATCCCACTTCGAGGCTGAGTTCGTCCAGCTTCAACCAATCCTCGGCCGCATCTTTCTCCGGCTTCTTTCCGGCAGCGGTAGCGGAAGCGGCGCCGGTGGGCGACTCGGCTGCGGTCCGGGGCGCGCGCCAAGCCAGGAAGCCGGTTCCGGCGGCCAGCAGAAAGAAAGAAAACTTCGGCATTCCGGGAATCGCCGCCAGCGTGAGCATGACGCCGGAGGCGATCACTAAGGGGCGGCGCCGCGACAACAGCTGGCGGCCCACGTCGACCGAGAGCGATGCGTCGGAAGACGCTCGAGTCACAACCATGCCGCCGGCCATCGAAACCAACAGCGACGGAATCATGGTGACCAGCCCGTCGCCCACCGTCAGCACGGTGTAGGTCCGGAGCGCTTCACGGAAAGGGATATCGAGCTGGAACACGCCAATCAGAAATCCCGCGATAATGTTGATGGCGGTGATGAGAATGGTGGCAATGGCGTCGCGCTGGTTGAAGCGGGCCGCGCCGTCCATGGCACCGTAGAATTCGGCATCGTGCGCGATGGTCTCCCGCCGGGAGCGCGCCTGGACTTCATTGATCAGGCCGGCATTCAGGTCGGCGTCGATCGCCATCTGCTTGCCCGGCATGGCGTCGAGGGTGAAGCGCGCCGTGACCTCGGCGGTGCGCACCGCGCCGTGCGCGACCACGATGTACTGGATGGCAATCAATGCCACGAACAGGACGAAGCCAACGACGTAATTGCCGCCCACCACGAACTGGCCAAAAGCCTCGATGACGTGCCCCGCGGCTCCCACGCCTTCGTTGCCGTGCAGCAGAATGCGGCGGCTGGAAGCCAGGTTCAGCGACAGGCGGAACAGGGTCAGCAACAGCAGCAGGCTGGGAAACACGGAGAACTGCGCCGGGCGGAGAATCTGAATCGCCGACAGCAGCACCAGCACCGACGCGGTCATGCTCAACGCCAGCAGCAGGTCGAGCAGAAAACTGGGCACCGGCACCAGCATCACGAAGATCAGTCCCACGGCCGCGATGGGCATGATCCACTCCGCGGGTACGGACTTGATCCCGGGGGTTGCTGGGGCACCGGGGATGGAAGTCGCGGGGACTGACAAAGTTTTCGCAGCCATGGCTCAGACCCTCCCCGGCGCACTGGCCAACGCGGAAGGCGTGGCGGAGCTTTGCCCGGCGCGAGCCTGGGCCCGCCAGATCGCAGCCAGAATCTCGGCGACCACGGTGTAGAGCTTCGGCGGAATCGCCTGCCCTACTTCGACGGCGCGATAGAGTGCATGCGCCAGCGGAGGATTCTCGATCAGCGGAATGCCCTGCCAGCGCGCGACTTCCTTAATCTGCGCCGCCAGCAGGTTGCGGCCTTTGGCTACCACCACGGGCGCGTCCATGTCGACGCGGTATTCGAGCGCGACGGCAAACTCGGTGGGATTGGTCACCACCACGGCGGCGCGTTCGACGTCTTTCAGCATGCGGCGGCGGCGGGCCTGGCGTTGCAGCCGCCGGATGCGCTGCTTGACCGCAGGATTGCCTTCCGTTTCCTTGAACTCGTCGCGCAGGTCCTGGCGGCTCATCTTCAAGTCGTTTTCGTGGCGCTGGCGTTCCAGCAGGTAGTCGGCACCTGACCACAGCAGCAGCGCGAGCGAGGCTTTCCAGGCCAGCTCAAACACTTCGCCAGCCACGAAGCCCATGGTGCCGCCGGGGCTGGCGTGCAGCAACGCCGGCAGTGCCACCCAGTCGCGCGCCACCACCGCTACCCCGAGGTAGATGATCACTGCGGCCGGCAGCAGGGATTTCAGCAGTCGGCTCAGTGCGCTGAGCGAAAACAGCTGCCCCAGCTTCGAGCCGGGATTGAGCCGGCTCAGGTTGGGAGCCAGCGCCGTGGGAGCGAACACCAGCCCGCCCTGGGCCAGGCCGCCGGCCGTGGCCATCAGCCAGCTCAAGCCTGCCGCCAGGATCACTCCGCGAAATATGCCCATATGCTCGCGCCAGGCGGGAAGAAGTTGCTCGGGCTGCACCGCCGCGGCGCTCAATTCGCGGCGCAGCAAGGCCCGCCAGTCCCCGGCAAAAGTCCGCAGCTGCCAGGACAGCAGCAGCACCGCCGCCAGGGTGCTGAGCCCGGCCACCAGGTCGCGGCTGCGCGCCACTTGTCCCTGTTCGCGGGCTTTCTGCCGCCGCCGCGGAGTCGCTTTCTCGGTCTTATTCTGGTCCGCCATGATTCAACGTTGTGCGCGTTTTCAACCCGCCAGATGCAGCAAGTGTTCCCCCAGCGCGACCGCGTCGGCGAAGCGCCGGGCGAAGCTTTGCGGCCAGTACGCCACCACCCCGATGAGCACCGCGAGACCAAGCAGGTTCTTCACTGCCAACCCGATAAACAGCACTGGCAGGTTGGGCGACGCCTTGCCCAGAAAACCCAGCGCCGCGTCGGCGATCAGCGTGGCCGCCAGGGCCGGGGCGGCAATCTGCACACCCGCCAGAAGAATTCCTCCGGCGGCATGCAACAGCCCGCTGGCTGCGGCCAGCGAGGCCGGAGTGCTCCCGGCGGGCAGGTAGACAAAGCTGCGGGCCAGGGCGCGCAGCAGCCAGTGATGGACATCGATCTGGAGAAAAATCAGCAACGCCGCCAGGCGGTGGAATTCCGCCAGCACCGGGGTGTCGGCCTGGGTGGAAGGATCGAACAGGGTAGCCAGCGAGTAGCCCATCTGCACCCCCAGAATCTGTCCCGCCAAAAGCGGCGCTTCCAGCAGGAAATTCGCCGCCAGCCCCAGCAGCAGCCCGACCACGACCTCGCCCAGGGCAATGCCCGCCCACTGCCAGCTTCCGACGCCCATTTGCAGGTGCCCGTGCAGAGGATGCAGCAAAGCGGTGAGCAGCAACGTCAAGGCTGCCTTCACGGGCGCGGGCACGGCATCGCTGCTCAGAAACGGGCAGTACACCATCAGCCCGGAGACGCGGGCTCCGGTGAAGACCGCGGCCGCCAGCATTTGGTCCAATTGCAGTCCATTCATAAAAGAAGGTCGCTTTCAAGACTCCCGTCGCATCAACGCAGGAACGGCCGAAAATCGGAAAACAGCTGCACCGTAAACAGCGTGATCCGGCGGGTCATCCACGGCATCAGCAGCAGGGCAGCCGCGGCCACGGCGAACAAACGAGGCACCGTCGACACGGTCGAATCCTGCAGCGAGGTGAGCACCTGCACGACATTAATCAGCAGCCCTACCGCGGTGGCTACGATCAGCAAGGGCGCGCCCATCCAGAGGGCAGCTTCGAGGGTGTGCCGCAAGATTTCGACGATTTGTCCCGAACCCATGTTTTCTCCTGTGCTTCTTTTTCGTCCGCCGTCAGGCAAAACTCTTCATCAGCGACCCGATCAGCAGGTTCCAGCCGTCGACCATGACAAACAGCAAAATTTTCAGCGGCGTCGAAATCACCACCGGCGGCAGCTGCAGCATGCCGATCGAAGTGGTCACCGCCGCCACCACCAGATCGATCACCAGAAAAGGCAAGAACAGCGCCGCGCCAATCTGGAATCCGGTCTTCAGCTCTGAAACGATGTAGGCCGGAACCACCACCCGCATGGGTAAGTCTTCGGCCCGGGCCGGGGGCGGCATCTGCGCCAGTTCGAGAAACAGCGCCAGATCTTTTTCCCGGGCATACTTCAGCATGAAGTGGCGCAGCGGAGGCGTGCCGCGGTCCAGGGCGTCGAGTGCGTCCACCTGCCCCTTCTCGAAGGGCACGACTGCGGTCCGATAAATCGCCGTGCCCACGGGCTGCATCAGGAAATAGGTCAGCACCAGCGACAGGCCAATCAGGGTCTGATTGCTGGGCGCGGTCTGCGTGCCCAGGGCCTGGCGCAGAAAATGAAACACCACCAGCAGGCGGGCGAAGGGAGTCAGCGCCACCAGCAGAGCCGGGAGCAGGGTGAGCAGGGTAAGCAGCACCACGATGTTCCAGGGCACCGATCCGCTGGCTCCGGCCGGGACACTCCAAGGCAAACCTGACTCCGGACGCGGAACGGCGGTTCCGGTCAAAGTCAACCATCCCCCCGTCCCTTTCGCGATCAGCAGCCATGCCATGCTTCCGCTCAAAGCGCCTCCCGCTTTTGGGGTTGGGCTGGGTTTGGTTGGGCTGGGTTTGGTATTGCGACCGCGCCTTGTTCCAGCGCCGGGTCCACGATCTGGGATGCTGGGTTCTGGGACTCTGAAAACTTGCCTTGCGCCGTGCTCCTGTGATCTGCTCCATGGCGCGAATCTTCCAGGGAATCGGACTCGAGCTGCGCCAGCAGCACCAGGGACGAAGACGTGCCCCCGATTAACATCCGCCTGCGCTCGAACTCGATGACGGCGACAAAGCGATGTTCGCCCAGCGGCAGGCTTTCCCGCAGACGCAGCCGGCGGGGCGCGCGCCGGGTGAGCCGCGCCACATGCCGCCACAGCGCGCGGGCCCGCAACCACCAGGGGCTGGGGAAGACGGGAATGGTCTGGCTGGTCATCTGTTCATTTCTTCATTTCTATATCTTTAAGCAATACATATCGAAGGCATCAGTCGCGATTGCAATCTGCTCCGCGGATTTTCCGCTCGCGATCTCGGCCCGTCCTTAGGCCAGTTCGGTCAGCCGGACGGCCAGCCGCTTCCCCACCGCTTCAAATTCGCTCCATCCGATGAGCGTGCCGTTCACCCGCAGCGGCACGTCCCGGGCCACCCGCCAGCTGCTTCGGATCACCGAGCCTGCGCCCATCTCGAGCAGATCGGCGATGGTGAAATGAGGCAACGGCAAATCCACCGTGAGCTGGCAGGGCAGGCCCAGCAGAGGGCGCCATCGGGCTTCGTCGCTGCCATGGTCCAAACCCGCTTCCAGGTTTTCCCGCTGGTTGCGGGGTGCTTCCGCAATCCCGATTGCGGTCCCGATTGCGGTCCCCTCAGCCACCTGCGCCGGACTCACTGCGACCGCGCTTGCCATGCGTTTTCTCCTTCACCGCTCGTCGCTCAGTGTTCACTGCTCAGCGTTCATCGCTCAGCGCTGGATCAGAAACTCGGTAAAATACACTTCCTCGACGCCCAACTCGGGCACTCGTTCCTCGAGAGCGTGCTGCAAGTCCTGTTTCAGCTTGTCCTTGCCCGCCGCCGTCAGCAGATCGTCGACCTTGGCCAGAGCCAGTACCCCGAGAATGGTGTCGCGCACCCGCGCCACCGACAGATCCTCCCCGCGTTTGGCATCGTGATTCAGGCCCAGATCGATGCCCACGCGCAAATACGAACGCTGATCTGCGCCGGCCAGATTCATGACAAATGTCTCCAGGTGCATGGTGGACTTAACACCTGTGCCCTCAGTGGATTGCGCCTTGGTCTCGCCGCTGCCGGAGGCGTGCCAGAACCATCCACCTACCGCCGTGAGCATGATCGCCCCGAGCAGAAACGGAAGCCCGCGACTGCGACCCTTGGGCACATTCTTAGCGGCCTCTGATTCTTCGGCCATGCCTATGGGAAGGAGCAATTTGAGCACCGCCGGATCGCACAGAGGGGAGGGTTCGCCGGGCTCCAGCAGCCTGCCAACGCCAAGCCTGCAGAATCAGCCCCTTAGGCGCCGGAACCAGAATCACTGCGGCGGGATGGATGGCGCTGCCAAAAAACAGGTTAGTTTCGCTTAGAGAAATCTAATGAGAAAACTGTAATGAGCGGAACCGTCTCCGGCCGCATCCTGCCGACCGGAAACGGTTTGCGCGCCGCTCACGCCTATCTTTACTGCCGCACCGATCCCTACTGCTTCAGATTGATCGTGTCCTGTGTAATCTGATCGAACGTGGTCACGGCTTTGGCATCGGCCTCGAAACCCCGTTGCGCGACGATGAGTTCCGCGAATTGAGTGGCAATGTCGACATTCGAAAGCTCCAGCGCGCCGCCGGAGAGGGTTCCCCGGCCACCGGTTCCCGGGATTCCCACCACGGCAGCTCCGGAAGCCAGGGTGGGAGTGAAGTCAGTGTTGCCCTGCAATTCCAGTCCGTTATTGTTGGCGAAGGAAGCCAGCGCCAGTTGGCCGAGGGCCTCCGTCTTGCCATTGCTGAACGAGCCAGTGATGGTGCCATCCGACCCGATGGTGAAATTCACCAGCGAGCCTGCGCTCGCGCCATTCTGCGTGGTCCCGCTGGTTGCGCTCGGTCCCGCGACCTGGGTGAGCAGGCCAGCTCCGTTATTGTATAGCTGCCAGGTAAGCGACGTGGCGGCGGCACCATCGGCGAAGGGGCCAACCGGGATGGCGGCCACATTCGCCGCTGGCGCGGTCAGATTGCCATTGGCGTCGAAGGTCAACGTTCCCGCCTTCACCACCACTGGATTTCCCACAGCGCCCACATCGGCGGCGGGAATGGTGATGGAATAATTCCATGCTCCCGGCCCGGTGTTGGTGTAGGTGAAGGTCAGAATGTGGCTTGCTCCCAGCGAGTCATACACCGTGACCGGCGTGGAAAAAGTGTCGCCAGGATTGGCGGTTGCACTCAGGTTCGCAGTGATGCCCACGTTGGTGGTTGCCGTGGGCGGGCTGATCGTCCCCGCACCCAGTTGCAGCGGCCCGATCGCCGTCCCCGTATTCACCACGCCGTTGACTGCGGGATAGCCGAGCACCTGCTGTCCCAGGCTGGTCACGAGAAAGTTATTCTGATCCACGGAGAAATCTCCCGCGCGGGTATAGCTGATCACGCCGTTCTGCTGCACCGCGAAGAATCCGGAACCCTGAATCGCAACGTCGGTGGGCACTCCGGTGGCGCTGACGCTGCCTTGCGTGAACAGCGACGGCATCGAACTGACTTCGGTGCCCGCCCCCTCCTGAATGGGATCTCCTGATCCGGTGGTTCCCAGGCTTTGATAGAACAGATCGCTAAATAAAACATTCGTGCCCTTGTAGCCGGTAGTGTTCTGGTTGGAAAGGTTATTGGCGATAGCCGACAGCGCGGTGGATTCGGCGGTCAGCCCGGAAAGCGGAATAGAAAAATTCGGCATTTAAATATCCTCCTCGGAAAATCTGGCGCATTTCACCTTGCGCATGTTCATGGTGCTGATGTTCAGTTCGCGACGTTCATCGGATTTGCGCTGCGGCCGCGGCGCCCGCCGGAGCGGAAGTCGCGGTTGTCGCCGCAACCGACGCTGCGCCGCTCGCTGCAGTCGTCGTGCCGCCAGTAGTCGGCGACGTCGCTCCGGTAGGAGCGGGCGCCGGGCTCGGGGCTGGCTTTCCCGAGGTGAGTTGCTGCAGCAGGGTATAGATCGAAGTGACTTCGCTGAGTTCGCTGAACTGGGCCAGCTGTCCAACGAATTGCGAAGGATCCAAAGGATTCAGTGGGTCCTGATTCTGCAGTTGCGCCACCAATAGTTGCAGAAACATGTTGTTCAGGCTGCCCGCAGTGGGAATGCCTGGACTTGAGGGTGGCGCGGTCGGACTGACCGGGGGCGTGGGATTAGTCGTACTCGAGGTGATCGGCGTTGTGTTCATGGGCAAATCCTCGCTTCACGCTAAAACGCTAAGGCCGGCGTGACGGCTTCTCGACGTTTCTGTGATTCCCGGTAACGCAGAAGAAGGTTCCGCGCTCTCCGTTCCCGAAGAGTGAACTCGAGCCGACTGCGCGAAGAAGCGCCGCTGCGAATTTCCTTCCGACGACGAACTGCCGGAAGATGCGGAACTCTGGTGAAAGTTCACCTGGCCTAGCCGGAGACTCTGTTGCTGCAAACGGGTGGCAAGGCCCGGAATTTCGTTGGCCAGCAGGGAGCGCAGGTCGCCCTTTTCGCTGCCGATGGCGAGTCCGACCTCGTTAGCACGAACCTGCGTGCGGACTTCGACCGTGCCGAACGCCGAGGTGGTCAAGCCGATACGCATCTCGGACTGCGCGGCCCGGCTGACCATTTGCGCCATCTGCACCGGACCCACGGCGGGATTCGTCGCAGCCTCGCCCGGCATCGGCGTCGAATTCGATGAATCCGTTGTCGACGCCGCGTTGGCAGTATCGGGTTTGGGAGCGGAGCTCGGAGTCTGGGTGGATTCCAGTGGCCGCACGGCATCACCGGGAACTGCGGTTGCCGGCATCTGCGCCAATATTGGCTGCAACGCCGCCGGTTGAACATCGGCGGTCGCGGAGACAACCCGATTCGTCAGATCTGCGGAACTGCTGTTGGGTGTCGCGGAATCTTTGTTTTGTACGCTGTTCGAATTGCTTGCCGGAGCCCGTGCGGATCCCGCATCGAGCATCGGGTTCTTGTGTGAGGAATCGGAACCCAGGCCTGCTCCCGCTGTTGCGGATTCCTTTTGGGTTGGCGCTGGGTCGGCGGATAAGGGAGACAGGGACGACGCACTGCTCGGAGAAGCATGCGCTTGGACCTGCGGTGCCATCATGAATTCGTTCTGCAATCGCGAGGATGCGCTATCCGTCGCGTGAACCTGGGAACCCGCCAGGACTTGTCCCGCGTCGGGACCTTGCGGTGTGCATCCGTTAGCAGGATTTCTGTAGGTAAGTTGCTGCACGGCCGTCAGAGATTCCCGACGGTTTGGGGGATTCGCCACCGAAGAAGGCAACCCAGCCGCGGCGCAACTCCCAGAGACAAGGTTTCCCAGCACTGCATCTACGAACAAGCTGCTTGCGGGCCCGGAGCCAACGTTCTGCAGCGACGAATTCGCCGGGGACAGTGTGGGCGAAACTGTCGCAGAATCCTGAGCACCTGGGTAGGTCCCTTTCTGAAGCGGAACCGCCAAGGCTGTCGCGCCAGCCAGTCCTGGCTCCTGAAGCGGCGCGGCCATAGCCGCGACGGGAGGTCCCACGGGCGGAAGATCGCCGCTCGTTGGAGGGTTGTCCCCTGACGTTTGGATTCCAGTGTTTTGACCCGCGTCGCCTGGCGCAGACAAGTCACCTGGAGCTCCCAGCTGGGACCCCAAGGGCGTCAGTCCTGCATCCCAACCAAGACCCTGCAGCTGCGTGATGACGGGAGAAACGGCGATCAGAGATTCGTTAGTTGGAGCTGTCACAAAATGTTCCGCTGCGGAAGCCTGGCCTGATGGAGAAGGCCGAGAATTCGCGCTCGCATCCGCGCGCGCCGCATCTGGGGATGAGTTTGGCGGAGAGAACGACGCTAATGCCGCTAAGAGGTCCGGCAAGGTGGCCGGTTGAGACTTCTCTGGCGAGGTGGGGGCGGCAACGGATGCTTGGGGTGTTGCGGTCTTGGCTGCAGGCAGTGCTTCCTTCGGGTGGGGCTTTGTGGCAACGAGGGTCGCAATGCCACTAGCAGCTTTTGCGTCCGGCTTTACTTTGCTGCCGGTGGCAGCGAGGGCGCCGTTTGCAGGTGAGCTACAAGCGGACCTTTCGAACGTCGACAAGAAGCTGGCAGCGCCGTTCGCTCTCGAAGCTGCGCGATCCATTGCGCTCGTGCCCCGGCTCGCGGGTAGGTTGCTGGCAAATGCGGGTTGGACACTGAGGTTCACGGAAGAGGCCAACCCCGACAGGGCCGGCTGAGTGACCGATGCATCCTACTGGCCAAACCGGGCAGGAGTGCGAGCAGCGCAAAAATCGTCGAAGGTACTCAGAATCAAGAGAATCCAGAATTTGCCGAAAAGACGGGTGAGAGCTGGAACCTCAACGCTGGGCAAGGCCTGCCCACGTCCCCCGGCAATCGTTAGCTATGCTCATCGTTAGCTATGCTCCTGGCTGCGATCTAAGTAAGCGCGGCGAAGAAGAAATGTATCGTCCAGCTGCCGCTGTTCGCGGCGGGCGGCTGTGCGCTCGTACTCAAGGCGCTGGCGGTCGCGCAGGCCGGCAAGGGTTTCGCGTTGCCGCCGCGCCTGCACGAAGAGTTTCTGTTGCTCGTCCCGAAGAACTTGCAGACGCTGAAGCTCGCGCTCCAATTCCTGGCGCTGCTGTTCGAGGGCAGACTCGCAAAGCGCGGCAAAGCGCAACTCGGCGGCCGTGGTGCCGGCCGCCAGGTCTCGTGCCTGACCTGCGTGGAGTGCCTGCATCCGCGCTGCATGTTGGTCCAGCATGCGCCGCACCCGCGCGACCTGCTGGTTCGCAGTGCGCAAGCGCAGTTCCTGCTGGTGCTCCAGACTCTGGCGGTAGTGAAGGACGGCCTGGAGTGGAAAGCGGAAAGCCATCGAGTCAACTCGGCAAAGCCAGCAGTCGGGTGATGGTGTCGTCGAGCGTGACGGCTTCGCCGGGCTTCTGCATAAGGAAGCGATGCAGCTCGGGAATCAGCGTGAGAGCCTTGTCGAGAGTGGCATCTCCACCTTTCTGATAGGCGCCAATGCGGATCAGGTCTTCGGAGGCAGTGTAGGCCGCAAGCAGACGACGCAAGGCATTCGCTTTCTCGAGATGTTGGGGGGAAGTAACCGAAGGCATCAAGCGGCTGACACTGTCGAGCACGGCGATCGGCGGATAGTGGCTGCGGACCGCCAGGCGCCGGTCCAGCATGATATGGCCGTCGAGTAAGGCGCGAGCTCCGTCGACCAGCGGGTCCTGTTCGTCGTCGCCTTCCATCAAAACGGTGTAGAAAGCGGTGATGCTGCCGGCGCCGAATTTTCCGGCACGTTCGATCAGGCGCGCCAGCATGGCGAAGCAGGAAGGCGTGTAGCCTTTGGCGGTGGGAGGCTCGCCGGAGGCTAGTCCGATTTCGCGCTGCGCCATGGCCAGCCGGGTCAGGGAGTCGACGACGAGCAGGACGTTCTTGCCCAGTCCGCAGAAATGTTCGGCCACGGCGGTGGCGGCAAGCGCGGCACGGATGCGCAGCAGGGGAGACTGATCGGATGTAGAGACCACGACTACGGCGCGCTTGCGGCCTTCGTCGCCCAGAGCGTTTTCGAGAAAGTCGCGAACTTCCCGGCCGCGCTCGCCTACCAGCCCCAGCACGGTCATGTCGGCGGCGGTGTTGCGCGCCATCATGCCGATGAGAGTGCTTTTGCCGACGCCGCTGCCGCCGAAAATTCCTACGCGCTGTCCGCGCCCGCAAGTGAGAAAAGCGTCCACGGCGCGAATGCCGCAGGCCAGGGGCTCGCGAATGGAAATGCGCGTGAGGGGAAGAGGAGCCGCGGCGTCCAGGAGCCGGTAATCCAGTCCCGCAGGTGGGGCGAGGGAATCCAAGGGCTGGCCGCTGCCGTCGATCACTCTTCCCAGCATCTGGTCGCTGACCCGGAGCGTGGCCCGCTCGCCCCAGGTGATGACTTGATCGCCGTAGCGCACGCCGCGCGGCGATTCGAGCGGCATGGAAAGCACGGTCTGGCCGCGAAATCCCACAATTTCTCCCGGCAAGATTCGTTTCTGAGAGTCGATGATCTGGCAGATCTCGCCCACGGAACAAAACGGTCCTGCCGACTCCACCAGCGGCCCGATGACCTGCGTCACCCGCCCTTGCCAGCGCAGTCCGCCGCAGCTTTCCAAACGAGCCAGGTAATGCGCGAGAGGAGACTCGCTGGTCATCGACTCTCCTGGGGACGCGCAGCCAGCAGGTCCGCGAATCCCTGCTCAATTTCCTTGAGCTGCACTTCCACTCCGAGTTGAGCCGTGCCCATGGAAGTTTCCAGCACACAGCGCTCGGGCTCGAGGGCGGAATCTTCGACTATTTCGGGAAGATCGCCCGGATCCATGCGCGTGGCGAGGTAGCGCTGCCACTCCGCAGCCACATGAGGATGAACCCGCAGAGCGACCCCGGTGGCGCCTTCAATTTTTTCCAACGCCACCCGCACAATCCCCGCCAGCAAGAGCGGATCGACTTGCGCTTCCCGGTGCAGAATCCTGCGGGCAATGGCCAGCGCCAGCTGCACCACCTCGGTTTCCAGTTTCGTGTAGTAGGCGCCGCGGTCGCGGGTGAACTGCGCCAGAGCAGCCGCGATGGAGGAACGCTCTCGCGCCAACTGCTCGTCAAAGTTTTTGCGGGCTTCGGCGTGGCCTTGTTCACGCCCCAGCTCGCGAACCCGCGCCTCGCCTGCCGCGGCGACGCTGGTGGGGTCAGACGGCACGAGCGCTTCCGCGCCGGCGGCACAAAAGTCAGTTGGGGAACGCGTTCCGGCGCCCGGCGGGAGTTCGTCGTAGGGGAACGGCAGAACGGCGGGTTCGCCCTCCGCCGCCAGCGGAGGAACCGTGGGTGCCCGGGCGGCGCTACTCGACAAATTCTTCCTCCCCTTCCGGCGTGAGCGTAATCTTGCCTTCGGCTTCCAGTCGCCGCGCCACGGCCACGGCTTCGAGCTGCGCCTTGTTGATTTCACGGGACTTGATGGGACCCAGAACCTCCATGTCTTCTTTCAGCATCTCGACCGCCCGCGAAGACATGGACTTGAAGATATAGCTCTTCAACTCCTCCGAAGCGCCACGCAGGGCGGTGGCCAGAGTCTTTTTGTCCATCTGTCCCAACAGTTCGCGGATTCCGGCCTCGGGCACGGTGAGCAGGTCCTCGAAGGTGAACATCAGGTTCCGGATGGAGAGCGCCAGCTTGGGGTCCTCTTTTTCGATAGATTCGAGAATCGTCTTGCCTGTGGCCAGGTCGAGACGATTCATCAGGTCGGCCACTCCGCGCAGACCGGCATAGGTACGCCGGCCCTGTTCGCCGAGCGCTTCGAGGCGCTTGTTGAGCACCACCGAAACCCGCTCCGCCATCTCCGGGGAGAATTGCCGGAGCTGGGCCAGCCGCTTGATCGATTCCGCCCGCAATTCCACCGGCAGCCGCATCAGCAGCGCCGAGGCCTGCCGGGCATCGACGTGGGCGAGGATCAGGGCGATGGTCTGAGGGTGCTCGCCTTCGATAAACTTCGCCAGCTGTTGCGGATCGGCTTTTTGCAGCGAGTCCAGCTTGCCGGAACTCATTTCGGCCGAGCGCGATACTTGCTGCAGCAATTGCCGCGCTCCTTCTTCGCCGAAGGCTTTTACCAATAGTTTGTTGGCATACTCGCGCCCGCCCTGGGCCAGGTAGTCGCCGGTCAGCACCATGCGATCAAACTCTTCAAGCACGGCCAGGACGGTCTCGGGAGTGATTTGCTTCATCGCCGCAATTTCCTGCGTCACCTGTTCGACTTCGCTCTGCGACAGATGCCGGTAGATCTGGCTGGCAGCGTCTTCCCCCAGCACCACCAGCAGGATGGCAGCCTTGCGCAGGCCCGGAGCCGCGGCGGAGGCGGTCACTGGGCTTTCTCCTCCTGCACCCAACTCTGCACCAGGCGACTCACCACCGCGGGTTCGGCCTTCGCTTTTTCGGTGAGCAAACGCTTCAGGTGGGTCGAGCGGTCGCCCCCACCTGCAGCTCCGGCCGCCCCGGTCAAGGGCAAGCCGGCGTTCGCTTGCGCTGCCTGGGCGGAGAGCCGCCCTGGCAGCTGGCGGAAGGCGGCCAGCGCTTGCTTCGTCACCGGACGCAGCACCAGCCAATAGACCACCAGAAACAGCGCAATCAGCCCCAGGTAGCGCAAGGTCCACGTCCACGGCTCGATCAGCTTGCGCCAGCGTTCGGTTCGCGTCGGAAAGGGAATCGTTTCGGGCGGCAATTCCTGGAACGACAGATTCTCCACTGCCAGAACGTCACCCCGCTGCGTATCGACCCCGATGGCGGCCCGGGCCAGCTGTTCGATCTGCTTCATTTCGTCGGGAGTGCGCTTGCGCCGGGTAGTGGTGCGCTTGCCTGCCGCCTCGGTGATGTCCACGGCATCGTCCACCAGGACGGCGGCAGCAATGCGGCGCAGACGACCGGGAGGCTCCAGATTGTGATGCACCAGCTTGCTGACGGCGTAAGTAGTGGAGTCGGACTTGGAACTGGATTGCTCGGCCGCGGGCGGGGCCACGGGAGGAACGGTCCCGGAGGGCACATTGCTGGCCGTGCCGGGAACCCCGGCAGGTGCGCCGCCGGTGGAGCTCTCCTCGGCATGCTGCTGGGTGAGCGTGGCCGTGGTCTTGGGATCGAAGGTTTCCTGGGTGTCTTCGCTCGTGCCCAGGTCATATTCCACATGCACGCTGGCGCGCACATGCTCAGGTCCGACGACCGGCTCGAGCGTATGCACCAGAGTTTTGGCCAGTTCTTCGTCCAGACCGTAGACCGAGCGGGTGATGCCGTCACGATTGCGCAGCAGCGGAGTGTTGTTGTCGGCGTCGACCAGGGTGACATTTTCCGGACGCAGGCGGTCGACGGCGCTTGCGACCAATTGCGGGATGGCCTGCTGCGCCTGTTCGGACAGACGGCCGCTGCGGGTTTTCAGGATCACCGCCGCCTTGGCCTCGCGCTGCTGTTCGGTGAATAGAGATTCCTGCGGCATCACCAGATGCACCCGCACCGCCTCCACTTCGCTTAAGGTCGATAGCGTGCGCTCCAGTTCGCCTTCGAGGGCGCGCTGGTAGTTCACCTTTTCGGTGAAGTCCGAACCCGCCCAGTTAGGCGTGTCGAACAGCTCAAACCCCATGCGCGCGGCGCGAGGCAGCCCGGCTGCGGCGGTCTCAATGCGGCCGGCGTCGAGCTTTTCTTCCGGCACCAGCAGGCTCCCGCCGTCGGCGGAAATCTGGTGCGGAATGTTTTTCGCGGCCAGGCGGCTGCCCAGCGCCTGCGCTTCTTCGGGACGCAGTCCCGAGTAAAGCGTGACGTACTTCGGCTGTCCCCAGAGAACCGCAAACCCCCACAGCGTGGCCCCCACCAGCACCACTCCGCCGCCCATGAGCAGGCGCTGTCCCAGGCTGAGCCCGTGGTAGAACTGGCCAGCGCGGTCCAGACCGTCGCGAAAAGATTGCGTGCTGTCGGCGGCCATGGACTTTGCCTGCGTTCTCAAAGAAGCCTAGCGTGCGGTGGTCACATCCGGAGCGAACTCTCCCCGTTCCGTTCTCATTCCGTTTCTCGGCGCAGCGCTTCGGCCCGGGTCAAGCTCCGGGCGTCTCAGAACTGCATGCGCGAGATCTCCTGATAGGCGGAGACGATCTTGTTGCGCACCTGCATCATCAGCTGGAAACTGAGGTCGGCCTTTTCGACCGCAATCAGCGCGGTGTGCACGTCGGTGCCGGTGCCATCGAGCACGCCGGCGACTTTGCTTTCGGCCGCGCCCTGCAGATTCTGCATATCGTCGAGCGCGCTGTGCAGCACGTCGAGAAACTCCGGCGATCCCTCCCCGGACTCGCCGCCCGAGCTGTTCACAGACGACCGCAGCGCGCTATCGGCGGCGGGAAGAATGCGTAACGATGAGATCGCGCTGTTCATATTGAGTTGTCGCCTAGCTCAAAATCTGCAGCGCTTGCTGCAGCATGTTCTTGGTGGCCTGCACCGCCGCCGCGTTCAACTGATAGGCGCGCACCGCGCTCAGCAGGTCCGTCATCTCGAGCACCGGGTTGACGTTGGGATAGGTCACGTATCCCGCCGGGTCGGCGTCGGGATGTCCCGGCTCATAGCGCCGGGGCAAGGGCGAGGCGTCGGCCACCACCCGGTCCAGGCGCACGCCGGGGCCGGACTGGTTCGACGGATTGTGCAAACCGGCCAGCAGCAAAGGAAATCGGGACATGGGGCGGGCCCGGAATACGACCAGTTGCCGGCGATAGGCGCCGCCCGCAGGAGTGCGCGTGGTCTCGGCATTGGCCATATTGGCCGCCACCACTTCCGCCCGCCAGCGTTCCGCCGTCATGGCTGATCCGCTCACTTCCAGCATGCCAAACAGGTTCATGACGATGCCCCTCCCGAGTTGATGGCTTGCGAAATGGTGTGAAACTCGTCTTTCAAGAGCTGAACGCCGAGGTTGAACTTCATCTGGGTTTCGGCCAGCAGCAGGCCTTCCCGCTCCACGCTGACGTTGTTGCCGTCGGGCCGCTCGACCAGCCCGCGCACCGGGTGCGCCACCGGAGCGTAGGCCGCGTAGCTGAGTTCACCGGATTCGGCTTCGGAGGCCTCGAAGCTGGCGCGATTCATCTCCGCATGGAAATTCAAGTCCCGGGTGCGGTAGCCGGGAGTATCGATATTGGCCAGGTTGGCCATGATCAGCTTCGAACGGGCTACATTCACGTCGAGAAAGCGGGTCAGGGCCAGGGTAGTCGAGGTTTCAATCATGGAGGTTTGACTCATCGAGTTTTCAATCATGGAGATAACTGCTCCAGCTGGGCAGCCCGTAGCTGCGGATTTTGTTGCGCACGGTGCGCAGGCTCACGCCCAGCAACTCGGCGGCGCGCGAGCGGTTGCCGCCGGTCGATTCGAGGGTCAGGGCGAAGAGCTGGCGTTCCATGTCCCCGAGCGATTGTCCGGCGCGCAGCCGGTTGTCGCCGGACGCGAAAGAAGCCAGAGCCGCCGCCGGGTTCCAGGCGCAGTCTTCGAGAGCGCTAACGCCGATTTCGCTGGAAGTGGCCAGCGCCACGGCCCGGCGCAAACAGTTTTCCAGTTCGCGCACGTTGCCCGGCCAAGTGTGACTTGACAGGCGATCGAGAAACTCCGGCGCCAGGCGCAAGGCACGGCCGGACGGGCTGTGGCGCCGCAGAAAATGCTCCGCCAATTCCGGGATGTCTCCCACGCGCTCGCGCAGAGGAGGCAGAGCCAGGGGAATGACGTTCAGCCGGTAATAAAGATCGGCGCGGAAGCGGCCCTCGCTTACCATCCCGGCCAGCGACTGGTTGGTGGTGGCGATCACGCGCAGATCGACGCGCACGCTGCGCGTGTCCCCCAGGCGGTCGAACTCGCGCTCCTGCAAAGCCCGCAGCAATTTCGGCTGCAGACCCAGCGGCATCTCGCCGATTTCGTCGAGCAGCAAGGTGCCGCGATCGGCCAGCTCGAACTTGCCGGGCTTGGCCGCATAGGCCCCGGTAAACGCTCCCCGGGCGTGCCCGAACAGTTCGCTTTCGAGCAGCGCCTCGGGAAAGGCGGCGCAATTGACCGCGATAAAAGGATGGTCGCGGCGGGGGCTGAGCCGATGGATGAGGCGGGCCACTAGTTCCTTGCCGGTGCCGCTCTCCGCTTCGATCAGCACGTCGGCGCCGCTGGCCGCCGCCTGGCGCGCCCGTTCCAGAGCCCGCAGCCAGGACGGGGCGCTGCCCGTCATTCCCTCCGCAGCTTCGGCCTGGGTGCGGGCCTGGGCCAGGATGCGCTGGGCCGCCTGCTCCAGCTGCTCGAACGAAACCGGCTTGACCAGATAATCGCAGGCTCCATCTTTCATGGCGGCAACCGCCTCGGGCACGCTGGCAAATGCGGTCAAGAGAATGACTGCCGTATGCGGAGCCAGGGCGCGCACCTGGCGCATTACCTCCAGACCGTCTCCTCCGGGCATGCGGATGTCGGTGACCACCAGCGGGTGCCGGCTGCGGCGAAAGCGCAGCAGAGCCTCGCCGGCGCTGGCCGCGGTTTCCGCCCGCCATCCCTGGCGCAGAAAGCGGGTCTCGAGCGCTGCCCGCATGGCGCTATCGTCGTCCACCACTAGAACGCAATTCGGATTCAACCCGCCACCTCGCCGTCTTTCGTGCTTTCGAACCCGCGGTCGATCTTTCTTCCGGAGCCGGAGCCGGCAGAGGGTCGCGCCAGGGGAAATGTCAAGGTAAAAACAGCGCCCTGACCAGGGCGGCTGGCGGCGGTGATGGCGCCGCCATGCTGCTCAACGATTTTCCGGCACACCGCCAGCCCCATCCCCGGACTGCCCAGGCGGGTGCTGAATCCCGGGTCGAAGATTTTCGGCAAGCATTCGGCGTCAATCCCCGGTCCGGTATCGCGGACCGTGATGCGGACCGATTCGCCATCTGGCGCCGTTCCCCCGGCCAGTTCCATCCAGCCTCCGCCGGGCAGGGCATGCACTCCATTGAGCAGCAGGTTCAGCAGAACCTGTTCCAGGCGGTGACGATCGCCGGGAATCATGACCCCGGCGAGGCGGTGGCGCAGATTGATTTTGACCCGGGCGCGGCGCGCCAGCGGGGCCAGGAAATCGTGCGCCCAGTCGAGTAACTGGCCCAGATCGGTGGGAGCGCTGGCCGCCTCTGGTCGGCAGTGAAAGTTCAGTACGTTGTTGACGGTGGCGGCCAGGCTGCGCAGCCCGGCTTGCATTTGTTCCACCCATTCGCGGGATTCCCGGCTGAGTTCGGCTTCGGCCAGCAGTCCGGCAAACAGTTCCAGGCTGCCCAAAGGATTGCGGATTTCGTGCGCCAGCACGGCCGACATCTCTCCCAGAGCCTGTTCCCGCAGCAGTCTCTGTTCGGCCCGCTCCAGCCGCTTGCTTTCGCTGATATCGCGCAAAATGAAGACCGAGGACTGCGCCCCGACTTCCGGCAGGGCAGCGTGGCGCACCGCCAGCCAGCATTCCGGACCATTCGATACCTTCTGCTCGTGTTCCCCGGCTTGGGCTCGCGCCTGGTCCAGAAGCTCCCTCAATTCGCTGCCGATACCTGAAATGTGCGCGGGGAAGGGCTCGGGCCCGTTGTCCGGGGCCAGCAGGCGCCGCCCCTCGGGATTCACGCGGGAAATTTCGCCGTTCTCGGCCACCACCAGAACGCCGCAGGGCAGGCCCTCCAGAATTCGGTCCAGGTGCTGGCGCATGGTGCGGTTTTCCTCCAGGCTGCGCGCCAATCCGCCATTGCTCTCCTCCAGTTCGCAGCGCAGCCGCGACACCTCGCCGCGCAGCAAACCGTAAGAATGTTCCAGCGAACCCGCCGCTTCTGCAAACGAACTGAACGCCTGGAGAAGGAACTGCTCGTCACCGTGAACGGGCGGCGGAAAGTCCGGCGCGGGAAAGCTCGGAGCTCGGGCCGGCGGTGTAAACAAGGAGGTGGTCATCGCTACCGGCAAGATTTGCACGGCTGGGGCCATAAGGAATGGCTGAGATCTAAGATGTTTCTCAGTCTTGGGAGAAAGTTCAATATGGGAGAGCGACGGGTGTTGCAGGGTTATAAAAGTAGGAAAAGCTCAAATGCTCGGCCAGGACGGTGTCGCCATTCTCCACCAGAATGGAGGCCCGCTCCATCACGTGCTGCAACTCGCGCACGTTGCCCTTCCAGGGATTGTCTTCCAATATCCGGGCCGCCTCCGGGCTCAAGCGCGGGCAAGGCGCATTCATGGCCGCTGCCATGCACGCCAGAAAGTGCTCGGCCAGAACCAGGATGTCGGCCCGCCGCTCCGCCAAAGGCGGCAGCACGATAGGAAAAGCGGAGAGACGAAAGAAAAGATCCTCGCGAAACGTGCCTTGTCCCGCGCGGCGGACCAGATCCACGTTGCTGGCCGCAATCACCCGCACATCCACCCGCACCACGTCGGCGGAGCCGAGGCGCTGGATTTCTTTCTGTTCCAGAAAGCGCAGCAGCTTGGCCTGCATATTCAGGGGCAACTCGCTGACTTCGTCGAGAAACAGAGTGCCGCCGTGGGCTGCGTGAATCCTCCCCATCTGCGCCTGCACCGCGCCGGTAAAGGCTCCGCGGCTGTAACCAAACAGTTCCGACTCGAGCAGCGTTTCCGGAATCGCCGCGCAATTGACCACGGCAAAGGGCTTCGCTGCCCGCGGGCTCAGCTGGTGCAACGCCCGCGCCACCAGTTCCTTCCCCGTTCCGGTCGGCCCGGCGACCAGCACCGTGGTCGGACGCTGCGCCACCAGCCGCACCAGGCGGTAAACCCGGCCCATAGCCTCGCTGGTTCCGATCATTCCTGGGAGCGGCTCGACGCGGGCCCGGGTCGGAGACTCCGAAATCGGTTCCCGGAGGTCCTCCACCGGATGAATGCCGAGATATGGCCGGGATTCCTCGTCGACCTGTAGCCCGTAACCTTCTGCGGCCTCGGAATTGTCGGAATCAAGCAGCACGACTTGGGTGCCGGGGAAACGACGCTCAATCACGGCGACCAGTTCGTCAGTATCCAGGTCGGGAAGACGCCGGTCGAGGAACAGCACCTGGCAATCGCCCTTTTCGAGCGTGACCAGCGCCTCGGCGCCTCCCACCGCCTCTTGCACCGGCCGACAACGTCCGTTGAGGCGATGCAGCACCCGCTCCCGCAATGCGCTGCTGGGGCTGGCGATGAGCGCGCCACCCGAAGGCGAAAGATTCGGAATGGTGGTCAAGCCGATCATTGCCGGTCTCCGATCATTGCGAGTTTCCGCCAAGACAGGCCCGGGTAGCGGCGCAGTTGCCAGCCAGGGGAAGCCGGGCCAGTACGGTGTGGAGGCATCCCGTTTCATGCCGCGAGTGCTTGCGCAACCACTCGCCCCCGAGACGTTTCCATCCCGCCTCGGCCAGCACCAATCCCAGCTCGGGAGGCGAAAAAGCTGCGTGCTCCACTGCCTCGAGCCCAGCTTCCCAGCGAACCTCAACCCAGGCCTGGCCAGACTCGGCGTGCGCCACCATCCGCAGAAGACCGCCGGGACGCGTAAGACTAAGAGCTGAATCGAGAACACGGAAAACAGCTCCTGCCAACGCAGGGCGCGCCGCATGCACCGGCAGCGTCACGTCGGACTGCAGCAGAATCCGAACCTGTTTCGCTTCTGCTACGAGATGCAACTCCTCCACGGTTTCGCGTAACAACGCATCGAGGGCCAGCACTTCGCGCTTTCCGGTTCCGGCTCCCGTTTCGGCGGCTGCTTGCTGTTCTTGCTCGGCGCCCACCAACTCGCGGATCGCTCCCACCAGCACTGTCATCCTCTCCGCCAACTCCAGTCCCTCGCGCAGGGTGCGCACATACTGCTCCGGCGTCCGTTGCCCGATCAGGGCCAATTCCAGGGAACAGTGCAGACCGGTCAAGGGCTGATTAAGCGCATGCAACAAATGCTGCAGCGGGCTGCGGCTTGCCGTGAGCAGGCCAGAGACCTCATCGGATTGGGACGCATGTGCTGCCGCGCTCATAGCCGTGCCTCCACTGCGGTGCTGATCTCATAGCCCACCCCGCGCACCGTGCGGATCAGTTTCTTGGGATGCCCGTCGTCAATTTTGCGGCGAAGGTAGTTGATATAGACGTCAACCACATTGGTGGTGGTATCAAACGTAAGATTCCACACATGCTCGATGATCATGGCCCGCGTGACCCGCCGCCCGGCATTGCGCATCAGGTATTCCAGCAGGGCGAATTCCTTGGTGGTAAGTTCCACCCGGCGTCCGGCGCGCTCCACGCTGTGCTCCACCCGGTCCAGCTTGAGATCTTCCACCTCCAGCACCGACTCCGAAGGCAGGTGGCTGCGACGGACCAGGGCCCGAATGCGGGCGGAAAGCTCACTGAAAGAGAACGGTTTCGCCAGGTAGTCATCCGCGCCGGTGTCGAGGCATTGCACCCGGTCTTCGACCCGCGTGCGCTGGGTCAACACCAGGACCGGCAGGCTCGGCTTTTTCAGCCGCAAATGACGAAGCACATTCACCCCGTCGAGTTTGGGCAGGTTCAGATCCAGAATCACGACGTCATATTCGGCCTCATCCGCGGCAATCCGTGCCTGTTCGCCATCCGAAAACACGTCCACCGAGTAATGCTCGGCTTCCAGACCCTGGCTGACAAACTTAGCCAGGGCTCCATCGTCTTCCGCTATCAGAATGCGTCGCATGAGTGGCCCTTAATCCCGCAAACCGATTCTAGTGAGAAACTGCTCAAGTGAAACCGAAACCGTGCTCGCTCAAAGGGTCTGTGCTTCCGGGAATGGAGCCCGATTCAAAGTGGGAAGTCCGCCGCGTCTTCACCTACTTTCGTGCGCGAACCTGAGCGGCCAATTCCCCTGCGCTGCCCGCGCGGGGATAATTTCGACTGGATTTCTCTTCCCGAGGCCCGGCATTTGGACCTGCTGAACAAATCTACGGTAAAGTCTCTGCTGTTACCCGGCGGCCTGTTGCTGGCGGCAGCGGCGATTCTACAGACCGGCTGGCTCACGTTGACCGTGCCCGGGCTGATCTTCGTGTTTTATGCGGCAGTCGCGGCAGGATTGCTGCTCGCCTGGCGCTTCCATTCCAGCCGCGTTTTCTTCGCTCTTCTGGTTCTGCTTCTCGCGCAAGAGGCGATCACCTCGTTTTCGGCGGGACGGGTTCCGGTGGCGGGCGCCGGACGCGTGGCTCTTGAGACAGTCGCGCTGTTAGTGCCGCTGAATTTTGTGCACCTGGCGCTGCTGCGCGAACGCGGGTTTGCCTTTCCCCACATCGGTCCCCTGTTCCTTCTTCTGTTTGTTCAGTCGACGGCGGTATTCGCGATCTGCCGGGCGGAGCCGCTTTCGCCCTCGCTAGCTGCTCGCGGTTCACGTCACGCTGCCGCACAGTTCCTCTTACCCAGTTACATTCTGTGGATACTCGTCGCGGCTGGAGTCATCCTTCTGGTGCGGTTCCTACTGTTGCGCAAGCCGGTCGAGAGCGCCCTGCTCTGGTCGCTGTTTGCATTTTTTCTTGCGCTGCATTTCGGAGGACAAGGCCGCGTTCCCCTGGCCTACAGCGCCACGGCGGCACTCATCCTGGCGGTTTCCATCATCGAGACTTCCTATCTGCTGGCCTATCATGACGAGCTCACAACCCTGCCTTCCCGCCGCGCTTTGAACGATGCTTTCCTGCGCCTGCAGATCCCTTATGCGATCGCCATGGTGGACATCGACCATTTCAAGCAATTCAACGACCAGCACGGTCACGACACCGGAGATCAAGTGCTGCGGCTGGTGGCCGCAAAGCTGGCGCGAGTGACCGGAGGCGGAAAAGCCTACCGCTGTGGAGGAGAAGAATTCACGGTGGTGTTCCCCGGCAAAACGACCGGCGAGGTGGTGGAACATCTCGAACAGTTGCGGCTGGCAATCGAGGCTGCCCGATTCCGTCCTCGAGGAATCGACCGCCGCCAGACGCCGCGTGGTCCTGACCGGCGCACCGGGCGCCACCGCGGGCGCGCCCAAGCCGGACATGCCGTCCGGCGCCTGGCACAAGTGGATAACTCGCCCGCACTCTCGGTCACGGTGAGTATTGGAGTCGCGTCCTCGACGCAGGAAAAATCCGACCCCCACCAAATCATGGATGCCGCCGACCAAGCCCTATACCGCGCGAAGGATAATGGACGAAACCGTGTAGAGACCGCGTCATCACTGCGCCGCCGAGTTCGAGCCAAGACCGCCGGGATCGCGTGAACTTAAAACCGGCTTCCGGCTTCCGGCGCCCGGCTTCCGCAAGCCGGACGCCGAACGCCGAAAGCCGCACCTAGCGCCGCTTCACCTCCATCAAGGTTCAGGCGCCTTCCGGGGAATGCAGCACTCGAAACGTGTTCCCGCCGTTGGACCAAACCAGGATTAGCGCGTCCTGGCCCTTCGGCACTTTTCCGAGGGCTTGCTGAACATCCGCCGCGGTTTCAACCTTGTGACGATTTACTTCCAGAACCACATCACCTTGCTGCAGCCCGGCGTTGTCGGCGGAGCTTCCCGGCTGCACTTGCTCAATCACCGCTCCGTGAACGTCGCGAGGCGCCTGCAGTTGCTCGCGCAAGTCGGGCGTGAGGTCGTTGAGCCCCATGCCCCAGCGCATTTTGCCCTGGCCTTCGTCCGGCGAGTTGCCGCCCTCGGCCGTGCGATTGCCCATTTCCTCGAGCGTTACCGGAATGGTTATGCTCTTGCCATCGCGCAGAACTTCGAGCGTAACCTTCGCGCCCGGACGCTTCTCCGCCACCACTGCTTGCAGTTCTCCCGCATCATTCACTTTCTGTTCGTCGATCAGCGTGATAACGTCGCCAATTTTCAAGCCGGCTTTAGCTGCGGGCGAGTCCGCTTCCACCGAGGTGATCACTGCTCCGGAGGCGTTCGAATCGGCGAAGAACTTGGCGTTCTCCGGCGTCACGTCCGAGATGCTGATGCCGATGTGAGCGTGAGTAATTTTGCCATCGCGAATGAGAGTCTCCACGGTAGGCCGGACGATCTGCGACGGGATGGCAAATCCCATTCCCGAGAAAGAGCCCGAAGGAGAAATCAGAAACGTGTTGATCCCGATCACTTCTCCGCGGGCATCCACCAGCGGTCCACCGGAATTTCCCTGGTTGATGGCTGCGTCCGTCTGGATGAACTCGCCCGGCTTACGCGGATCAGTCGGATCCGGGTTGGCACGATTCACTGCGCTCACGATTCCTCGCGTGACGGTGAAGCGAAGCCCAAACGGATTGCCAAACGCCAGCACCGTTTGACCGGGACGGACTTCTTTCGAGTCGCCCCATGGAACGCTGGGCAAATCCTTCGCGTCGACTTTCAAAACCGCCAAGTCGGTCAGCGGATCGGTTCCTACGAGTTTCGCTTTCAGGACTCTGCGATTGGTGGTGGTAACGCGAATATCCACGGCGCCATCGACGACGTGGTTGTTGGTGACGATGTATCCGTCCGGAGAAATTACGACACCGCTGCCGATGCCGTGCTCGATCTCCCGCCGCTGCGGCATCATGCGCTGGCCAAAAAATTGCCCGAACGGATCAGACTGGCCGAAGAATCGCTGCATGTCATGCGGCGCTTCCTGGGCGGCGACATCCGGCTTGCTGCGCGCCGTCACTGCGACGTTTACCACCGCCGGAGTCACGCGGGCCGCCAGCGTTTCCATGGCCCGGTCGACCGCGAGCAGTGCGCCGACGCTGTTGTCGTCCAGCGGCCCCGCCGCGGGAGCTGCGATGGCCGCACTGGCCGCGGCCGGTTTTACCCATTCATAGGTTGCGAACGAGGTCAGCGCCAGCGCCATGATCACTGCCAGCGACCGTCTCATCCATTTGGTTGTGCTGTATTGGTGAAGCTTCATAACTGAAACATCCTTTCTTCTCTTCATTTTTTGAAATGACGTAACAACTAATTCATTAGTTTCTGAAGTCGAAATTACGCCCAACTCCATATTCGTTTCCGAATGCCTAAGTTTCCTTGTGCGGAATTGTGTTCGGGTTAGGACTGACAGCCGGCGACTGCACCACGATCCGCCACACGCTGATTCGGTAGGCGGCCGCTCCGGTGAAACCCGGCTCGCGGCTTTCCACCACCACAAACACGGTTTCCGTAACAACCGCAGAGTTGGGGACGAAATCCGTCAAATGGAGAAGGTCTTCCGGTGTTGGCGGCGTGGTCGGCGCGATTCCATTGGCATTAACCATTGCCGCGGTTAAGGCCGCAACATGCGACGAATCAAAATTCTCCCGACGCTTATTCCGCCGTCGCTTGGCAGAAACCGGTCGCGTCTCCAGACTGCGAAACTTGGCCTCTCTGGGTCGAAGAGATAGATCAGACGTCGCAGCGGCAGCATAGTGATCCGCAGTCAAAGCGTAAGTTGGATCCAGCCGAGAGGATCTGTCATCGACGCGCATCGCCAGGCGACCATCCTCGAACGCAACCAGCCTCGGCGCTCGCGATACCACTCCGGTACAAGCGACCGCGAACACCGCCACCACGGTGACCGCCGGAATCCATCCTCGGCTCGTAGCCGTCGGCCGATCCGCGTCGAGAATCTGCGCTACACGCAATGACGTTTGCCGGACGCGTCCTAGCGCCGCTTGCGCCAGCGCCAGGCTGCGCCGCACGAAACTCTTCTCCGCCAAATGCGTAAGGCACGCGGCATACGCCCGAGGATTCGCGGTTTCTGCCACTACGGCGTCGTCACACGCCATTTCGCGCTCGATCGAGACCTGTTTCTCAATCCACCACACCGCGGGATGAAAGAACAACACTGCCTTCACAAGTTTCTGCGCCAGGTTCGTCCAGTCGTCCCAACGCCGCAAATGCGCAATTTCGTGCAGCAGAATTTGCCTGAGTTCGGACGGAGTGAGTTCCTCCATCAGCCAGCGCGGAATAACAACCGTGGGCTTCACCAGGCCAAGCACGGTCGGAACGCTCACCCGCTCCGAGACGCAAAGAGCGGCGGTTCTGGTCTGTGCGTTCCGTGTCGAAGGCTCCAGGGACTCTCGCAACTCGGGACGCAGCGACACCAAATCGACAGGTGCGCAACTTCTCCGCAGCACGCTTAGCCGCCACAGGCCCACGCACACCCGAGCCACGCCGACTCCCGCGGTCGCTACCCACGCCCAAAACAAGTAAACCGCCCACGAACTGGGCAGAGTGATTTGCGGCCAGTGCGCCAGAGTCGCCAGCGGCGAAGCCGCTCCGTGTGCAACTCCTGCGCCTCCAAACAGCGGCAACGCCGCCATTGCCATCAACGCCGAGAACCACACCGCAAAGCGCACCCCCGAATTCTGCCGCCTCGCCATGTGCGACACCAATCCGGCAAAGAGTGCGATCAGCGTGCCTTCCACCAGGCAATCGACCATCCGCGCCGCGGACATCTGAGCCATCGCATGGAGATCCAGATAAAAAGATGCCGTCATCGTGCGCCTTTCTCCAGTAATTGCCGCAGTCTTTGCAGCTCTTCGGCGTCGATACCTTGTTCCTCCAGAATGTTCAGCGCCAGCGATTCGTGCGAATCTCCAAAGAAACGGCTCACCAGATGCCTTACCTCCAGGCGGCTCGCTCTCTTGCGGTCAACCTGAGTCACGAAAATGTGGGCCCGCCCATCTTTCAGGTGCTTCAAATATCCTTTTTTCTCCAAAATTCGAACAATGGTCAGCACCGAGTTGTAAGCCAGAACCGGTTCTGCCGGCAGGCCTTCCATAACTTCATGAACCGTCGCCGAGCCCTTCTGCCACAGGACGTTCATGATGCGCAACTCCGCTTCGGTCAGGGTTGCAGATCGGCTTCGAGCCAAATTTCCTCCGGTTTCGCCAGCGCCGCCAATTGATCAGACGGAGCAGGCGTTCAAAGGTCAACTAATTATTTAGTTGCAACAGGGGAAGCGCGGGTTGCCCGGCTCGGATGCTCACTTGCCGCGTCCCCGAACGCAATCCACAGCGGCATAAATAACTGATATTGCGTGGGTTGATGGCATTTTCTCTCCCAAGTCACTTGCGTGACGCGCAGCCTGTAGAAACCCGGTTGGGTTGATTTGCGATCTCCGGTATGCTGTGCGCACATGCCACCTACAGCCGACGAGAGCCCAGCCATCGAATTTCGCGACGTCTGCTACGTCGCGCCGGGCGGCCAGAAAGTTCTGTCTGGGCTGAACCTGTCGGCAAGGCGTGGCGAAACGCTAGTCCTGTTGGGCCGCAGCGGCTCGGGAAAGACCACGACGCTCAAGTTGGTGAACCGCTTGTTGTCTCCGAGCGCGGGAGAGGTTCGGGTGCATGGTGTGCCCACCCGCGACTCGGACGTGATTCGCCTGCGCCGTAGCATCGGCTACGTCATCCAGGACGTGGGTTTGTTTCCCCATTTCACCGTGGAGCGCAATATTGGCCTCGTGCCCACCATCGAGGGTTGGCCCCATGAACGCATTCAGGCGCGGGTAAGAGAATTGTTGCAGCTAGTGGGACTCAGCCCAGAAATGGCCTCGCGCTATCCCCATCAGCTTTCGGGTGGGCAGAGGCAGCGGGTGGGTGTAGCCCGGGCCCTCGCCGCCGACCCCGGCATTCTCCTCCTGGACGAGCCTTTCGGAGCACTCGACCCGATCACGCGCGCCGAATTGCAGCGGGAATTTCTCGCTCTGCAGCAGCGCCTTCACAAAACCGTGGTCTTCGTCACCCACGACCTGCGTGAGGCATTGCGGCTAGGCTCGCGCATCGCACTGATGGAAGCAGGGTGGCTGGTCGCGGTGCTTGCCCCACAGGATTTCCTGCGGTCCAACGACCCACTGGTCTCCGACTACGTCAATGCTTTTGAAGACGGGCCAGAATGGGCTGGCCCTCGAGGCGTGGAATGAACGTTCTTCAATTCATCTGGCAGAATCACAATCAGGTGCTGGAGCTCACGCTCGAGCATCTCTGGCTGGTCGGTTGGTCTACCCTGTTCGCCGTGTTGATCGGCATACCGCTAGGCATCGCGATCGCGCGCCGCCCTGCGGCGAGCAGGCCGGTGCTGGCCAGCGCAAACATTATTCAAACGATTCCCAGTCTCGCGCTCTTCGGATTTCTGCTTCCTGTACCCTGGCTCGGAGAACGCGCCGATCGACTGGCCATTCTCGCGCTCACTCTCTACGCGCTGCTGCCCGTGATCCGCAACACTTACACCGGAATCCGCGGCGTCGATCCGGCGGTAGTGGAAGCGGGACGCGGCATGGGGCTTACCGATTCCGAGCTCTTGTTTCAGGTGCAGCTGCCGTTGGCGCTCAGCGTGATTCTGTCGGGCGTGCGGGTGGCGATCGTCATCTCGGTGGGTCTTGCCACGATAGCTGCGGCGATTGGCGCCGGCGGCCTGGGAGAATTCATCTTTCGCGGCTTGGCTATGGTCAACAATCAACTCATCCTGGCAGGAGCGATTCCCTCCGCTATGCTCGCGCTTCTGGCAGATCTGAGCGTGGGATGGCTGGAGAAGCGCCTGCGGCCGCGATGAAGAGGCAGCCCCAGCGTAGGCTCGCTTCTATGCACCGCGCCGACTCCGTGGTCGACCACGCGACGCCCTCCATGTTTCGTGGGCCGATTCTGTTGTTGATCTTGCTGTCGTCACTGGTTGCTCTGACATCTTGCGGACCTTCCCACTCCGATCGCATCGTGATCGGCTCCAAGAACTTCACCGAGTCGCTGATTCTGGGCGAACTCATGGCGCAACAAATTGAGGCTCACTCCAGTTTGAACGTTGAGCGCCGCTTCTATCTCGCGGGGACTTATATCTGTCATCAGGCCGTGCTGGCTGGCCGCATCGATATTTACCCGGAATACACGGGCACGGCGCTGAGCGCCGTTCTCAAGCAGAAAGCGGGAGGCGATCCGGCAACGGTTTATCAACGCGTCAAGACGGAGTATGAACGGCTCGGCCTGACGCTTGGCCCCGGTTTCGGTTTCAACGATACTTTCGCCATGGAAATTCGCGGAGACGATGCGCGCCGCCTGCAAATCAAAACCCTCTCGCAGGCCGCCGCATTCGCTTCGCAATGGCGCGCCGGATTCGGCTATGAATTTATGGAGAGGCCGGACGGCTATCGTGGCATGGCCGCCGCCTACGGCCTGCATTTTGTGGCCCCGCCGCGCATTATGGATCTGGGCTTACTCGCACGCGCGCTGCGCGATCATCAGATCGATCTCGCCGCCGGCAACACTACGGACGGGCTGATTCCCGCGCTGGACTTGTTTGTCCTCGAAGATGACCGCCACTATTTCCCGCCGTACGAAGCCGTGCCGGTGATCCGCGAACAAACCTTGCGACAACATCCTGAAGTCATGCAAGCTCTGGCTGGACTCGCCGGAAAAATCTCCGATCCGGAGATGCAACAACTGAACTACGCCGTGGACGGCCAGCACCGCGATGTGAAAGACGTGGTTCGCGAGTTCTTACGTCGCAAGGGGCTGCTCCCGTAAAGCTCTCGGCGTTGAGGTTCGATTTCTGAAACCTCAGATCAGCAACTCGCCCCGCAGCGTGAGTACGGCGCGCCCTTGCAGCACGACACGTTCTCCCCGCACCTCGCACCACAATTCACCCCCGCGAGCGGAAACCTGACGCGCATGAAGCCGAGTCTTGCCCAGCCGCTGGGCCCAATACGGAGCCAATGAGCAGTGCGTCGAGCCGGTCACCGGATCCTCCGGGACGCCGTAGCTGGGGGCAAAATACCGCGACACAAAATCACAATTCTCGCCCGGCGCTGTAATCGCGACTCCGGCGGGATGAAATTTTTCAAGCAAGCGAAAATCAGGAGAGATGCGTTTCACGTCCTCCTGCGACTCATAAACCGCGAAATAGTTGTCCTCGATTTGCAGCACCGTGCTCGGAGCTTTTCCCAGACCTTCAGTCAGTGCAGCCGGCGGGGCCGCGCACATCCACGGTGCGAGCGCAGGGAAGTCCATAGCAAACAGATCGCCATCTCGGGAAACGGTGAGCACCCCGCTGTACCGGGTTTCAAAGCGAATAGAATCCCGCCCCGGCTCGAGAATTTTCAACACCACAAACGCGGAAGCCAGGGTCGCGTGGCCGCACAGTTTTACCTCACAGCGGGGAGTAAACCAGCGCAATTCGTAATGCCTGTCCCAGCGCACTAAAAAGGCGGTCTCAGAAAGATTATTTTCGGCTGCGACCGCGCGCAACCGAGCGTCATCTAACCAGCCATCGATTGGGCACACCGCAGCCGGGTTGCCTTCAAAGGGCTTGGTGGCGAAGGCGTTGACGTGAAACAGCGCCAGCGGCATTGCGCTATGATACGCGGCTGCGGACCGTGACTTGGGTTATGCAGCCGTAACTTCTCTGGCCTTCCCGCAGGAGACAGCGCTGTCTGTGGCGCGGTCCTTGCGGCAACAAAACAACTGGAGGCCGCATGCTTGCCACCCAGAACAGCGTCGAGATCAGCCGCGAACTAACCCACCGCCTCGTCCTTGCGCGCCGCCAGAGTGATGCGCTCTTCCGCATCGTCCGCGAAGACTCGCTCTACGAGCGGCCTATTCCTCAGCGCCACCGCATCGTCTTCTATATCGGGCATCTCGAAGCGTTCGACTGGAACCTGCTTGCCGATCGCGTTTTCGCCCTGAAGAGTGCTCAACCTGAGTTCGATCGCCTGTTCGCCTTCGGCATCGACCCGGTTGGCGGAGGCCTGCCTTCCGACGTTCCCTCCGACTGGCCCGCGCTCGAACATGTGCGCGATTACGTGAACCAATCCCGTACAGCTCTCGACAAAAAGCTAACGGCTGGAGATCTTGGGCCTGACTCCCACGCCGACGGCGGCTTCCCCTTGCGCACTCTTCTGCATGTCGCCATTGAGCACCGGTTAATGCACCTTGAAACACTGGCTTACATGCTCCATCAACTGCCACACCATCGGAAGTTTCCGCAAGCCGATCCGCCTGCCCCCTCCGCCTCTTTATTGCCAAGCCGAATGATTTCTATCCCGGCGGATTCGGTGACCCTTGGTCTCCCGCGCGACTCTGAGAGCTTCGGCTGGGACAACGAATACACCGCGTACACCGTCGAGGTTCCCGCGTTTGAAATCGATCAATTTAAGGTGACAAATCAGGAGTATCTCGAATTCATTAACGCCGGAGGATATGAGACGCGCGCATTCTGGAACGATGAAGACTGGAACTGGAAAACTGCGCAGGGTATTTCCCATCCTATCTTCTGGAGGCGGGAAGACGATCAGTGGTTCTGCCGTACGATGTTTAACGAAATCCCACTGCCGCCGGATTGGCCGGTCTACGTGAGTCACGCCGAGGCCCAGGCGTTTGCCCTTTGGGCGGGGAAGTCGCTTCCGACAGAAGAGCAGTGGCAGCGCGCCGCACAAGGAACCTCACTCGATCCGGATTCGCAATCTGGGAATTTCGATTTTCAGCGATGGGACCCCATCCCGGTGACCGCTGTTGCGCAAGCCCAAAGCGTTTTCGGTGTGCACGGTATGGCGGGCAACGGATGGGAATGGACCTCCACTCATTTCAATCCATTTCCTGGGTTCGAGCCTTTTCCGTTCTACCGCGGATACTCCGCGGATTTTTTCGATGGCAAGCATTTCGTCATGAAGGGCGGCTCGGCGCGCACCGCCGCCTGCATGTTGCGGCCTAGTTTTCGCAACTGGTTCCAGCCGCACTACCAATACGTGTACGCCGGATTCCGTTGCGTCAGCCGCTGATCGTCGCTGGCCATGATTGGCGGGGATTCTCAGAAGAATGATTAAGGGGTCGATAAAATGCTGGTTCACACCATTACCTCCAAAGCCGCCTCCGCTTTCGCGGCAGAAGTACGCGCCGGGCTGAGCAACCCCGTCCAGAAAGAACTTCCCTCAAAGTATCTGTACGACGATGTTGGCTCAGCTTTGTTTGAAGTAATCAGCCATCTTCCTCAGTATGGCTTGACCCGGGCCGATGAGCGCCTGCTGCGGCGGCACGCGAGCGACATCGTGGAGCGTCTGCCGGGTTCGGTCGCTGTTGCAGAATTGGGCAGCGGCAGCGGGAAGAAAACTCGCTGGCTGCTGGAAGCGCTCTGCCGCCGCCAGCGTACCTTCTACTATCCCGTTGAAATATCCCGTTCGGCATTAGCCATGTGCGAGCGCGAACTACGGGACATCGATTCCATCAGCATTGTCGGCTTTGAGCGCGAATATCTCGATGGCTTGCTCGAAGTGGCCGCACACCGGCGCAGCTACCAGCATCTTCTCGTGCTGTTTCTGGGCAGCACAATCGGCAACTTCGATCGCTCCGCCGGCGTTAAGTTTCTGGCCGACGTTCGCCGCATCCTTCAGCCCGGAGACTCTCTTCTGCTCGGCACGGATCTCGAAAAACCCTTTCCTCAGCTGATCGACGCCTATGACGACGAACTGGGCGTGACCGCTGCCTTCAACTTGAATCTGCTGGCCCGCATCAATCGTGAGTTGGACGCCGATTTCGACTTAGCGCAGTTCACGCACGTTGCCAGGATCAACCACGAAGCCCGCAGCGTCGAAATGCGTTTGCGCTCGGAGTGCCGGCAGACGGTAAATATTCCGCTTGCCGAACTGAGCGTGGAATTTCTGCAAGGGGAAACCATCTGGACCGAGAGCAGCCACAAATATTCTCCGGACGAAATTTGCCAGATGGCAAGCCAGTCCGGTTTCCGTTGTGAAGCCCAGTGGATTGACGGAGAGTGGCCTTTTGCGGAAAACTTGCTGATCGCGGAGTAGGACCTAGTTCCAGGCACCCGGTAGCGGGATTCGATAGGTTCGTGCTCGGAGGAATCGATGGCAGAGGAATGCAGTCACCTTAATCAAATCAAATTCAGAGAAACCAAGAAGCACGTGTGTGAAGAATGCGTGAAACTTGGCGATAGCTGGGTCCACCTGCGGTTGTGCCTGATCTGCGGGAACGTGGGCTGTTGCGACTCGTCCAAAAACAAGCACGCTACCAAACATTTTCATCACACCAAGCACCCCTTGATTCGCTCCATCGAGCCAGGCGAAGCCTGGATCTGGTGCTATGTGGACGAGATCAGCCCGGGCGAAATTGCAGCCTGACTGCCTCGCCAGCACGAGATCGCCGAAACTCCGATCGGCGCATCGAAACTTTTCACGCTCTGTTTTCTTGAACTTCGCGACCAGTCGTGGTTAGAATCTCTGTCCACTCCTAGGAGGCTTTCCGTGACTTCTCGTTCAGTCGTGGCTGTCTCTGTTTGCAACGGTAGTCCCTTTATCTATGGCTTAATCACTTTAGTCTGTCTCTTTCTCTGTGCTTCGCTGGCAGTCGGCCAGCAAACCCTGGGCTCGATCGACGGTACGGTCACAGACACAAGTGGCGCTGTGATGCAGCAGGCCTCTGTAAAGGTGCGGGCGTTGGCCACGAACCTTGAAGTGAACGGGCAGACCAAGGCCGACGGTTCCTTCAGCATCTCTGACCTGCCCATTGGCACCTACGAAGTCACGTTCAAGAAAGACGGCTTCGAGACCGCCGTCTATCCGCAAATCATCGTCCAAGGCAACCGCACCAGCACCGTGAACGCGAAGCTGAAACCCGGCGCCGTGTCGTCTACGGTGACCGTCGAGGCAACGCCGTTGCTGAATGAAACCGACACGACGAACGGCTACACCATGGGCGCGCAGCAGATTGAGGACGTTCCGCTCGGTACGGGGAGTTTCACCCAGCTCGCCATTCTGGCGCCTGGGGTTAGTGCGGACTTCCTTTCCGGTTCGGGTTCTAACGAAGGCTTGGGCAATCAGGGCATTGTGTCGAACGGCCAGCGCGATACCAGCAATCTGTTCACTTTCAATGGAGTGAACGCGAACAACTTATTCAACGGAAATTCGACCAGCAACATTTCCGACAGCCGGTTCACTCTCAACACCGGGGAAATTTTCGGAGTCGGCGGCCAGGTTCAAACCAACAGCTCGGTATTCGACGCAATCGGCCAAGCCTTGCCCACCCCCCCCGTCGAAAGTATTGAAGAAGTTCACGTCACGACTTCAATGTACGACGCTTCGATGGGTTCGGCCAGCGGCGCTCACGTGGAAACTACAACCAAGTCGGGCACCAACAAGCTCCACGGGCAGGTTTACGAGTACTATCAAAGTAACGTTTTCGATGCCGCCCCGACTTTTCTGGCGCAAAATCCGTTTTTCACCGGCGCTCCCCCGCTCCATCGCAACGTATTCGGTGGGACGCTGGGTGGGCCGATCAAGAAAGACAAGCTGTTTTTCTTTGGCTCTTACCAGGGACAGCGAATCAGCGATGCTCTCAGTGGAGCATTCAACGGTGTCCCGACTCTCCCAGGTCTGACGGACTCGAATCGCGGCGATGCAACGACGGTTGCCGACCTAGTGAACACGGCGAATGGCTGCCCTGGATGCATCACCGGCGGCCAGGTCGATCCGGTGGCGCTGGCTATCCTCAATGCCAAAGCGCCGGGCGGGCAGTACATCATCCCTTCGGCGAACGCGACTACAGGAGAAAGCGGCACGCAGCCCTACAACTCTTTTATCAAGGGCCCCGCGAGCCAATTTAACGCCACCCAAGTCAACGGAAACATCGATTACATCTTTGGCCCGAAGGACCGGTTGGCCGGCAAGTACTATTTCCAGAGCGATCCCACGCAGATTCCTTTCGCTGTCAGCCAGGTGCTCGGGTTTCCGCAAACCATGCATGCGGGGAGCCAGCTGTTTTCCCTCGACAACACTACGGTTTTTACCACCAACACGACATGGGAGAACCGATACGGGTTTGTTCGAGAGGTAGCCAACGCTACGACCGCCCAGTCCTTGAAACCCAGCGACGTGGGTCTCAATCTTCTTGGCAGCACATTCTTTCCCGGCATCAGCATCTCAAACGCAGATGTCGGGGCTTCCGTCGCCGGCGGGGGGACGATATCGCCCTTCAATGGCAACGGGATGTTTATCGGGCCCTCATCGAACTTTGCCAACGCCGGAATCTTTCAAAACGAGCATGAAGGTTCCTCGACCTATCATTGGGTTCATGGCATTCAGTCGCTGTCTTTCGGGGGCATCTTTGATTACATGCAACTGAATGTTGCGAATCATGAGAACCAGGTAGCCACCCTCAGCTTTAATACCTTCGGCGATTTCCTCACGGGGACGTTGAACCAGGATCACAGCAGCGGCCAGTTCCTCAACGGCGAAACCAACCGCCATTTCCGCTCGCGATCGGCGGGACTGTTTATTCAAGACAATCTAAAGGTTCAGTCGAATCTTACCTTCAACCTGGGCCTGCGCTGGGATTGGGACGGCCCGCTCTATGAAACGAATGGTCTGCTGACCAATTTCTACCCTTCAGATTATCAATACAACCTGGCCACCGATACGTTCGGGACGCTTGCCAATGGGGAACCCGCGGTTGGCCTGGTGGTGGCCGGAAACAACAAGGCCTTTGGATTCAAGGGAGTCAGTGACTCCACGCTTACGGGTCGCCAGTGGATGTTTGCCCCGAGAATCGGCATGGCCTGGAGCCCAAAGCGTTTCAAGAACTTTGTGGTTCGTGCAGGCTTCGGAATGTACGCCGATCGAGGCGAGTACTTCACCGAGCTTTCCGCAAGTGCCGGGTTGGGCATAAGCGGACCCTTTAGCGTCACCACGCAAGAGCCTTTCACCGTTCCGGTTAATGCCTCATGCGTTGGCATGGGTTGCCTTGCCAGCGCCCCATTTGGCACGAAACCATTTCCGCCCCCTCCAGGCAATCTATCGGACGTGGCAAGTCTTATTTACGATCAGCGCGATTTGAGCGGTTGCGTCACAGTGACTCCCACGTGCACACCGAAAAACACTCCCCAAACCGATTTCTTGTTCGGGGCCTACGATCCCACCAACAAGCTGCCGTATTCGGAAAACTGGAGCCTGGATCTGCAGTGGCAGCCAAAGAACGATGTAGTGTTGACCATGGGCTATATCGGAATCCACGGCATACATCAACCATTGCCGATTCCGTTTAATCAGCCGGGCGTCGCGACCCCGTCTCATCCGATTAACGGCCAGATTTACAGCTACGGATTCCAAGCGCAGGACGCCAATTTCAATACATTGCTAACCGAGCAGGTGCAAACGACGATCGGAGCGTTCACCGGCTCCGATGGAAACACGGGTCTGCGCACGCCCTACATCGGTTTCAATCCCAACGCAGACTTCTGGAAGGCTGAGGGCATCTCTATTTACAACGCCCTCCAATTGCAGGCAACCAAGAGGATGTCCCATGGACTGATGGTGAATGCTTCGTATACTTATTCGCATTCCATTGATGAGGGCAGCGGGCTGGGAGCGGGCCTGTTCTTTAACGGAAACAATCCCCTGCAACCCTCGACCGCTTACGGCTCTTCTGATTTCGATCGCACGCACGTGCTCACGGTTAGCTACGCATACCTGCTTCCGACTCTCAAAAATACGTCCGGCTTCGTGGGCACTCTGGCGAACGGATGGGGAATTCAGGGCGTCACCGTGGCCGAGAGCGGCGAACCTTTCAGTATTATCGATTTTTCGGGAACGGCCGCTAGCATCTTCTATAGCGCGGATGACTTCATCACCAATCCTATTCTTCCGCTGGCTCCCGGAATCTCGCCCAAGCAGGCCACCCAGGGCGGGACCGACAAATCCTTCACCTCGGGGCCCCTGACCGGAGTCCGAGTTCCGTATATCAACCCGAACGACTTCGCCATCCCCTTCCTCAGCCCGGGCCAGAGCGGAGTTCCGCCTTGCGGTCGTACTACTGCGGGGACCACCGCTTGCGATACCTTGGAAACCGGCTACGGAGGCAACGGCCGGAATATTTTCAGAGCCCCGTTCCAGACACGTTTCGATTTTTCCGTGATCAAGAATTTCAAGATCAAGGAGCGCTTCGCCCTGAAGTTCCAGGCCGACGCGTTCAACATTTTTAACCATCCGAGTTTCGATACGCCGAACAGCAACTTTGCGCTGAATGCCTGCTTCAATCCGTTCCCCTGCTTTCCTTCCGACATGACTAAGATATTGTCACCTGGCTCGCCTAATACGAAGAACTATGGCGTGATCAGGCAGACGGTGGGGAGCAACCGGTTCCTGCAGTTGGCGATGCACTTGACGTTCTAAGCTGAGCGAGGTGCGTCGCGCGGAGATGAAGAAAACTCGAGTTGTCGCGAAACTGCTCAGCCTGGCGCTTCTGGCGTTCTCCCTCATGGAGGTTCCGGGAGCGTCGGGTTGGGGCAACGAGGGTCACACGTTTATCAACCGCGTCGCGGCGCAGAAGATTCCTGCCGATATGCCGCGCTTTCTGCGGCGCTCGGTGGCCGAAATCGCGTATCTGGGGCCGGAACCGGACCGCTGGCGCAGTCCTTCTGAATACGCGCTCAAAAATGCGCAAGAGGCCGACCACTTTATTGATCTCGAACGCGTGGACTGGCTCAATCCGATTCCTCCTGGCCGCTACGAGTTTTACCGCAAGCTCTATGAGAAACGGGCGGCGAGCACGGATCATGCGGACGATTACCTTCCCGAGCGCGTGGGGCTTCAGCCCTACATCACGATGGAGATTTTCGGGCGGCTAAAGGACGCGTTTCGTGAATACCGACATCTGCGCGAACTGCATAAGCCAACGGCTTCGGTCGAACACGCGATTGTGTTTTATGCCGGTTGGCTTGGCCATTACGTGGCCGACGGCTCGCAACCGCTGCACACCACCATTCAGTACAACGGTTGGGTGGGCCCGAATCCTAATGGGTACACGACGCAGCACGGCATCCACGCTCTCTTTGAAACTACTTACGTGGCCCAGAACATTACTGCCGCAGATTTTTCCAGCCTGGTTCACGCGCCTGATCGTCTGAGCGATCCGTTTCAGCAATACGTAGCCTATTTGAGAGAGTCGAATGGGCTGGTTGAAACTGTATACGCTCTTGAAAAAGCGGGAGCGTTCGCGGGAAAGGGAAACGTCGAGGCCTTCACGTTTACCACTCACAGGCTGGCGGCCGGGGCGCAGATGCTGCTGAACCTCTGGTACACTGCCTGGCTCGACAGCGCGATTAAGGTTGATGCAACCAGCCAGTCTTCGTCAGTGCCATCGCCATCGCCTTCGACGGCGCACCTGACTGCCGAAGAAGATCATCAGCGGCTTTTGGATCTGCTGCACATAACGGCTTTGCGCCGCGGCCCGGACGGCGACCCGAAATCGCCGAACGCAGCCAACGTGGATGAATCCAAGGTCAACAATTATTCCCTGCCTGATCCGTTGTTGCTGAAAAATGGCGAGAAGGTGACGACTGCGGAAATGTGGTGGAAACAGCGCCGTCCGGAAATTGTGGAGGATTTCGATCGCGAAATCTATGGCCGCGTTCCAAATAAAACGCCCAAAGTAAATTGGGAAGTGACCAGCACGACGAAAGAAAAAAATGGTGAGGTACCGGTGATCACCAAGACGCTCGTTGGCCACGTCGACAACTCGGCGTATCCGCTGATTCACGTCGACATTCAGTTGACGCTGGCCACCCCGGCGAACGCCGCGGGTCCGGTGCCAGTAATGATGGAGTTCGGCCTGAGCCCGGAGACTCTCGCAGCCATGAAAAAACGTTTCTCGGAAGCGCAGTGGGCTGCCTTCGTCGGCACGGGGCCAACCTGGCAGCAGCAGATTCTCGCCAAGGGATGGGGCTACGCCATTCTTATTCCCACTAGCGTGCAGGCGGATAATGGCGCCGGCCTGACGGAAGGAATCATTGGCCTGGTCAACAAGGGGCGGCCGCGCAAGCTGGACGATTGGGGCGCGCTGCGGGCCTGGGCCTGGGGCGCGAGCCGCGCTCTAGACTATTTCGAGGCTGACAAATCCGTCGACGCTAAACAAGTGGGCATCGAGGGGTTGTCGCGTTATGGGAAAGCTGCGCTGGTCGCGATGGCGTACGAGCCCCGGCTCGCGATCGCGTTTGTCGCGTCCTCGGGCGAGGGCGGCGCCAAAATTCTGCGGCGCAAGTTTGGCGAACAAGTCGAGAACGTAGCCTCGACGTCGGAATATCACTGGATGGCTGGCAACTTCCTTAAGTACGCAGGCCCGCTCACACCGGACGACTTACCCGTGGATGCGCACGAATTGATCGCGCTATGCGCTCCGCGGCCGGTGTTCATCAGCAGCGGCTCGCTGCAGGTGGAAGGCGGGTGGATCGATGGGAAAGGCATGTTCCTGAGCGCGGTCGGCGCCGGGCCGGTGTATGAGCTTCTCGGCAAGAGGGATTTGGAAACCACCGAATTTCCGCCCATGGAAACCGCGCTGATCGACGGCGACATCGCTTTTCGCCAACATAGCGGCGGACACACCGCGGGCCCGAACTGGCCGACTTTCCTCACGTTCGCCAGCCGGTACCTCAAGGGACCACCCGTAACGGCGACGCCACAGGCGTTGTCTGTGGCGCCGGAAGCGGTTGCAACGCACTGACCTTCGACCACGGCGGCTCCTAGACATGCTCATCGACGCTCACCAGCATTTTTGGATTTATAACCAGCACGAGTATGACTGGATCGACGAGCCGATGGCATCGCTTCGTCGCGACTTTCTGCCGGCGGACCTGCAACCGCAACTGCAGCAAGCTGGATTTCATGGAAGTATTGCAGTGCAGGTCCGGCAGACGCTGGAGGAGACGCGATGGCTCCTTGAATTAGCGGAAAACAATCCGTTCATTCTGGGCGTGGTTGGCTGGGTCGATCTGCGTTCTTCAGCCGTTCGCGCAGACTTGGAATCGTTCGCGGGAAACTCCAAGCTGGTAGGGATTCGCCACGTTGTGCAATCCGAGCCGGATGATTTCTTGCGTGACCCCAATTTTTTACGTGGCATTTCGACGCTGGAAGAATTTGACCTGGCATACGATATTCTGATTTACACTAAGCACCTTTCGCAGGCGGCAGAGTTCGTGGAGCGATTTCCGCGGCAAGGTTTCGTGCTGGACCACCTGGCGAAACCGCCCATCAAGAGCGGAGCGGTGGACGCCTGGGCGCACGGGATTCGCAAGCTCGCGTCGTTTCCGAATGTTTATGCCAAGCTGTCTGGTCTGGTCACCGAAGCCGATTGGCAGTCGTGGAAGCCACAGGACATGCGTCCGTACCTCGAAGTGGCCTTCGAGTGCTTTGGACCAACGCAGCTGATGATCGGATCGGACTGGCCAGTGTGCACCGTGGCGGCGTCGCATGCCCAGGTCATGAACCTTGTGAAAGATTATTTGAGCGGCTATGCAGCGGATGAGCGCGAGGCGGTACTCGGCGGAAATGCCGCGCGGTTCTGGCGCTTGCAGCCTTGGCATGAAATGCCGGGACGCAAAGTCCCGAGGAAAGCTTCCAGCGCCTAAGCGACTACGAGAAAAGTTTTTCGATCGAATGCCGAATAAAGTACTCAAACTCGACCCTAAAGATAACGTACTGATCGCTCTTACTGACCTGCGAAAAGGCGAGCAGATTTCGTTTGACTCGGAAACCTATTCGCTGGAATTCGACGTTCCCGCAAAACACAAATTTGCCATCGAGGACCTCGCGACCGGCGCGAGCGTGCGGATGTACGGCGTGATCGTGGGAGAAGCGGTTAAGCCGGTCCCGCGAGGCGGGCTTCTTACGGTCGGGAATCTTCACCATCAGGCGGCGCCCTTCCACGAGAAAACGGGCGAATTCCGATGGACGCCCCCGGACGTTTCGGGCTGGAAGGAGCGAGAGTTTCTCGGCTACCGGCGAGCGGACGGACAAGTGGGCACACGAAACTACTGGATCGTGGTGCCGCTGGTGTTTTGTGAAAGCCGCAACATCGGCGTTCTCAAGCAGGCATTCGAAGAAGAACTCGGCTTGGCAGTGCCGCAAGGTTACCGGAGCCAGGTCGCGGAACTGGCGCGGCTGTATCGGAACGGCCGCACCGAGGAGATCAAGACACATGCGTTGATGGGTGACGCCGCAAGTCCGCGCCGATCCCGGCTTTTCGAAAATGTGGACGGCGTTCGCTTTCTGCTCCACGAAGGCGGCTGCGGAGGAACGCGGGAAGATTCCAGCACCCTCTGTGGGCTGATCGCCGGATACATTCATCACCCGAACGTGGCGGGTGCGACCGTGCTCAGCCTGGGCTGCCAGCATGCGCAGATCGCGATTCTGCGCGCCGAGTTGCGCAAACGGAATCCGAATTTCGATAAGCCCCTGGTCATCGTCGAGCAGCAGCAGAGCGGCACTGAATCGGCCATGCTGACCGAAGCGATTCGCGAAACCTTCCTCGGCCTGATGAAAGCGAATGAATGCCGGCGGGTGAGTGCTCCTCTTTCTAGTCTCTGTGTGGGATTGAAGTGCGGAGGCTCCGACGGTTTTTCCGGACTCTCCGCCAACCCGGCGATTGGCCACACCTCAGACCTTCTGGCTGCGCTTGGAGGCAAGACAATCCTCTCGGAGTTTCCAGAATTGTGCGGTGTCGAACAAGACCTGATCGACCGCAGCGAGAGCAAAGAAGTCGGTGACCGTTTTATGCATCTGATGACAAGCTACAACGCACGCGCGAAAGCGGTTGGCTCGGGTTTTGAAATGAATCCCAGCCCAGGGAATATGCGCGATGGCCTTTTGACGGATGCAATGAAATCTGCGGGCGCAGCCAAGAAGGGCGGAACCTCTCCCGTAACAGCAGTGTTGGACTATCCCGAATATGCGACCGAGGCGGGATTGCATTTGCAGTGCACGCCGGGAAATGACGTGGAGTGTGTGACTGCGCAGGCAGGCGCAGGGGCCACTGTGGTGCTGTTCACGACAGGGTTAGGAACGCCGACGGGAAATCCCATTGCGCCGGTCGTAAAACTTTCGACAAACTCTGGACTTGCGCAACGTATGCCCGACATCATCGACGTCGATACCGGAGGAATTATTTCCGGAGAGAAGACCATCGTGCACATGGGAGAGGAAATCCTTGACTTCGTGGTTGAGGTGGCCAGCGGAAAGATTCACACCAAGGCGGAAGAAAAGGGTCAGGAAGATTTTATTCCGTGGAAGCGTGGGGTTTCGTTGTGAAGGGCACGAGCAGCATAGCCGGCAACTTCCGCTTGGATGGCAAGACGGCCATCGTTACAGGAGCCGGCAGCGGCATCGGCCAGGCAATCGCGCTGCGCTTCGCGGCGAACGGAGCGGCGGTTCGAATCGTCGATATCAACGCGGAGCAGGCGGAGACGACAGCGGCGCAGATCACTAGTGCTGGCGGGAAGGTCACGGTTCATCCCTGCGACGTCACCAACCAGGGGCAAGTCCGAGAAACATTTCAGAAAATGTTTGCACAGGAATGTATCGATATTCTGGTAAACAACGCCGGCATCTCGCACATCGGAACTGTGGAAAGCACGACCGAAGCCGATTTCGACCGGCTCTTTCGGGTGAACGTGAAGGGCGTTTACAACGGCATCCACGAATGCGTTGGGCACATGAGGGCAAGCGGCGGAGGCGTGATTCTCAACATGGCCTCGATTGCCGGCTCCGCCGCGCTCGCCGATCGCTTCGCATATTCCATGACTAAGGGTGCAGTCGTCGCGATGACATATTCCGTGGCTAAGGATTACATTCAGCACCACATACGCTGCAACTGCATTTCCCCGGCACGCGTGCACACTCCGTTTGTCGACGACTATCTGCATCAGAATTATCCGGGACGCGAGAAAGAAATGTACGAAAAGCTGGCTAAATCGCAACCAATCGGCCGAATGGGAGAGCCGGAGGAAGTTGCCTCGCTGGCGCTGTTTCTTTGTTCCGACGAATCGTCCTTCATTACGGGAGTCGATTATCCGCTGGACGGAGGGTTCTTCAACTTGCGTGGGTGAAGTATGGGTTTGAAGTATGGATCTACAACTAAAAGGAAAAGTAATTCTGGTGACCGGAGGCGCGAAAGGAATCGGCGCGGCCATTGTGCGCGGCAGCGTGGCTGAGGGGGCAATCCCGGTTTTTCTGGATCACGACGCGGAGACAGGCCAGCAATTGGAGGCGACGTTGCGAACCTCCGGCACGGAGTGCGCATTCATCGCAGGCGAAATTACCGCGCCCGAAACCTGCAGCACAACCGTGGAGCGTACACTGCAGAAATTCGGCCGGCTTGATGCGTTGGTCAATAACGTCGGCGCGAACGACAACGTGAGTCTGGAGCGTGGCACGCCCGAGAAATTCGTCGCATCTCTAGAATTGAACCTGGTGCACTATTACGCGATGGCCCACTACGCTTTGCCCGCGCTCAAGCAATCACGCGGATCGATCGTCAACATCAGCTCGAAGACTGCGGTCACGGGCCAGGGAGGGACGTCTGGTTACGTGGCGTCCAAGGCCGCCATTCTGGGCCTCACGCGCGAATGGGCCGCGGAGCTGCTTCCCACGGGAATCCGTGTGAATGCAGTGGTTCCCGCGGAAGTGATGACGCCTCTCTATCGGCAGTGGGTTTCCGGGTTTCCGAATGCCGAGGAAAAACTCGCTCGGATCATTTCCAAGATTCCACTCGGAAAGCGAATGACCAAACCGGAAGAGATTGCCGACATGGTTGTCTTCCTGCTTTCGGAACGGGCCAGTCACATTACGGGGCAACACGTATTTGTAGACGCCGGATATACGCACCTGGATCGCGCACTGACGTAACCGGGAGGCGAGTGACAACTTCCGCAGAAGCAGCAGCCCTCAAGTGCCCGCCTGTTCCGGTGACGGAGCGCCGTTTTCGCGTTCCGTTCATCCTGATCACCAGCCTTTTCTTTCTTTGGGCCTTTGGAGTCAATCTTAACGACATCCTGATCCCACATTTGAAGCGAGCCTTCGGATTGAGCGATTTTCAATCGTCGTTCATTCAAGTTGCATTTTTCGGGGGTTACTGCCTCGCGGCTTTTCCCGCCGGAAGATTGATGGAGAAGATCGGATACAAGAAAGGAATTCTGGTCGGCTTGTGTTTGTGCGCCGTGGGTGCGGTGCTCTTTCTGCCCGCGTCGTCTTCGCGGGTCTACGGCTTCTTTCTGCTCGCGCTTTTTGTGATGGCATGCGGCCAGAGCTTCCTTGAGGTCGCGGCCAATCCCTACGTGACCATTCTCGGTCCTGCAGCCAGCGCGGAGCGAAGGCTGAATTTCGCGCAGTCGTTCAACGCTGTCGGCGCGGTGCTATCCCCGATTATCGGTCGGACTTTCATCCTCACCGGCGTCGATGCGCCAGCGCAAATTGCCGCCATGAGTGCGACGCAACTGGCGGCGTATCGAGCCGCGGAGGCTAGCACGGTGAAAGGCCCCTACCTGATGATCGCCGGGATTTTTGTGGTCGTCGCCGTGCTCATCCAACTTGCTCACCTTCCAGATGTGCACGACGCCGCGGCCGAAACAGAAAGCCGAGGTCCGGAAAAGAGTTCTGCAAGCGTGTTGTCTCATCCGCATCTGGTGAAGGGCGTTATCGCTCAGTTTTTCTACGTGGGTGCGCAAGTGGGAGTGGCCAGCTTCGTGATCCGCTACGCGCAATTTTCCGTCCCCGGAACTCCAGCAAGAAAGGCCGCGCTTTATCTCTTGCTCCATGAGATCGGATTCATGATTGGCCGCTTCGTCGGTTCCGCGACCATGAAAAAAATTGCCGCACCGCGCTTGTTGGCCTGGTTTGCCGCGGCTTCGCTGGTCTGTGCTGCCGTTGCGTTGCTGGCGAGTGGACTGGTTCCGGTTGCTGCCGTCGTCCTCATCGGATTCTTTCACTCCATCATGTTCCCCACCATCTTTGCGCTGAGCATCAAGGGTCTTGGCCCGCAAACCAAACGCGGATCGTCGCTTCTGGTCATGGCGATTATCGGCGGCGCAGTTTTTCCCGCCATCATGGGGCGCATTTCGGATGCCGTGAGCATCCAAAGGGCATTCATCGTGCCACTCCTGTGCTACGTGTTCATCCTCTATTTTGGATTGTCAGGATACAAGCCGTCCGCGGCGTCCCGCATGCCCAGCGCGTCCGCGGACAAAGAAGGAGCGCCGGCATGAGCAGACGCTATTGCTTGACGCTCGATTTGAAGGATGATCCGACACTGATCGCTGAATACAAGCGCCACCACGAGAAGATCTGGCCGGAGATCACCGAGAGCATCAAGGATGCGGGCATCCTCGACCTGGAAATCTATCTTCGCGGAACGCGAATGTGCATGATCCTGGAGGTGGATGACAGTTTTTCGTTTGAGAAAAAAGCGGAGGCCGACCGGAAGAATCCGAAAGTTCAGGAGTGGGAGAACCTGATGTGGAAGTTTCAGAAGGCTTTGCCCGGAGCTCCGCCCGGGGAGAAATGGTTGCCGATGGAAAGGATCTTCAGGCTCGAAAAGTGATCGGGAAATCAAGCGGATGACCTTTAGGCAAGAGTTAAAGAGAAAATTTTCCCTTGTTCAATGGTGAGGTTTTCTGCGGAATTTGGAACTCACTGGCAGGCAAGGGATTAAAGCCTCTTCGTCATGGCAAGCAAGGTGCTGGCAAACCAGCGAACCAAGCCCCTTCGTTTACCTGGTAGCGACACCTAGGTAACCTGCGCCGCACTCTGACGCGCGTCACAATGGGTGAACGATGAGGGTCCGACAAAAGGCCATCTTCTTTCTACTGCTGTCGGTGCCGGGCGCACTCCTGCCTGCCACCTTGGCCGCGCAGAACCGCGAACCCACGACCGCGACCTACTCGCCGAATGCCGATCGTCTCGCGAAGCCGCCTGCTCCTCGTGTGTTGACGGCGGACGAAGGTCTGGCCGTTCTCAGCGCTGCGCTGGAGTCACGCGCGCATCCCCAGGTTGAGACCGATTGTTCGCATCTTGTCCACACCATCTACGAGCGCGCCGGATTCCCCTACTCTTACGCGAGTTCTACCACCCTCTATGCGGGAAGCACAGAATTCCGGCGGGTAGTGCACCCTCGGGCGGGTGACCTTGTGGTCTGGCCCGGACATGTGGGAATCCTGGTGAATCCCACACAGCACTCTTTCTTTAGCGCGTTGCGCTCGGGACTGGGTGTCGATTCTTACGATTCAGCTTATTGGCGGGCGCGCGGACGCCCGCGTTTCTTGCGCTACGTCACCGACGCTCCGGCCACGAATGAAGTTTCACCAGCAAAGCGAGAGGCGACTCTGAAAACCGCGGCGAGTTCCGATCCGCCCCCTCCGAGCCGGAACACCAGCTTAGACACGCGTGAAAATCCTCGGCTCCAGGCAGAGCCCACACGCAACATTCCCGCTCTCGCTCATGTCGCGACGGTTCATTCGCAGCGTCCCACTACCGTCCAGCTAGCCGATGCACTGCAACAAATCCTAAGCGAAAACCGAGAAGCGCTCCGCAGCCAGGACCTGCTCAACCCTTCCAATCCGCTGGTCGTCTTTGATCAACTTTTCGTGGAAAAAGTGCATGTGCGGCACGATCAGGGATGGGTGGAGGTTCGTATCGTGGGTGCTTTGAAGCTCTCAAGGCAAAAAACGAACCTGTCCAAGCCCAACGACCGGCAACGCTGGCCGCTGGTCCGCCGCGCTCCCGATACCTGGGAGATCACGCTCCCGTCTCAATCCGTCTACATTCGAAGCTCCGTCGCGGTTCGAACCTTGGCTCACCAACTGGCGGCGCTCACCGATGAAGACGCGGATCGGCCCGATACCGCGGCAGAAAAGTTGCAGCTTAGTCGCCTGCTGAACGCGTGCCTTGAAAAACAGGCTGGGTCGCGCTAGGCCACGATTAATGTTGATGGCGCCGAGAGGCCCGCTGCAGTTTCCCGCAGGAAAAAACCTTCCAGCTTAAAATCCCAAGGGTTTCACAACTCGACGAAATCTCGCTTGACAGCCGCTTCGCCAACTGTTACATATTGTAACGCTACAATGACTAACACACCGCCATCCCGTCTAAAGAATCTGGGTGAAGTCGAGAAACTGGTTATGGATTATCTCTGGACTCACGGCCCATCTTCCTCGGAAGCTTGCCGCGAGGCGCTGGCCTCATCCCGTCCGATGAAGGACTCCACCATCCGCACGGTTCTCCGCCGCCTCGAAGAGAAGGGCTACCTCACGCACCAGATTCAAGGCCGAACCTTCTTTTACAAGGCGTCGGACGCGCGCCAGAACGTTGCCGTCCGCGCGGTGAAGGGCATCATCGACCGCTTCTGCGGCGGGTCAGCCGAGGAACTCGTCCTCGGCATGGTGGACAACGCCGTGCTTGATGGCAAGCAACTGGAACGCCTGGCGCGCCGAATCGCGGAAAGCCAGATCGGTGAAAACCAGATCACCAGCAAACATATCGCCGGGAAAAAGATCGGCGGAAAAAAGATCGCTGCGAGAAAGGACGCAAAGCCATGACGCCCACCGCTGTCCTCGAAGTATCCACGAGTCTGCTCGAGCAGCTCGCGAATCTCGCGGCACGTTCCTTTATCCTCGCGGGTGCAGCGGCGCTCGGGTTGGTCACGCTTCGCGTGAAGGCACCTTCCGCCCGCCTTTTCGCCTGGACCGGGGTTCTCTACGCCGCACTCGCCATGCCCTTGCTGGGATGGATTCTGCCGCCGTTATCCGTTCCCTCGCCAAAGTTATTTCGGGATGCGTTCCCTCAAGTCAGTTCTCCGGCAGAAGAAAAATCGACGCCCGACTTCAAAGCTGCGCCGGCCGCTCAGCCTGTCGCTGCCGCACCGGCTCCTTCTATAACGATAGCGGCGCAGCGCCCGATCGAGAAGATTCAATCGGCTCATGGGTTAGCATCCGTCGAACCAAAGAGTCATTGGTCATCTTCGTCTGTGTGGTCCTCGATCCGGTGGAACATCGCCGCGACTGCGATTTATTTCGCGGGCGCATTCGTGCTTCTTGCCCGTTTCTTCGTGGGGCTCATGTTCAGCCGCCGGCTGATGCAATCTTCGCCAATCATTGACCGACCGCTGTTGACCGGCAAGCTTGCGGAAAGCGCGTCGACTTCAGGCCTGGCCTTCGTTCCGCGGGCCGCCGAGTCCCAGCTGATTTCCGTGCCCGTCACCATGGGCGTGTTGCGGCCCATAATTCTATTGCCCGGGAGCTGGCGCGAGTGGGACGACGCCAAGCTCGATGCCGTCATCGCTCATGAGATGTCGCACGTCGCCCGGCGCGACGGTCTCACCCAGCGCCTTTCGCTGCTGCATCGCGCGATTTTCTGGTTCAGCCCGCTTGCCTGGTGGCTTGAGCGGCATCTCGCCGATCTTGCCGAACAAGCCAGTGACGAGGCTGCCCTGTCTTACGGCGTCGACCGCAAGGACTACGCCAGAACTTTGCTGGAGTTCTTCGAAGCGCTGCAGGACGCGCCGGGCCGGGTGTGGTGGCAGGGCGTTTCGATGGCCAAGTCAGGCCAGGCAGAGCAAAGAGTAGAAAGAATTCTCGCTTGGAAGGGAGCTGTTCCCATGAAGGTTGAGAAATCGGGTTTTGAGAAGTCGGAGTTCGAGAAATCGAGTTTCAAGAAATCAGCTCTTAGGAAATCGATCGCGGTCGTGGCTATCGCGTTCGCGGTTCCAGTCGTTTATCTCGCGGCGTCCGTGCGCCCAGCCGGCACCAGCGTGAACTCGCGCCTCGCGCAAGACCAGACTCCCCCGCCCGAACCGCGCATCGCGCGCGCGCCAGAGGCCCCGCCGAATGCCACGCCCATACCTGCGCCGGCTCCGACATCGGATGCGACTCCTCCGCCCGAACCGGTTGCTCAACCCGAAGCGCTTCCGGGACCGGCGGCGAGTGTTTCCGCCGTGCCGACGCCCCGACCTGCGTCTGCGCCAGGAGCCGCAGCTTATCCCTATCCGCCTTTCGCTCCCAGGTCTCCGATCGCGCCCATGCAGGCCATGATCCCGCTCTCGGCGTGGATTGGCCATTCCGGCACTTCAGGGTCGTCCCACGGCCGCGGCTTTTCTTATTCCTACGGCTATGACGACCAACAGCGCTTCGTCATCGTCTCCGGCAAGACCGACGCCCTTACCATGTCTGGCTCGATGGACGATGCCCACCACGTCGAGAAGCTCAGGAAAACCATCGCGGGCGATTTCATCTGGTTCCAGCGCGATGAAAAGTCCTACATCATTCGCGACCAGGCTACGGCGGATCAGGTCCGGAAACTCTGGGCGCCGCAAGAGGAACTCGGCAAGAAACAGGAAGAACTTGGCAGGCAGCAGGAAGCCCTGGGAAAACAACAAGAAGCGCTCGGCGAAAAGATGGAGCAGGTTAACGTGAACGTTCCAGATATCTTCGCGGACCTCGACAAGCTGAAGGCCGAACTAAAGGAGCTCAAGTCCAGCGCCACCATGGACCAGTTAGGCCACCTTCAGTCTGAGATTGGCGAGCTGCAGTCCAAGATCGGAGACCTTCAGTCCCAGGCCGGTGAACAGCAATCGAAACTCGGCGAGGAGATGGGCGCTTTGGGAGAAAAGCAAGGGAAGCTCGGCGAGCAGCAGGGCGAGTTAGGCCGCCAGCAAGGTGAACTTGCGCAGCAAGCTTCCCGCAAAATGAAACGGCTCCTCGATGAAGCCATCACAAAGGGCACCGCGCAGCCCGAACCGTAGTACTGAAGCCGATTCGGCTGCGCGGTCTTACTTCTGTTCGTGCAGTTCCTGCAGCTCGTTCGTTGCCACCCACGGCTTATGCGCCGGAGACGACCGTAAGCGTCACCGTGGTTGACGTGTAGGCGACCTCAAAGTGTTCGCCGGAATTGATGCTGGTTCCGTTGACTTTGGAAAACTGTCCACTCACTGCGCTGCCCGTAACGATGGTGAACACATCACCCAGTGCAGGCACGAAACTACTGGTCCGCTTGATGGTCAGCGTGCCGCCGAGGCTCACTCCGTTCGAAACTGCCATCTGGCTGTATTGCGAGCCGACTGTGGTTCCGCTAATGGCAACATCGAGCGTTCCGGTTGACCCTTGCGAATAGGTTCCCGTAACCGTTAGCAGCCCGGCTTTGGAAGTCGAGTCGCCCACCACCACCGTACCATTCGAAGTGACGACCGCTGCGAGCGTGCCCTTGCCCTGGAGAGTGCCTTTTTGCAGATTCAGTCCCGAGGACGCAGTCAGCGTGCCGTCTACCGTGGTGGTTCCGGCAGTCTGGGTATAACTTCCGCCCACTGTAAAGCTACTGCCGGCTCCGACCGTTGTTTTCCCAGCGTTGCTGAAGCTGTTGCCGGTGGCGAGGGCTTGTCCCGCCTGCAGTGACAGCACGCCCGTCGTGGCGTTCGCGGCCAGCAAAGCAAGCGCATTCCCGTTGGTTGAGGTATTCAGAATTTCGGCGGACGGGCCAGTCAAAGTAATGCTGGCGGCGTTGGTGGTGATCGCACTCCCGAACTCCAGCATGCCGGTCGGACTATAGGTTCCGCCGGTCAGGGTGCCGCCGACCAGATTGTTGAAGGGTCCCACGATGCTGTTGATGATCAGCATGCTGCCCTTGCTGACGATCAATTTGCCGTTGTTGGTGAAGCCCGTGGCGTTGGGCACAATGGAGAGCGGGCTGGTTTTGTTAGCCATGATTGTGCCGTTATTGGTGATGGGCATTTGATTCGAGTCACCGATTGTGCCCGCGCCTTCGATAGTGCTGTCGTTGGTCAGCGAGTTGCCCGATCCATAGATGCAATCGCCGGATCCCAGCATGATTTTTCCGGAACCAGTCAAGGTGGTGGGTTGCGCCAAAACGATGCAAGCATTTCCGCCGAACGTGATGGTTCCCGTGTTATTGATCGTGCCCTGCAAAGTCAGGTCGTTCCCGGTAGGGATAGTCAACTTTCCCGCATTGGTAGGTACGTTTACGGTTCCATCGAGCATGCCGTCCTGGCTCTCGATAACGCCAGTGCCGCTGGTGGTCAGCGTGCCGCCATTCACAGAGCCGTTGAAGCCGCTGTTGAGAATCACCGTAGAGCCGGCGAGCGCTTCGATGGTTCCACCTGTGTTATTGACGACCGTTTCAAGCTCCAGAATGCCGCCGCCGCTGGCCTCGAGTTCTCCCGTATTGGTGGTGAGACCCCCCGACAGGAAAAGCGTGTTCGCACTGCTGTCGGCTGTGATCGTTCCCTGATTGGTCACCGGGAGTTCGTTGATAGTGCCGGCCCCATGGATCAGCTGCTGGTTGGTTAGCGATCCCCCGGCGCTGTTCTGGTTGAGCTGGCTGGTGCCACTCATGATCAGCGATCCCGAGCCGGCAAGGGTTACGGCTCCGAGCATGCTCAGCGTTCCGGACTGCAACTGAATCGTCCCGGCGTTCGTAACAGTGTTTTGAAGATCGCCTATGTTGCTCGAAACCTGAACCAGGCCGCTGTTCGTAAGACCGTTCAGCACGGTGCCGCCGGTGAGTTGAATCACCCCACTCCCAACCGTGGTGAGTGTTCCTCCAGTATAGATTTCGCCCTGCAGCTGAACCGTGCCGCCGTCCAGAGCTTTGATGGTGCCTCCAGTGTTGGTGAACGGGCCTAGAAAGCCATAAACAATGTCCAGTGTGGCGCCGCTGCTCGCTTCAAAAGTGCCGGTATTGATGATGCCTGCGCTCGAGGGTTGAACCGTGAGCAGGCCGCCTTGCGCATTGATCGTGCCCTGGTTCAGGATCGAAAAGCCCTCTTTTCCGAGCTGACCCTGCCCCATGATGGTTTGCTGGTTGATCAAGGTCGGATTCGACCCGGAGGTTCCTCGGAAAGTGGCCAGCGGAGAAGTCAGGTTCACCGTTCCGCTGCCACTCAGCACCACTGCGGCTCCCTGGCCGATCAAAGCGAGGCCGTTTCCATTTGTGATGCTGATGGTGCCATTGTTGGTGATGCCGTTGCCGGTGATGAAGACGTAGCCGCCGACGATGTCCACGCTGCTGCCGGAAGTAAGCGTAAGATCGACAATTGTGTCGCCGTCTGTCCCACTTAGCGTGACGGGCCCGCCTCGAATCACGGCGTTGTAATCGCCGTCGGGATACAGCGGCGGATTCGCGCTACAGGTGTCCCAGAGGGCGTTCCCCCCGTTGTTGGGGCAAGGCGCCCACTCGCCGCTTCCGCCGGTCCAGGTGGAAGTAGTCTGGGCCAGGGCAGGCGCGTTTACTAGCGCCACAAAACCAGCAACGACCAGCGAGACCAGAAACCGTCGGTGGAGTGACTGCGTCACGGACTTAGGCGGGTTCATGTAACCTCCTCAATTTGTACCGAAGGGGGCCCGGGCCGTCGCTCCATTTTCTCGGCTTCAATACTAAGCCCAGCCCCCAGGAGGACGACCCGAACCCAGCTTCTACCTATCCAAACCGGAAACTGAAGGCAGATTGGCTCACGCCCGCGAGTTTTTTTTCGAGGAAATCGTTTCTGAGGATTCAGAGATGGTAATAAGCCGCAAACGCAGGTCTACCGGCCGCAGAGGGGCCGTCCAAAGGGTCCGATATATGTAGCCCGTTCAACATTTTGCAGCTGCGTCGGCCGGAGTCGCACCCTGGCTGTGACGCGCATTGACTTTCGGCTGAAACCGGGATAGCTTTTTGCGCACTATATCCGGGGGAAGCCCGGAAGAGACGGCGATGAAGCCCACTTCGTCCAATCAGGTCACGGAGTTACTCGCGCGCTGGAGTAATGGCGAAGACGCTGCCCGCGAGAAGCTCGTCCCTCTGGTCTACGACGAACTCCGCCGTGTGGCGAAGCGATGCCTTGCCAGCCAGCCCCGTGACCAGACCCTGCAAAGCACGGCGCTAGTCCACGAAGCGTATCTAAGGCTCGTCGGCCGCAATGAGGTCCGCTGGCAAAATCGGGTACATTTCTTTGCCGTCGCGGCGCGCCTGATGAGGGGGATTCTGGTCGACCATGCCCGCATGCGCAGCGCGTCCAAGCGTGGCGGGGGCAACCTGACCATAACCCTGGAAGATGCTTTTGTCTCCCCTAAGCAGCGCGATGTGGACCTGGTCGCCCTCGACGACGCTTTGAACGCCCTCTCGGCATTGGATCCTAAACAAGGCCAGCTGGTGGAGTTGCGCTTCTTCGCCGGGCTGTCGATTGAGGATACGTCGCATGTGCTGGGAATCTCACCGGCTACAGTAAAGCGGGAGTGGGCCACGGCGCGGGCCTGGCTTTACGGAGAAATGAACCGCGAGGCGCAATGAAATGCTCAATCCGGAACGCTGGCAGCGGGTCAAGGAAATGCTCGCGACCGCGTTGGAAATGGATCCCGCCGCGCGCGCCGCTTATCTCGACCAGGCCTGTGCCGGCGACTCTCCGCTGCGCTCCGAAGTCGACCGTTTCCTTGCCGCTGATCAAGAAGCTGGCCTCGAATTCCTGAACACCCCCGTCCTGGCAACCGAGATCGGGGAAACCTCTACCGAGACTGCGATCCCCAGAGTTGGCCGGAGGGTTGGTCCCTACCAGATTATGGAACAGATTGGCACCGGCGGAATGGGCGAAGTGTATCGCGCCTTTCGCGCTGACGACCAGTATCGCAAACAGGTTGCCATCAAGCTGGTGCGCGCCGGCCAGGACTCGAGCTTCGTGGTCAGCCGTTTCAAAAACGAGCGGCAGATTCTAGCCAGCCTCGATCATCCCAACATTGCCCGCCTGCACGACGGTGGCACCACCGAGGACGGCCTTCCCTACTTTGTCATGGAACTGATCGATGGCCAGCCTATCGATCAATACTGCGCGCAGCGCGGGCTGTCCGTCCCGGAGCGCCTGAAACTCTTCATGCAAGTGTGCTCCGCGGTGCAATACGCCCATCAAAGACTGATCATCCATCGCGATATCAAGCCCGGTAATATTCTGGTCGCTTCCGATGGCACGCCCAAGCTCCTGGATTTCGGGATCGCCAAGATTCTGGACCCGGAGGCAGTCACCGGTCAGATTGAAGCTACGCTGACCGTATTTCGAATTCTCACGCCCGGATATGCCAGCCCCGAACAAGTGAAGGGCGAGCCCATCACCACCGCAAGTGATGTCTATTCCCTGGGCGTGGTGTTGTACGAACTGCTTACGGGACAGCATCCCTATCGGCGACCGAATAGCACTCCACAGGAAATCGCGCGCGCGGTTTGCGAAGTCGAGCCCGAGAGGCCAAGTACGGCCATCCGCCGGATGGAGACGATGGAACGGCCCCGCGACTCGCAAGGATTGTCCGCTGCCACGAACATTCTCGATAGCTCGATCGAGAAGCAGGGCAAACTGCTGCGCGGCGATCTGGACAACATCGTGCTGATGGCGCTGCGCAAGGATCCGCAGCGGCGCTATGCGTCGGTCGAGCAGTTTGCCGAAGATATCCGGCGCCATCTGGGAAGCCTTCCGGTCCTCGCTCGCAAAGATACGATCGGATATCGCGCGTCAAAATTTGTCACCCGTCACAAAGCCGGAGTCATTGCCGCGGCCGTGGTCGTGATCGTCCTGCTGGCGGCGATGGCGATCACCGTGCGGCAGGCCCGCATTGCCCGCCAGGAGCGGGCCCGCGCGGAACAACGTTTCAACGACGTGCGCAAGCTGGCGAACTCCCTGATTTTCGAGATTCACGATTCCGTCCAGGACATGCCCGGCGCAACAGCGACCCGCAAGCTGCTGCTCGAACGCGCTCTCGAATACCTGGACAGTCTGGCCAAGGAAGCAAGCGGAGATGTTTCTCTACAACGAGAGCTGGCTGCTGGATATTTGCGGATCGGTTCACTCCAGGGCAGTACCGTCGAGGCGAGTCTGGGAAAAACCAATGACGCGTTGGCAAGCTTCAAGAAGGCCGTTGCAATCCGCGAGGCGGTTGCTAAAGCCGATCCCAGTAACGTCAGCGACCAGCTGAGCCTGGCCATTGCCCAGCACAGCTTGGGGCGAATGCTCGACAGTGCCGGCCAACCCGGAGCGCGCGAACACGCCGAACAGGCTCTGGCAATTACCGAACGGCTCGTGGCGCTGGGCAACACGAGCGTGGACTTAGGCCACGAGAGATCCATCGAATATGAACTGCTCTCCGATCTTCAAACCGGCTCGGGCGACCAAACCGGAGCGCTGGACTCGATCAAGAAATCACTGGCCATTACCCAGGATCTCTTCCAGGCGAATCCCCAGGACAGGAAATTGAAGCACGGGGCTGCCATGGGCAGCGCGAAAGTAGGCATCGCACTGTCGCAGATGGGATCGAGAACCGAGGCCCTGCCGTACTTCCGCTTGGGGCTGGACATTTTTGGATCGTTGGCCAAGGACCAAAATGACGCCCGCTCCCGACGCGAACTCGCGGTTGGGAACTATTTCTACTCGGGCACGCTCATGATGAATGGAGACCTGGCGGGGGCATTGGCGGCCGCTCAGCGCGCTCTTGCCATCGTCGGTCCAATGTCTGAAGCGGATCCGCAGAATGCAACCCTGCAGCTTGACCGCGCAGGGGGGTATCGGGCCGTCGGGGCGGATTTCGTGCTTATGGGCAGATTCGCCGAGGGAGAGGACATGCTGCGTCGCGCCATTCAGATCTTCGAGAATGTGCTTGTCCACAATCCCGCGGACCAGCAGGCCCCGCATTACATAGGGATCAGCGAAATTTGCCTTGGGGAAGCCCTGGCGAGAACAGGGAAAACGCAGGCGGCGCTGGAAAGCTATCAGAAGGGCATCGCGAGGCTTAGCCGCCCCGGCGAAGACGATCCTGACGATCGGTCCGACGCCGCCACTGGACAAGTCAGGCTCGGCAAAGCATTGACCAGCCTGGGACGCATGCAAGAAGCAGCAACCTCGTACCGCAAGGCTCTGACGATGGCCGAGCCGCTGGCAGCGGCAAAGCCGCCAAACACGCGGGCGTTGTATGCGATTGCCGATGCTTACTTCGCAATGGGAGAATTATCCAGAGCCGCCGTCAATTCCTCCGGAGCATCGGTGACAAATAATAAGAAGAGGTGGACGGAGGCGGGAGAGTGGTATAGCAAAAGTTTGGCTGCTTGGGACCAGATCCCCAATCCCGGAGCGGTAACTCCCAGCGGATTCCCCTGCGGCAACCCAAGGACGGCGGCCCAGGCTCTCGCGCAGGCCGATGCAGCCCTGGCCAAAGCGCGACCATCCTCGTAGTCGGCCGGCTCGGGGGCACGGAAAGAAGACCCCGCCGAAATAAATTGAACGTGCAGTGCCCTTTGCAGTGTCCCGTAACTAGTACGGTCTTAGGCACACGCGTTTAAAACAACATCCGGCAACTGGGTAGTGAACTACTTTCATTCCAAAGTAGCCCACTACCCGGTCCCCGACCACGGTAAAAACAGCCATTCCAGACGTGGTAAACTGTAACTCCACACGCCGCGGAGAGGTGGCAGAGTGGCCGAATGCGGCGGTTTGCTAAACCGTTGTACGGGCTAACACCTGTACCGAGGGTTCGAATCCCTCCCTCTCCGCCAGATGTCTTAAATCCCGCAGTCATAACGGTTTACCTCACACTTTCATTTCCTTCGGTCGCGTCAGTGCGTTTTCTCAATACCACGGAGGTGCATATTAGATGCATATTCGAAAGATCGCCCAAATTGACGCATCGCCGCAACGGCGTCGGAGTCCGCGGTCTTGATGTAACAGTTTTGCGTGACCGCCACGTTAGCTTGGCGTAAGAGCCTTTGGATAATTTTGTCGGAAACTCCCAGCAGGCAAAGATTCGTGGCCAGGCCACGGCTAAATGCACGCCAACCATGCGACCGGACTCCCGCTTTGGTGACCATTGGCACGATGACTGTGGCCGCCAAAGCGTCCAGGTTGATCGGCTTTCGCACCGGGCTAAGAAACATAAATTCGCGGCAAATTGCGATCCCGGAGTTACATTCCCCCGCAATCCCTGACGTGCAACTCGATCACGCACGCAACATCGGCTCGACACTTCCTGGCTGACCGTGCATACTAATTGGTATGTCCGCTGTTAGAAAACGACCGCGAGGCGGGGGGGCGACGTCGCGGAATGCAGAGCGCACACGCGGGCTCCTGTTGCAGGCTGCCTTCGAAGAAATATACCGCTCTGGCTATCGGAGCGCTGACCTGGACGCCATTCTGGCGGCAGCGGGCGTCACCAAAGGGGCGCTGTACTACCACTTTGACGACAAGGAGGCCCTCGGGTATGCGGTGCTGGACGAGGTCATGGCGAGTGACCTTCACCAGAAGTGGGTGCAGCCTTTACGGAACGCCAAGAACCCCATCGATGTTCTGGTCCGCATTGTTCAGTCTGAATCGCTGAAAAGAGAAGACGTTCAGCGTGGCTGCCCCTTGCTTAACTTGTCGCAAGAGATGTCAGGTCTGGATGAGGGATTCCGCAGAAGGACGGCCAGACTTTTTAGGGACTGGCATGATGCCGTGGCGGGGGCACTGCGTGAAGGACAGAAGCGCGGGTTAGTGCGCAATGATATAGACGCGAATGAAACGGCTACCTTCCTGATCGCGACGTACGAGGGCTACGTGGTTTTAACAAAGAATTCGCAGGATGCACGGACGATGCAATCAGGCCAAAGACGGGTGAGCGGCCACCTCGAGTCGCTACGCCCGGCACGAGGCCGGAGGCGGGTGGCGGGCCGCGGATAGCGGCCCTTTTGTGGAACCCGTAAAGACTTCCTGGGATGCACGCCTGTTACCGTGATGGCGCGAAGGCTTAGCAACGAGGGAATTCGTTGGCTATTCACGCTGTGACGACCGCAGTCAGTCGTGGAAGAACGCGCTGGCGCCAATCCAGAATTCCGCGAGGGATTTGAGATTCTTCTTGTAGGTGCGGGTGACCGTGTATTCCTTTCCACCTTTCACCCGAAGACCATATTCGCCGGTTGAGCAAGGCCTGATCTCTTCCACAAACGAAGTGTTCACCAGAATCGAGCGATGGATCCGAATGAATCCCTGCGGTTCAAGTTGCTCAGCCACCGCTGAAATTAACTCGCGCACCAGATAGGAACTCCCGTTCCGCTGCAGCGATATATAATCTCCTTCAGCCTGAACCGCAACCACATCGCTGAGATTGATGAAGAGAATTTTTCCCTTCACCTTGATGGCAATCCGCGGCGACGGCTGGTTCTGCTCCTGCATTCGAGAAGCCGGCCCTTTCGTAGCAATCTGTAGTTGCGGTGAGAGTCCCATCACGATTGCAACTCCTTTTCCCTTCTTCAAGGAATGCTGCACCTCATGGCTCGGGAAGCTACTTACGCCCTAAACCTGACAGTTGATCGTGCGCAACCGGGACAATCACTCGAACATCCCGCGCATCGCGATTCGCCGAGACTTCCGTAGCCGTCTTCATCATTGCTGGCAATCTCAAAATCCCCACATTCGCGCACCGTCAATTGTTGACTGGGGCGAGCGTTCCATCCGACCACATGCCGGTAAGAACCATGAATACGTCGATCCCCTCCGGGGTGAACTGTGGATTCAGCATGACGGGTGATTTGGGCAGATCCGCGCCCCAAACCGCGCCGTCCATGACTGGGGTATAGAACATCAAATGGGCAATGTTGTGGTCGCCGCGGTCGGTAAGGTACGCCTCTTTCGACAGCATGTAGGTGAACGCACCGGGCTCCAGGGGCGGCAGCTCTTTCTTGGCAAATGTCGCGATTCCATCCATGATCTGAGCCTTGGATTGACCCGCCAATACCATCTCAGTCCTTTTGTAAGTCATGGGAAGGATGGAACGCGCCGCGGGCGGATTGAAACAGAGGGGGCCTCGAATTTTGGGGTTCCAAAACTCCGGATTATCGAACGGAGCCATCCACCCTCGCTCCACGACGCATACGAAACCATTCTTGCCTTCGACGGCGGTTTCATAGCCATGCAGCCCAAGAACCTGAACTCTTGCGTCGCGGGCTATGGAATCGGGAGCCGCACTTCGTGCCAAGGCTATTTCGGCATTTCGATCCGGCATCAGGTACCGGTCAAGCGGGGCCATGCTGGGATACGCGGTTGTGGATTGCGCTTGCATTTGCGAGATCGCACCCAGCGCTACGAAAAGCACGAAACTTCCTAATGCGATTACCTTGAGTGTCCTTTGGTCCATTTCATTTTCCCCCGTGGCACAAAGTTAGTTCGCTTCGACTCTTTAATGATGCGGCCATCCCCGTTGGGCGTTGCATCGATAATACCGACTAGTATGTATGTTATGGGAACAGCTGTCAACGCTGTGCTTCTCCCGCTGTGCTTCTCCCATTTTTCGTAGATCGCTAACGGCGTAATTCATTTTCCGGTAGATGGTCGCCGTTTCTGCGGAGCAACGCTGCCAGAATGCATCACAATGCAAGGCCTAATCGTGTATACACGCCGTTCGCGGTTGTACGACCAGCGGGTTATCCCTGTCAGAATGTAATTCATCCCTAAAACCCCGCCACAGGTGGCAATGCGAATGCACCGGACACCGCCAGTAAATGGAGGCCAAACAATGCGACTGCACTCGACCAAACGACAGTGGCGGAATTTCTGGGTACCGTGGGTTACGGCAATTGTTCTCGCTTGCTTCAGCAATGCAGTCGCTCAAGCGAGATACAAGGTTCAGGATTTGGGAGTTCAGCACCCTGACAACCTGGGCATGGCCATGGGCCTCAATAATTACGGCTGGACGCTGACTATGGATCAACTCCTGGATCATTCCACCATTTCCACCCTCTTCCCGGCCGTGCAAGGCACGGTGAGGATCAGCATCGGCAAACTCAACCTTCCACTCGGCACGCTCGGAGGAAAGAACAGTTCCATCAACTGGAACGGAATTAACGACAGCGTGGAAGCTGTCGGTATGTCCGAAACATCCGTTTCAGATCCGAATGGCGAAGACCTCTGCGGTTTTGGCACACACGCTATATGTCTTCCCTTTCTTTGGCAAAACGGCGTCATGCAAGCTCTCCCTACGCTGGGTGGGAATAACGGGCAGGCCAGCGCCATCAATAACAGCGGACAAGTCGTAGGATATGCAGAAAATGGCATCGCGGACTCCACTTGCCCGGCTGGCGTCACTAACAATCGGGTTGACCTGCCGGTGTTGTGGGACAAAGGGACAGCCCAACCTCTTTCTACGATCGGTAACGATCCAGACGGGGTCGCATTCGGCATCAACAATCGCGGCCAAGCCGTAGGCTACTCGGGAACCTGCACCGCAGCGAATTTCGCCGTAGTGTGGGAAAACGGCGCGGCCACCCCGCTTCCAGACCTCGGAACTCCGGGCGGCATAGCCTACGCCATTAACGGCCACAACCAGATTGTTGGCCAAGCCGTCAACGCTGAGGGGACGGCCCTGGCCGCTATTTGGGAGAACAATACGGTGAGAAGTCTTGGCGTACTTCTGCCGGGAGATGCTGCCGCCTTTGCCACCAGCATCAACAACCGGGGCCAGGTGGTGGGAAGCTCCTTCGATTCCAGCGCCAACTGGTCCCACGGCCTCATCTGGGAGAACGGGAGAATGTTCGACCTCAACCAGTTATTTCCCGCTAGTTCCAATCTCTACGTAATCTCGGCGAGCAACATCAATGAGAGCGGACAAATCGCGGGTATGGCGGTGGATATGGCTGGGCCGAACGCGGGAACGATCGTCCACTCCTTTCTGGCAACCCCGGTACACGAAGACCAGGGCAAGACGGTTGCAGACGTCATAGGTACGCATCCGAAAATCACTTTGCCCGCGGCGAATGTTGGCAGGCAGCTTTCGCCGAGATCCGCACACTGCTCAATCCACGATAACGGCAGTTTCTGAGCTTCCGCAGATCAACGAGAAAGGACAAATCTCGGGCATGGCAGTCGTACTCAGCGGGCCGCATGCGGGCGACATCCACGCCTTTGTGGCGACCCCGGTAAACGCAAGCATAGGCACGTCCGGTTGCAGAGGTCGCACGTGCGCACCCGAAAATCACTTTTGCCCGCGAACGTTGGCAAACAGCTTTCTCAGAGATTCGGACTCGGCCGATTCGAGCGATAAAGGGCATTCGTTCCGCTGGGTGTGCCGGGTCTCCGCTCGGTTTGATACCCAAACCGACCGCACGCACTCTTCGGAACACGAACCCGTGGGGCGGGATAAACGGCACGCCCCACGTTTGTTTTCAATACGAAGAATCTCTTTCGGGCCGTGAGCCGATTCTGCTCTGCATCGGACATTAGTTGTTAGGGTCGAGCAACGCTGAGTCGGCCTGCACTCTATGCAAGGAAAGAGCGAGTTGCAGCTGTTCTGAGTACTACTGGGGAGGGCGTATGGGCTCACTTCAGGCCGTCACTGACTCGCAGGACTGTGCTGCTGGCGCCGCTGATGCGTCATTCAGAGTGACGTTTATCGTGCGACAGCATTTCGGGGCAAAGCTCCACCCCATCAACGAAATCGTGAACCTCAGTGAGCATTCGCAATAGCTGCTATTTCTGACGCACCACAGCGGTTGCGATCAAACCGTAGTTTTCAATCTTCATGTCTCGTGTTCGTCATTGCGTTGAGTGCCCGAAATGCCGCACTCGATATTTGCCAAGTTTCAGCCCGTATCGCAACGGATCGTACCTGATCCCGCTCATCGCGCACAGCGCCTCAGGGTGGATCCTGTACTGATCTTGCCGTATGCCGCCCGCGTCCAGTCAGTGGGGTTCGACGGACTTGAAGCCGTACGAAATCTGCGGCCAAGCCTATCGTCGCGGCTACGGTTCACCGGACGAAGTGTGGGATTTGACCCCGAGATAGTACACGGCGCAGCACCGTTTCAGCTACGGACTGCAGATGCAGGTCAACTACACCTGGAGACACGCGCTGGATGAAATTTCCAACGGTGGCTTCAACCAGTTGACAGTTAACGATGAAGATCAACTTCTAGTCCTCGGCAGGAAGTTGAACGTATCCAATGACGTGAGATCAAAAACTCGTTATGGACTGAAGCACAGAACCAGCTTGCAAGTCAGAGGGGGGAAAGGCACGGCTAATGGCCGTGGCTTCTTTTTTTTATCACTCTTCATTCCAGCCTTGGTGCTCGGCCAGGTGGACCGGCATGTGCATCCCGCGTCAGATTTTCGGGGGTGGAAGTGGACGACTCGAGAGGCAATTTGTGTCCCTATCGCGGGCCGATTGGCTGGGCGGCATATTCTTGGGGCGTTCATTACTTAGGTTCTTGAGTTGTGGCGTGCTGCCGGGCATAAGACGCCAGGGCGGCAAAACGCGGGTCGGTGCGAAGCGGCTTGAGTTCGGGAGCCGTTGCCATCGCGAGGTCGGTGGCGGGATCTAGCTTGTGGTCGATGGCCTCGCGCAACAGCGACAGCGCTTCATCGTTCCGTCCACTCTCTGCCAGAACGCAAGCGAGATCGTAAGTCGTGCTCGCAGTATCCGGGTGGTCCCGTCCAACCACGCGACGTTGAATTTCAATCGTCTCTCTCGCCAACTTTTCGGCCTCGGCGTTCCGCCCTTCCGCTTCTAAGGTCTGGACCATTTCGTCGGCCGCCTGCAGCGTGAAGGGATGTTCTGGGCCGAGAACCCGGCGCATCGTGTCGATGGTCTGGCGCAGCAAAGTCTCCGCCTCGGAGTAGTGGCGTTCCTTCGTCAACGTGACAGCCAGATCCGCCATGGTGGAGAGAGTGTTGGGGCGATCCGGCCCGAGGACCCGGCGCTGAATCTCCATGGTCTGGCGCTGCAACTTCTCCGCTTCAGAGAAATGGCCTTCTTGCTGAAGGGTCCAGGCCAAACTGTTCATGGCCCACAAAGTGTCCTGGTGCTCCGGCCCAAGAACCCGCTGCTTGGTGGAGAGGGCTTCCCGCTGCAGTGGCTCTGCTTCGGCGAGATGGCCTTCCATGACCAGCGTGTGCGCAAGATTATTTATGGACCTGAGGGTGTCCGGGTGCTCGGGCCCTAGAATCCGGCGCTGCAGGTTGAGTGTCTCCCGCTGCAACTTCTCCGCTTCGCCGTAGCGGCCTTCCTGTTGAAAAGTGGCCGCCAGATTATTCATCGCCGTCAATGTTTCCTGGTTTTCAGGCCCGAGAATTCGCCGGCGAATGTCCAGCGTCTCCCGCTTCAGCTTCTCTGCCTCAGGGTAGTGACCCTCGTGGCCCAGCGTGGCGGCCAGATTGTTCATCGTCCCCGCGGTCTCGCGGTCGTCCTCAATTTTGAGGACGCGCCGGCGGATGTCGAGCACCTCGCGCTCCAGTTTTTCGGCCTCAGCGTAATTGCCCTCGCGATCCAGCGTCCACGCCAGGTTGCTCATGGATTTCAGTGTGTCGAGATTCTGCGTTCCAAACACTCGCCGCCGGGTGGCGACGGTTTGGCGTTGCAGTTTCTCGGCATCGGCGGCGCGGCCTTCCTGGTTTAAAATCCACGCCAGGTCGTCGATGGATCGCAGCGTGTCCGCATTCTCCGGCCCGAGGACGCGGCGCCGGATCTCGGCAGAGCGCTCATAAAGCGACTGCGCGCGGGGAAAGAGTCCGAGGTTTTTATAGACGTCTCCCATGACGTGCATCATCTGCGCTTGCAGTTCTGGGTTCTGCGCCGGAGCCGTGTCGATGTCCGTTGAAGCCTTGTCGAGAATTTCGCGCGCGGTAATGCTGTTGCCGCGGGACTCGCTCGGGTCCGACACTTTGAACATTCCTTCCATGAATGTCGTCACCCAGTTCGCACGGTCGCGCTCGCGCGTGATGCGGCGCAACTGGAAAGATTGCATCGCCGCAAACCCCGCCAGCAGCAGCACGACTCCCGCAGCCACAGTGACGCCAACCGGATGACGGCGAATGTACTTCCCGGCCCGGTACGTGGCGCTGGCCGGACGGGCCAACACCGGCTCGTGAGAAAGATGTCTGCCAATGTCCGCCGAGAACTCAGACACGGTGGCGTAGCGGCGGCTGGGATCCTTCTCGATCGCCTTCATGGTGATGGTGTCGAGATCGCCGCGCAGCCGCCGCTGCAGTTCAACCGGTTGCAGGCCGCACAGCGTGCTCATCGATTCCGCGGCAATTGCAGTACGTGCCTGGCCATCGCGCGCTGTCTTCTCTTTCGTCTGGCTTGCTTGAACCACCGCGCTTGGCTTCTCCGGCTCGCTCTCGCAAATCAGCCGCTCCATTTCCAGGAGCGACTGACTTGTAGCTCGATACGGCCGATTGCCGGTCAGCAGTTCGAACAGCAACACGCCCAACGAATAGACATCGCTCGCCGTGGTAATGGCTTGCCCGCGAATCTGCTCCGGGCTGGCGTATTCCGGCGTCATGGGATGCCAGTCCGTCCGCGTAACCAGCGGAGTCTGGAAGCACTCCGGGTTCAACAGCTTGGCGATTCCGAAGTCCAGCAGTCTGGGCACGCCGCCTTTTGCAATCAAAATATTGCCCGGCTTGAGATCGCGATGAATCACCAGATTTTCATGGGCGTACTGCACCGCGGAGCAGACTTGGCGAAACAACCGCAGGCGGTCATCGATAGAGAGTTTGTTCCGATCGCAATACTGGTCGATGGGCAGGCCTTCTACGTACTCCATCACCAGATAAGGCAGGCCATCCTCGCTACTGCCGCCGTCGAGAAGCTTCACAATGTTGGCATGGTCGAGCGCGGCGAGGGTCTGGCGCTCGTTGCGGAAACGGTGAAGGATCTGTTCGGTGTCGATGCCGGGCTTGACCATCTTGATCGCGACTTGCTTGCGATAGTTCTGGTCGTCGCGTTCCCCCAAATACACCACCGCCATCCCGCCCTGGCCAATCTCGCGGACGATGCGGTACGCTCCAATCTTCTTGCCGGTCATGGCAACCGGATGGAATGCAAGCACATTGGCGGCAGGGGAATTCTCCAGCAGACTGTCGGCGCCGTCGTAATTCGAGAGCAGCGATTCGACTTCGGCGAGCAGAGTTGCATCTTCGCCGCACGCCTTGCGAACAAAAGTGCTTCGCTCTTCGGTCTTCTGTTCCAGGGCCAGGCCGACGATTTCTTTCGCCTGATCCCAGATTTCACGCATTCCCATCCGGCCCTCTTCGCAGTTCGCGTGCCAGCCACGCTTTGGCCACGTTCCAATTGCGCTTTACCGTTGCGGGCGAAATTTCCATCACGCTCGCGGTCTCTTCAATACTCAAACCACCGAAGAAACGAAGTTCTACCAGCCGTGCCTGCTGCGGATCGAATTCCGCGAGCCTGACCAGAGCTTCATCCAAAGCGACTACGTCCGCCGGCCGCGTCTGGCCAACGATCTCGGCTTCCTGCAGGTATACCTTGTTTACGTCTCCACCGCGCTTGGCGGCCTGATGGCTGCGGCTGTAATCAAGCAGGACGCGCCGCATCAGTTGCGCCGCCACTGCCATCACTTGATTCCGGTTCTCCCACTGAACTTTTCTTTGATCCACTAAACGCAGGTAGGCTTCATGCACCAGAGCGGTAGCCTGCAGAGTGTGGTTCCCGCGCTCGCGCTGCAGGTAGTAGGACGCCAGTCGCCGCAATTCGGAATAGAGAAACGACATCCATTCCGCCAGGGCTTCCGGATTTTCGGCACCGGGCTGAGGGGGGACAGGCGGGTTTCTCGGTGTTCCGTCCAAGGTCCCTCCTTTCGCGCAGCCAGCATCGCGCACGTGGCGGCGTGATCGTCGCGCAATCAAAGTCAGATTGCAGTCCAGACGGGCGGAGGAGACAAGCCCCGTCATCTCTGAGGCCCCAAAAGTATATCCCTCCCCGGGAACAATCGGAACGCCCTTTGAAGGGCGTGGTCACCAGACTCGCTGAAGCAATTAAGGCCTGTGGAATCTCAAGGTTACGAGACGATGGCTCGGCTGTAGGCAACCCGCCGGCGAAGCTAAGCAAGTCTAGTCGCACCCGCCAGGAAGATTTTCTTGCGCAGCGTGAGCCATTTGCTTACTCCTTTGCGCGTTATCTGAACACCAGCGCAATCGAGCGCATGCGACTTCGCAACGCTGGAAGGAATCGATTATGAAAAGCACCCTGCAACACAGGAACTGGATTTCGAAGGTGCGTCTGCCCGCGCGCAGTGCGGCGCTGGCCTTCGCAGTCGTGCTGGTCCTGGCGGTGATTACGACCCAACCGGCTCAAGCGCAGACTTTCAACACGCTGTACGACTTTTGCCCGCATGGAACCGGCTCGTCCCCTGTCTGCCCGGACGGCGACACGCCCTACGGGACCCTAGTCCAAGGCACCGATGGGAACTTGTATGGGACCACTTCCTATGGCGGAGCCAACAGCGGGGCCGACTGCTGGGACCCCGCAATTGGCTGCGGCACGTTCTTTAACATCACCCCCGATGGAACGCTGACTACGCTTTACAGCTTTTGCTCGCAGACCGGTTGCCGGGATGGCAGCGACCCCTTTGGTGCGCTGGTCCTGGGTACTGATGGGAACTTCTACGGGACAACCTTCTCTGGCGGGGGTGGATGCGGCACCCAATATGGCTGCGGCACGTTCTTTAAAGTCACCCCAAGCGGAACGCTGACTATGCTTGTGCGCTTTGAGGGCGATACTGGCGCAGGCCCCCTCGGGGGGCTGGTTCTGGGTACAGATGGGAACTTCTATGGGGTCACCGAAGGATACGCGGCGGGGAGGAGAATCAGCGGTGGCACAGTCTTCAAAGTGACGCCCACCGGCACGCTGACCACGCTTTACAATTTTTGCACGAAAACTGGTTGCCCCGACGGCGAGTATCCTTACGCGGGATTGATCCAGGGCACCGATGGAAACTTCTACGGAACAACATCCACTGGCGGGGCCAACGCCTCGGGCACAGCTTTCAAAATCACCCCAAGCGGCACGCTAACGACGCTTTACAACTTTTGCACAGTACAGCAGACCGGAACCCCGGTCGTCTGCTTGGACGGTTATTACCCCATCGCGGGGCTGGTCCAGGCCCACGATGGGAACATCTACGGAACAACAGACCTCGGCGGGGCCAACTGCAACCCGGGAGGCGGCTGCGGCACGTTCTTTAACATCACCCCCGATGGAACGCTGACTACGATCTACAGCTTCAGCGACAACGGTGGAGGCGGTCCCCAAGCGGCGCTGATCCAAGCCACCGACGGGAATTTGTACGGAACTACAGAAGGCGGACCGACACCGACAGGGGATGGCGCGATCTTCGAGATCACCACAAGTGGGACCCTGACTACGCTGCACGCCTTCAGCGGCTCGGATGGCGCATATCCCGAGGGGGCTGGGATAGTCCAGCACACCGATGGGAACTTCTACGGGACAGCCAACTACGGTGGCTCAAACCCAGACTGTTCTTCCGGCACGGTATTCAGCCTGTCCGTAGGTCTGGGCCCATTTGTCGAGACAGTGCCCACCTACGGGCCGTCAGCAACAGCAGTCATGATTCTGGGAAGCGATCTGACCGGCGCGACCAGCGTCAGCTTTAATGGCACGGCGGCTACTTTCACCGTAGCTTCGGCTACTTTAATCACGACCACCGTACCTGCCGGCGCCACCACCGGCAGGGTGACCGTGGTCACCCCGAGCAGCGGCACGCTGACCAGCAACCTGCCCTTCACCATTCCGGCGGGGGGCGCCACCACCACTACGCTGATTTCGTCGCTGAATCCGTCGACGTTCAACCAATCCGTAACCTTCACGGCCACCGTCACCGCAGCCGACGGAGGAACCCCAACCGGGACGGTCACGTTTACCGCCGACGGCTCCAATGTTCTCGGCGCGAGCGCGCTGAGCGGCAGCGGCCAAGCTGTGGTGAGTACGTCTGCCTTGACCGCAGGCACTCATTCCATCGTGGCCAGCTATGGCGGAGATAGCAACGACCAACCCAGCACATCGACGGCGCTGATCCAGACCGTACAGATGGCCAGCTCGACTCTTAGTATCGCCTCCAACCTCGATCCCTCGGTCTACGGCCAGGCCGTGACGTTTACGATTTATGTGACACCGCAGTTTGGCGGAAGTGCGACCGGCGGGGTAACGTTCTATAACGGCACGAGTGAGATCGGGGAGGCTGGGGTCAGCGGCAACAAAGCCACGCTCACTTACAGCGCGCTGCTGGTCGGAAAAAGCGGCATTCAGGGCGTTTATAGCGGCGACTCGAACGTCGCCGGCAGCACGTCGCCCGTGCTCTTTCAAGTCGTAACCAAAGCCAGCACGACCTCGGCGGTGACCTCATCGCTGAATCCGGCATTGGTTGGGCAAACCATCACCTTCATCGCCACGGTCACCAGCCAACACCAAGGCACGGTGAGCGGCACCGTGGACTTCAAGTCCGGCACCCTATCGCTCGGTTCAGCCACGCTAGTGAACGGGCAGGCCAGCATCGATGCCTCGTTCAGCGCCTCCGGGAGCCATTCCATTACCGCAAAGTATCTCGGGGACGTGAACAACACGGGCAGCACATCGCCGGCGCTGAAGCAGGTCGTCAACAAGTACCCGAGCAGCACGACGCTGGCATCCAGCCTGAATCCCTCGACCGTCGGACAAGAAGTGACGTTCACGGCCGCGGTAACGGTCACGACCAATGGCAGCCCGACCGGGACCGTGACGTTCAAGTCCGGGACAACAGTCCTGGGCAAAGTGCCACTCACGGGCAACATCGCGAGCCTGTCGACCTCAGCTCTTACGGCCGGCAAGCACAGCATCAAAGCCGTCTACAGCGGAGATGGAGCATTCAAGGGGAGCACCTCCCCGACGCTGAAACAAGTCGTCAACAAGTACCCGAGCAGTACGGCGATAGTTTCCAGCCTAAATCCCTCGACGGTCGGACAAGAGGTAACGTTTACAGCCACCGTCACGACCAGCGGCAGCCCGACGGGAACGGTGACCTTCAAGTACGGGACGACAGTCCTGGGCACAGGGTCATTGACCGGCAACACCGCGAGTCTGTCGACATCATCTCTTGCGGCGGGCACTTACAACATCAACGCCGTCTATAGCGGAGATGGGACATTTAAGGGGAGCACCTCACCGGCGCTGAATCAGGTGGTGAACTAGGATTAGCGGAATTTGCAACCGGCGACCCGGAGCGGAACCACGCTGTATGGCAACGCCGAACTTGGCAGCGTGATCGTCGCGCAGGCAATGTTCAGCTTGCTATCCAGACTGGCGGAGGAGACGAGCCGCGTCATCTCTTAGGCGCCAAGAGTGTATCCCTCCCGGGCGACAATCGGAACCCCCGCAGAAATAGCCTTCGCGGACTCCGCTGCAAGGTGTAATCCCCATGACATCTGCAGGTTAGCGAGCGGAACCGGCGGCCACCCGCTCTGCGAGAGAAAGCAAGCCAGACGAAGTACGCGCGCCCGCAAAAATAATTCGGCCAAGCGTGAGCCATTTGCTCACAACTTTGCGCGTTATCTGGACACAAGAGCGATTGAGTACACGCGAACCCGCAACTCAGTCTGCCGAGGAGTTGATGACAAGGAGGAATTTATGAAACGAAATGAATGTTTTTCCAGGTCTGCGTTCGCGCTAGGTATTTCTATGCTGCTGTTAGCCGGCGTCTGTTCGGCACAGTGGAGTTCTCGCGGTCCAGCTCCGCGGCTGGGGCACTCCGCGGTGCTCGACACTGCCAAGAACAAGATGATCGTTTTCGGAGGATATACGTTTGATCCTGATTCTCCGTCCGCTGCCCATTTCAACGATGTGTGGTACTTGGGCTCCGCCTTCATCAACGGCTCGGCCCTGAGCTGGCAGGAGGCAACCACCGCGGGAACTCCTCCCCCTCCCAGAGGCGGACACAGCGCCGTGCTGGATTCAGTGAATAACCGAATGATTATCTTCGGCGGCGCTGGCGGATTCGCTGACCCTGTTTACAACGATGTTTGGGTCTTAGAAAACGCGAACGGAGTCGGCGGAACTCCCACATGGGTAGAGCTAAGTCCCACGGGAACACTTCCGCCCGCCCGGTTCAATCATTCGGCGTTCTATAACCCAAATTCAAACCGAATGATCGTTTTCGGAGGTCTTAGCGACGCCGGGGACTACAGCGACGTTTGGGTGCTCGAAAACGCCAATGGCCTGGGCGGAACTCCAAACTGGATAAATTTCCAGGCCCAGGACGTCAGCGGGCCCGTGCCCAGAGACTCGTTCGCTGCCGTCTATGACGTCACCAACAACATCATGATGGTGTTTGGGGGCGAAAACTCATTTTCCAATACGCGTTACAGCGACACCTGGATTCTTTATGACGCCGATGACACACCGACCACCTTCTGCAACGGGGTGGGGTGCTGGGCGGGCCCTCTGAATACCAGCTCTTTTCCACCTCCATCGGCGCGATTTGGCCACACGGGGTTCTTCGATCCGAAGAGCAACACCATGCATATTTTCGGTGGGTACGATGGCAACATCGAAAACGATAATTGGGTTCTCAGCGAAGCCAACGCGCTGTCGGGGGTCTGGACCAAGGTCTCGCCCACCGGAACAGCCCCGCTCCCAAGGTTTGACCACACTGCTGTTTACGACTCGTCCAACCACCGGATGGTCATCTTCGGCGGTGAAATCACAACTTTGGGAGTTTTGACCGATACGGTTGCAGTTCTCAGCAATGCCAACGCTCAGTAAGTTATCTGCTTTCAACGAGGCGCCGGAGTCAGCTTGCTGCTGACTCTGGCGCCACGCTATAGATCCCTGCGCGCGTACGTCCCCGCGCCGGAAACTTGCCTCCTGAATTATTTCCGGCCACTGTAATAACCGCCCTTGTCCCGCGTCTTTACCTATGACAGCGCACTACAGGAGGCGTAACCTGCTGAGCGTAATAGAGGAACCGGCGATCGCGATTCCTGACGAACTCGAACAGGCTTTTCGGGCGCACCACGGTCTAGTGTTCAGGACGGCTTACCGGATTACCGGCAATGCCGGAGACGCCGAAGACGTGCTGCAGACCGTTTTCCTGCGATTGCTGCGGCGGGGCCGGAACGTCGATCCGATGGAAAACCCTGAGAGTTATCTGCGGCGGGCGGCAATTAACGCCGCGCTGGATACGATCCGGTCCAGGCAGGCTGACCAGACAGTTCCACTGCCGGAAGAATCTTCCGGCCTGATGCCTGCCGCGCCCGCGGCGGCCGATACCTCCGGGCTGCGGCAGGCCCTGACGCGCGCATTGGCTCAGTTAAAACCGCGGCCGGCTGAGATCTTTACCTTGCGCTTCATCGAGGGACTCAGCAATCGGGAGATTGCCCAAGCCGTCGGCATCTCGCAAGTGCTGGTGGCGGTGATAGTTCATCGCACTCGCCAACAACTGCGCAAGCAGCTTCGTCCGTACCGGATCGACAGAAAATGACCTGACGGATTTTGGCAGACAGATTCTGACAGACAGGTCACGACCTCTAGAACATGTCACATAGAACGGAGACCAATCATGAGCGATCATAAATTTGACCGGTTACTTTCTGAAATTCGGAGCGAGCACGTCGACGACCAGGTGGTTTCACAGGCCGGCGAGCGCGTCTGGAGTTCGATCGCGCGCACTCCGGCTGCCGAACTCAGCATGCACAAGCTCAGGAACTGTGAAGACTTCCAGACGCTCATCCCGGCTTATCTGAACAGGAATCTGCCGGAGGCTCGCGGGTTGCTGTTTGAAGATCACGTGCACCAGTGTGTCGCATGCCGGCACGCCGTGGAGCAGGCTCGCAGCGGCGAACTTCATGCTGCGACCCATACTGCGGCCAATTCTGCAAGACGTCCTGAAAGGCAGACGGCGCGGCGACCGGCTTTGACTATCTCGTTGCAAGCGCAGGCCGAGTCCCGAATTTTTCCGGCGTGGCGTTGGGCCATGAGTGCGGCTGCGGCCGCCGTGGTCGCGGTTGCCGCGCTCGCGCTGGCCAACGGGATTTTCCCGGGCCAGCATGCGGTTCGCGGGGCGGTTCAGAACGTGGACGGCTCTCTCTATACCGTTGCTGACGATCAAGTGCGCCTGATTCCGGCGGGCTACCAGATCCGCAATGGAGACGAGATTCGCACGGCGAAGGGTTCGAATGCGGTGGTACGCCTCGTTGACGGCTCGCTGGTTGAGATGGGTGAGCGCTCTGATCTTTCGGTGTCTCGCGAATGGAAGGGAACCACGATCCACCTGGACGGCGGCCGCATCATGGTGCAGGCCGCGAAGCAACGCACTGGACGCCTTTACGTGGCTACCGACGATTGCCTGGTTTCGGTAAAGGGGACCATTTTTTCGGTCAATCACGGGACCAAGGGGTCTCGCGTCGCAGTAATTGAAGGCGTGGTGCGAGTGGCGTACGGCGATCGAAACGCCGAGCTGCGCGCCGGCGACGAAGCAACCTCTACCTCCAGCGTCTCCAAGGTTCCAATTCAAAACGAGATTGCGTGGAGCCGCGATGCTGCGAAATACCTGGCACTGCTGGGAGACTTTTCGATACTGCAGAAGCAGTTTGAGGCGATTCCGGGGCCGGGACTGCGCTACAGTTCTGATCTTCTCGCCTACGTTCCCGACAACACCGTGGTGTATGCCGCGATTCCGAACCTGGCGCCCACTCTGAGCGAAGCCAGCCAGCTGTTTCAGGATCGTATGCAGCAAAGCCCGGCGTTGCGCAGCTGGTGGAAAGAACAGCAACGCGGCAAAGGCCCGAAACTCGCTGACGTGATCGGACAGTTGAAGACTCTCAGCAGCTATCTGGGAGACGAGATCGTATTCACGGTGGCGAAAGAAGGCTCGACATACTCGGCGCCGGTCGTGCTGGCCAAGGTTGAGCAGCCTGGCCTGGAGAGTTTTCTGCAAGGCGAGGCGAAGCATCTGAATGCGGGAGGCGCCCAGGCTGCGCTGCAGATCGTGCATGATCCTTCGGCGGTAACCGCCTCGGCGAACCGGCCGTTCTTGGTTTACGTGAACAACGGTATGCTGGTGGCGAGTCCGGATGTCGTGGAACTGCAGCATGCGGCGGCGCGGATTCAGCAATCCGGGGCGAGTCATTTCAGCGAAACGCCGCTCTACCAGCAGGTGGCGCATTCCTATCAGCAGGGTGCAGGCTGGCTTTTCTGCGCGGACATGGAACAAATTGTCGCGCAGCACGTACAGGATGGTAGCAACCAGCAATTGCCGCCAGGGATAGGGGACGTCCGCTACCTGATGATGGAACGACGCGAGGTCGGAAGCAAGACAGAGAATCGCGCTGCGCTGACCTTCGCCTCAGAACGGCGTGGAGTGGCGTCATGGCTGGCCGCACCGGCTTCCATGGGCGCGCTCGAATTCATTTCTCCCAATGCCAGCATGGTGAATGCGGTGGTCATCAAGAACCCGCGAAGCATCATGGAAGAGCTGTTCCAGATCATCGGCAGCAGCGACACAAAGTTCCCGCAGGAACTGGCGAACTTCGAAGCCAAGACTGGGGTGAGCGTGCTGGATGACATTACCGCGCCGCTGGGCGGTGAGGTAGCCTTCGCGTTCGATGGTCCAGTGCTGCCGACACCGAAGTGGAAGGCAGTTTTCGAGGTGTATGATCCTGCGACTTTGCAAGCGACGATCGCGAAACTGGTCGACAGTCTCAATCAAGAAGCGGCCCAGCCGGGGCGATCGCTGCAACTGTCGCAGCAGCAAGTCGGTTCGCAGACCTACTACACGATCCGCAGCGCGCAGCAGACCAATTTTGAGTTGGATTACACCTACGTGGATACGTATCTGATCGCGGGGCCGGACATCGCCACGCTCTCGCAAGCGATTCGGGATCGGCAGGCGGGAAACACGCTGACGCACTCGCAGACCTTCCAGGCGCTACTGCCGAGCGACGGATACACGAATTTCTCGGCGATCTTTTATCACAACATCGGTCCGGTGATGGGCCCGCTGGTCGACCAGATCAAATCCGTTGGAAAGCTTACCCAGCAACAACAACAATCCATAACGGCGCTGCAGGCGAACGCGACGCCGGGATTGATTTATGCCTACGGCGAACACGATCGGATTGTGGTGGCGAGCGAGACTGGCTTCATGGGCTTCGACCTGGGTACGCTGATGACGCTGGGCCAGGGCGGTCCGTTTGCGCCGCAGATGTTTCTGAGGGGAGCGCTCAGCCAACCCTTGCCGAGCAACAGTCCTACCCAATAGCCTTTCCATTATCGATGAGTACGGCGACCCAATCCGGAGCAGCAGACGCCACGAAAGTGCAAGCCGCTGCTGCTCCGCAGACTCCGGTCATTGAACTGCAGGGGCTGTCTGTTCGCTTCGGCAGCCGCGAAATTCTGAACAATCTGACTTGTTCTCTGCGCGGGCGCGCGATTGGGTTGCTGGGCCCTAACGGCGCGGGCAAGTCCACTCTGATCAATACGCTCCTGGGCTTCTACAAACCTTCTTCCGGCTCTGCCCAGGTTCTTGGCCACGACATCCGCACTGACACCAGGGGAGTGCGCAGCCTGGTTGGCTACATGCCGGAGAATGACGCGCTGATCTCGAAGATGAGCGCGGTTTCATTCGTGCAGATGATGGCGGAACTTTCCGGCTTGCCTCCGGCGGCCGCGCTCGAACGCGCGCATGAGGCTTTGTTTTGCGTAGGACTGGCGGAAGCGCGGTATCGCGAGCTGGGAACTTATTCGCAGGGCATGAAACAGCTGGCGAAGTTGGCACAGGCCATCGCGCACGGGCCCAAACTGTTGATCTTGGACGAACCGACCAACGGTCTTGACCCGCCGGCGCGGCAACGCATGATCCGCATGATCCGGGACGTCCGCGACAGCCGGCAGTTGCAGATCGTGCTGTGCTCGCACCTTTTGCGCGACGTGGAAGACACCTGCGAAGAAGTGTTGATCCTGAATCACGGGCGGATTGCCCATTACTCGAACCTGGAAGAAGAGCGCAAGGCAAACAAACGATTTCTCGAGCTGGAGACTTACGGCGCGAACGGAGATTTCACCGAAGCCATCGAGAAGCTGGGTTGCGAGTGTGCGACGACGGCGAACCGGCTGAAAATGATCATGGCCGATGGGGTTGAGATTCGCGACATTTACCGCATCGCGGCGGAACGGGATGTGCGGATTCGCCGGCTCAATTTCCGTCGCGACACGCTGGAAGATATTTTCTTGAAAGCCATGGAAAGTTGAGATGAGAGCTCGAACGAAAGCTGAGATGCGGGCTCGGCAGGTTGAGATGCAGAGTGAAATGCAATATCTGATGGGTGGTTACGTGAGGCATTGTGGCTGTTTATAGACGCACCTACACTTCGTACGCGGGCGCGCTCACGCCGGAATGGTCGCGCTTCCTGGTTTTATTTCGCTCCTCCCGGAGAAACCTGTTCCGCTCGAAGCTGCAGACCTCACTTTTTGTTTTGTGCTTTTTCTATCCTCTGGCGTGCCTGCTTATCATCTATCTCGCCCACAACCTGAGTTTTCTGGGGAACTTCGGTGCAGCCGGTGATTTCGTCAAAATTGATAATACGTTTTTTTTCTACTTCATCAATGTACAGGGCGTTCTGGCGTTTGTGCTGACGGCGTTCACCGGGCCGGGGCTGATTTCTCCGGACCTGGCGAATGGCGCTCTGCCCTTGTACTTCTGCCGTCCGTTCTCTCGCGCCGAGTACGTTCTGGGGAAAACATCTGTGTTGGCGATTTTGCTTTCGCAGATTACGTGGATTCCCGGGCTGGTACTGTTTGCGGTGCAGGCCAGCCTGGCCGGTGCAGGATGGACCTGGGATCATCTGTGGATTGCCGGCAGCATGGTGCTTTCTTCGCTGATATGGATCGCGGTTTTGTCTCTGCTGGCCACGGCTTTATCGGCATGGGTGAAGTGGAGAATCGTGGCCGGGGCGCTGCTGCTGGCGGTGTTGTTCTTCGGAGCGGGGTTCGCGCAAGCCATCAATGCGGTGTTGCGCACGCAGTCGGGCCACTTCATCAATATCGGCTACCTGATGGCAACCGTGTGGACGTCGCTGTTTCGCATCGAGAATGATCGCGCCATGTCGTCGATGGAAGCGTGGGTTGCGTTGCTCGTCTACTGCGGAATCTGCCTAGCACTTCTGGTGCGAAAGGTACGAGCCTTCGAGGTGGTCCGGTGAACGACCGCATCGTCTTCGAGGATGTCTCGAAGTTTTATGGCGAGATTCTGGGAGTGAACCGGGTGCATCTCTCGATTCCTCCGGGCGTGACCAGCCTGGTGGGACCAAACGGTTCGGGCAAGACTACGCTGATGAATCTGATGACTGGGCTAGTGCGTCCCACGCGGGGTCGAGTGCACATCCTCGGTCTGGATCCGGGAGAACCGGAAGAACTTTTCAAAATTCTTGGCTACAGCACGCAGTTCGACTCCTTCCCCAAGGGCCTCACCGGATTTCAATTCGTGTATTCCTATCTTCGGCTGGCAGGCAGAGACTCGCAAACCGCGGAACAGATGGCATGGCGCGCCGTCGAGCGGGTGAATCTTACCGAGGCCGCGAGCCGCAACGTGGCAGGTTACAGCAAAGGGATGCGCCAGCGCATCCGGCTGGCGCAAGCGTTGTGTCACAACCCGCGGGTGCTGGTGCTGGATGAGCCGCTGAACGGCCTCGACCCGCTGGCTCGCGCCGAGATGATTGCACTTTTTCGCGCGGCCGCGGGTGACGGCTGCTACGTGATTATTTCCAGCCACATTCTGCACGAGGTCGATGCCATTTCCGATCAGGTCATCTTACTGAGTAATGGATACGTTGTGGCGGAGGGTCAAATCCAGGGGGTGCGCAATGAAATCCGCGAACATCCCGCGCAGATTCTCATCCGCTGTGACCGGCCTCGCGACCTGGCCGCGAAGATGATGGACTCGGAGCACACCATCGAAGTTCGTATTCACAACGACGAGCGTGGCCTGCTGATCAAGACCAAGGATGCAGACGGGTTCTATCTGATGTTGAATCACATCGCGGTGAACGGGATTGAAATCGAATCTGTCGCTCCCGCCGATGACGATGTAAATTCCGTTTATGAATACCTGATTGGCAGTGACGAGGTGGTGCGATGACCAAGCTCTGGTGGGCACAGATCAAGGCCGTCATCCGCCTGGAAATGAAGAAAACATTCTTCGCGCGGCGCGGTCTGTGGATTTACATCCTCGCGCTGTTGCCGATCCTTCTCTTTATTACTCACTCGGTCGTGGAGTCACACCAGAGGGAGCGCAGCCGGGAAATCGCGCGCCAGGGTGAGAAAACATTAAGTTATCAGGACTTGCTCGCGGCGAAGACGGGCATGACGGACCAGGAAGTAACCGCGCGGCTGGGGAAGGCGCCGGTGCGTTTTCACTGGAAGGAGCGAAAGCCAATTCGGGTTACGAGCGCGGTGGCCGGTACTGGCGGCGCTGGCACGCCGGTGAATCTGGCTTCGGCATACAACCTGAACGGCATCTTCACTGACGGAACAACCTTCACGACCGACGGTGTGGATCATTCCGGTTACGCGTACTCGTCGAAACTGCTGACTCCGAACCAGATCTTCAATGGTGTCCAGTTCAACTTCGGCACGGCGAATCAACTCGATGCTGTTTTTGGCGCGGGCCAGTTAATCCGGCTGCCGGCTGGCCAGTTCGCTAGCCTGCATTTGCTGGGCGCGGCAGTCTACGGGCCAGTGTTGAATCAGGCCATCACCGTAACCTATAGCGATGGCTCGACAAGCGAGTTTACACAGAGCTTCGGCGATTGGTGCAGTTGTAATGCGAGTCCCGGGGAGCAAGCCGGCGAGTCTCTCGCGGTGGTGATGCCTTATCGAGAATCAGGCAAGGGCACACAGGATAACCAGGAGTCCTACCTGTTCGGCTACAGTTTTGCCCTGAACCGCGCCAAGACGGTGCAAAGCCTTACCCTGCCCGACAATCGCGACGTGATTTTTCTAGCGGCCACCTTGACGGCGGCGGGCGCGGGAACGCAGGTCGCCGCCTCGGGGCCAAGTTCATTTGTGGATGTTTCTCACGAGAATTACCGGTACTCGGACGGAACCAACGACTTGTTCGTGACTGTCACGGATGGAAAAGTTACCGGCATCAATCTCCACGAAGGGCAAAACCTGCCGGAAGATTCCGTGATTTTCGCCGGGGTGTTCCAGTTTTTCTATCTCCGACTGGCGATTTTCTTCGGCTGCCTGGGAATCTTCATGAACTTGTTCCGCGGCGAGATTCTCGACAAGAGTCTCCATTTCTACTTTCTCGCGCCCATCCGCCGTGATGTTCTGATGGTGGGTAAGTTCCTCGCCGGATTGCTTGCGACTTGCGTCATCTTCATGACCAGTGAAGTGCTTCAGATTATTGTCTTCACGTGGTCGTTCAGCCCGAATGTGCGGGATCTTTACCTCTATGAGAATCATGGATTGGCGCAGGCTACGGCGTACGTTGGCGTCACGGCCCTGGCCTGCGTGGGCTATGGAGCTTTCTTTCTGGCAGCGGGAATGTTGTTCAAGAATCCGATTTTGCCGGCGGGCGCGATTTTGATCTGGGAGAGTGTGAATCCGTTTCTGCCCGCGCTGCTCAAGAAGTTCAGCGTCATCTATTATCTGAAATCACTGTGCCCGGTGGATATCCCCAGCCCTCCGGGCGTGCCGCCGCTGCTCTCGCTGCTAGTCTCCAACCCGGATCCGGTTTCTGCTCCTGCCGCGATCCTGGGCATCGTAATCGTGGCACTGTTTGTCTTGTATATTTCCAGCGTTCAAGTCCGGCGGATGGAAATCAATTACACAACGGAATGACGCGTTGGCGGCACGTTTGTTGTGCCCTGGCCTGGATTTGCAGAGGGCTGGCTTATCTGCGCCCAAATTAAAGGGGGTCCGCCCCCCAGCGGATCCCCTTCCTGCTCAGAATGCCAGCCGTACATCCTTCCCCCAAGGGGGCGAGACTACAGCCTGCAACCGCCCTTCTGAGATCAAATTCTCGTTCTTGAACCCCGATACTGCCGCCGGCCATTGCTGATCGGGCCGCGACGTCATGCAACAGGGAAGTGCGAAAGGGCTCCCGGTTATCTCACTCCAGCGTTATTTTTTTTGTTATGATGGCGCGCAATCAACTCCAGCCGATATCTCCCAATCGCGCTGGGACGGCAAATCCAGGGTGTCCGCATGCAGGTTCTGTGTCGTCGTGTTGCGCTTCGACTGGTTTCTCTCGGATTTGCGGTCTGGCTGGGTTCATTCCTTCCCGCGCATGCGGGCACGGATCCTTCGGCGCCCTCCTTGACACAATCTGGGCAGTTGCCTGACCTATTGAGAGGCGGCGATTCCGTCCCGGGCACAGTTGCTCCCGGCCAGTCCCACGTCCACGGCATTGCCCTGACGGCAGGCCAATATCTTCACCTGGAAGTTGAGCAGGACCGGGTCGATCTAACGGTCCGTCTGCTCTCGCCCGAGGGTAAGGAGTTGGAGCAGAGGGAGAATGCGGGGGAAGGCTCCTCGGTCCCGTTGTCTTTTGTCGCTCTAAGCGACGGCAGTTACCGGGTTGAGATTGGGCTGGAGGACAAGTCGGGAGCCGCCAAGAATTATCAGATTAAGGTGGATCCGCTACGCGCCTCCGAACCCGCTGACCAGAAGCGCATTAATGCAGAGCGAGCCGACGACGCGGGCGACAAGCTGCGCGCGCAGGGTACCGGGCCGTCCCGGCACCAGGCGATGACTCAGTACGAAAACGCGCTGGCTTTATGGACTGACCTGAACGATCAGCAGCGGCAGGCCAATACTCTTTCGAGCGTGGGCCGAACCTACCTTGACTTGGGGGATACCAAGGCCGCGCTGGACTTCTGGGCCCGCGAGCTGACGCTTCGGCGTGCGTTGGGAAATCCCAAGGATGAGGGCAACGTGCTGGGCAGCATTGGCGCGGCCTACAGCCGCTTGGGCGACCGCGAGAAAGCTCTGGAATATTTCAGCCTGTCCCTGGAGCAAATTCGAGCCGCGGGTGACAAGCTCAACGAAGGACTCGTGCTATCCAGCATAGGAAATACCTACTTCGGACTCGGGCAAGTACGGAAGGCTCTTGAGTACTATCAACAGGCGCTGCCGCTGGTGCACGGCGTAGGCAGCCCGTCCAACGAAGGGTCAACGCTGGGCAATATGGGGATTGTCTATTCCGCTCTGGGCCAGCCTCAAGAAGCGCTCGATTACTCCCGGCAGGCGCTGCAGCTGGCGTTGGCGGCCGGCGACATGGATGGTCAGGCGGCGACTCTTACCTCGATTGCATCTTTATATTGGCAGCTGGGAGACTGGGATCACGCCCTGGAAAACCAGAAGAGCGCGCTGGAACTGACCAGGAAATCTGGGAATCGCGGTTTCGAAGCCATGATCCTCAACAATATGGGGACCACTTACCGGGGCCTGGGAGATCTCGATTCCGCTCTGAAGTGTGCCCAGGAAGCTCTACCCGTTCTGCACGATGCCGGCCTGCCGAATGAGGCCACGGCGCTGCAAAACATTGGGCACGTGTATCGCGACAAAGGAGAATTCCAAAAAGCCATCGATTACTACCAGCAGGCCCTCAAACTCTTTGAGGGGCGAGGCAATCGCCGGGCGATCGCGCAGGACCTTACCGATACTGGAGAGGCCAGTCTTAAGCTGGGCCAGACGAGCCAGGCTCTGGAAACCTGGGGCAAGGCATTGCCCATCGCGCACGCCGCTGGCGACCGCATTCTCGAAGCCAGCGTTCTCACCGGAATCGCGCGGGCTCATATCGAAGAGGGCAAGTTGGAGGAAGCGCAAACCGCACTCGATTCCGCTCTGGCGATGACCGAGACTCTGCGAACGGCGTGGGTGGGAGCGGATATGCGCTCTTTCTATTCCGCAACCGTGCGCGACCGCTACCAACTGCAGATTGAATTGCTGATGCGCCAGCACCGCGATGCGCAAGCCTTCGAGGCCAGTGAGCGGGCCCGCGCCCGCAGCCTGTTGGAATTGTTGAGCGAAAGCCGCGCGGATATTCGGCAGGGGGTGGATGCGGCTCTGCTGGAGTGGGAGCGATCTCTGGAAGCCGACCTGCGCGTCAAATCAGAGCAACGGATTCGCAGCCAGAATGCAGCGCTGGAAAAAGATCTGGAAGACCTTACCGTTCAATACCGAGAGGTCGAAGCCCAGATTCGTACGCGCAGCCCCCGCTACGCCGCTCTAACCCAGCCACAGCCTCTGACTTTGGGCGAGATTCAAAAGCAGCTACTTGATCCCGACACTCTGCTGCTGGAGTATTCGCTGGGTGAAGAGCGGAGCTTTCTGTGGACCGTCACGCGGGATTCCTTTCATAGCTATGAATTGCAGGCGCGGTCGAAGTTGGAGACGGCGGCGCGCTCGGCCTATGCCGAGATGAGCGCCAGCCAGCCTTCCGGAGGGGGAACGCAGAATGCGGCACTGGCGCTGAGCCGCATGCTGCTGGGGCCGATTGCTTCCGACTTGGGCAAGAAGCGGTTGGTGGTGGTTTCCGAGGGAGCTTTGCAGTACATCCCTTTCGCCGCGCTCCCCGAGCTTTCGAAGTCTGGCGAGCCTTTGATTGCCGATCACGAAATTGTCAGCCTTCCCTCGGCATCGACCGTGGCATTGCTGCGCCGCGAAACCGAAGGGCGGACGGCTGCGCCCAAGCTCGCAATGGTCTTGGCCGACCCCGTCTTTAGCAGGGACGACCCACGAGTTGCACAATCGGGCAGCGCGGTTGAGTCTAAAGTGGCGAACGGCAAGACTGCAGATCCGAAAACGCCAGATCGCAAAACTTCAACTCAGAACAATTCAACTCAGGAGACATCCGAGCCGGATAATCTCGAACGTTCGGCGAAGGACTCAGGCCTGCCGATTTTCGATCGCCTGAGAGCCAGCCGCCGCGAAGCGGAAACCATTGTCGAGTTGGCCGGGAAGGGCAATGCCGTGGAGGCTCTGGATTTCGATTCCAGCCGTGAAACCGCCACCAGCGAGGCTCTTGGTCAATACCGCATCGTCCATATCGCGACGCATGGGCTGCTCAACAGCCGCAACCCGGAATTGTCTGGCCTTGTCTTCTCTTTAGTAGATCGCCAGGGAAAACCGCAGAACGGATTCCTGGAAGCGCAGGAAATCTATAACCTGAAGTTGGGAGCCGATCTGGTCGTGCTCAGTGCTTGCCAGACGGCGCTGGGCAAGGAGATTCGAGGAGAAGGGCTGGTGGGCCTTACCCGCGGTTTCATGTACGCGGGAGTGCCGCGCGTGGTCGCCAGCCTGTGGAAGGTTCCCGATCAGGCCACCACCGAGCTGATGCAGAAATTTTATCGTGGAATTCTTCAACAGGGGCTGCAACCCGCAGCCGCTCTGCGCGCGGCGCAGTTCTCCATGTGGAAGGAATCGCGCCGGAGCGCACCTTACTACTGGGCCGGATTCACGCTGCAGGGAGAATGGAAGTAGATTTTACGGAGGCATGGTGGAAGCAGCGCAGGCCGGCCAGTTGGTGGCACGCATCCTGGCCGGGGAGAAGGCGGCCGAGAGCGAGTTGGTGCAACAGTATAGCCGGGGCGTGTCGATCATCCTGATTCGCGCTACCGGCGATCATTCCCTGTCCCAAGATCTTTCCCAGGAAACATTTCAGCTCACTCTCGAAAAAATCAGGCACGGAGAAGTGCGCGAGCCGGAAAAGCTCTCCGGTTTTATTTGCAGCCTTGCGAGGAACCTGGCGACGGATCATTACCGGCGTTCCCGCTGGTCTGAGCAGTTTGCCGATCCCGAGGCGGTCGAACTGATCGCGGAGACGGCTCCCAGCCAGTTGGACCGTGTTCTGCAGGCGGAGAAATCGAAGCGGGTGCGACAACTTCTTAGCGAACTCTCGAGTAGAGATCGCGAGATCCTGAAGCGCTTTTATATCGAAGAAGAAGACAAGGACCAGATTTGTGCCGACCTTAAATTGAGCAGTCTGCATTTCAATCGCGTACTCCACCGGGCGCGAGAGCGCTACCGCGAGCTGTACCGAAGGCTGGGATCGTGACAAGGGGTGGGATAATTGGGCTCTGAACTGCACTTCCCATGTGAACACTGACAACATGGATCATGACTACATCAACGAGCACAGCGTCGTCGCTTTGTACGTGACGGGAAAGCTGTCACCCGAGGAGCGCAGCGGCTTTGAGGAACACTTTGTCGACTGCCAGCAGTGCCTCGACCAGATTAAGCTGACAGATGATCTACGTAGAGCGCTGAAGGGAGTGGCCAAGGAAGACGCTGCCCGGTCTTATAACGCCCGCGAAGCCGCGGGCGCGCCGTGGGCCGGAATCGCCGTCTGGCAGCAGCCAAGAATCGTGGCGTATGCGAGTCTTGTTCTTGCATTCGCGCTGACTGGCGCGCTTGTTGCCGGTGTCCGATACCATCGCTCCGAGTTGGCAGACGCCCGTAGGACCTCGGACGACTGGCAGCGTCGCTATGCTGATGAGCGGCGGGCCCGTGAAACTCTTCAAGAGCAAGTCGAGCAATCCGGTAAAACACCAAGCCAAAGCCCCGATCAAACCCAGCTGGCGGCGAATCTGCCACCGGCTCCTCTATTCTTCCTGAACGTCACTCGGGGTGGAGAACAGGGAGAGCCCGCGAACCGCATCGCGGTCCCCCCAGCTTCGCCGTGGATCGCGCTTTCCCTGGAGTTCGAAAAGGATCCTGCATTCCGAAGCTACCGCGCACGGCTGAACGACGCGCAGGGTCGGACGCTCTGGTCTGCCGAAAACATTCCGTCGCCGCCTGCGGGCGCAATCGCCATTACCCTGCCTTCCCATTTGCTAAGCAAGGGCGACTACTCCGTTGTGGTCGAAGGCCTCACTGCAACGGGTCGCTATCTCCCCGCCGCACACTTTGCGTTTCAGGCCAATCCCACGAAGTAGAGACACAGCCATCATTGCCGGATGTGCGAATCGTCTTTAGCGACAATCATAAAACTGTTGCTGTTGCGAGCAGCGCGCGTGCACCTCACACCAGTAGCTACTGCTGGGGCGGTGGTGCGGAGCCGGCGTCGGGCTGGCCCTCATGTCGGTGCTGCATCCGCTGCTCACGTTTCGCCTGCATCTCGTCCCACTTTTTCTGCTGGGTTGAGTCGAGCAGCCCGCGAATTTGTGTGTCAGTGCTCTTGCGAATGTCCATCATCTTGGCATGGCGATCCTGCTGGGAGAGCGAACTATCCTGGTGCAGGCTCTCCATCTGGGAGCGTTGGGATTGGAGCGCTTCTAGGACTTTCGGTTGCTGATCAGATGTGAGGTTAAGGTGTTTGGTCAGTTCCTTTGTGCGTTGAGCAGGATCACGCCGGCCGTGGTGGTGGTGACCTTCCTCCTGCGAAGGCGGGGATGACTGAGCGTTGGACGGGCTATCCTGAGCCGCGGCGAAAGCAGCGGCCATCGAGATGAGGCCGGCCGTGACAAGAATGAGCAGGAATTGCTTGAGCATGAGAGATCTCCTTTAAGAGCGACCGTTTCTGAGGGAACGTTTCCAGACGATGATTTCAGCCTATTCATCGAAACGATCTGCCTACATCTATGAACGGAACTATGCGCGCAAAGTTGTGCCAGAAGACAAGATTCGACCAATCTTTGCATAACTTTACGAAGCGTGGCTTTGAACATCGGAGAAAGCTACAAAATTCTACAAAGCGGGGAAAGGCAGGGCGGTATGATCCGAGCAAGACGACGCCGAACGTTTGCGCGATCCTATGAGGAGCTTCGGTCTTTTCTTTCTGAGTTCTTTGCTGAATCGGGATAAGCTCCGCCCCAGGTTCGCGTTGCAACTCCTCTTTCTGTTTAACGTTGTTCTTCGTCGCAGCTGTCGTTGGGGCAGGCTGCTGGGCAACCCGAGGCACAATCTGTTACGCAAGCGGTTAGCCCGGCGATTGCAACCCGAAGTATTCACGGCGTCGTGAAGTCGGGGAATATGCCGATTCCCGGCGCCGGAGTTTCCGCGGCGAGCACGAGCACACAGGAACAAGTCACTACCTGGACCGAAGTGGACGGCAGTTACGTGCTGCGGGTCCCGACCGATGGGCGCTATACGATACGGGTGCAGATGGCGGCGTTTGCTGGAAGCGCGCAGGAAGTGACGCTCGACGCGACTCACCCTGACATTCAGGTGAATTTTGAACTGGTTCTGCTATCGCGGGCGCGCCAGTCCAGCGGCAATAACAGTGAAGATCAGCAGCGGCGGGCAAACGCTGGCGGACGCGGGTTTCAAAGTCTTTCCTTGTCACAATCACCAAGCGCAGCGGGACAAGACGCGGCCAGCAATGGCATGAGCGACGTAGTGCTCTCTGGAATGCCCGTGCCGGGCATTGCACCGAACAGTGCGACGGAGTCGGTGGCCGTTTCCGGTAACACCTCTAATTCCTTCAATTCCATGAGCGCCGATGAAATGCAGCAACGCTTCAACGGTTTACGCCAACAGGGTGGAGGATTCGGCGATCAAGGGGGATTCGGAGGAGGAGGGCCACCGGCTGCGCGATCAAGCGGTTACGTCGGCTGCGCACTATGTCGATACTCAAATGGCGCCCGCGGACCTGGTTTCGATTGTTTCGCTGGGAAGCTCATTGCTGGTGAATCAGGACTTCACCGCGGATCACGCGCTGCTGAAGAAACAGTTACAGCAATTCAGTTCCGGCAGTGGCCAGGGATTCGAAGAAGGCACCACGGGCACGACGGAAGGCACTCCCCGACACCGGCCAGCCGTTTACCGCCGATGACACCGAGTACAACATCTTCAATACCGACCGTCGGCTGGAGGCTTTGCGTTCGGTGGCCGAGCGGCTGGCTCATGTGCAGCAGAAGAAATCGCTGATCTATTTTTCCAGCGGCATGGACCGCACCGGCATCGAGCATCAATCGGAGCTGCGTGCGCTCGTAAACGCGGCGGTGCACTCCAACCTGGCGATTTACACCATTGACATGCGCGGCGTTTCGGCATATTCCGGGCAGTCAACGCTCAACGCGTTGAACTCCAATTTCACTACTCAGGAAACGCTGGTCACGCTGGCCAGCGACACCCCGCGTGCGACGGGCGCTATCGTCACATTGTGGTGAAGAGCAATCTAGCCGGCGTGAAGATCGACTACCGTCGAGGCTACTACGCACCCGCCGACTATCAGCATTCCACCAAGGATGACAAGGAGCGGCAACTCGAAGAAGAACTGGCTTCCGAACTACCCACCACGGATTTGCCGCTCTATCTGAGCGTTTCCTATTTTCGCCTGGAGAATAACAAGTTTTTCGTTCCCATCACATTGGTGGTACCGGGCTCGCAGATTCCGTTTGTCCGCAGCAGCGACCGCGACAAGGCCACGCTGGATGTGATTGGCATGGTGCTCGATGGCGAACAAAACCCGTTGAACAGAATTCGCGACACGGTGAAGCTCGAGGTGAGCTCGTCCACCGAAGTGCAGAAAAAGAATGTGCAATACGAAACTGGGATGAGCCTGCTGAGCGGCAAGTATCACCTGAAGTTTGTGGTGCGCGAAAATCAGACCGGACGTATGGGATCGTTCGAAACCGACATCGACGTTCCGGACTTGAAGCCGCAGCCGTTGAAAATGAGTTCGGTGGTGCTGGCCAGCCAGACGCAAACGGCGAAGAAGGGGAAGAATCTGAATCCGCTGGTGCGCGAAGGTTCTGAGATCATCCCGAATGTGACGCACGTCTTCTCGGCCACGCAGCACTTGCTTCTTTATTGTGAGGTCTATGATCCGGCGCGGCCGGCGGCGCCAAATTCCACAAATGGCGCGGATTCTGCCAGGATCACCGATTCCGCGAAAAGCTCCGATTCCAAAAGCCGGGACAACAAATCCAGCATCCGGCTCTTGTCCAACGTCGCTTTTTTCCAGGGCAAGGCCAAGACCTACCAGAGTTCGCTGGTTGAATTGACCGAACTGAATGCCCGGGAGCGAAAAGCTGCAGTATTCCAGTTAGACGTGCCCCTGGCACCGCTCAAGCCCGGCTTTTATACCTGCCAGGTCAATGTCATCGATGACGCCGGTGGACGCTTTCTGTTTCCCCGCCTGGCCTTGTTGATCCGGGCGGAGAGCGCGACCGCCGGACGCTGAAAACAAAACTATTTAGCTCGGTTTCGTTACGCTGACTCTTCGGCCAAGAACTGTCCAAAAGCGGAATGCTGATTACCTTGACAGTCAATCGGGCATAGGGCAGACTACTTGCCCAAAGCTGAATCCCCCTCGGCTCGGCAATCCTGAAAAAGGGGCCGTGTGATTCCACTGGTAACCGCAAAACGCCTCAAAAGGCCTGCGCTCGCAGTTCTGTCTACGGCGGGAAGTCTTTTTCTCCGCCTGCTTTGGGCTTGCGCCGCCTTTGCCCAATCCTCTTCTCTAGTCCAAGTTGCATCCCCAGCGCCACCCGAGCTGACCACCATCCAAACTTATGCCGGGGAGGTAAACGTCTCCTCGTCGCCGGTCCGGCCGAATCCGTCAACGACCGTTGTCCTGCTGCTGGACACGATGCCCCCCGCCTCGCTCGATAGCGTGAAAACGGGTGTGACGTCGCTATACGGGTCATTGCAAGGCCGCCCGCTGCGACTCGTGATCCTCCACCAAGGAGCGTTCGAAGCTGTCGGGCCAATCTCAAGCCGCGCTGGCCTGCAGCGAGCTCTGGAGAGGATTGCGCTTCCCGAGCCGTCGATTCCGGCGGCTTCGTCGACGACGGCCGATCCAGCTGTCGCGGTTGCGAATGTTCCTCCTCCGCAGTTGTTTGATGCTCTGGTGTCGGGGGTCGCGCAATTAGGCAGTCGGTGGTCGCGGGTGTTGTTGGTCGGGGATTTTCCTGCGCTTGATCCCGCTTCTGTGGACTATGCCTCCGCGATTCTCTTGCGGGCGTTCATCGCGCAACAAGTGCGGGTGAGCTGGTTTGCCCCTGGCGGCGGGAACGATACCTGGCTTCCATTATTTCAAGCTGCCGGAGGAACCATTGAGCGCGCTGGAATGGAGGACTTCGGTGCGCAGCGGGAGACCGGTCAGCACTTCTCCCGCGTCGACTGGGCGCCGTTTGCGCCGTCTACGGGATTCATAACTTCACGCTCCGTTCTGTTCGACCGACCGGGTCACGTGCTGCTCGAGGTCCCCGACCTCGCGGTTCCCGCGGGGTTCGCTCTTCCCACGGTCGAGTCCTACTCGGCGATGCAGAGCAAGATTTCCGAAGCGGCGGCTGCGTTGAAGGAAACCTCCATAACCGACGCCGGCCTGCAGAGCGTGCGCGCCCAGCTGGGAGCGGCGCTTGCGATGAATCCGCTGGAGCCTGCAGCCCTGCGCCTAGGGGTTGATTTGTACGAGAAAGCGGGCGACAACGCAACGGCTGTGAAGTTCGGCACGTCTCTCTCACAAGTTCGCCCACAGGACGGCACTGCTTTCGCAGCTCTCGGTCATGCCCTCTGGCTCAACGCCGATCTGCCAAAAGCCGAAACCGCACTGAAGCACGCCGTAGACCTGAATGTGGCTGCCGTCCTGGTAGCGGAAGACTTAGCACACATCCGCATCGCGCTCAAGGACGATCAGGGGGCGATCCCGTACCTCGACCAACTGCTGCAGACCCACGATAAACGCCAGGACTTATGGTTCCTTAAGGCTGAGGTCGCCGAGCGGCTAAAGGATTCACCGCTTGCGGTCGGTGCGCTGGAGCACGGCCTCGCTCTGGGCGGCACGCATGTCAAGGAGACCGGAAACCTGCTCGGTCTTTATCTGGCCAGCAAACAGAACGACAAAGCCCTGGAACTGTCCCGCCGCACAACTGCCAGCCTGCCGCCGGATGCAAACGTGAGGGCTGAATTTGCCGGAATTCTCGATGATCTTCAGCAGAACGGCCTGCAGCAGAAGAGCGAAGCGATCGCCGCATGGAATCGCGTGCTGGAAGTGAGACCGGATTCGGAGCGCGCCTACTGCCGGATCGCGCGCCTGCTGCTCGAATCGGGAGATGCGCGGAGTGCGGAGAAAGTTGCGAAGGAAGGCCTTCATGCGGCGCCGACGTCACCCAAGCTCTACATCGTAGAAGCCGATGCGCTGAAGGGACAGGGGCGGATGTATAGCTCGCGTCTGGCGCTGGAAGAGGGCTCAGCTGTCGTTTCCGATCAGGAACTGCTCACCCATCTTGCCGTGGCCGAAGATAGCTACGGCGGCGCGGCCGCCGAGGCATACGATCGTTTGGCGGATGCGTTGAAAGAGTCTTCTCCGGAACGGCGCGTTGCGGCTATGGAACGAGGCTTTGCCGTCTCGGTACGTGATGGCGACTTCAAACACGCCGAGTCATTTGTTTCTTCGCTGCAATCGGCCGGCCGTCCCGAATTCCGGGGGATGCTGGGCGCGGAGGAACGTCCAGACAGCGGGACGATCGTTCCCGGCGGCATCGACGCTTTGGCGTTTGCGGCTCACGGCAAGGAAGGAATTCCGCCCGAGAGATTTTTCTCCGAATACGCGCAGATGCTGATCGATTCATCCTGTACTGGACCGGCCTGCGGGAAAAATCTTGTCGCGGAAGGAATCCAGGAACATTTTCAGCGAATCGCAGCGCTCGAGGCCCTGGGAAAGCGCAAGGGAAACGATGTGGTCATCACGCTTTCCCTGGCCAACAAGGAGGACAAACATAAGACCGAGAAGGTCCTGGGCCTGCTGGGCATCAAGCTGCGAACTTCTAAAGGACAACTGGAACTGGCTCGCGGCGAGAAGCAGTCGCAAGCGAAAAAACAGGAGACTGTGTCCGCTCTCGCGGTGGATGAGATCGGCCTTCAGGACGAGTTGCAAGCTGGCAAACACTACGATCTGGTGATTCACGACGAGTGGGTTCCGGTGTACCCGGACGAAAAGATCTGGCGTGAATCGTTGTACTCGAACGAGAATTCGCCGGGCGGTTTCGCCGTCGCGATGATACGGCAGCAGAAAATGGCTCGGCTGTATCGCGGGCTGAGCGCGCTCAGTCATAGGGCGGTTTCCGAGTTGCTCAATGCCGTCAATTTGCGCACACTCAACGACAAGTATGCCGATCTGCTGTATCTGTACGGGGCTGCGTTGGCCCTGCAGGGAACGCATGCGGCTGTCCCTGGAGGAATTAAGGCCGAAGCTATCTGGACTCAATTGGCTGGCGCCACACCACAGCAACCGGGGGCTTTTTTTCGCGCACTTCTGGGGCGCGACGAAGGTCGGCTGCTGGGATTTTTCTTTGCCCTTTCCGAACTGGATCGCCCGCATCAGGCGTTTTTCACGGCGAGTCTCGAACGCACGCAACATTTCTACCAGCTCTACTCGACCTCCGAGGACATGCTGCGGCACCAGTCGGGCACTTCCCGCGACTGGTCGTTTGTGGACCTTTTGCGGTCGGTGCCGCTCGATGAACAGGGCCACGTGGACTTTCCGGGATCCGCCGAAGTATGGACGGTTGCCAAGGGCCGCAACGTGAGCGACGCACAGACGGCGAAGCTGCTGAAGAAAGTCTCGAAAGCGGTTGCGCCCGACGTGGAAGACGAAGTGCTGCTCCACCTGGCACAGACTCACTACAAAGACAAAGCTGTTCGGCGCACCGAACTCGACAATTTCCTGGCGGTTTCCCACATCGACGCTCACCGCACGGAGCAGCTGAGCGAGGAATCTGCTCTCCTGCTGGCCCAGCATTATGCCGATTCTTCCGCCGCTTATTCTTATTTCGAGGATTTGACGGCTCTTGACTCCGCTGCTTTCCGCCAGTTTTTTGCGGCGGTGGACCGAATCAAGACGCATCCCCTGGTGGACGCGAATTTACAGCTCGGGCAGTTGCATTCCTTAATCGAATGGATCTGCCTTTTGCGGCAGCGGCAGGTGATCGGAGATGCCGAAGCGTCCAAGCTCTTTGCCTATGTGAGCGGCCGTTTTGCGGCCGCCGATGTGGACGCCTCCTATACCTCCGCCTCGCTGGAATCAGCGCGCAGTATCCTGGCATACTGCCGGCAGCCCGAGGAAAATATCAGGCCCGACGAACAGATTCGCCGCTGTCTGCTGGGCAATGCAGGCAAAACTGGAAGCAAGCCCGCCATCGCATTTCAGCGCGTCCTGGAAATGCAGAATGCTCCCAGCCTGGATACGCTGCTCTCCATGTATGACGCCGCTAGCAAGCTGACTGCGAAGGGTATCGACAGCGGCGAAATCGCGACGCTGGAGAAGGCTGCGGCCGCGATTCCAGCAGTGGAACTGCCCAAGGGAACCAAGGTGGTGGGAAAAGAGAAGGACGGCATACTTCGCTACGACCCTTCGTCGATCAAGAAGGTCATCGAGCAACTGCAGCAGAAAGCCGCCAAGCGCAAACCCAACCTCAAGGACATTCAGAAAGAATCGCAGGAACTTCTGGCGGAGCTGGAACCTCAGGTTACTGCTGGGCTGGCAGGTCCGGTGTATGCGTATTTTCTGCGCCCGACCGACCTGGTCGTTTCCAATGACGCTCTGCTGTTGCGCAAACACCACTATTTCGATTTTTCCGCGGACCGGGCACAGGATCAAATGATCCGAGAGTCCGAGTTCGAAAGTTCCAGCGAGGGAGCGGGCAGCCATTTCAAGGGCGGGTTCGCGCAGTTTGGACTCGCGGCCGGGAGTGCGGCTAGTGTCGGCTGGAAGACAGGTGGCGCGAGTTCTGAAGCGGCCGTCGCCGCCGAGATTGCGGCCATTCGCGGCGCCCAGTGGGACCACCTGGAAGAGTCCGATCAGCGTCTGGTGAGCCTCCGGGTCAGCGTATCCCGGGAGTGGATTTTTCAGGCCACCAGCCATCCCGATGAATTCCAGGCCCTGAGCGAGGAAACGATGGGCTTGCTGTCGCTTTCCCGCCGCGCCGATCTGCTTACCGGCATTGAAGCCCGAGCGTGGCGCAAGGTGTGGGAATCGGTCACGCTTCCCGATCTGTTTCAGTTGGGCGGACAATATCTGGCTCACTACAAGAAGGCCGCATGGTCTTCGCCCGTGACCGCCGAATTGGGCGCGACCGCGGCGCTGAACGATGGCTCGCGACTGAGCATCCTGGGTCCCGTCTCCTATCACGCATTCGGTTGCAGCCATCCCCACTTGCACGTGGACGCTCCGTACGAAGAATATGAGCGCCGCATGTTGCCGGTGGAAATCGCCGAGCGCGCGGCCGAGTTCAAATTGTTTTTAGCTTACCGCGCCGATATTGGAGGCGTGGATCCCTCCGCACTGTCCGAAATAGCCGAACCGCTGGCGGCCAAAGCATTCCGCGCCTCCCAAATGAACGACTTCCGAGATTGGCGTTCACTGCAGGCGGCCTATTCTTCTGTAAGCAGCGCTGACGTCAAAGAGGCACTGAAACAATGAAGCAAAGAACTTGGATCTGCTCGCGTGCGCTGTTGGCAATTCTGCTGGTTGTTGTTTCCGCCGGTGCGCAACAAGATGCGGGGGCATTCAAAGTTAACGTCCGACTGGTCGAAGTTTATGCCACAGTGCTCGATCACAAAGGTCGTTACGTAGACGGACTTGGCCGCGAGAGTTTCAGGGTACTCGAGGACGGACGCCCGCAGAGTATCCATACGTTTGAAACCAATTCCGACGGTATTTCGTGCGCCATCCTTCTCGATACCACGGGCAGCATGGCGGCAGCGCTGCCCCGCGTGAAGAATTCCGTGGTGAAATTGATCGACGAACTGGGCGACCAGGACTCGGTTGCTATCTTCACTTTTGACCGGCGACTGGTCGTGCGCCAGGACTTCACCACCGACAAGGATGCTGCCAAGCGCGCGGTCTTGCGAACCCGGGCGGAGGGCGAAACCGCCCTGTTCGATGCGCTGTCCGAGTCTGCGGAGGAAGTCTCGAAACGCGCAGGCAAGAAGGCGCTCATCGTATTCACCGACGGCGACGATAATTCGAGCGTGCTGAATGCCGGCTCCGCGGTCACTCGCGCGAAAAAGCTAGGCATCCCCTTGTACTCGGTGGCCGAGGGAGAGGCGATGCACTCCGCGCGGCTAAAGAAGTTGCTCGAGGACCTTAGCGAGAACACCGGAGGCATCGCCTATCACGTGAATAAGCTCGATGATATTGGCAACGCATTCCGGGAAATAGCCAGCGTGCTGCAGCACCTCTACATGATCAGCTACAAGCCGACCTCGGATCCGGCGGACGCCAAGTGGCGCAAAATTAGTCTCGAAGTGAAGGGGGCGCAGGATTACAAGATTCGCGCCAAGGAAGGATACTTCCCGAACTGAGGGCGCAGCAATCACGCTACCGACCGGGTATTCCGTCTGGGCCCGGGGGCAGCAAAGAGAGTAGGATAACGCGGCAGGATCACAGAAGCTGGTCCCCTGCCAGCTGTGCAGTTCAGCCCACTTCCCGGAATGCCTTCCTTGGAGGCGCATGTCGATTACGTCTCTGTTTTGCCAGCAATCCCGCTCTCGCTCCAGGTGCGGGATGAGTCTTGTGCCCTTCGTGAGGATGCTGGCGCAGTTCGTTTTGTTCGTCTCCAGCACTTTTTTCTGCGCCGGAGGTGCCGCACCGTCACCAGCCCAGCAACCTGCGCCCGCACCTACTTCTGCGCCAGCAGCTCAGCCTCCCACCCAAACGAACACCGCGGAGATGAACTCGCGCGACGAGCCGACAACTTTCAAGGTGAACGTCCGGCTGGTGCTGGTGCGCGTGGTGGTGCGCGACGGTAAGGGACACGCGGTTGGAAATCTGCGCAAGGAAGACTTCGAAGTGTTCGACAAAGGCAAGCCTCAGGTGATTAGCCAATTCTCCGTGGAGCAGCCCGGTGCGCAGGTGGCGCTGGCGAGCAAGAGCAGCGAGCCTGGCCCCGGCGAAACGCCCGAGGAAGCGCCGGCGGAAAAAGGAAAGACACCCGAGGTGCCCGAGCGCTTCATCGCATTCGTTTTTGACGATGTGCATTTGCAGTTCGGCGATCTGGCCCAGGTGCGCGCCGCGGCAGAGCGTCATCTGGCCACATTGCGGCCGACCGACCGGGTTGCCATCTTCTCAACTTCCGGGCAGACCGTCCTGGATTTCACCGACGACCGCGCCCAGTTGCACCAGACGCTGTTGCTTCTGCAGCCGCGCCCGATCACCGGAGGCGGCATGACGGGATGTCCGGATGTCAGTTACTACATGGGAGACCTGATTCAGAACAAGCAGGATCCCCAGGCGCTGCTGGTTGCGACGCAAGATGCGCTCGATTGCGCGTTTGGCGGAGACCAGAGGTTCTACCAGCAGGCACAGTTGGTGGCGCAAGCCGCAGCGGGCCTGGCGTTGTCGACTGGGGAAACCGAAAGCCGCGCAGCGCTCCGTATGCTGACCGACGTTGCCCGCAGGATTGCCCTCATGCCGGGGCAACGCAGCGTGGTCCTCGTGTCTCCCGGATTCCTCACGCCCCAGCTGGAAACCGAGTACGTGGACCTTATCGATCGCGCCGTGCGCTCTCAGGTCATCATCAACGCGCTGGACGCGCGTGGCCTCTACACCGTGGTCCCTGGCGGGGATGCTTCCAATCCCGGGACCACTGGGCCAAATACGGTTTTTGTATCGTCAAACAAGCTTCAGTATCATATGGCGGAAGCATCGGCCGATGCAGATGTGATGGCAGTCCTGGCCGACGGAACGGGCGGGATCTTCTTCCAAAACAACAACGACCTGGACGAAGGCCTTCGCCGAGTCAGCACCGCGCCGGAATACTATTATGTGCTCGGCTTTTCGCCGCAGAACCTGAAACTCGACGGTAGTTTTCATGGCTTGAAAGTCACGGTGAAGAGCCCCGAAAAGCTTACTTTGCAGGCCCGCCGGGGCTACTATGCTCCCAAGCACATGACGGACGCTACCGAGGAGGCCAAGCAGGAGATTGAAGATGCCATTTTTTCTCAGGAAGAACTGCACGATCTCCCGGTGGGCCTGCACACGCAATTTTTCAAAGCCAGCGAGGCTGATGCCAAGCTCACCGTTCTGGCCCATGTCGACGTAAAGGGTTTGCGCTTTCGAAAAGCGGAAGGGCGAAACCGAAATGATCTAACCGTGGTTTCCGTGCTGTTCGACCGCAATGGCACCTTTCTCCAGGGAAGTACGAAGACCCTCGAGATGCGTTTGAAAGATGAAACACTGCAAAGCAAACTAGGCTCGGGGATCACTCTAAAGACTAGTTTTGACGTAAAGCCCGGGAGTTACCTGGTGCGTTTGGTGGTGCGGGATGCGGAAGGACGGCTGATGTCTGCGGAAAATGGCGCGGTCGTGATTCCGTAAGCGAGATTCATAAGACGAAATTCTGTAACGCGAGACTCCTAAGGTTGGCGGAGGTGAGAATGCGAGTGCGACGGCTGGTTCTCTTCATCGCAGTGATCTGTTTTGCCAGCGGCTGGTTGATGTGGGAGCAAACTGCGCCAGTTTCCGCGGCGCCAGGGCAACAGCAGGCCAGCGAAAGCAGCAGCTCGGGAGTGATCCGCGTAGAGACGCGGCTGGTGCTCGTGGACACCGTGGTCACTGACAAGAAAGGCAATTACGTTCGCGACCTCGTCGCGAAAGACTTCAAGGTGTGGGAGAACAACAAAGAGCAGCCGATCACAAGTTTTTCCTTCGAAGAGGATTCGGCCTCGCCCGCGAAAGACCAGAAACGGTATATGGTCCTGTTCTTCGATAACTCCACCATGGACATGGGCGACCAGGTGAGAGCGCGGCAAGCGGCCGCGCAATTCATTGACGCCAATGCGGGGCCGAACCGCCTGATCGCCGTGATTGATTTCGGCGGCAGTGTGCACATCGCGCAAAACTTCACCTCCGACGCAGAGCGGCTGAAGCGAGTGGTCACAGGCTTGAAAGGATCGGCGGTCTCTCCTAATGCGCAGCCCCCGGTTGAGGTTGCCTCGTTGGGTGCGCCGTCCTTGCCCTCGATGGCGTCTTTGAGCAGCGCGGAGTCGGATTTTGGCGCGCATACGGTCATGCTCGCGCTACGCAGCCTGGCCAAGAATCTTGCCAGCGTTCCCGGCCGCAAGACGCTCGTCATGCTGACCTCCGGTTTCGAACTGACTCCCGACCGGCAATCAGAACTGACGGCGGTGATTGACTCTTGCAACAAGGCCAATGTCGCGGTGTATCCCATCGACGTTCGAGGCCTGGTTGTCCCCGACATGACTGGTCCGCGTTCCTTCCTCAGACCTTCCTCGAACTCGATATTGGCTCGCGTTCTGCCTGCTGCGCTGAGTTACGAGGGAAATTCTTCTCCCACGTATCCCTTCCTGCGGTTTGCCCCTTTTGCGGAGGCGTGGAGTGACCCGCAGCATGGCGGAGGAGGAGGCGGCGGAGGAGGAGGCGGCGGCGGTGGGCACGGAGGTGGAGGTGGAGGTGGTGGTGGCGGCGGAGGCGGTGGTGGCACCGGCGGCGGAGGCGGCGGCCACGGCGGCGGCGGCACTGGAGGTGGTGGCACTGGAGGCGGTGGGACAGGCGGAGGTGGCGGCCGCGGAGGTTCGGGCGGCGGCGGCGGGACTGGCGGGGGTGGTGGCGGCGCTCCCGGTACCGGCGGCTTGGGCATGTCAAGCCTCTACAACCAGCCGCGGCAAATCGTTCCTCCGTTTCCAGACTCGGCTTCGACCAATCAGCAGGTGCTCTATCAACTGGCCGACGGAACCGGCGGCTTCGTCATCGTCAACACAAATGACTTGCTGGGCGGCCTGGAGAAGATTGCCAAGGACCAGTCCCAGTACTATGTTCTTGGCTACAAACCGGCGGATTCGCAGGAAGGCAATTGCTTTACCCTGCGCGTCAAGGTTGACCGCGGGGGCACCATTGTCCGTGCGCGCAGTGGCTACTGCAACGTTCGGCCCAAGGACCTGTTGGCCGGAAACCCGATCGAAAAAGATATGGAGAGTCGTGCCGCAGGGGAGTTACCGGCAAATGTCAGCGCTGCCATGCGGGCTCCGTTTTTCTACACGTCTCCCAATACAGCGCGGATCAACCTGGCCGTCGACATACCCGCGGATGCTATCAAGTTCGAGAAGGTAAAGGGCAAGCAGCATTCCGCGGTGAACGTGCTGGGGATCGCGTACCTGCCGGACGGCTCTGTCGCAGCGCGTTTCAGCGATACCGTGAATCTCGATTTCGACGGCAAGAAAGAAGTGGAGGAATTCCAGAAGCGGCCCTTCCATTACGAAAACCAGTTCGAAGTGGCCTCCGGGCAATACAACCTCAAAGTTGTATTCAACTCCGGCAGCCAGAGCTTCGGAAAGCTGGAAATCCCACTGGCCATTGATCCCTATGACGGAAAGCAATTCAGCTTGAGCGGGTTGGCTCTCAGCAATGAGATCCGTCGTGCTTCTGACGCTGCACCGTCTGGCATGGACGCGCTATTGCTCGACGACAAAAGACCGCTGGTGGTTTCGGGCCTGCAGATCGTGCCTTCAGCCACCAACCACTTCAAGAAGACAGATAACGCTGGGCTCTACGTGGAAGTTTATGCGCCGGCCGTGCTTGGGCCCAATCCTCCGCAGGTGGGGCTACAACTCGACATCGTGGACCCCAAGACCAAAGAGAACAAGACGTCACTGGGAGTGAACAGCCTGGCGCCTGCCATGCAACCGGGCAATTCCCTGATCCCGGTCGCCGTCAAGTTGCCGATCGCCTCGCTCGCGCCCGGATCGTACCGGGTGGAGTTGAAAGGATTGGATTCAGCCGGGAACTCGACCAAGGTTCGCTCAGCGGATTTTGACGTGGAATAGGGTTTCAGAAAGGAATCTCTCGACGACTGGCGAACCGTCGCTAGCAACAAAATTCGTCTTATCTCGAAGGCGAGGCAGCGAGAAACCACCTGCCTCGCGGCAGTCGTCAGGTCAACGTTACAGGGAAGTTAAAATTCCGCGACTAGCGCGATTCCAGCCTGATTGGGAGCCGGCTTCCGGTAATCTATAGCTTCGTTTTCCCGCTTTTCCCGAGGGTCGGATTGCCAACCAAAACAAAGCAGAGGCCACCTCGGCCGGCCGGGGCGCGCCCGGAATCCAAACAACGGGGTCTATCCAGGATTGTGTCGGGCAGCCAGGCAGTCGTCGCGCCCTCGGAAACCCGGCAGCGCCGGACCATAGCCAACGCCGTGATCGCGATACTGCTGGCCGGGCTGACATTTGCGGTGTATTTTCGTGCGCTTACCAACCCGTTCGTGAACTACGACGATCAGGGATACGTGGTTGAGAATTCTCAAGTGCAGCAAGGCCTCACTCTGGCGGCGTTTCGCTGGGCTCTCACTGCCACCGCCGCGACAAATTGGCACCCTTTGACGTGGATGTCCCACGCACTCGATTGCCAGTTGTTCGGGCTGAATCCGGCCGGCCATCATCTGACAAGCGTTCTGTTTCATGTGTTGAATTCGGTTTTGCTTTTCCTGCTCTTGCTTCGCGTCACACGATCAACCGCACGCAGCTTGCTGGTGGCTGCGCTTTTTGCCCTGCATCCGATCAATGTAGAAAGTGTGGCCTGGGTGGCCGAGCGCAAAAACGTGCTGTGCATGTTTTTCGTTCTGCTGACGTTGGCTGCATATGGCTGGCACGCCCGGCGGCCCAAAATTTTGCGCTACCTCGCGGTTGTGGTTCTCTTCATCCTGGCCCTGGCCGCGAAGCCCATGGCGGTGACGCTGCCGTTCGCGTTGCTGCTGTTGGATTTCTGGCCGTTGCGGCGCGTGGCGCTAACGTCGCCGGAAGCTCCGTCCAGTGCATTCCCCGTGCCCCAGTTGCGGTTCGGGCGATTGGTGCTGGAGAAACTGCCGTTGGTTTTCCTGTCCGCCGCCAGCAGCGTGGTCACCTTGTTCGCGCAAAAAGCCGCAGTCGCAACCAACGAGCACGTGCCCCTCCTGGCGCGATTGGTAAACGCGTGCTACGCGTATTCCATGTATGTAGTAAGGGCGTTTTGGCCGCCAAGCTTGGCTTCGTTCTATCCCTACGAGGGCTACCGGCTTCCAGTTTGGCAGTTCCTGTTGTGCCTGTTGTTCTTAATCGCCGCGACGGTCTGGATCTGGCGCAACCGCGCCCGCCCCTATCTCCCCGTGGGATGGTTCTGGTTTCTCGGCACGCTGGTGCCGATGATCGGGCTCGTACAAGTCGGCGACCAGGCCATGGCCGATCGCTACGCCTACCTTCCCCTGATCGGAATCTTCGTGATGGTGGTTTGGGGCGCGGCGGACTTCGCCGGGAAACACAAGTTCGATGAGCGGTTATCCATCGCCGCGGTGGCAGTCGTTCTTATACTGCTATCGCTCCTAACCTGGCGGCAGATCGGATACTGGCATAGCAGTCGAGACTTATGGGCGCATGCGCTCGATGTTACGAAAGCCAATTACATGGCCGAGGACTACGTGGGCTCTGCCTTGCTCGTCGAGAATTATCAGGCTACAGGCCAGCGTCATTTGGACGAAGCCCTGGTCCACTTTCAAAATGCGGTTCGCATCAATCCCAACGATGCTATCAGCCACCTCAACTTGGGAGCGGATATGCACGAGCACGGGCAGTTGCATGAGGCCATCGAACAATATCAAACGGTCCTCTCGCTCACGCAGGATCCGCATCTGGTCGCCAAGAGTCTCATCGATCTCGGAGCGGCGTCCCAACAGCTCGGAGACTTTGCCGCCTCCGAGCAGTATTACCGCGAAGCTCAGAAACTTGAACCCGAAAATAACGTGATCTTTCTGAACCTGGGCAAGCTGGGAATGGCGGAGCGGGTCCAGGAACTCACCGCTTCTGCCGCCGCCCACCCGACCCCTGCCGTTTATTTGCAGCTTGGGCAACTTCAGCAAGCCGTCGGAATGATCGCGGACGCACGCCGGTCCTTTGAAACGGCGCTCAAGCTGAATCCGAAATTTGTCGAGGCCCAGAAAGCGCTGGACGGCCTCAGCCGAGACGCCAACTGATTTTCAGCCAAGCGTCTTCTGTGCCAAGACAATTTCTCGGATGCGAAACTCGTGCCGTTAGGGTTGCTGCGGCGTGCTCTGAGGTTGAATCTGGGTCGGATTCTGCTGCGTGCCGGGTCCGCCGAACTGGGTCTGGCTCGGTGTCAGACCTGGCGATTGCCCCTGGATGGGGAAGCTCGGCGGGAGTGAAGTGGGGCCCTTGATCTCGTAGCCGCGATCCACTCTTGGATCGTAGAAGAATAGCCAGTCGTTATAGTGATCCTTGTGATCGAACTCGCGAATACTGCGAGCTTTGCTCTTGCTGACAACTCCAAAAATCAGCATCCCGGGCTGGTTCTCGCTCGCTCCACTGCTTGAGGGTGCAACAATACCAGTGATCGGTGTTCCCCGCGGCGCATTGGGCTGCGGATTATTCTGGCTCGAGTCGGCCGAACCGGATGCTGGATCAGCAGGAGCCGCCGGATTTGCAGTTTGATCGGGGTCGGTGCCGTTCCCGCCGTTTTGAAAGATGGAAGGCGCTGTATTCAAGTTTGCCGCCCGCGGCTGCACGTCGCCCAAATGGAGCAACTGGAAATCTCCCTTTGTAATCGGGTCCTTGTAGAGCTTGCGAATAAACCGTTGATCGGGACCGCCCAGCAGATCCTCGGCGCGGACCGGATAACGGCCCGTCCTCTTCGCGTAGGCGCGGACAGCGCGGGTGTACTGCACGCCGCGGTGAACCAACTCCTCTTCCCGGTCGCGCTTGATTTGAAAAGCCAGCTTCGGCGCAGCCACGGCCGCGCCGATGATCAGAACGGACACCGCCAACAGCAGCGTGAGTAGCACGTAGCCTCGCTCCGGGCGTGGCCTGCGAGGGGTAGCGTCCGAACTGTTTCCTGCACGCTTCACAGCGATGCTCTCAATTCAAAAACTGAACTTCAATCCCAGCTGGATGGTCCGGGGCCGGTGCGCGTCGATGGGTCGCAAGAACGAACTTCCGGTGGTGCAATCCACATTGCCCGGAGTGCCGTTCGGGTTGCCGGTAGTCAGAACCGAAGGCGTCAGCCCTCCGGCAGCGGTATACGGGGTCCCGCCCGCACCGCCTCCATAGCAGCTGATGGTGTTCTGCGCGGCATTTCCAATGTTGGGATTGAAGATTCGGAATTCCGTGTGATTGAAAACGTTAAATGCTTCGGCGCGGAACTCGAGCAGACTGCGCTCGGTGATTTTGAAATTCTTGAACGCGGACATGTCGAAGTTCCAGCGATGCGGATTGTTCAGGAAATTTCGTCCTGCATCGCCGAAGGTCAAACCCTGCGGAGCCGCGAAGGCCGCCGGGTTGAACAGCAGTGGACCGATGCTTTGCGACGTAAACTTTTGGATTCCCACCGGCAGCCTGCTCTGTGGATTCGCCACCACGTCTGGGTACGAACCTGTTCCGGCTCCATTGGCAATGCCGGCGTTGTCCAGCACCGATATGCCCAGGTTGTTGCTGCCGCCGTTGATCACACTGAAGGGAGTCCCGGACTGAAAAACGGTAATTCCCGAGACCTGCCATCCATCCAGGAGCAAATGGAGAATCCCGGAATCGGCAGAATTCCCAGGGGCGCTCTGATTGGCCTCATCCGCTGACTTGTAGCTGACCAACCGCCTGAAGTCGCGCCCGAATTTCGGCAAGTCATAAACGTAGTTAAGGTTGAACAGATGTCGCTGGTCGAAATTCGAACTGGCCCAACTCTGCCGGATGTTCGCCGAATTCACGAACGAAGAGTCCGAGCGATCCGAAGAGTCGTCGAACGAATGGCTGAAGGTGTAGGAAACGCCCACGGTCACTGGACCACGCGTCCGACGCAGCGTGGTTTGCAGCGCGTGATATTGCGAGTCGGCGATATTTTGCAACGACAGAATCCGCTGAAACCCAAAATAGGGCCGCGCGTTTCCTGGGTCGGGTATAGAGGTGTTGAGCTTCCCGTTAGTCGGGTTCGTGGTTCCGAAGCAGGCGGCCGCCAGATTGGCATAGGCTGGTTCCTGCGACGTCACGGCAATGCCCTGCGCACCCGCGACAAAGCCGACGCCCGGCTGAAACGTGCTGCAATCCCGGCCCACCAGGACCGGATCGCCTGGGCCGTATGGAGTCCCGTTCAGGTTGATGCCGGTATCTGGTCCTGTGGGCGGAGTCGGCAACTGGTTGATCTGCAGCTCCGCGCTGAGGTGTGTTCCCTTACTGCCCACGTAGGCCACCGTGGCTACCATATCTTTCGGCAACTGGCGTTGCACGCTCAGACTCCACTGTTGTACATAAGGCCAGGTCGCCTTGTTGGGAATCGAAGTCACGTCGAGCGGAAACGCCAGCGAACTCAAAGCTGGCCCGCCCACCCCGATGCTCGAATACGCAAAAGGCGTTGGAAACGGCGCCGTCATGGTGAGCACCAGAGGCGCTCCGCCTTCGAGCGAGCCCGTGTTTGCCTCTTTCGGGGTTCCGTGCTCAAAGAAAACTCCATACCCAACGCGAATGGATGTTTTTCCATCTCCTTTCGGGTCCCAGGCGAACCCGATTCGCGGCGAGGGGTTGAAGGTGTGGGTGGTCATACAGCCTACGGGGACGCCACTCTTGCCACATTGCACCAGGCCATTCGTAAGCACCGAAGGCAAGTTGTTGTAGCTGAGGTTCGTCGGGTCGAATGGAATCGGCGCGAGGGACTTCTCGAATGCGATGTATCCCCCCGGACCGGTGATGATGGGGGGGATGGTCAGGCCTTTGGCGTCCCTCGGGTCATACTTGTTTGCCACCCAGTTCCACGCGTTCAGATTCTTTTCGTGAAAGTTTCCGAATAAACTGAAACGCAAACCGGCGTTGACCGTTAACCGCGAATTCACGTGCCAGTCGTCCTGCACGTAAGGTTCTGTAATCCAGTAGTTGTTGTAGTACTTGAGCTGGGCGCTGTCCTGTTGATAGCTTTTGATATAAGAGCCTCCGGATTGTGCCGATGAAAACAGGAAATCGGCAAATGCGTTCCCGGTAGTGATGCTGTTCTGGTTGCTGAACGTGAGTATGCCCTGCAAGTCGCCGGTTGCCGAGCCAATGGCGCCGTTGGTCTCGCTCCTTTGCGCGTCCACGACCTGAATCCCGAGGTGCAGGGTGTGGCGTCCCGCGCTCACCCCGAGATCGTCTCCCAGGCTATAGGTCGGATTGGTGTGATCCCACGGCGCGTACGACGGGTCTACCGTAAAACCGTTGCCGCCGAACTGCGCATTCGTCCCGGCGATCAAAACCCCCGGCGGCTTCCCTCCGGCATTGTTGGGGAAGATGTAGTTCATGCAATCGAGTGGTGTGGTTGTCGCCGACGTGCAAGAGGGAATTACCTGATTCGTCAGGTTCGCGCCGGGGCCCGCCATGTCTCGAAGGGTGATGTGTGCGTCGACGTAGCTGACCAGGAATTCATTGAGCAGCTTGGGCGTAATAGTATCGGTCAAGTGCACGATCATGCTCGTGCCCGGGCCGTTGAGCCGATTTTGCACCGTGGGAAAGCTGTTCTGCACATATCCCCATTCGGGCGTAGCCACGGTGGTATCCCAGGAGTCGTGGATGTAACGGAACGACAAACGCACATTCTGGGTGAAGCTGTGATCTACCCGCCCCAACTCTTCGCGCCAGTAGGTGGAGGGCGAGATTACGGAGGCGTAACAGGGAGTATTGAGCCCGGTAGTAACTGGCATGTTGAAGTTACAGCCGAATGCGGAGTTCGGCAGGGGAATCATGCCCGTGCTCAGAATCTTCTGGCTCGTCGGTGAGACTGGAACAAACGGCTGCGGCTGTCCTGCTACGGCCGGGCAATCGGGAAACGCGCTGCGATCGATAGTTTGTACGCCGGGTGGCGGGCAAACATCGCTGAAATTCGCGCACATGGATCCAAGTGCGCAATTGTTGACGTTCAAGCCGGCGCCTGTGATCAGCGTCCGCTCGCTCAGCGTGGGCACGGCCTGGTTGAATTCCTGCGGAGTCTTCTCCAGCCGGAATTCCTCCGACCAGAAGAAAAAGGTCTTGTCTTTTTTGGTGTTGAACACGCCCGGGATATAGATGGGTCCGCCCAGCGTTCCGCCGAAGTCTTGCCGCCGATAGAGCGGAGCCTTCGTGGTTTGATCGAAATAATTGCGCGCGTTGAAAGATTCGTTGCGAACAAAATCGTACGCGCCGCCGTGAAAGTCCTTCGCGCCCGACTTAGTCGTCACCAGCACCGTGCCCGAGGCACTGCGGCCGTATTGTGCGCCGTAGTTGGAAGTGAGCACCTTCACTTCTGAAATCGCATCCAGGCTGGGATAAACCATCAGCGTGCTCTCGGCCCCGTTCAGGCCGGCATTAAGCACATCGCTGCCGTCGACGTCGAAATTGTTGTATTCGACGCGTCCGCCATTGACGCTGTACTTGACACTGCCCTTCACTCCCACCAGCGCTTCATCCTGACCCGTCTGATTGCTGACGCCCGGCGCCAAGGCGATCAATTGCGTGAAATTGCGGCCGTTCAGACCGGTTTGCAGCACTTCTTTCTGAGTGATTGTGCCTTCGACCTGCGCGTTCTCCGTCTGGACCTGCCCCGCAGTGCTGGAAGTGACATTGATTTCAGTTTTTTCGCTGGGCGGTTGCAGCGTGGCGTCGATTTCTATAGCCTGCTCTACGGTCAACGATAAATCGGACGTTTCGAACGGCGCAAAGCCCGGAGCTGAAACGCTCAATTTGTACTGGCCAGGAGGCAGGTTCAGAACATATTGCCCGCGCGCGCTTGCCGTCGCGGTGACCGGCGCTCCCGTCTTGCCAGTCGCGGTCGCAGTGCCGCTCGATATCACGGCGCCCGATTGGTCGGTGACTATGCCATACAGCGCGGCCTTGCCCTTCTGCGCACTGACTGAGAAATTCTGCGGAGCCGCCGCCGTGGTTTGTGCTGGCGCTGCTGATTGCGGCGCACCGCCCGTTTCCGGTGCCGCAGCGGCCGGTGTCTCGGTAGTGGCCGGAGGCGGTTCTGCCGTCTTCGCTGCCGCCACTAGAACTGCATCCACTTCCTGCGTCACGCCGGGCACAATCGACGCCTGAACCTCGTACTCCTGAAATCCCGGTGCACTTATCGTGACCTTGTAGCCACCCGGCTTTAATCCAGCGATCGAATATTCGCCGCGGGCACTGGTGGTGGCCGCCTGACCGCCCCCCGGTCCCTCCACCGTTACGTTCGCTTGTGGAATCGGGGCACCCGATGCAACAATGACGACTCCGTGCAAGGATGCGCCGCTGCCCTTCGCCGCGCCCGTGGGCGCGGCCGTCGCCGGCGTCTGCCCCGGAAGCAACGGTACCAGCGGAGCGTCAATTTCAAGGCTGGTGCTGCCTACCAGGCTCACATCCGTCTCAAATGGCTGGAAACCAGGTGCGCTGGCCCGGAGTTTGTAATCGCCGGTAGCCAGCCCCTTGAAGCTGTACTCTCCCTTTTCGCCGGCCGTAATGGTCTTTGCGCCATCTTTACCCGTCAATACCACCGTGGCCTTGGGCACTGGTTTGGCGTCCGGGTCCATGACCACGCCGTTCAGAGAGGCACCCTTGGCCTGGAGCTGAGCCGTAAGGGATCCGAAAGCGTTGCCCTCGGCGCTGGCGAGGCATGAAATGGCGACAACAAGGGCAAGCCAGCACACAAGAACACCAGGAAATCTCACAGCCATCCTCCGAGGGAGATCGTGAATACCGAAAGACACACCCGAGACTTTGCCGTGAAGCTAACTACGCGCAAGTGATCGCTAAGGGTAACTGCGGATTGTTACAGTCCAATGAAGCTGAGGTTAATTTCAGGTAACAACAGACCTCTCTCGTCGTCGCGGTCTTCGCCTGTTGCACAACCCAAAATGTTCCGCGCTGGTGTCTGCAAATGGTTGCAAACATGCGGTGTTAGAGGAAAACTTTTGCACACTCGTTCATCGTCTTGCCGCTAACAATTAACCCACCGTTCATTTTTTCGTCATCGTCCAGTAACAAGCTTCAAGGATAGTTATCCCGCACGATCGCCGTACATACTCCACCGGAAATCGCACAGATGGTTTCGCGGTGTGCTTGTTAGACCGGTTCGCTGACGCCCAAGGACATGCATTTACTTCCAAGAAAAATCCTAACCACAGATTTATTTAAGGAGATATGAGATGACGAACAAGAAGCTTATCGTCGGAGCCCTGTCGCTCGTAGCGACAGTGCTGCTCGCGACAGCCAGCTTTGCCGCAACGCCTTGTAGCAGCGGAATTGACGTCCACTATGTAGGAATCGGATCGTCGGCGGAATTCGAAACGCTGGCATTCGGGGCCAACAAAGCTATCGCCAACCTCCCAACTTATACCGCTCCCACCAACATCTGGAGCAATGCCAGCGCCCAAATCATCGACGCGCGAACTGGCGTGAACACCATTGACGCAGGTATCAAAGTTTGGGTGTTCTACGACAGCAGCGCCACTTGCAACGTGTACGTCGGCTATCAGGCAGACTCGGTACAAGGCAACAAAGATTTCTTCTGCTATGGCAAGGTAGCGTCGGGCTTCGTCGGCATCGAAGCCAACTGCTACGGCAACCACGAAACCACCGGTAGCTGGGAACTGGCCAACAGCGGCGGCAACGTGATATTCGGGCTTCCCGACGTTCCAGCTGCCACTCCTCTTCCAACCCCAATTTCCACTTTCCTGGTCACTGCCCCCGTTCCAACCAAAGTGGGCAGCAAGCAGGCACTGCCGCCAGCCTATTGCGGCCAGACGGGGACCGTTGGGTCAAAGACCGCTTATTGCTACTTCAACGTGGCGCACACGGACATTCGACCAGAAGACGGCCTCTACGCCACCACGCGTGCGTTGAGTTCCTATAACACCACCAACGGTATGAGTGGCTTGGGCTACAACCAGGCCGCTTGCGGCGCAACCGGTTCGGGTACAAAGACTGTGGGTTGCCCCGTGTACGATTCCTTCGCCAAGAAGGCGGTGTTCTACGCTCTGAACTTCTCGCTGACCAAGAACGATCCCTACACCGGGGCAGCCGTTCCGGGCTACACCACTCTCAGCATAGGGGCTACTCCCGCCGTGGTCATGGTGAATAACGCCGACACCGCCAACCTGGGCTTCGGCGCCACGAACCCGGATGGCAGCTACCTGCACAAGAACATTCGCCACAAAGTGCTGGCTCACATCTTCGACGGTACAGATTCCTGCACCGGCGATGTTTTGGCGACCACACCCACGCCGTCCGCATTCGGCGGCTCCATCGCGGGATCGGGTCAACCCATCCAGGTGGTTATTCGCGAACCGCTCTCGGGAACCTACAACACGTTTGAATTCACCGCAGTACGTACGCTGAGCGGCAGCGCTGCCGTCGCAGTGAACCAAAGCAAGATCAAATCCACCACTTGGATCAGCGATGACCAAAGCAGTCAGGAGATCGATCTGCGCGGAAACCTGGGAGCGTTGGGCCCGGCATTCAACTTCGGTACCGGTAGCGCCTGCCCGGGCAACTCCAACGCAGCCCCTGACGGCACCGCGGACTGCGGCGATCCGCTTCTGGTTCACACCAGTACCTGCGGCACCGGCACGACCAAGGGCCTGCATCTTCGCGCAATTGGTACGGGCGAAGAAGTTGCGGCAACTATGGGTCAGGACAACACCGGCGGCAGCCAGGTGGTCGACGGGATGGGCTTCACTTTCTGGAGCTACGCAAACCTCAAGCCAGGCGCCTCGGGCTGCTCCGGTACAGGAACCAGCGGCGACGTGACCTGCTCCACTTACAATGGCCACTACCTCACCGTCGACGGGATCGATCCTCTTTTCGCGACCGAAGGCGGTCAAGGCTTCGGCGGCACCGTCGAGAATCCCACTGGCGCTTACAACTTCCCACAATGCGGGTTGATCCAGAAGGTTGCGGGATATACCTTCCCTTGCCAGCAGATTCCCTTTACTCACATCTACGACGGTACCTACCCGTTGTGGACGATGCTCCGCCTTGTGACTTTCGACAACGTCGGTACGACGCAGGTAACTCCGGAGGGCGTGATCAACGTGCTCGCCTACGCCCAGAGCGAAGCAGCTCCAGGCTCGGCCGAGCAACTCTCGGACTTCGTTCCGTTCCTCAGCAGCATTACCGGGCTGCCCTACTCGCAGGGCGGAACTCTTCCTTCGGGCGATCTGAACCTGGGCGTGTTCCGCTCGCATTACGTTCAGTCGGGAGTCAATCCTGACAACGGCCACGTCGCTTGCGCCGGAACCTTCACTGGCGTGAACATCACTGGCGGCACGAAGGGGTCCAAGACTTGCCTCGTCGACTTAGGTGGTGACGTGGGCGGCTCGGTTGTGACCGTGCAGTCCGATGTAGACTTCCATGCGGATTTCGGCAGCCAGACCACCGAAATCTACGGCCTGCACCAGTAAGTTAGAGTCTTAGTCTGGTCCTAGCACGGCTGGGGAACGCGAGGGGCGCAACCGGCTCCTCGTTTCCCCGGTCGTTTTTTGTAGAAGCCGTTTCAGAACCGGTTCGCGGTATTTTCCTCCTCGGGGAGTTTTCGATGCGGTCTCGCAATTTATTCATGGGCAGTCCGATTTCGATCGTCTACTCCATCGTTGTCTTGTTCTCGATGGCCGGCGCCGTTGTCGCGCAGCAGGCTCAGCCGGACGTCAAGCCGTCTTCTTCTGCCTCTGCGCCCACTTCTTCGCAAGCGAATGTTTCACCCGCGGCGCAGGATTCGTCCAAACCGACTTTGCCTCCTGGCATTGATCCGAAAACGCTGAGGCCGCTATACGAAACCATTCAGGAAGATTGGGGTTCGCTTACCATTGGGGCCAGCAAATTACAACCGGAAGAACCGCTGGTGGCCGTCGCCGACGCGGCCGACGACACAGACACCTTCACCCGCACCCTTGTGCAGGTGAAGTGGCGGCCGGGTGACCCGATCGACCTGTGGATTCTCCGTCCCAAGGGCGTGAAGAAGCCTCCGGTCGTGCTTTACCTCTACAACTACGATCAGGATACGGCCCGCTTCCGGAACGATCGTTGGGCAGCGCGCGTGACCAGCGGCGGCGTGGCGGCTGTGGGCTTTGTCTCTGCCCTCAGCGGCCCTCGCTTTCACGACCGACCGATGAAGCAGTGGTTTGTAAGCGAACTGCAGGAGTCCGTCGGGAGTACCGTGCACGATGTGAAATTCATTCTCGATTATCTTGTCCAGCGCGGCGATCTCGACATGGACCGCGTCGGAATGTTCGGAGAAGGATCGGGCGGTGCAATCGCCGTTCTGGCCGCAGCCGCTGACCCGCGCATCAAGGCAGTGGACGCGCTTGAGCCCTGGGGAGACTGGCCTGACTTTCTGGCGAAATCTTTGGAGGTGCAGGCCGACCCGGACCACGCTGAATATGTGAAGCCCGAATTCCTGAAGAAGGTGGCCCCGCTTGATCCAGTCAAGTGGCTGCCTGAATTGAAAGTGCCGGTTCGAATATTGCAAGTGCGGCAGAGCGATTCCACTCCTATCGAATGCAAGGAAAGTATCAAGGCCGCCGCTCCGAAGCAGGCAGAAGTCGTTCGCTTCGAAGCTATTTCCGACCTCACCGCCAGAGAGGGTGGGGGAAAGTTATTCGCGTGGATCAAGGCCCGAGTGCAGGAGCCTGGCAAGCCAGGAGCAGGGCCAGGCAGCGTGTCGGTGGCTGACGGCAACACGGCGCAGGTCGGGAGTAATCCTTCGCACCAATGAGGTGGGCGCTGTCCCGCATATCGTTTTGGGATGGCTCTCCTCCGCCGCACAGCAAAATCAAGAACGAGGAAGCTTGGTCAGGGAGGGTTTGGTGGTCACAAGCGGGCGTTGCAATCGCTTCTTTCTGTTTGTTGGTCTTTGGTTCTGCTGGCTGGCGGCGAGTTGCACTACCGCGAACCATCCACCTGTCGTACAGACTGGGCTGCAATTCACCTCACCCTCCGCCACCCCGACGATCGAGCTGGGGCAGACCCTGAGCGTAACGGTCAGCGAAACCGTCACCTGGAGCCTGCAGAGCGGATGCGGCTTCGTCAAACCTGCAGGCACCCTGAGCCAGCAAACTGCCACCACCGTCGTCTACAACGCCCCAACGCCCACATCGACGGCTCGGCTCTGCCAGAACGCCACGAATTTTCAAGACGAGATCGTCGCCACTAACTCTTCCAACCAGTCCGCGGAACTTTTGGTTGTAGTCGTGAACCCGGTAATCATCACGAATGCCGCCAGCTACACCTACGGCCCGAATGTGGGCCCGGGATGCCCTGTGGGCGCCAAGACGTGCTGCCCTTCGCCAGGCACGCTGATCCCGGTCTCAAGCGGCGGGCCAACCGGCGCCAACGGCGTAGGACAGGTGGGAACGTTAGCGATTGTCGGCCCCCTCAAAGCTTCAGGGGGCCTGCCTCCGTACACCTGGCAGATCACGTCGGGGATGAGTTCGCTTCCGAATGGGCTCGCGCTCAGCATCGCTGTCGATAAGAGCACGAACCAGCTGGACGCACTGATACAAGGCAATCCGATTTCGACGGGCTGTTCTACATTCACGGTGACCGTGGCAGATTCCACCGCGAGCTCGAACTGCGATCCCACCGTGCAGCCCGGTCCTTGCTCGCTGTCAACATTCAACGTGGTCGTTCTTCCGCAGGCCCTCAAGGTTCAGGTTCCGAACTATCCCAGTGCCTACAACGACCCGCAGAATGGAGATCAAGGCGTACCCTATCCCCTCACTGCGATCGTGCCCTCGGGAGGCCAGGCACCCTACTTCTGGTGCCAGAATCCCGTCAATGGCGTGCCCGGATCAACTCTTCCGCCGGGCCTGGAATTGAATTCGATCAGGCAGCCGAATTTCGATTGTCCCTCGGCATTGTCGCCCCTACTAAATTACGCGCTGATTTCGGGCCAGCCTGCTCCCGGCGACGATGCTGGCCAAAATTCATGCAATGGCAACAGTGCTTCGCCCAGTTGCTACTACACGCAATTTCAGGTCTACGACAGCCAGCAGCCTTATCCTGCGGCAAGTTTTGTGACTCTCCCCAACATGGCCAACCTCCCTTTGAAGTCCTGTTCGCTCGCCAACCAGGCCCCCACCATTAATTCCGTTCCGCCAAATTCCTATTTACAGGGACCCCTGGCCTTCCTGCTGCACGGTTTCGACAGCAACGGCCCGGTCGTTATCGCGGGCAGCGTTACGTTAGACGGCGCCGGCAACGTTACCGACGGAGTGGAAGACGTAACCCGTGGCGGTGCAAGCGGCCACCAATACCTGACCGTCCAGAACACTGCAGGGCAGCAGAGTTCTTACATCGTCGGCACAACGTCAGATACTCTGAACGCCGGAGTGAACCCCGACTACAGCCGCGGCTGCATGACTCTTTATCTCGCCAACAACGGAGCGCCGGCAGGGACGACCACGTTTGCCTTTACGCTAGGTGGTTGCACGAACCATTTCAACGTAAACGGAATCACCTCGACCAGCTTCCAGGCCTGCGGCGCAACCCCAATCAACCAGACGGCAGGAACCTTTACTACCGGGCACATCATTGAATTCGACGACAACACGGGACGCGGCACCCGCGCTTCCGGCATCCTTCGTGCTCAAGACACTTCCAGCTTCTCTGGCGGACTGAGTGGTCCTTACGCTTTCGGAATGAGCGGCGGCGACGCGGCTCAGAAACACTACGCTGTCGCCGGATCTTTCAGTGCCAGCTCAGGCAGCCTCAAGTCCATCGCGGCCGACGTTGACGACGCGGGCACTCTGGCTTCTACGTTGACTGGAGGAATCGGCGCGGCCACCGTGGATGCCACCTATGGAGCTTCCAACGGCCGCTGGACCGCCACGATGAGTCTAAAGGGCGGTCCCACGTTTGATGAAGCTCTATACATGGTCAGCGGCACCGAGGTCCTGATCGCCACTACCGATCCGCTCAGCGCCAGCCAACCCATCATCGGCGGAGAGGCCGTCACAACGGCGGGTTCCTTCACCAACGCCTCGCTGCAGAATAGTCACATCTTCCGCATCGGCGGGCTTGCCACCACCGGCCCGGATGTCAGCATCGGCGCGCTGACCTTCGACGGCGTCGGCGCTGTGACTGGCACTGAGTACGAAGATCAGGCCGGCACTCTTGGCACCACTACGATCTCGGGCACCTACTCAGTGGATCCCAACACCGGGCGAGCCACGTTTCTCGCTGGCCAGGGGCAGAATCTTGGGCCCCACTCCTTCATCGCATATGTAATCCCCGCGCCGGCAAATTTGACCCGCACCAACTGCAGCACTCCGGCTGCCTGCGTCACCGGGTTCCTGGTGGGCACAGACAGCACCGCACAAGATGGCATCCTCGAATTCCAAACTCCGTCTTTAGCGCCTCCGCCTCCGTTTAGCAATCTCTATATCTCGGGGAACTACGATTATGGAACTGCCGAGATTCTGGACCCGCTGACGCCGAACCTTGAGGGCGATGTGTTTGCCCAACCCAGTGGAACCTCCACCACCGGCGGAAGTCTTGCCCTGAGCACTACGAGCAACGGCAGCGGAGGCACCCAGGACGTGAGCTCTGGAGACACCGGCCAGTTTTGCCTCTCCAAGACCCTCTGCTACCTCCTGATGCCGAACCAGGCTCTTCTCGGGGGAGCTTACTCGATCAACACCAACGGTACGGGTTGGTTCGGCGGGAGCGGAATCGTGTCGGTGTCGAATGGCAATGCCATCTTCTACATCGATGAATCGCCGACCAACTCACACCCGTCGGTGATCGTGGCGGAGCAGTAACACTGGAGAGCAGCGGCACCGCTTCAGGGAGAGCCAGCCCAGCCGCGCAGAGATCCTTTGCGCCCGCTCCTACCATGCCACGAATGAAGAGCAAGGCCCAAGAATCGCGCAACCAAAGCAAAAGCCTAGTTCTTCACTGGGCGCCTTACGCAACTGTTTCTAAATGGCTTCCCCACCTTAGGCCTCTGATCTTCGCGCTAGCTTACCTTCCAGAGGCGGCGAATCCCACTGAAACCCAGGGCCGCAAGTCCAGTTCCCAACAGATAGACCGAAGCGGGCTCCGGGACAGCCGAGGTGGTCTGATTCAAGGTAATGTCAGCGATTCCGAGTCCGTTTGCCGGGCCCGTGAAGGTGATTGATTTCGCAGTCCCCTGACCGAAGCCGAGACTGGCGGAAGTCCAGTTGCAGTAGCTGGGAAACCCTGTACACGGAAGGTTGTTGGGAGAGAGGGTGAGGGTCGCAAGAATCGTGCCGGTTCCATTGGTGCCGCTCCACACCGAAACTGTCTCCTTGAAACCGGCCGTGAAGAAGAATTGCATTCCCGTAGTGAAGCCAGAGTAGACGTTAATCGTTCCAGTCGCGGTTGTTCCCATAGGCCCATCGATGAAGATAATGGGAGTTCCCGTTGGGTCCGGCGCAAACGCCCCGCTACCGCCCTTAGTCACCGATCGCAGCACGAAGATATTCGACGAAAAGCCTATCCCGTTGTAGGTATTGCCTACCTGCTGCATATTCTGCAACCCGATAAAGGTAAGAACGTGCTTGGACTTGCTGGAATTGGCCAACGCCGAAGAGACCCCGCACAAAAGCAGCAGGACAAGCGTAAAGAGGGTGCGCGAAGATGGGGTCATGGCATGTATCCTCGAGGAAGATTCCCTGGACAAGGGTGGCGGATGAACCGACTCATTATGGGCCGGAGCGAGTTACAGGAGTATCACACGAATGTTAACGCCGAGTTAAATTCCCAGGTTTTAGTCACAGGTCGCGGCCCGATCGCCCATATTTGCCGCCCGTTTCACCCGGAGCATCGTCCCACGCGCTTCCCTTTCATTTGAAGCCACTCCATGCCGTGTCCGCTGACTATTGCTGCGGCTGGAGCGTCAAGGTTCCGGCGTAGGCGGGATTGGCGGTGTCGGTGGAGTTCACAAAGTAAATGGACGGAATGCCCTTGGTCAGTTGGTAATAGCCGTTGTAAGTAATGGGCTGGACCGTCCCGCCCACATTGAACTGGCCCTGTAGCGCGAACGCGTGGCCGGTGACCGGCCCGGTCAGGCTGAAGCTGGTGGGTTCGGAGCCCGTGCCAACGATGCCAACCGTGAGGTTGCCGGAACTCTGGCTCAAGGTTGCCGTGACGCTATCGGCTGTGCCGTCTGGAAGCGTCATTTGCCCGGTGTAGGTCCCTGTTAGCTTGGGCACCACCACTCCCGTCACGGAGCCGCTGTCGGTGCAGGTGCCACTGGTTTGTGTGTTATACGTCCCATTCACCAACACGAGGCCTTGCGTCTGGGAGTCCAGCATGCCAGACACCGTGAACGCGTTTCCGTTTTCCGTGTAGGTGAAGGTAAACGGACCTCCGATTGCTCTTGCGGTGCCGTTGAGAGTGTTGCCTCCTACCATCGAACAAACGCCCGATTGTCCCGGGCAGTTTCCCCCGAATGAGATAACGTCGCCCGTGTTCGAATTAATGCAGACGAAGGCGATCTGACTGATTCCGGCCGCCGAGACTATGCCGCTCGGCTCCGGCATGCCATTGATCAGAACTGACCCTTCCTGCAGAGCTACTTCAATTCCGGTCGTGCCTCCGCCATTGCTGGAGACCGCAAGAAATTCCCAGGTTCCGGCGATGCCGGGCGTAGCTGGAACTCCAGTCGGAGGTTTGCCGTTTGAGCAGCTCATCATCGCTACGGCCAGGGCCGAGAGCACAATTGCCGCGAAGACTCGCTTGATCACCGAACGACTCCTGATGGACTCACCCGATACCGAAAACAACAGGCTTGAACACAAGCGGAAAATTATGGCACTAAGAATGCCTGCTCAATGTTAACGGCAGGTTAAAGTTTGATGAATCCAGGCGGGTTTCAGAGCGCGACGGCGGTCCTCCGTCGCGGCGCGGAATTTCGGGTGCAACGCAAGAACCCTACGCGGTGGGGAGCAACATCCCTTTTTCCAGGTGACGCGTGAGGTGCGCGTAGGAGGCGGCGTGGGGATCGTGCGTCACCATCACGATCGTCTTGTGAAAATCCTCGTTCAGGCGCTTCAGGATCTCAAGCACTTCCGTTGCGGAGTGGCTGTCCAGGTCGCCGGTGGGCTCGTCGGCGAGGAGCAAGGTTGGATCGCTGACGATAGCGCGCGCGATCGCCACGCGCTGCTCCTGTCCACCCGAGAGCTGCTTGGGGAGATGGTTGACGCGGTCCTGCAGTCCCACGAGTTTCAAAGCAGTCATCACGTGTTCGCGGCGCTGCTGAGGATTCAGCTTAGTCAGCAACAGCGGCAACTCGACATTTTCGAAGGCGGTGAGAACCGGGATGAGATTGAAAGTCTGAAACACGTAGCCGATGTGCTCATTGCGCCAGCGCGCAATCTGCGAGTCGTTGAAACGGAAAATGTCCTGGCCCTGCACCAGCAGCTCACCTTTGGTGGGGCGGTCGATCGCCGCGATCATGTTCAGCAGCGTGGTCTTGCCCGAGCCTGACGGCCCCATCAGTGCCAGGAATTCTCCCTTGCCGATGTCGATCGTGACATCGTCGAGAGCTCTTACTTCGAAGGTCTCGCGGGTGAAGATCTTGCTGACCCCGCGGACCTGCACTACTTTAGTGGCTGTGGCAACGTTCGGTGCGACAACTGTGCTCATGCTTGCCCCTTGATTTTGATTTTGTCTCCGTCTTTCAAGCCGGACGGCGCATTGGTGATCACGTTCTCTCCACCCACCAGGCCGTCGACTAGCGCTCCATCGCTGCGCTGTCCCAGAATATGGACGGGCCGCGCGAGGGCCTTGCCGTTGAATGCGATCAACACAACTTTCTTGCCGTCAATGTCGCGAATTCCGGCGGAGGGCACGAAAACTCCCGCCGGCTGGCTGGCGCCCTTCGCCGGTTCGTTGGCCAGGAACTTTACCGTCGCGTTCATTTCCGGGCGCAGTTGAACGTCGGGATACTTGCCCGGGTTCACCACCTGCACCTTGACCTGCACCGTAGCTTTCTGCCGGTTAGCCTCGGGAGAAATCTGCGCGATCACTCCGTCATACTGCTTGTCAGGATAGGCGTCGGTAGTGACGATTCCTTTTTGCGTGGGGCCGAGTCGGGCAAAGTCGGCCTGCGCGATGTCGAGTTCCACTTGCAAGTCGTTCAGGTCGGCGAGTGAAACCACCGATCCCTGCGGACCGCCCGCCGCCGCGCTGGCGAATTGCGCCGTGATCAGTTCGCCTTTTTCTGCGGTGCGATCGAGAATGGTCCCCGTAACCGGGGCGCGGATCACCGTGGCATCCAGCTGCGACTTGGCGTAGTCAAGCTGACCCTGGGCCTGCGCCAACGCCCCCCTGGCGCGCGAGATTTCCTCCTGCCGCGGCCCGATTTTCATTAGCTGAAATGCCTTTTCCAGGGAGTTCGCGCGCTGCTGATCGGCTTCGAACTTGGCGGTGGCATCGTCTAGAGCTTGACGCGAAACCACGCCTGAGCCGGCCAGTTCCTTGGTGCGGTCCAACGTCAGCTTGTCATTGGCTAGTGTCGCGCGAGCCTCATCCAGATTATGCTGCGCCTGCTGAATTTCTTCCGGCCGCGAGCCGTGCTGAAGTTCGTCGAAGTAAGCGCGAGCATTATCCAGCGCGCCCTTGGCTTGTTCGTAGGATGCTCGAAATTCCTGGTCTTCCAGGCGCACCAGCACTTGTCCTTCTTTGACTTTGTCGCCTTTCTCCACGCCAATCCACGCCAATCGGCCCGTGACCTTGGAATTCACGTTGATGGTGTGATGGGCCACGATGTAGCCGGTGGCGGAGAGTACGGTTGAGCCGGTGTCACTGTTCTGCGCCGCCGCGCGTGCCACCTCAACTTCCGGCACACTTGCCGAAAAGGCGCGGTACGCCAGGGCGCTGAGGCTGAGCAGTACCACTACCGTGATTCCGCCCAGGATGTAGCGGCGCGCCCACGCGGGTGGTTCTCCGCCCGAGTCGCTGCGCTGGGTGCGGTCGATGCGCAGGCTCTGCAAGTCTTCGTGTTTAGCGTCAATCGGCATAACAGTAAATACGCAACAAGTTCCAATCTGGTTCGCGAAGTTTTAGTTCCCAGTAATTCTCAAATTGCCAACGGCGTTCAGCCGCGCAACGCGCTAAGAATATTCTGCCGCGCCGCATGCCAGGCCGGAGCAAACCCGCCGACCAGTCCCATGATCAGTGCGAACACAATCGCGTAAGCGGCAACTTGCGGCGTGATGCGCAACGCAAACACCACTTCACTGAACGTCACTGCGTTGGACGTGCCAGTCTCCATTCCGTTGAAGGGCAGCATCAGCAGAATTCCCGCTGCCGCCCCGAGCAGCGCCAGAAGCAGAGATTCCAGAACAAACGACGTCAAGATCGCCGGTCGCGAGAAGCCAATCACCCGCAAGGTCGCAATCTCGCGTCCGCGATAAGCCACTGCGGCGTACATCGTATTCATCGCAGCGAAACTTGATCCGATTGCCATGATGATACCAACCACGATCCCGATATATTTTATCGGCGCTCCGGAACTCGTCTGCTTGGCGTAATAATCGGTCTCCAGCACGCCTTCGAGCTTCAGACGTTGATCGTCGCTCACCCGGTTCTTGAGCGCGTCGGCAGCCGCGGGATCGGTGGCGCGCAGGTAGGCCGAAGAATAGCCTCCCTGCCGGTCAAAGTCCGAGGCCATCTGATTCACATCGCCCCAAACCTCCGATTCGTAAGCTGATCCGCCTGCATCAAAAACGCCGACGACCTTCCACGAACCTTTGCCGAACTCCATGGTGTCGCCGATGTTGGCGTGAGAAAAGCGGTCACGAATCGACTTGCTGACCACCACTTCACGCTGTCCGGTCTGGAACCAGCGCCCCTCGATGAGTTTCGTCGCGGACCGGAGCTCGAGACCATCCGGCATCATGCCCCTCACCGTAACGTTTACTTCGCCGGTGCCGTCTTTTCGCGGCAATATGATGACGACCACCCATTCCGCCGAGGCCATGGGCTGGCCGTGGCTGTCTTTCGCGATGCCAGGAAGCGTGGTTAGAGTGGGAAACAGCGACGCGTCGAACCCGCCGGACAATTCCGCCTCGGACCCCTTGCGCAGCACGAGTACGTTCTGCGGATTGCCACTGCTTACAAACGCGCGCTGCAGGCCGGCGAGCAGCGCCATCAGGAAGATTGCCGTCGTGACCGTGAGCGCAATGCCCAGGGCGGTCATAATGGTCAGCCCTTTGCGCAGCTTCAAATTGCGGATGTTGTAGCTGATCGGTATCGCCATAGTAATCTCTAGAAAATAAAAACCCGGTGTATACCGCTTCCTCGACGCAGCCGAGACGGCGGCGCTACTCACCCAATGTGGCGCAGGCCTTCCACAATGTTCATGCGCGAGGCGTTGAACGCCGGCAAATAGCCGCTCACCAGTCCCAAGGTTAGGGCCACCAGCAACGATAACGCAGCCGTGGGCGCGGTCACCTTCATGTTGAGCGGGATGCCCAGCCCAATGAATTGGTGGGTGAGCGCCGCAATCACTGGAATCGCCGCCAGAATTCCCAGCACCCCGCCCCCAACCGCCAGGGCCACCGATTCGCTCACGAAGATCGACAGCACGCGTCGACGCGTGAACCCCAAGGTTTTCAGCAGGGCCACTTCGCGCGTCCGGCTGCGCACCGACATCGCCATGGTATTCGCCGAAACCAGCATGATGGTGAACACCACCGCGCCACAAATTCCCAGGATGAAGGCCTTTATATTTCCCAGCGAAGCCACGAACCCGAGCTGAAACGCTTTCTCGCTCTCGGTCTTGGTTTGCAGCGGAGAGTTGCGGAACATGTCATCCACTTCTCTCGACACCTGCGATACCTGTTCCGGCGATGCAATCTGGGCCGCGTACCAGCCCGCCTGCCCTTTGAACCAGGGCACCGCTTCTTCCAGATATTTGGCGTTGAAATAGAGCGCGTTCTGCGGCGGATCGCGGAGGTAGATTGCGCGAATCGTGAGATCGAGATTCGACGGGAAAATGTTGGCCTGCAGCGTGACATGGTCGCCAATCTTCCAGCCGTACTTCTTCGCCAGCGTCACGTCCACCAGCGCTCCGGCCCGGTCCTGCTGCCAGGCTTTCAGTTGCTCCGGCGGCACGATCTTGTCTGACGCCACTTTCAGATATTCATCCGGATCGGTGCCCAACTGCGCGAAGAAGTGTTCCGGCCGGTCATCGATATAGCGGCCTCCGAACCAGGTGAGCGGCGCTACCGCCGTAACTCCAGGGATGGCGCGAATCTTGTCGCGGTAATACGCCGGCAGAAAAAACGCCAGCGAAACGCGGTCGCGGATGATCAGGCGCCGCGACGCCTCCGGCGCAACCTGATCCACATAAAACGAGCGCCAGATGCAAATCATCAGCGTCAGCAATAGCAGCGAGAAGCCGATGCTGATCACGGTCAGCACGCTCCGCCGCTTGTTGCGGAAGGCATTGCGCACGATAAAACCGCTCAGGGTCATGAAGACTTCATCCGATGTGGCGTAGCCCGTCCACGATGTTCACTTGCGAAGCGTGATAGGAAGGCAGGGCCGAACTGATGAGTCCCACCAGCCCCGACGTAAACATGGCAAGCAGTCCAATACCCAGAGTCACCTGCAAGGGGAAGAAGCTGACGAATTGTTTCGAGTGCGTCATGTTGTAAACCAGAAGCCACCCTAGCCCAACCCCAATCAGTCCTCCAGCCAGCGACAGAGCGACCGCCTCGCTCACGAACAAGCCCAGAATGCTCTGCCGGGTAAATCCCAAAGTCTTGAGCACGGCAACTTCCCGCGTTCGCTCGCGGATCGACATGGCCATGGTATTCGCCGAAACCAGCAACGTGGCAAACAGCACCGCCGAACAGATGCTCAAAATAAATGCCTTCACGTTGCCCATCATGGCGACAAACTCCAGCCCGAAAGCCTTTTCGCTTTCAGCTTTGGTCGGCTGCGGCGAGTTGCGGAACATGTCGTCCACCGCGCTCGCAACTTTACTCACGTCGGCGGGAGAGGCTGCCAGAATGCTGAATGTGCCCGCTCGCCCCTTGAAGAAATCCACCGCCTCTTCCACGTACTTAGCATTGAAGTAAACCGATTTGTTGTCCGGGTTCGAGTGGTAAATGCCGCGGATGTTCAACTCCAGATTGATGGGATAGATCGTCCCCTGCAAAACAATGCGGTCACCCAGTTTCCATCCAAACTTCTTCGCCAACGAGGAGTCCACGATCACGCCCTGGCGGTCGCGCTGCCACGCCGTGAATTGTTCTGGCGGCATCTGAATGTCCCGGTAGACTTTGAAGAACTCATCGGGATCGGTGCCAAACTGGGCGAAGAAATTCTCGGGCTTGTTGTCTTTGTAAATCCCGCCAAACCAGGAGACGGGCACTACCGCCACCACTCCCGGAACGGCGCGAATCTTCTCGCGGTAGAAGCCGGGCAGATTGAAGGTGAGAGAAACTCGATGCCGGACCACCAGTCTCTCCGCCGACTCGGCGCTGCCCTGGTCGAGGTAGAAGCCGCGCCAGATGGTCATCATCAGCGTGAGAAGAAGAAGAGAGAAGGCCAGGCTCAACACGGTCAGAAGACTGCGGCGTCGGTTGCGGAAGGCGTTCTTGGTGACAAACCGGGTCAGGGTCATGGGCGAACTCCAGAAGGAACCAGAAATCGGACACAGGAGGCAGTCACGTCCCAGCCTCCTAAGAATAGACGAACTGCGCGACCTCCACAACCGGGCCGGATTCGATTTTCATTGCCCTCAAAATGGCCATTCCCGCAGACCTTCTGCCATTTCCATACTTCCGCTCGCCGGTCTTACCCACAAGTGGAGATCGTCATCCGGCTGAGATGACAAATGTCACAAAAGCTACTTGTAAACTTAGAACCGCCGCAGCGGCAATAAAGTTACGCTGTATCTTGAGTACGAGGCAGTTCGCGTCGAACATCAGGCATACGGTCTGTGGACGCCCCGCCCACAAAACCGTTACATTCCAGCTTTGCGGTTTCTGAGCAGGCAACCGCGGCAGGGCTCACTTTCACGATGAACGCTCCAGACCTGATTCAACAAAAAACGACGCAACAGAAAGCGGCACAACAAAACACGTCGCAACAGAGTCTGGCCAAAAAGTTCGCGGAAACTTTCCGCGGCGAACCCAGCTGCGGTGAACCAAAAATATTCCGCGCTCCCGGCCGGGTCAACCTGATCGGCGAGCATACCGACTACAACGATGGATTCGTCCTGCCGGCCGCCATCGGTTTCTCCGCATATGTGGCGGCAGCTCCGCGCTGCGATGGCAAACTAGTAATCCGTTCCGAGAATTTTCCCGGGGAATACGCGTTTGATGCAAACCATCTGCCCGCCAGGCGACTGGGCGAATGGTGCGACTACGTCCTGGGCGTTGCCGTGACGCTTGGCCAGGCCGGTTACTCGATTCCCGAAGCCAGCCTGCTGGTGCGTGGCGAAGTGCCGATAGGCGCCGGGCTGAGTTCCTCCGCCGCTGTGGAGGTCGCCACTGCCCTCGCACTGGCCAGCCTGGGCGGGGCCGAACTTTGTTCCACCCAGATCGCCAGGCTTTGCCAGAAATCGGAAAACGAATTTGTCGGCGCGCGCGTTGGCATCATGGATCAATATGTCTCCTGCCTGGGGAAGGCCGGGCACGTGCTCTTCCTCGACTGCCGCTCTTTGGAATTCAAGATCGTACCGTTTCCCAGGAACCTGAAATTTGTGATCTGCAACACCATGGTCAAGCATGAACTGGCGAGCGGTGGCTACAACCGGCGCCGCGAAGAGTGTGAACGAGCCACGAAGATGTTTGCGAAGTGGGATCCTAAAGTGCGGTCCCTGAGGGATGTTTCGATCGAATTGCTGGAGCGCCGCGCTCAAGCGCTGCCCCAAGCCATCCGCAAACGATGCTTCCATGTTGTGCAAGAGAACCAGCGCGTCCTCGCTGCGGTGCGTTGCCTTGAGTCCGGAGATCTGGCTCGACTCGGTGAACTGATGCGAGCTTCGCACCAGAGCCTGCGTGATCAGTACGAGGTCAGCTGCCAGGAGCTGGACATTATGCTGGAAGCCGCAGCGGGTTTGCCCGGTTATTGCGGCGGGCGCATGACCGGCGGCGGGTTCGGTGGGTGCACGGTAAACCTGGTGTATGAGAACAACGCGGAGAACTTCGCGGCGCAGATCTCAGAACGCTACCGGCAGGCAACCGGAATCGATCCACAGACCTACATCTGCGGTGCGGAAGATGGTGCTCAGGCGTTGGGGTAGTCCGCGCGTGAACCGATGCCGGTCAGCTTGGCTTCGGTGCCTCTGCGTCACTCCTGCAAAATGATTCACCTTGCCGCCGCACGCTTGAAATGCGTAACATGGCCTGCGTTTCTGGGAGGTTCAATCTGGCGAACAGCAACTCGAATGAAACCCCCAGCTCGGTGCTGGCCAGAAGGCTGGCCGCCGTGGCCACTGATCTCCATTTCTGGGTGCCCACGCTTGTACTGATCGCCGGTTTGATGCTTCTGAGGTGGGTCCGCTGAAGGCCTCCACAGATGTTCCGGTGATCGCGGAGTCACCTCTCGCCGCGGAAGCGCGGCTGCGCACTCTGCAGCGCCTGGGGGTGCTCTGCGGCGTGGCCGCGGGCGCGTGGCTAGGGGCGGCTGAGGTTCCCGCTAAACTCGTCTCCTCCGGACTTTCCCCCGTTTTGATTTCTCTGATCATGGTGCTGGGAGTGTTTCTCGGCAGGTGGACCTTGCCGGCAGTCGCGCGCGGCACATCTCAAACGCGAGCCGATTTCCTGCAGGCTCCGCACCTGCTGATTTGGGCCATTCTCGCCGGCTGCTTGTGGGCTGTAGCCAACACGCTCACCATTTTCGCCATTCGTGATCTTGGGCTGAGCATTGCTTTTCCCTTGTGGAATACGAATGCGATCATCGGGATTGCCTGGGGTGTGCTTTTTTTTGGCGAGCTGAAAAATGCGGGCTGGCAACGCTGGACGGCGGTTTCTGGCGGCGCACTCCTGATGTTTTGGGGCGGAGTCGTTTTGGCCCGGGTATCTGCCAGCCAGATTTCATCGCATGCCGCAGTTCATGGCATTGCCGCCGCGCTGGGAGCGGGGCTCCTCTGGGGGACGATGTACATCCCGTATCGCAAGGCATATCTGTCGGGCATGAACCCGCTCTCGTTTGTCTCGTTCTTCACCGTCGGAGAACTGGGGATGATGGCTGTTTTGTCCGCGCGTTACGTCGGCGGCGTGATGACCCTCTGGCACCAGCTGCAGGAGGCGCGTCACCTGTTGTTTTGGCTGCTGGCCGCGGGTTTCGTGTGGGTGATTGGCGACATCTTTCAACAGTATGCCGTGAAATACATTGGCGTCAGCCGCGGAATCCCGCTCTCGAATTCGAATCAGTTGTGGGGACTTTTGTGGGGCGCGTTGGCGTTTGGAGAACTGCGGGGATGGGGGCATTCGGCGGTAGCGAGTGCAATTTACGGGTCGGTCTTGATGGCCGGCGGATTGGCCGCGATCTCGCTTTCCGTAGCAGGCCGTTCCGAATATGAGCGCTGGCGGCAGGCGGCGCAACGCGAAAGTAAACGCTATGACATCGACGCCCAGTTCGTCAGTTCAGGAATGGAAGGCAGATCCGCCACGCCAGTCCTATCAAGAAGCTGGTTCGATATGATCCTGGTCGCGGTGGCAACTGCAGTTTTTGTCTGGACCGGACTCGCGGCTCGCTGGCCCTCGAAAGATCTGAACTGGGAGACCGCTGCCGCTCTGGCCAGCATCGGCCTGGCGCTTTTTGCGACTGCGGTGGTTCAGTTGTGGAGGGTGACCAGATTCAACTAAGGCGCCAGATTGCACGAGGTTAGCGTCACGGGCTAGAACTGTCCCCGGAGGCTCGAGAATTGTCTTTGGGGTGCGCTTTTTGTAGTTTGCGCGGGCGCCTCGTGAAGGAGTAAAATCCAGCGCAATCCAGCCCTAGTGTGGGAATACAACGTCCAGTCACGTCGTGCGGAGTCGGGCGATATCTGATCTGAAAAAAGAGGTATGATTGGGTTCGCGAAAATCCCGCGCACCGAAACGTCAGGGGTAGTGTTCTTATCCAAGGGGAGCAAAACTTTAAGAGTCTTGCGCTCCTCGCGAGCATGGGAGTCTCAAGATGAACGGAAAGGCGCCACGATTTATCCCGCTTGGTGTGGGCTTGGTCGGGTTGATCGCTCTGGGATGTGTGTTGACTGGACAAGCGGCCAAGACCGCTCGGCACGGAATCCCTTTGCCCACCGATTGGAGTCACAGCCACCTCATCTTTTCGCAGCCGGCTTCGGTCGAGCAGGCGATGCGCTTGCAGGAAGATCCGCGCTTCGAGCAGCAACTGTACCGCCATTACCAGGCTTTGAGGCTTCCGGCTGTCGCTGCGGAGAGCGACAACAATTCATCCCAACTGCGGTTCCCCAGCCGGCGCCATACCGTGCAGGGACTATGGGAAGAGGATCTGGGAACAGGCGCGTCGGTCGGAGCAGGCGTCTTCCCCGCCAAGTTTTCGTTCGGCAGTGGCGTGGCAAATTGCGGCAGTGCGACGGCGCCAGACTTCGTTGTCTACAGTACAGGCCTGACCGGTTCTGGAACCCAGGCGAGCATTGTGGCCTACGACAACCTCTACGCCGGGTGTACGGGGACTATTCCTTCCGTCTATTGGGCCTACAATACGGGCGGCCAGATCCTGACTTCTCCGGTGTTCTCCCGCGACGGTTCGCAATTGGCATTTGCCCAGACCGCCGGTGCTTTGGGAAGTCTCGTTTTGCTGAAGTGGGCGGCGTCAACCACGGAAACGGTAGCCCTGCCCGGCGTTCCGACCAGCGTGCTTCCGGCTCAGTACTCGGCATGCGTCGCACCGTGCATGACGACAATCGCTCTCGAGGATGGAAGCCTCACTCCAACCGACGACACGACCTCGTCCGTTTTCTATGACTACGGCAGCGACACAGCCTGGGTCGGCGACAGCCGCAGCTGGCTGCATCAGTTCACCCCGGTCTTCCTGGGGACACCAGCAGAGATAAGAACGGTATCCCCCAAATGGCCTGTGCAGTTGAACTCAACTCTGCCTCTTCCGCTCGCGACCGCGGTTCATGACCACGTTTCCGGCAATGTGTTCGTTGGGGATGCGGGCGGGTTTTTCTACCAGGTCGCCCCCGCTACCAGCGTCGTCACTAAGTCGAGCCAGCTGGACTTCGGCACGACAGGCATCGTGGCCGGTCCGCTCGTAGACTCCACCGCCGGAGTGGAATACGTACTTGCGGCGGATGATGGCAGCACGGCCTGCGCGGGCGCGCCTTGCGCCGCAGTGTACCGGTTCGCCTCAGGTTTCGCCGCGGGAACTGCGGGTGCAAAGGTTACGGTCGGGGCCGGCGCCGCCAATCCCAAGCCGCTTTATGATGGGACTGTGGACAGCGCTTACCTGAACTCGAACAACGCCTCAGGAAATTTATATGTGTGTGGGCACACGGGAGGCCGTCCGACTTTGTATCAGGTGCAAATCACGGCCGGCGTCTTGGGTACCGTTATTACGGGTCCCGTGCTTACAACCGCCGCGACCGCTTGCTCTACAGTCACCGAGGTCTTCAATCCAAATGCAACCGGGCAGGCGACGGAATACATCTTCGCCAGCGTCCAAACCAAAGCTACGCCTACGCCGTGTGCTGGCGGAGGCTGTATTATGAACTTGAAAATCACCCCCTGGCTGTCTTCGACCGCCTATACCCTGGGCGAGGAGATTGTGGACAGCCACTTTCAGATCCAGCTCGTTACGAAGGCGGGAACCTCGGGAACTTCTGCGCCCATTTGGACCACTACTTCAGGCCTGACCACCAATGATGGCACGATCAAGTGGCTGGACCTCGGACTTGAAACGGTTGCCACGCCCGCGGGATGGCAGGCGAATCACGCCTACTTTTTGCGCAACTATATCCAAGACAGCAACCAAAATATTGAAGCGGTAACGAATGTCGCAGGAGACAACCTGTCCGGGGCCACCCAACCGACGTGGCCTACCGCTTTCGGACAGGTGACCGTCGATAACCACGTAACTTGGACCAACGCGGGGCCCGCTCCCTCCGGGCTAGCATCCTCCGGTGGCACAAGCGCGGTGATCATTGACAATACCGTCGTGTCGGGTGTGGCTGGTTCTCAAATCTATTTTTCAACGCAGGGCAATCAGGCGTGCGGGACTTCGGGGACCGGTGGCTGTGCAGTACAGGCGTCTCAGTCGGCGCTAAAATAAGTGGGGTCAATCTAATGCCTATGGATCATTTCTCTTCCGAGCAGCCGCGTGCCGCGGCCAACGATAAGAAACCTTACGAGAAGCCGGCTTTCCGCCACGAACAGGTTTTTGTCACCACGGCGTTGTCCTGCGGCAAGATCAGCGCCACCCAGGGCGATTGCACCCTCATCCAGCAAAAGGCGTCGTGACGTATGCGAGCACCTACTGCAGCAGAGTTGCACGCCCTGAAATGTGAGCTCGCGGGCGAAGTTCTGCGCTCGTCGGGCGGGTTACGCCTGCGCGTGACGGGATGGAGTATGCTGCCCACAATTTTTCCCGGCGACACACTCCTGATCGAGCGCACGGCCAGCGAAAGCGTCGGTAAGGGAGATGTCGTGTTGTTCCACCGTGACCGGCGGCTGTTTGTTCATCGGGTTTCGCGGAAACGCGGCAATGCGAGAGACCCTCAGATCATCACCCAAGGGGATGGGATGCTCAGGCCCGATCCTCCCCTCTCCGGCTCCCAATTGCTGGGCAAAGTTTGTTTCGTGGAGCGGGACGGCTGGTGCCTGGAACCGCCAAAAAATTTGGGGTTGAGAGGCCGTGCAATCGCGGTCTTGGTGCGGCGTTCCACCTCGGCGGCACGCGTGATTGTCGGACTTCACAAGATGGCGCGGAAGCCACGGGAGCCCCATCCTTGCCAGAGTTGATCAGTCCCGTCGAGTGCCTTCACCTTACGATCGAAATCGGAGGCATGCCCGTTCGGGTCAACACCACCGACCCGAACTTCCTCGGCATGCTGCAGGATCGTTACGCGGGGTTTTTGGGCACACCGCACCGTCCAGCCGCCGAGTTTGACGTTGATCTGGCCGGCCCTGCCCCTGGTGAACACGATGCGGACGTGCGCGTGACCCAGCGCGCCGGCAAGTGGACGCTGACGCGCGGTGACTTTCGCGCCGAGTGGGAGCCTGCGTCGCGCACCGGCAGGATTCGCCAGACGGCCAATCCCTATTCGATCGATGCGATTCTCCGCATCGTACACTCCCTAATGCTGGCGGAGGAGGGCGGCGGATTTCTCTTGCACGCTGCCAGTGCCATTCGCAATGGAAAAGCCTTTCTTTTTGCCGGCGTTTCCGGAGCCGGCAAGACCACGATCTCAAGGCTCGCGCCTCCCGACGCAACTCTACTTACAGACGAAATCTCTTACGTGCGGAAGCAAGGCAGCGGCTACGTCGCCTACGGAACTCCATTTGCTGGCGAACTCGCGAAGCTGGGGGAAAATGTTTCCGCACCGATTTCGCAACTTTATCTTCTGGCCCAGGGCCCGGAAAATCGGGTTGATCCTGTTGCGCCCGGCCAGGCGGCGCGGGATTTGCTGGCGAATGTGCTTTTCTTTGCCGAGGAATCGGAACTGGTGCAGCGGGCGTTTCATGCGGCTTGCGAGTTCGTGAGCCGTGTGCCGGTTTCGCGGCTTACCTTCGTTCCAGACGCCAGAGCATGGGAGATGATCGGATGAGCAGGCTTTTTATTGCCCGCAATAAGCGGGTCGCGGCACGGAACCTCGACGGCGAAATGATGATCATGTCGGGCAAGGATTCGACGCTTTTTACGCTCAACAAAACTGCAACTATCATCTGGCAAGCTGCGGACGGAGCCACGCCTCTCGACGAAATTGTCGAGCGCCGCATCTGTCCCGTGTTCGAAGTCGAGCCCGCCGCCGCGTTGCAGGATGCTGAAACCCTGGCTCGGGAGCTCGCTACGCATGGCATTCTGGATGTCTCCGACGAGCCGATCGATTCTTCGACTCAAGTTGGGAATGCCCCCGCCGGAGATTCACGATGAGCGGCTTGATGCAAGAAGTGACCGTCAAGGCGCTGGCCCTGGGCATTCCGATGAGCGTCCAGCTCGACCTGACCTATCGCTGCAACGAGCGCTGCGTGCACTGCTATCTCGATCATGACGACCATGGCGAGATGACGACCGCAGAAATCAAACACCTGCTCGATGAAATGGCTGAGGCGGGCGTTTTTATTCTGACCCTCAGTGGCGGCGAGATTTTTCTGCGCAAGGATTTCTTTGAGATTCTGGAGCACGCCCGCGAGCTCACGTTCTGCGTCAAGCTCAAGACCAACGCCATACTGATCCGCGAGCTCGAGGCGGCGCGCATTCGTGATTTGGGCGTGGAGTCGATTCAGATCAGCATTTATTCGCACCGGCCAGAAGTGCACGATGCCATCACCCTCGTGCCTGGCTCGCTGAAGCGGTCTATCAACGCCATTCGTTTTCTCAAGTCTCAGGGCCTGAAGGTGAGGATTGCGAATGTCTTGATGATTCAAAACGCGGAAGACTATCCCGGGGTGCGCGCTCTGGCGGACGAACTGGGTACCGAATTCACTCTGGACCCGACCGTGACTCCCATGATGGACGGCAACCGGTCCATCCTGAGCCTGGGCGTCGATACAACCGCGCTGCAGCGCGTGTTTCGCGATGCGACGCTGGTGCGTGATGTCGAGGAATTCTGCGCCGTATCCTCGCCGGCGGACGACGACGCCCTGCACTCCTTGCCCTGCAGCGCTGGTCACACATCCTGCTACGTCTCGCCCTACGGTGACCTTTATCCCTGCGTTCAGTTTCCGCTCCCTTGCGGAAACGTGCGGCAGGAGCGGTTCGCGGACATCTGGCGGCATTCCGAACAACTCAAAGAAGTGCGCGCGATTCGCGTAAAGGACCTGTCCGGATGTTCCCAGTGCACGCACGTTACGAGCTGCTCGCGCTGTCCCGGCCTGGCCTACCTGGAAGGCAATATGCGAGGGCCCTCCACGCAAGATTGCGAGAAGTCCTTTGCCCGAACCGGAATCCCCTCGGTCAATCTGCAGTCGAAAAAACCTTCCACCGCCAACCTGATACAAATTCGGATGCCGCCTGCACTGGCAGCGGTCTCTGCTTAAGCTCCGAAAGGGCGAGCAAGATAAGCCACCAAGACTCCGTCGCCAACCCACTTCAGATAAACTGCACTCCGAGGATCTGACATTGGGTCTGCCCGACCGCACTCCTGCAGTGACCGCTTCCGTCGAGCCAGAGTGGGATCTCTTGCGGGCTGCATGTTCCATAAATTCCAACCAGGAAAAATCGTGCGGGAAGATCGACAGCACCCGCTCGATGCTGCAGCACCCCTTGAATTGGGAGTCTCTCCTTCACTTGGCTGAGCACCACGGGGTTACGCCGCTCCTCTATCAGGCATTATCTTCCTGTGACAGAGAAGTGCCGCCCTCTGGCCTGGCTCTACTAAAACAACGGTATGCCACAAACCTGCACCGGACTCTGTTTCTAACCCGGGAATTGATCCGGATTCTCGATCGTCTCGAACACCTGGCCATTGACGTCATGCCCTACAAAGGCGTGGCCTTGGCCGAGACGTTATACGGCGACATGGCGCTGCGCCAGCCCGGCGACATCGATTTGCTGATTCGGGCCCGAGACCTGTCGCGCATCCGCGACGCGCTGAAAGAACTGGGATACGCTCCTCACTTCCCGCTCTCCGAGGCAGAAGAGCGCGCTCATCTGAACTCAGGATACGAATGCGCCTTCGACAGCGCTCTGGGGCGCAATCTGCTGGAAGTACAGTGGGCGCTGCAGCCGCGCTTCTATGCCATTGATTTCGACATGGAGGCCTTGTTTCGCCGCGCGACCGTAGTAACTGTCGGAGGACGAAGCATGAAAACGCCTTCGCCAGAAGATCTATTCTTCATTCTGTCGATGCATGCGGCCAAGCATGTATGGGGGCGGCTGATCTGGCTCTGCGACGTCGCTCGCATTCAGGAACTGCCAGCCCTCAACTGGGAGTGGATCGCCGAGACCGCCGAGTCCCTCGGAATCGTTCGTATCCTGCAAGTCACAATGACCCTGACGAATCGTTTGTTGGGAGCAACGATGCCGCCGGCCGCTGAAAAGGTTCTCGCTAGCGATCCCGCTGCCCTGACGGTGGCCAATGAAATTGCACCTCACATCGGCAGCCCCGCTCTACCCGACGTGGAGTCCATGGCGTACTTCCGGCTGATGATGAGGCTGCGGGAGCGAAGCACCGATCGCATCCGGTTCCTGCAGCGGCTGGCTTTCACGCCGGGTCCCGGCGAATGGAGAGCGATTCGCCTGCCTGCGCCTCTGTTTCCTTTGTACCGGCTGGTACGTTTGTGGCGGCTGTCAGCGAGGCTCGTTAAGACCTAGCTCGCTGCTCTTTTTGCTTCTAGTTCCCGGCTTCCAATTTGCGGCTTCCAATTCGCAAGATACAAGACGCACATCAAGGCTGCAGCAATCAAAGGAACCACCATGCCGACTCGGACGCTGCCGAACCGATTGGAACTGTAGCCCACCAGCCACGGCAAAAATGCGCCCCCCAGATTTGCCACCGTGAACATCACCGAACCCACTTGTGAGGATGCGTCTCCGAATTCCCGGGACAGCAGCGAGATCGTGATCGGATAAACTGCCGCCAGGCCGAGGCCGGCGATGGTGGCGCCCGTCATCACTCCGAGCGCGGCATGCGACCAGAGCAGGCACGCCATTCCCGCGCAAGCCGCCAAAAGTCCGGCGCGTGCCAGTGCGACTTCCTCGATGCTCTTCAGCGCCAAAGACGCCATCCACCTTCCCACCATCATCGCGGAATAAAAAAAAGAAGGACTCATCAGGGCCAGGCCCAGCGATAGCGTGCCCAGCGTTTTCGCATACGAAGCGATCCACCCTCCGAAGGAGTTCTCCACCCCCACATAAAGGAAAAAAAGCGCAGCCAGCAACAGGACAGAGTTGCCCCTCCAATCAATTGCTGGAACCTGCGCCCCTCTGCCCCGGCTCGCCTGCGGTTCGACGATTCGAGAGGGCATGGCCGCAATGCCCAGCGCCACGAAGAACAATAGCCCCGCAAAAGCCTCCAGCAGCAGTGGCACGTGGTGCGCGCGTGCGGCTGCAGCCACCAGGAACGGGCACGCCACCGCACCCACGCTCCAGGAAAAATTCAGCAGATTCAAAGCCGCGCTGCGCCGCAGCGGATGCACCTCAGCCACCAGCAGATTCGCCGCCGGAACCGCAACCCCGAACCCCAGGCCGTAAATCCCGATGCTCGCCGCCCCCAGGATTCGCGAGCTATAAGGCAGCCCCGCCACTCCCACCGCCATGGCCAGCAATCCGGCCTTGATGGCGAAGCGAAATCCCCAGCGGGATACGCACAGTCCCGAGAGCATCACGCCCACGGTCGAGGCCAGGAATTGCACCGTGAACAGAAAACCTGCCTGGGTGTAATTCAGCGACCATTTCGCCGAAAGTGTCGGCAACATCGGCCCCAGCAATACCGTCACGATTCCAATGGGAACGAACGCCGCGTGCGCGGCGAGGGTGAGCGGCCCAGAAGAGTCCTCGGCCTGCGGAATGAGAGAAAGACTCATGAGTGGCGCCTGGCGCGCGGTTCAAGCATAGCCACTTCGTAGCCGAATGTTTCCTAAACTCCAGGCGCCTTAGCAGTAGATTCACGCACGACGAGTTCGGGTTCAATCGCGATCTCCGCTGGATAGTCATTCTTCCCCGCGATTCGTTCCAGCAGTGTCTGAGCCGCCACTTGACCCATGCGGGCGAGAGGTTGCCGGACCGTGGTAAGCGTCGGGGTATTGAAGGCAGCGCTGGGAATATCGTCGAACCCCATCACGGAGACATCCTGCGGCACCCGCAACCCCTGCTGCTGCAATGCGCGAATCGCTCCGATGGCAGAAATGTCATTGTAGGCAAACAGCGCCGTAAAAGGCTTCTTGCGCGCCAATAACTGCTTGGTGAAGGGATAGCCCAGCTGCGGGGTGGGATCGTCAATATCAATCTGCACCGTCAACTCGGGATCGATGCACAAGCCCATTTTCTGCGCGACTTCACTAATGGCCCGCCAGCGGTCCTGGGAATCCGAACTCAGCGGATTGCCCTTCATAAACGCGATATGCTTGTGCCCCAGGCAGGCCAGGTGATTGAGCGCCAGCTTCGCTGCTTGCAGGTGGTCCAGCACTACATTCGTCACGCCTTTCACTTTCTGGTGTCCAGCCACCGCCACCGTTGGCAAACAGAGCGCTTCATGAACGGTGGTGTCTACCGTGATAAACCCTTCGACTCCCCGCTGCAGCAATAGCTGAGAATACTGGCTCAGCAAATTCGCATCGTGCCGGTGAGCTACGGTCAGAAAGAAATAATCCATTTTTCGCAGGTGCGCTTCAATGCCGCTGATGACCATCGAACCATACGAATCGCCGATCTCTTCCGCGATCACTCCGATCGTGTAGGTCCGCTTGTTGCGCAGGGTCCGGGCAAAAAAGTTGGGACGGTAGTCCAGCTCTTTCGCGGCAGCATGAATGCGGTTCTTGGTATCTTGCGGAATCGAACGGGCGGAAGGCGAATCGTTCAGAACGGCGGAAACCGTGCCGGGTGTAAGCCCCACATGTTCAGCCACGGCCTTGAGCGTAACCACCGTCGACTTGGAGCCGGTTCTCTTGGTCGGGGACATGCGTTCGTTTCAGATCTTGGAGCTCAGAAATCAGGGAGTCTCAGAGCGACTGATCTTACAGCAAATCGCAAAAATCAGATCTTGTCCCGATTTCAGCGCCGGTCGCTCCTCATGCCTTCGCGTACCGCTCGCTGTTCGGTCTCGATCCACTCAGCGCGAAAAACAGAATGTAAAGGTAGCAAACGACCGGAAGGAAGAAAGCGTGATGAATACCGATGCGGTCCGCAATTGCTCCCTGCGCCACGGGAATAAGCGCTCCGCCCACGATCGCCATAATCATGATCCCGGAACCGTCCCCGGTGAGCGGACCAAGCTCCGCCACGCCCAACGTGAAAATGCTCGGGAACATGATCGAATTGAAAAATCCAACCAGGATGATGCTGTACATCGCCGTGTGTCCCGTGGTCAGCATAGAGATCGCGACCAGGGCGGCGGCGCAGACCGCACAAATGCCAAGGAGATGGCCGGTGCGCATCTTTTGCAAGAGTCCGGAACCGATGAAGCGGCCAACCATAGCGCCTCCCCAGTAAAAGGCGACGAAACTGGCCGCAACCTTTTCCGTCAGGCCGCCAATTTCCGGCTGGCTGAAGTAGTTCACAAGGAAGCTCCCGATCGAGACTTCCCCGCCGACATAGACGAAGATGCCGATCGCGCCAAAGATCAGGTTGGGGTGTTTCCAGATCGAGTCGTTCACCTTCTCGCCGACCTTATGCTGCGCGTGTTCGATCTTCGGCAACTTGAAGCTGCCGATCGCGGCCGCCAACAGCACCAGCGCAATGCCCAACCCCACGTAGGGAGTCTTCACCGTCGCTGCTTCATGCAGGCGGTAAGCCTGCAGGGCGTCGGGTGCCAACGCACGTATGTCTTCAATGCTCTTGGGAGCGGCACTCAAGATGAACAGGCTGCCGAAGAACGGCGCCAGAAAAGTTCCCAGCGAATTGAACGCTTGTGTCAGATTGAGGCGGCTCGATGCGGTCTCCGGTTTGCCCAGAATCGTGACGTAGGGATTTGCCGCGACCTGCAAACACGTGATCCCGGCGGCAAGCACAATCAGCGCAAACAGGAATAACGGGTACGACGGAACACTAGCCGCCGGCACGAACAGAAATGCGCCCATCCCCATGGTGAGCAGGCCCGCCACCATCGAGCGTTGATAGCCCATCCAGTCGATGATCCAGGCGGAAGGTATGGAGAACAGAAAATACGCCCCGAAGAATGCGAACTGGATCAGCATGACCCGCGTGTAATTCAGGTCGAAAATCGGCTTCAGGTGGGGCACAAGAATATCATTGAGACAGGTCAGGAAGCCCCACATAAAGAAGAGCGTCGTAACCACCGCCAGTGGTCCGGTATACGAGGCTGACCCGTTCGGAGAACTCGTCCCGGAGCCGGGAGCCGAACTACCACCCGTCGAAGTATTGGGAGTCGTTATCGCCATAAGTTCAGTGCTACCCTTCGAAGAAGGCGCAGGCCTGTCGCTCGGCATCATAGCATCGCGGGCGTCCAGTTTTGGGGTTTTCTTCGCGCAAAGATCGGCGTTTCTCCTTTAGAAAATCGTTTTGCCGCCTTCCGCTCAGGGGCGGCTTGCAAAGCCCGACAACACTGAATATAAGAACACAGAGAACCACGTGAGCCCCAAGTCATCGCCCGGGTCGCAACTCTTGTTCCCATCACGCCGCGCATTTCTGAAATCCTTGAGCCGGTCGGCCCTGGTGCTGCAACTGGAGAGCGTCCTGGCGCTGGCCCGGCCCCGCTGGCTGTGGCCGAGTTACCAGACCGATCAAAAACCCGACCCGGCAAAGAACCCTCGCCCGCTCTCCGACGATCCCGGCGTCAGCTTCCTCAATATCGCTCGCGAATCCGGCCTGAACGTGAAAACCATTTTCGGCGGCGAGCACAAGAACAAATATCTGCTCGAAACCACAGGCTGCGGCGTCGCTTTCTACGATTACGATAATGACGGCTGGCTCGACATTTTTCTGGTGAACGGCTCGCGCCTGGAAGGTTTTCCCGCAGGCACCGAACCCACGTCGCATCTCTTCCGCAACAATCGCGACGGCACGTTCACCGACGTCACATTAAAAGCCGGAGTTGCACACTCCGGCTGGGGGCAGGGCGTCTGCGTCGGCGACTACGACAACGACGGCTGGGACGACCTTTTCGTCACCTACTACGGAAAGAATGTTCTCTACCACAACCATGGCGACGGCACTTTCACTGACGTAAGCCAAAACGCAGGCGTGGCGGGCAAAGGCACGCGCTGGAACACTGGCTGCGCCTTCGTCGACTACGACCGCGACGGCCACCTCGATCTCTTCATCGCCAACTACATTGATATGGATCTAGCGACCGCTCCCGTCCCCGAGTCGGGCCCGTGCCTGTACAAAGGCGTGTTAGTCGCCTGCGGGCCTCCGGGTTTGCAGGGCGGCAAGAACATTCTCTACCACAACAACGGCGACGGCACGTTCACCGACGTCTCCGAAGCCGCGGGAATTTTCCGCGCCAATGGCACTTATGGTCTCGGCGTGCTCACCGCAGACCTGGACAACGACGGCTGGCCCGACATCTACGTAGCCAACGATTCCACGGCCAGCGCGCTCTACCAGAATAAGAAAAACGGCAAGTTCGAAGACATTGCCATCGATGCGGGTTGCGCACTCAGTCCCGACGGCAAGCCGCAGGCCGGCATGGGAATCGCCGCCGCCGACTATGATCTCGACGGCAATCTCGACCTCATCAAGACAAATTTCGCCGGCGATACCCCGTCTCTCTATCACAATCTAGGCGGAGCCAACTTCGAAGACGCCACCTTCACCGCCGGCCTGGGCGCGCACACACAATTCCTGGGATGGGGCTGCGGCTTTTTCGATTTCGACAACGACGCCTGGCCCGACATTCTGATCTGCAACGGCCATGTCTATCCCGAAGTCGAGCAACTGAAAACCGAAGCCGGATACGCTCAGCGCAAGCTCCTCTACCGCAACCTGCGCAACGGCCACTTCGCGGATATTTCTCTGCAGGTTGGCTCGGGAATCTCCGATCCGGCCCCGTGCCGAGGTTGCGCCTTCGGTGATTTCGACAACGACGGCGATATCGACGTCGTCGTCAACACGGTGAACGATTATCCGCAACTTCTCCGCTGTGATTCCAAACTCGCCAACAACTGGATCAAAATACGGACCATCGGCACCAAATCCAATCGCAGCGGAATCGGCGCGCGCCTCACCTGCGTGACCCATGTTCCCGGCGAATCGAAACCTCACCGCCAAATCGACGAAGTCCGAAGCGGCGGCGGCTACATCTCGCAAAACGATCTGCGGGTTCACTTCGGCCTGGGAAAAGCCGAGCAAGTCGACGTGCTCGAAGTCCGCTGGCCCAGCGGTCAGATCGACATGGTCAAGGACCTCAAAGTAAATCAACTGTTCTACGTCAAAGAGGGCGAGGGCGTAGTCCGTACGTTGCAGTTCCCCAAGAAGAAGTGATTGCATCAGCGCGTGGTCGATTTATGCCGGCGTACTTAAAACTCGTCACCGGTGACACCTAAAAACGCGGCGTCATCCCGAGCGGAGCCGTTCTTCAGACGAAGCGAGGGATCTCCCTCGCGCAAGTCCCGTCGCCACGAGCCTCACGGCTTCTTGCCCTCCGCGTCCACCGCCCCGCCCGAGCCTTCTTTCAGCGTCTGAATCTGATCCACCGCAAGGTTGGCAAATCGCTCCACCGACCCACTCGGCCACCGGACCTCCACCCACTCAACCTTGGCCGCCGCGCCCAGACCAAAATGAACCCTCATGTCACTGTTCGAAATGTAGCTCGATCCGCTCCGCACCTCGTCCACTAAAATCCGAGTCGCAGTCTTCACTCGAATCCGCGCCCCAATGCCATCGCGATTCGATTTCTTCCCCACGGTACGAATCGCGATCCAGTGATTCGCATTCCGAACCTGATTCACGAGCAAGCTGGGCGCGCCATTCATGTTGTTGATCACGATCGAAAGTCGGCCATCATTCCAAAGGTCGCCTGCCCCAACGCCTCGCGAAGACGCCGCAGTCGTAACTCCCGCGCCCGCAGAAGCGGATATATCACTGAAAGTTCCGTCCCCGTTGTTGTGATAAAGAATGCGCGGCTCTTTGTAGCTGCTGCCCAGGTGCTGGCTGTCGACTTCCGGATACACGTGCCCGTTCACCAGGATCAGATCCGGCCAGCCATCGTTGTCGAAATCAAAAAACATCGTGCCCCAGCCCAGATATTGCGTGTACAGTCCCAGGCCCGCCGCCGAAGTTGCGTCGGTAAAGGTCCCGTCGCCATTGTTGCGGTAGAGCGTAGAAGTATCATCGGAAAAATTCGTCTTGAAAATGTCCAGATGCCCGTCGCCGTTGTAATCCGCCACCGTCGATCCCATGCCCGCCTGCTCGCGCCCATCTTCGTTGAACGCCGCGCCCGCCGTGACCGCAACGTCGGTGAACGTTCCGTCATGATTGTTGCGATATAGAATGCTCGGGGTGCTGTCGCAAGCGACGAAAATATCCGGCCAGCCATCCTCGTCGAAATCGAGCGTCGAAACGCTGAACGCATAATGCCCATCCGTGCGGTCAATGTGCGCCTTGACCGTCACGTCCTCAAACGTGCCATCGCCGCGATTGTGATAAAGAATATTTTTCGCGCCGGGCAACCCGCGCGGCCCGCACATCACCGGCACACCCTTCCAGATGCAGGTCGGCCTCTCACCGGGCGCGGGAGCCGAACTCAAATCGAAGTCCACATAATTCGCCACCATTAAATCCAGCCGGCCATCGCGGTCGTAGTCGACAAACGCGCATCCCGTTCCCCACGCCTTCCCGGAGCCCGCCACTCCGGCCTTTTCGGCGACCTCGCTGAACACTCCGCCCTGATTGTGATAGAGGCGGTTCTTTCCATAATAAGTAACGTACAGATCCTCCCACCCATCGTTGTCATAGTCGCCAACGCAGACGCCCTGTCCCCAGCCAGTGGCGACCAGCCCGGCCTTCACCGTCACGTCGGTGAACGTTCCATCCTGATTGTTGCGATAAAGATGACCGCTGGGAGCCTGGCTCGGAGGAAATTCCTCCAGGCGAGTTCCGTTCACCAGAAAAATGTCAGGCCAGCCGTCGTTGTCGTAATCGAAAATCGCGACGCCGGTTCCGGTCGTTTCAATGATGTATTTCTTCGTATCCACGCCGCCGAAAATATCCTGCATGGTCAGCCCGGCTTTTTCGGCAACGTCGGTGAAATTGGCGATCGGCGCAGCGGGAGCGGATACGGAAGTCTTGGTCTGGGCGAACGACACAGCCACAAGAAACAGCAACCCAACGCAAACGACTTTAGGGCGAACTCGGCGGACGAACCCGATACGGACGTTCTTCAATGGCATGGCCCAACTTGAATGTTAGGGTTCAGTCGGCGGCCGGTCAAGGTTCAGCAGCCAGGGTTCAGTCGCCAACGTTCGGAGCGCAATCCCCACCGCTCGACTGCCTCAGTTCGGCGTTCCTCTCGATTCACAAAGAAAAACGGCAGGGCCGACCCCCTGCCGTTTTCCGCAATCGACAATTCCGAATCTTGCGCTACTTCTTGTTAACCGCCTTCTTCAGTTCGGCCCCTGGAGTAAACTTCGCGACCTTGCGGGCAGCGATCTTGATGGTGGCGCCCGTCTGCGGGTTGCGCCCGTTCCGCGCTTTTCTCTGCGATACGGAGAACGTCCCGAAACCAATCAGCGCCACTCGATCCCCTTTCTTCAGTGCGCCTGTAATGCTTTCCACAGCCGTGTCAATCGCAGTCGTAGCCGACGCTTTGCTCATTTCACAAGCGCCTGCGATTTTGTCAACCAGATCGGCTTTGTTCATAGTCTCTCCTCGCAGGTCTCTTTCGTGCCCAGCGCACACCGGGAGGGAAAAGCTGTGCCTGAGTTGGGAAACCTGACGGCTCGTATTTTCCTCCCTCCCGGCGGATTGTCAACTGTGAAAATCCGCACCGGAAGCCTGTTTTGCACCATCCCGGCCCGAATTGGGGCTTGGGATGCGGACTTTCACCCACCCGCCCCGCAGATTCCGCCCAGCGGGCAGCAGAGCAGACCCGTTTTCCTCGTCCATCCACAGCCCCCGCCGCCCCTGCACAGGATGTACACAGATGGCGCAGGCTTAAGACTTGCGTGATGTTGGCTCCGCGGTGCAAAGTCTAGTAAGCAACTGATTTCCATCTTGAACCGGTTTCGGGTGAGCAGGGTTTCCGTGAACAAAGTTTTTTCCACTCAGGCTTCTTCCGCCAAGGTTTCCGCGATCAAGACGTCGTCGTCCCGCGCTGTCCCCGAGGAATGCCCGCTGTGCGGCGGCAGCGGCTGGAAAACGGTTTCCGCCGCTCCGGGCGCGCCCCTGAGCATGACCAAAGACCGCCGCGTCACGCGTTGCGATTGCCAGTTGGAAGCGCGCCGGCACACGCTGCTGGCTGCCGCCCGCATCCCCAAGCGCTACGAGCATTGCGAACTCGACAACTACGACACCGACTTCCCCGCAGCCAATCCTTCTCTCGCGGAGGCCCACTTTATGGCTTCCGCATTCGCCGAGAAATACGGACCGCACGGCGACCGGGGCCTGCTCATCATCGGCAAAATCGGCACAGGCAAGACTCACCTCGGAGTCGGAATCATCAAGAAGTTGATCCTGAACAAAGGCGTGCCGTGCCTTTTCTACGATTATCGTGAGCTCCTGAAAGAAATTCAGAATTCGTACAATGCCGCCGTCCAAACCACCGAATTGGACGTGCTTCGTCCCGTCTTCGATACGGAAGTCCTGGTCCTGGATGAACTAGGAGCGGTAAAACCGACCGAATGGGTCTGGGATACGGTGAGCCTGATTCTCAACTCACGCTACAACGACCAGCGCACAACCATCATCACCACGAACTTCGACGATCAACCAGCCGCCAGCGCGGCCGGCTCTTATTCGGCCGCCAGGGCCGCGGCCAGGGCCGAAACTCTTGGCGACCGCATCGGCGAGCGCATGCGCTCCCGCCTCCACGAAATGTGCCGCGTCATTACGCTCGACGGCACCGACTTCCGCCAGAAATACCGCAGCGCCAGCTTCCGATAGATCGTCTTCTCTGTGTCTCTGTGGTGAAGAGGTCATTACAATGATCCCGTGCTGACCGAGCGCCTGGAATTCGCCCCGGAGCGGGACACCAAAATCTTCGCAGCCGTCCCCGCCGCCCCCGCCGTATTCCTCCTGCGTGGGGCGGAGGCGCAATCCGAACCCTACGTCAGCAAGACTGCCAATCTGCGTCGCCGCTTGCAGCGCCTGCTCGGCCCGGTCCAAGAACGCACCAAAAAGCTGAACCTGCGGGACCGGGTCCACACTATCGAATACACGGCCACGGGCTCCGATTTCGAATCCGGCTTTCTTCTCTACACAACCCTCCGCGAAGCCTTCCCCAAAACCTACGCCGACCGGCTTCGCTTCCGCTTCGCGCCCCTGGTAAAGCTGCATCTGGAGAACGCATACCCGCGCGCCTCCATCACCACCCGCCTGGGCCGCCTTAACGGACGCTCTCTCTACTACGGCCCGTTCGCCTCCCGCGCCGCCGCCGAAAAGTTCATGAACGACTCGCTGGACTTTTTCAAAATGCGACGCTGCGTCGACGACTTGCATCCCGATCCCGCGTTCCCCGGCTGCATCTATTCCGAAATGAAGATGTGCCTGGCGCCCTGCTTCAAAGGTTGCAGCGATGAAGACTACGCCACCGAGGTGACCCGCGTTCAGTCCTACTTCGATTCCAACGGCGAGTCCCTGTTCCGCGAATTCTCCGCCCAGCGCGACGCCGCCTCAACCAGCCTCGCTTTCGAAGACGCCGCCGCCATCCACGCGCGGTTGGAGAAGCTCAAGCCCATCCTCAGCCAGCTTCCCGACATCGTTCACCGCCTCGATCGTCTCTCCGCGCTGATGATCCAGCCAAGCCGCCTAAACGAGTCCGTAACGTTCTTCCTCGTCGAGCGCGGCTCGATTTCGGGCCCGCTGGTTTTCAGCATTCAACCCGCCGACCACGCCAAGTCACAATCGATGGAGTCGCGTGTGCAAGAAGTTCTCGACTCTTTCCCGCCCGCAAAAGCTAGGCCCGCGCTCGAAGCCATGGAGCATCTCGCCCTGCTCAAGCGCTGGTTCTACCGCGGCACCCGCGTTGGAGAAGTTTTCTTCGCCGACGACAAAGGCAATCTCCCGATGCGCCGCGTGGTGCGCGGTATTTCGCGCGTCTATCGCGGCGAGAAACCAGAAGTTGAGGCCAACCCCGGACAGCCAAAGCCGCGCGAACAACCAGAAATACTCTAATTAAAGTTCAGCCGTACCCTGTGACCTCCGTGCCCCCTCTGGTTTAAGCTTTTCTCGGATACCCAATCAGGTGCGTCCCAGGGAGTTCGGTATGAAAAAAGCCAAAAAGAAACCCAAGACCAAAACCAACGACCAATCCCTCCGCGAGCACATCCTCTATCTTCTCGACGGCGGAGGCGCTCACGCGAAGTTTGACGACATCATAAGAGACTTCCCCCCGAACCTGCGCGGCATCAAGCCCGACAAATTTCCCCACTCCGCCTGGATGCTGCTCGAACACCTCCGCCTGGCGCAATGGGACATCCTCGAGTTCAGCCGCAACCCCAAGCATGCCTCTCCTTCGTGGCCCGAAGGATACTGGCCCAAAACCGAAGCTCCGCCCGACGACGTGGCGTGGACAAAAAGCATCGCACAATTTCGCCGCGACCTGAAAGCTATGCAGAAACTCGTCTCCAATCCGAAGACGGATTTGTTCGCCCGTATCCCCTGGGGCGACAACCAGACCATCCTCCGCGAAGCCCTGCTGCTCGCCGACCACAACGCCTATCACCTCGGCCAGTTGTTAGATGTGCGCCGCCTCCTCGGAGCATGGCATTGACCTCAAAGTCTAGGATTGAGTCTCAGAGTGTGAGATTGAACTCGGCGCCTGGGGTCAGAACGAAACCCGGGTGCCCCATTTCTCGCGTCCTTTGCGAGAAGTTGGGCCTTTAACTCTGAGCGCAAGCTCCGTGAGCAAAGTCAACGCTTGGCATTTCCGGGAGCCGAAAGCCGGGCGCCGGAAGCCGATTCTAGACCCTACGCTCCCACTCTCCTCCGCATCTCCGTGCCTGCGCCGTGAATTCCCTCCGGCCGCTTGCGAAAAACTACCCGCACGCCTTCCCGCCAGTGCTCGTCAATCCCTGCAAACTCCCACTCAATTTCCGGCGAGATGTAGCGCAACAACACATCCGTCGTCGGATGCACATGCAACGCCGGAGCCACCAGAAACAGCAGAGGCTTCTCCGCCGACAACTCACGCCCCTCAAAATATCCAAACCTCTGAAACTCGCCGCGCTCGTGATGCCAGGCCACGCGTGCCCAATAATCCAGCCCCTGCAGCGGCAGATGAATGTCCTCATCGGCCTTGAGTTCCACAACCGCAAGCCGCCCTTCGCGCGTACTAGCGAGCACGTCAATCATGGCGCGATCCGCCGCCGAGAACGCCGGCACCTGCGAGTACGCGCAGGTCGAGTCCAGCCGCTCATCGACCACGCTCACGTCCGCGGCCACCAACGATTCCAGCCAGCGCTCCGGATGCATCCGCCATAACGCATGCTGCCGCGCCCCATAAGGATGGCGGATATCCCGCAACCCGTTCACGAGATTCAGAAATGTAGGCTGATTGCGCTCGTCGAGAACGCGTTCTTCGGCTCCCACTCCAAACAAGATTTCCTGCTTGCTGCGAAATGTCTCCGCTTCTGCTCCGATGCGAGCCCGCACGAATTCCAGCCCGCGCCACCGGAAGGCAATTTCCCCAGCCGACAGCACCGCGACTTCGCAGTTCGCCAAAAGCCCCTGCATCCTTTCGATCGACTCGCAAAACCTTTCCCGCGCCGCGCTTTCATCCGTCGCATGTACCAGCCGCGTCGCCACGTTCCCCCGGTCGTTGCAATCGATCTCCACCAGCGCATCGTGGCCCTCATCCAGCTCAAACAAACTCCACTTCGCCGCACTCCGATTCAGATTCGCCATCCGCTCGCGCACCAGCTCCGAACTTCCCTGAGGAACGAACAGCGTCAGTCCCTCGACCAGCGCCTTGCCCGCCTGCGCCCGCCGGCATTCGTCTAACCACAGAATCCCAAACGTCAGCGCTGCGTCGATCGAGGCTTGGGTCTCATGTCCATTCACCCCCAAGACCGCCAGCGCACACTGCCCATGGCGCAGCAGACCCCGCGTGTAAATCGGCCCAAACGACTTTTCCAGATTCACCGCCGTCGTGAGCCGCGCGATCGCGAACCCAGGAAAATGCCGCTCCAGCGCGCGCCGCAGCGTGTGCTCATAGGCCGCCCGCAACGCCCTCTTGGCCGAGGGCGACCGCCGGTCCCGCTCCCGGCAAATCTCCAGCTTGGTAGGTCGCGCCTGCCCAAGCTTCTGCACAAACAGCCGCAGCGTCCCACTCTTCACCTCCGCATCCAGTACGCGCCGCACCGTGTTTCGCTCGGCCGACCACAGATGCAACAGGCACTTGTTGTACTCCCCCGAGATGGAGTACTTGGCGCGTGCCAAATCAAAAGCCACCGCCCCGTCTTCGAGCACAACTGCCCGATCCGCTTCCCCAAGAAAATCCTGCACCGCGCGCGTGAGTGCTTCCGGCGTCATGTAATTCTCTAACCCGACATTGTCTAACCCAGGCTGGACCCGTGTCTGTGACGAGTGACCATCGATACCGCCATCCTGTGGATTCTTTGCCCTAACGAGGAGAGATGGGCCAGTGTGCGACGCCATCCGGTCAACCCATTATCGGCGTCATCCCGAACGCCGTTTTTTTTCGCGGCGGAGGGATCTCAGTCTCCACGGCCGTGGAGCGCCAGCCAAGGGGCCCTGCCGTCGCCCATTCCCTCCCGTAGCGAATACCCATGTGGGATAATGACAAGGGGCCCGCCGAGTCGTGGCGGAACCAACCCGCATCTAATCCACGTGGACAAACAAAGATTCTTCTTCGAACACTACGGTCTCGCCGAGCGCGACCTCGAACACTACCTCGCGGCTGCTCTCTCTGCCGGCGGCGACTACGCCGACCTCTATTTCGAATATCTTTCCTCCACCTCGCTGATGGTGGACGAATCCATGGTCAAATCGGCATCGCAGGGCATTTCCGCCGGCTGCGGCGTTCGCGTAGTTTCCGGAGAACGCACCGGCTACGCCTATACCGACGATCTTTCCGCCGACCGCATCCTGCACGCCGCGCGCACGGCCGCGCTGATTGCCAGCGCGCCGGCCAAGACTCCGGTCGCAGGCTTCCAGAAAGCCGCCGCCCGAAGTCTTTATCCCGTTACCTTGCCCTCAGTCGACGCCGAAATCACCGCCAAAGTTGAACTGGTAATGCGCGCCGACAAAGCCGCTCGCGCCTACGACCCGCGCATCAAGGAAGTCCGCGCCAGCTACGCCGACGAACTCCGCAATATCCTGGTCGTCGGTTCCGACGGCACCTTCGCCGAGGATTCCCAGCCCCTCGCCCGCATGAACGTGTCTTGTATCGCTAAAACCGAAAGCAATTCGGCCCGCGGTAGTTCCGGCGGCGGAGGCCGCGTCGCGCTCGATTTTTTCTTCAGTGAAAAAAATCCGGAATTCTTCGCGAAAGAATCGGCCCGCCAGGCCATCCTGCAACTCGACGCCCGCGAAGCCCCGGCCGGTGAAATGGAAGTGGTCCTCGGCCCCGGCTGGCCCGGAGTGCTTCTGCACGAAGCCGTCGGCCACGGCCTTGAAGCCGACTTCAACCGCAAGAAAACCTCCGCCTTCGCCGGACTGATCGGCAAGCGCGTGGCCAGCGAAAAATGCACCGTGGTCGACAACGGCACCATGCCCTGGCGCCGCGGCTCGCTCAATGTGGATGACGAAGGCGAGCCCACGCAGGAAACCGTGCTCATCGAGAACGGAATCCTCAAAGGCTACCTCAGCGACAAACTTTCCTCGCGCCTCATGGGCATCGCCGATACTGGCAACGGACGCCGCGAGAGCTACGAGCACATCCCCATGCCGCGCATGACCAACACTTACATGCTGGCCGGCCAGGACAATCCCGAAGACATTATTCGCTCGGTGAAGCACGGCATCTACGCCGTCAATTTTGGCGGCGGCCAGGTCGACATCACCAACGGCAAGTTCGTGTTCGGAGCCTCCGAAGCCTACATGATCGAAGACGGCCAGATCACCGCCCCCATCAAAGGCGCAACTTTGATCGGCAACGGCCCCGATGTGTTGACGCGAGTCTCGATGGTAGGCAACGACCTGAAGCTCGACGAAGGCGTCGGCACCTGCGGCAAAGATGGCCAGGCCGTCCCCGTAGGCGTCGGCATCCCGACCATCAAAATCGATCGCCTCACCGTCGGCGGCACCGCCAGAAAAGATCCCGGCGGCTTCATGCAGTAAATGTGGAAGAGCGGCGCTTTAGCGCCGCGTCAGGTGTGAACACTTGTCATTCCGAGCGGAGCATGAGCTTCGCGGAGCGAAGCTCATGCGTAGTCGAGGGACCTTGCGTTTGGCGTCAGAAGCACAAGGTCCCTCGACTGCGTTCGGCTTCGCCTCCCTTCGCTCGGGATGACACTTCATAAAGGTACTCAACAAAAAATGCCCTCAACCGAACTCGAAACCGGAACACCGAAACTAGCCACCGACCTCCGCGACCTCGCCCAGGACATCGTCCGCCGCGCCATGGCCGGCGGCGCCACCGCAGCCGAATGCGTAGTCCGCGAAGGCGACGAATTCTCCACCCTCGTCCGCCTGGGCCAGGTCGAGACTCTAAAAGAATCTGGCTCACGCTCCATCGGCGTGCGCGTGTTCAACGGCCAGCGCGCCGCCAGCACCTACTCCAGCGACTTCTCCCGTGACAGCCTCGACCGCATGGTCAAGTCTGCCCTGGATCTGGCAAAGATCACCTCGGAAGATCCCTTCGGTGGAATCCCTGAAGCCTCCCAGCTAGGCCAACTCGCAGGCAATCTCGATCTCTACCACGAAGACGTCTACTCGCTTCCCGGCCCCGATCGCATCGACTACGCCCGCCGCGCCGAGAAGGCCGCGCTCGATTTCGATCCCCGCATCAAGAATTCCGACGGCGGATCATTCGACGCCGCCACCGGCCACAAAGTCCTCGCCAATTCTCACGGCTTCGTCGGCGAATACCGCCGGTCGTATTGCTCAGTCGCCGCGGTTCCGATCGCGCAAACCGAAACCGGCGCCATGCAACGCGACTTCTGGTACTCGGTCGCTCGCACGTTAACGAAACTCGATTCTCCCGAGCAGGTCGGCAAAGTCGCCGCCGAGCGCACGCTTCGCCGCCTTGGCGCGCGCAAAGTAAAAACTGCGCACGTCCCCGTCGTGTTCGACCCCATGGTCGCCGCTTCCATCCTCGAGCACATCTTCGAGGGCATCAACGGCGATTCCGTCTACCGCGGCGCATCATTCCTCGCCGGCAAGCTAGGAGAAAAAATCGCCGGCGACAACGTCAGCGTGATCGACGACGGCACCATCCCCGGCGGATTCGGCACCACTCCCTTCGACGGCGAAGGCATTCCCACGCGCCGCACCGTCGTCATCGAAAACGGCGTGCTGAAGTCTTACCTGCTGAACACCTACACCGCAAAAAAACTCGGACTCCAGACCACCGGCAACGCCGCGCGCGGACTCGCCGGCACCCCCGGCATCGGCCCCGGCAACTATTTTCTGCAGCCCGGCCCCAAATCTCCCAAAGAACTGATCGCCGGAATCAAGGAAGGTCTCTACGTCACCGAATTCCTCGGCCACGGCGCAAATCTGGTAACCGGCGACTATTCCCGCGGCGCCTCCGGCCTCTGGATTTCCGGCGGCGAACTCACTTATCCGGTCGAAGAAATCACCGTCGCCGGCAATCTGAAAGAAATGTTCTTCAACATTTCCGACATTGCCAGCGATCTCGAATTCCGCGGCTCCGTCGCCTCCCCCACAATTCGCATCGATGGCCTGACCGTCGGCGGCGAATAGTTTTTGACTTCCATGGAAGAGCGACCATGGAAGGGTGGCCACGGAAGAGGAACCACGGAAGAGCAACCGTGGAAGAGCGGCCCTTTAGGGCCGCGTAACGATCTGCCTTTTTAGGGCTTCAGCCCCAGTGGTCGTTTTCCTCTGGCGCGGGAGGTCCTGCGCGTCAGCGCCCCCGAACCCAAGGAAACAAAAATGAAATTCGCCAAAATCATCTTCTGGATCGCCACCCTCTGGGGCATCCTCATCCTCACGCCCCTCTATTTCATGTTTGACACCATCAGCCGCCAGGACCCTCCACCCATCACCCACCCCGCCTTCTACTACGGTTTCGTCGGCGTTGCCCTCGCCTGGCAATTCGCGTTTTTCGTAATCGCCCGCGACCCCGTGCGCTTCCGCCTCATGATGATCCCCTCCGTGATCGAGAAGTTCAGTTACAGCGGCGCCCTGATCGTTCTCTACGTGCAACGTCGCCTCCATCCCACAGACTTGGTTTTCGCGGGAACCGATCTCCTCTTGGGAATCCTCTTCCTGGTTGCATTCTTCAAAACGGCTCCGTAGTATTCACCCGAACTTAAATATTCACCCGAACTTACATCCCAACATCTGTTATACGAAATGCGTGCTTTTCGGAGACCTCATGAATCGAAGATCGTTCCTGAAAGCAACCAGCGCCGCCGGACTAGCCTCTGCGCTCCCATCCGCCGCCTTCAGTCACTCGATGCAAGAGCCTGCCCTTCCTACCGGAACCACGCCACCGAAGAAAGTCCCAGCCCTCGATTCCCCCGAGCGAATCCTCCTGAAAGACTACCGCCCCAAATCCATCTACAAAATTCCAGTCACGGAAGTCGCAAAGGCAAAGTTCCCCATCATCGACATGCACTCGCACCCCTACGCCAAAACTTCAGTCCAAATCGCCCAGTGGGTCCGAACCATGGACGAAGTCAACATCGAGAAAACGATCATCCTGACCATGGCGACTGGCGCCGAGTTCGACGAGATCCACCGCAAGTATTCAAAATATCCCGACCGCTTCGAGCTGTGGTGCGGATTCGATTTCACAGGCTACGACAAGCCTGGCTTCGGCCCCGCCGCCCTCCGCGAACTGGAGCGATGCAAGCAAGCCGGCGCCCGTGGAGTCGGCGAAATCCATGACAAGGGCAAAGGCTTGCGAGCAGGAAAATCAACCGCCCCCGGCATGCACCCCGACGACCCGCGCGCCGATCAGCTCTTCGAAAAATGCTCCGAACTCGGCATGCCCATCAGTCTCCACGTCGCCGACCCCATCTGGATGTACCAGAAGATGGACAAAACCAACGACGGCCTGATGAACGCCTACGAGTGGCGCCTCGACAACCAACCCAACATCGTTGGCCTCTCCGGCATGGTCGACATTCTCGAGCGCACCGCCCAGCGCCATCCCAAAACAACCTTCGTCGCCTGCCACTTCGCCAACCTCGACTACGATCTCGCCCGGCTCGGCGAATGTTTCGAGCGCAACCCCAATCTCTATGCCGACATCTCCGCCCGCTACGCCGAAACCGCGCCCATCCCGCGTTTCGCCTCGCAGTTCTACGCCAGGCACGCCGATCGACTCGTCTACGGCACCGACATGGGTTTCGACAAGCCCATGTATCAGACCACTTTCCGCATCCTCGAAACTCTCGACGAACACTTCTACGAAACCGACCAGTTCGGCTATCACTGGCCCCTGAACGGCTTCGGCTTATCCGATCCGATCCTGCAGCAGGTCTATCACAACAACGCCGCCAAGCTGCTCGCAGCCCGCGGCTAAATGAGTCGGGTTCTTAGGAATTGGACAAGAATTTAAGAGCGAAGACGTGGATTGCGTCCATCAGACTCCAGCCCCGACAGGGGCGGTATTCGATAGCCCGGTACGTAAGTGCCGGGCAGAGTAGGCTGACGAGCGAGTCCCGAAGGGACGGCACCGTTTTTCCGCGCAATCGCGCCCCTCAATCGACAATCCAAAATCAACGATCTACAATCCCCCCATGGGCGGCCTCACTCAGCCATCTCCGGTCACCGAAGAGCAGGATTCCAGCTGGAAAATCATCGCTCTCGCCGTCGCCGTCGTCCTGGTACTGGCCATCGTCGTCGCCCTGCTTCTCCGCACCGAACCAAAAGCCGCGTCAGGCCTGCCTCCCGCCTACGCCGCCAACCTCAAGCTCTCCGACCTCAAAATGAGCGCCGCCGAGAACTTCGTCGGAGCCACCGTCAGCTACATTGACGGCACTATCACCAACACCGGCGGCCAAACCGTAACCCGCGCCGCCGTGGAAGTTATTTTCAAAGACGACATGGGCCAAGTTGCCCAGAAAGAAGACCTCCCGCTCCGCGCCCTGAAAACCAGCGGCCCCTACCCCGAAGCCGTCGACCTCACCGTCTCCCCGCTTGCCGCAGGCCAGAGCCAGCCCTTCCGCCTCACCTTCGAAAGCATCTCCGCCCAGTGGAATCATCAGTACCCCGAAATCCAAGTAATCGACGTGACCGCGAAATAAATTAAGTAGCTGTGGGAAGGGCACGACTTCAGTATTGCCGTCAAGTCCGAAGGAAGGCCTCAGCTTGCCCTACAACGGGATGATACGTGCGGTAACGATGACGCATGCACTGACGTGGAAGAGCGGCGCTTCAAGCGCCGCGTAAAGTATCGCAATCGGAGCGGGCTTCAGCCCCTGAGGTGAGCGCTTCAGCGCCAGGCCATCCGCACAAATCCAGTAGAATGAATTCATGCCTGAACTCAAACCATTCCGTCTGACGGAGTCCGTAAAAGCCGCTGGTTGAGCGTCCAAGCTGAGTCCAGCGGCGCTGGACACGGTGCTTGGGAAATTAGCCCGGCAACACGACCACAACGTTCTGGTCGGCTTCGATCGCGCCGACGACGCCGGAGTGTATCAAATCGCGCCCGATCAGGCCCTGGTCCAAACCGTCGACTTCTTCACCCCCGTCGTCGACGATCCCTACACCTTCGGCCAGATCGCCGCCACCAACGCTCTCAGCGACGTCTACGCCATGGGCGGAAAACCGCTGACCTCGCTCGCGCTGGTTTGCTTCCCCGACAAAGCCGACCTCGCCATCCTCGAGCGCATCCTCGCCGGCGGCTTGTCGAAAATGATCGAAGCCGGCTGCACCGTAATCGGCGGCCACAGCATTCGTGACGACGAAACCAAATTCGGCTACGCCGTCACCGGCCTCGTCCATCCCCGAAAAGTTCTCGCCAACAGCGGCGCAAAACCAGGGGACGCTCTCATCCTCACCAAACGCCTCGGCACCGGCGTGATCTCTACCGCCATCAAGAAAGGCAAGGCGAAAGCAGCCTGGATCGATGCCGCCGTGCAATCGATGACCACGCTCAATAAAATCCCCGCCGAACTCATCGCCGGCAAGAACCACAACGCTCACGGATTCAACTCTCGATACGAAGTCCACGGCATGACCGATGTTACCGGCTTCGGCCTGATCGGCCACGCCCGGGAACTCGCTCTGGCGAGTAACGTATCGCTGCAGATATTTTCAGAAAAAATTGCGGCGTTGCCCGGAGCTCTCGACTGCATCCGCGCTGGCCACATCCCCGGCGGCCTGAACGCCAACCGCGACTTCGCCGAATGCGTGGTCGGTTACGAAGCCGAAATCAGCCCTGAACTCAAAGCCTTGCTCTTCGACCCGCAAACCGCCGGTGGCCTGCTAATTTCAATCGCCGAAAAAAACAGCGAGGAGCTCCTCCTCGAACTCCAAAATGCCGCCATTCCCGCCCGCCACATCGGCAATGTCACCGAATCCCAGAAGCCGCTCATCCGCATTTGCTGATTCCCCCAAAAACAAAAGGCGGCCGCAAGGCCGCCCCAAACTGATCACTAACCCCTAGCCACTAACCACTGCCCCTAAGCCCGCGCCGGACTCTCCCCGCCCTTGGCAATCCCCGGCCGTCCCGGTTCTGGCTTCAACACCTGCTGCACGCCGTCATCCGGCTTCGGCGGAGATTTGAACGGAGGCAACTCCCGGCCTTCCACCAGCAGCCCGATTTCCGACGCATCCAGCACTTCCCGCACCAGCAGCGCGCTGGCAATCTTCTGCAGCGTCTCGCGGTTCTCATCCAGGATGTGCTTGGCCGTGTCGTAACCCTTGCTCACCAGTTTGCGGACTTCTCCATCAATCTTGATCGCCGTATCTTCGCTGTAGTCGCGGTGCTGCGCAATCTCGCGGCCCAGAAAGATCTGCTCTTCCTTTTTGCCAAACGTCAGCGGACCCAGATCGCTCATGCCCCACTCGCAAACCATCTTGCGCGCCAGTTCCGTGGCCCGCTCGATGTCGTTGCCCGCACCCGTGCTCATCTGGCTCAGAAACAGTTCTTCCGCCAGCCGCCCGCCCATCAGAATCGCAATGTCAGTTTCCAGATATTCCTTGGTATAGTTGTGCCGATCGTCCACCGGCAGCTGCTGCGTAACGCCCAGCGCCATGCCGCGAGGAATGATCGTGACTTTGTGCACTGGATCGGACCCCGGCAGCTTCGCCGCCACCAGAGCATGCCCGGCTTCGTGGAAGGCGGTGACTTTCTTCTCCGCGTCGGAAAGGATCATCGACTTGCGTTCCACGCCCATCAGCACTTTATCTTTCGCCACCTCGAAATCGAACATCAGCACAGCTTTGCGGTTCTGCCGCGCCGCCGCCAATGCCGCCTCGTTGACCATGTTCTCGATATCGGCTCCCGAGAAACCTGGCGTGCCGCGAGCCAGAACTTGCAAGTCAACATCTTCCGCCAGCGGCTTTTTGCGCGTATGCACCCGCAAAATCTCTTCCCGCCCGCGCACATCCGGACGGCTCACCACCACCCGCCGGTCAAAACGTCCCGGCCGCAGCAGCGCCGGATCCAGCACGTCCGGACGGTTCGTCGCCGCCATCAGAATCACGCCTTCATTCGACTCGAACCCGTCCATCTCCACCAGCAGTTGATTCAAAGTCTGTTCGCGCTCATCGTGCCCGCCGCCCAGCCCTGCGCCACGATGGCGTCCCACCGCGTCAATCTCGTCGATGAAAATAATGCAGGGCGCGTTCTTCTTGCCCTGCTCAAACAGATCGCGCACGCGGCTCGCGCCCACGCCCACAAACATTTCCACGAAGTCCGAACCAGAAATCGAGAAGAACGGAACATTCGCTTCGCCCGCCACAGCCCGCGCCAGCAAAGTCTTGCCCGTGCCCGGAGGTCCCACCAGCAGCACGCCCTTCGGAATGCGTCCGCCCAGCTTCTGGAACTTTTGCGCCTCGCGCAGAAACTCAATTATTTCGCGCAGCTCTTCCTTAGCCTCTTCCACGCCCGCCACGTCTTTGAACGTGACCTTCTTCTGCTGCATCGAAAGCAGCCGCGCCCGGCTCTTGCCGAACGACAACGCCTTGTTTCCGCCCGTCTGCATCTGCCGGATCATGAAAAACCACAGCGCTCCCAGCAGAATCAGCGGAGCCCACGTCCCCAGCAACTGCAGCGACCAGCTCCCGCTGTTCACGTCGCGGAAGGTAATGTTGATGCCCTTACCCTGCAGGGTCTTCAGCATCTCAGGAGTGAAGTAGTTCATCGGCGCCGCGGTATGGAACAGTGTTCCATCGTTGTGCTTGCCGCGCACCTCCATCCCGTTCACCGTTAACTCGTGAACCTTGCCCTGATCGATGTCACTCATGAACTGGGTGACGTTGACCTCTTGGTCTTTCTGCCCGTCGCGGCCCTGCTTGATCACCTGCCACAACAGCGCAGCCGAGAGCACGATCACTACCCAGAACACCACCGTTTTAACTGTCGAGTTCACCTAGTCAACTCCTGCTCGAAACAAAGGGCACACAGCACCAGCCCCTGAGGCTCCGCTAAGATAATTAGATGCCCGTCCGCTTGTTTTCGGATCGGCCAAATTCCTGACGCTCCCATTTTACCATGTAGCGACAGCCGCCTCGCCTGTCCCGGTCCGAGCGAAGCTCGACCGGCTCTCTCCCCCAGCCAGTAACCCAGACACATAACCTAAGTCACTGATACGGACTAACTTGGATACGAAGTAACTTTGGATACGACCTAAGTCGCCGCCAGATAAGGCAAATTCCGGTTCGTCTGCTCCACTGCCCCCAGCCCATAGCCCACCAGAAACGTCTCATCCACCAGAAACCCAAAATAGTCGGGCTGCAGCAACACCCGCCGCGCCGATTGCCGGTCCAGCAGCGTCACCAGCTTCACCGACGCGGCGCCTCGCGCCCGCAAGTCGCTCATCAGAAATTCGCTGGTCACGCCAGAATGCACCAATCCCTCCACCAGCAGAATATGTTGCCCGCGAATATCCGGCTCGTGGCTGAAGAAGATCTCCATCACGTCGCTGGCGTTGTCGCCTTGAGTCCGCGTGTATTTCGGCTTGATGAACTGGCAAACCACGGGCACATCCAGCGCCCGGACCAGATCTGCAAGAAAAATAAAGCTGTTTTCCAGAACCGCCAGCGCCTGAATCGTCTCTCCCTGGTAGTCGTCGGAAATCTGCCGCCCCAGCTCCTTGACCCGTTTCTGGATCTGCTCGCTGGTAATCACTTGCCGCAGTGCCCCGCCAGATTTCGCACCGTTCATGTAGTGGCGCCTCTCCCGATCACAGCAGAATAGTCCGGTCATCCCGAGCAAATCTGAATTTCTCCGCGTACTCTGCGGTTTTCATTCGCGAACTCTGCGGTTAAAGACTCTGGTTCGTGCGCGAATCAAAAGACTTTAACCGCCGAGTGCGCGAAGAAGGGCCGCAGAGGACGCCGAGCCATTCATAGAGCCACTCCTCGTTTCGCGCCGGACTTCACTCAAAGCACCTCACTTTTGTAGAATCTTCGCCCAACCGCGTCTCGCGAATCAAAACCCCCGCGCTTCCCTTTGCCCGAAACTTCGCCGGAACCGCAAACCCGCGCATCCAAACAATTTCTTCTCCACTCACCACCACCGGCCACAACCCGCGCTCCGGCTGGGCCACTTGACGCTCCTGCAACAGCTCCTTAATCTTTTTCGGCGCTTTCGTATGCGCCGGCCAATACCGGTCGCCTGGACGCCAGTTCCGCACTCGCAGCGTCCCCTGCAAAAGCCCGCTATCTAGCACTTCGCCATTCAGCAGTTCGCCATCGAGAAGATGCTCGGGATTATACCCCGCCGCCAGCGGCAAAGCTTCCATCACCATGCCGATCTCCGGCACGCTCACCCGCCCGGGAACGCTGAGCTGGTATTCGTAATCACGCGGGATATTTTCCCGCTGGCGCGGGTCGGGAGCCAGAAAAGTGAGCGCCTCCGGCTCCAGAAGCACCGTCCACCCCCGCGGAAGGGACACCTTCTTTCCCGCGCCCCCAGCCTCCGCGGCGAATCGCAGGATTTCTTCCACATGCTTGAACTCCAGGGGAATCTCGGCCTCGTCGCCGACAGCCTTCACCACTCTCCGCTGCACCGCCTCGGGCTCGCCCAGCAGCCATCTGCGGTCCACGGATGCGTTCATGGCGAAGGCCACCGGTTCCTCAGGCGCGAGCAATCCAGCGGGAGCGTCTGAAGCAGGAACGTCTGAAGCGGGAGCGTTTGAAGCGGGAGCATCCAGCTGAATCTGTATGAACGGGCTGCAACCGGGAGTAGAAGTTCCCCGGCTCCATTCCGGTTCCGACCACTGCACCACCGTCCCCAGCCATCCCGCGATTTCGTTCTCCCAGTAATCCTCCTCGCCGCGGGCGATCTCGGCCAGTTCGGCCAGGTTCTCGGCAATCGAAGGATTAAACTCCCGCTCGATCAAGGGCAGCACCAGCTGCCGCACCCGGTTGCGCGTGAACTTGTAGTCCTTGTTGCTCGAGTCTTCGCGCCAAGGCTGTTTGATTTCTTTCAAGTACTGCTCCAGCTCGCGCCTCCGCATCCCCAGCAACGGCCGGATAATCTCGCCGCACCCCTCTCCGTCGTCATCCTCTACCCCAATTCGCGGATAAATCCCACCGAGCCCGCCCAGCCCCGTCCCCCGAATCACCCGCATCAGCACCGTCTCCGCCTGATCGTCAAGCGTGTGCCCGGTGGCAATTCTGGTCAGTAGCTGGCTTTGCGGTGGCGCAGCGCTTTCAGCGCTGCGATCAGTTGCCCCACTGATGACCTGGGCCTTAGCTCCCAAGGGTCTTTCCTCGCCAGACCCCAGCAGGCGCCGAAAAAATCCATACCGCATTTCTCGCGCAGCCGCTTCAACGACAAGATGCTCTTCAACTGCTCGGGCCCCCACATCGCCGCTTTCTACATAAAATTCCAGCCCATGCTCCCGCGCCAGCCCCGCCACAAACTCCCGATCCGCCTCCGACTCCGCTCCACGGAGCCTGTGATCAAAATGAACTACCGACACCACAATCCCAAGCTCGCTGCGCCATTCGATCAGCAGCCGCAGCAGCGCCACCGAATCAATCCCGCCAGAAACAGCCACGCCCACGCGATCGCCAGGCTGCAGCAGTTCCTGCCGCCGGATGTGTTCCAGCACGCGCTCGGCTAACCCATGCACGGAAACATGGTACAACCTTCCGGTGTGCCCTCGAACGCCCCGCCCTTCGCGGGGTGTGAACAAAGCAGGCTCGCCGAACCCGCAACAATAACGGTCAGGCACGCGCTCGCGTGGCCAGGTTTTGCGGAAATGCCGCCAACAAACGCGATTGTTTGCTCGATGATTTGCTGCTCAACTGAAGAATCAATCAGTTACGCTGAGGTAGAAGAGGGAGGACTCAATCCTCGAAGAATCAGCAGTTTGCAAAATCCGGTCCGAGCTTAACAATAGCTATAAGCAATATCCCGACGCCAGCCCACTTTCCCGCCCGCTGGAAGCGTTTGGCGGTCTGGACTACCCCTAAGCCTTCGCCGGCAGCAAGAAGTCGATTCCGTGGCATTCTAGGCGGTCTAGAGGCCCGTTTCAATGAGCTCGTGGCATGCCGCTTCGGGCCTCCGCCTGCCGACCTGAAGATGCTCAGAGTACAAGTCCAATAGAATCAATCGACGCAAAATTCCGCCCCTTTGGATTCAACTATTTCCGAAAGTCATAGGCAACGCGAGGGCAAAACCGGGCGAGCTGGCGCTCGCCGGACAGCCGAGGGCGGCTGTCCCCACATGGTTCCTCTACTCAACCCTCTACCTCGACCCTTCTCCATGGCGGCGGCTGCTTTATCATTCCAAGCAACGTGATCCTTCCTCTCCAAACTTCGCGTCTCCTGTTGCTTCCCCTGGAGCTTGCGGATGCTAAGCAGACGCAGCTCTTGTTTCCGCATTGGGAGATCGTTCGTTATCTCACCAAAGTCGTTCCCTGGCCTTATCCGCCAGACGGCGCCTACACCTACTATCGCGACGCAGCGCTCCCGGCGATGGATCGCGGAGACGCATGGCATTGGACGCTTCGGCTGAAGACTGAACCCGAGCGGCTGATCGGCGGCATCTCCCTGCGGAAAGGGGAGACGATGAACCGCGGATTCTGGCTGGGATTGCCCTGGCACGGACAAGGCCTGATGACGGAAGCCTGCGAAGCCGTCACCGACTACTGGTTCAACACGCTGAAGTTTCCGGTACTGCGCGCTCCCAAGGCGGCTGCGAACGTGGCGTCGTGCCGCATCTCGGAGAAGAGCGGGATGCGCCTGGTTGCCCGCGAAGAGCACGAATACGTGTCGGGGCGTCTGCCCACCGAAATCTGGGAGATCACCGCGGAAGAATGGAATGCCCGGAGGACGCGTAAGTGAATGACGGCCTTGGAGACTTCCCGTTGGTTCGATCCGAGCGTTTTGCAAGGAGCGCTCCTCCACCCACCGCTATATCTTTCGTAACTTCGGCCTCTCTAGTTGCGGGAGCTAAGATTGAACTTGTTCATCTTGCCTTTATGAAATTGCTAGCCTCGTCGATGCTCCTAGCCGCCCTGGTCTCTCCGGCCATTGCTCAACAGACTAAGCCGGAGGCCGACAAAGCTCAGCCACAGGGCGGCGGAGCGGCAATTGTCTATTCGGACGGCGGCGCATTCCTAATCGAAGGGCCCAAAGGCTGGACTACCGATCAGGAGGTGGGGCAGCGCCTCGGCACTTGCTGCGTCTACTACCCGGCAGGCGCGACGTGGGACAACGCGGAAACCGTGATGTACCCGAACATTGCTACGAAAGGTCCAGGACAGAAAACGCTGAAGGAGTTCATGGATTACGACTTGGCGGACTTTCGTGAGCACAATCCGGAGATGACCTACGAAGACGCGGAGGGCATTCCGCTTAAGAACAAGCGGACCGCAAATTTGCGGTACTTCCACAACGTTAACGGCGGTTCCTCAGAGGCCGTGGCCTACGTTGACGAGGAAAAGATTATCGCTGTGGTAGTGGTCAGTTCAAAGACGACCAAGGGCCTTAACGAGACGATCCCCCTGTTGCGGTCGGTTTTACAGACCTACGCCTACATGGACGTGAAGGTCATCAATGACTCGAAGCCTGCAAAGGGGCAGTCGTTTCAGCTCCCCAAAGACAAGCTCCCGTGAGCAAGAAGCCGCTGTTCTCTCCGTGTCTCGTTGTCCGTGGTGAAAGGTGTCCTACAGCACCGGGCTCTTCTCCGCAATCAGCTTTCTAATCTTCTCCACGAAATCCGCCGCGGGCATGTCTTCGGTTTTTTCTTTCCCGCGGGTGCGGACGTTTACCTTCCCGGCTTCCGCCTCTTTATCTCCGACTACGAGCAGGAACGGAACTTTCTGCATGGCGTGCTCGCGAATTTTGGCGTTCATCTTTTCGTTGCGCGCGTCTACTTCTACGCGCACTCCGATGGCTTTCAGCTGCGTCGCCACTTTGTTCGCATAGTCAGCATGGCGCTCGCTGATGGGGATCATCACGGCCTGCACCGGCGAGAGCCACACCGGGAACGCGCCCGCGTAGTGCTCGATCAGCACGCCGAAGAAACGCTCGACCGAACCGAAGAGCGCGCGATGCACCATCACCGGCTGCTTGCGCGAACCATCCTCGGCCACATACTCAAGCCCGAAGCGTTGTGGCAGGTTGAAATCGACCTGCACGGTGGATAGTTGCCACAGGCGCCCAATGGCATCCACCAGCTTGATGTCAATCTTCGGCCCGTAGAACGCCGCTTCCCCAGGGATGGTCTTGTACTCGACATTCTTGCGCTTCAGTACATTCTCGAGCGATTGGATGGCGTTGACCCATTGCTCTTCGCTGCCCACAAAATTCTTGCGATCGTCGGGATTCCAGGTAGAAAGCTCGACCTGATACTGGTCGAAGCCAAAATCCTTGAGCACATCCAGGGCAAAAACCAGGCAATTGCCAACCTCGTCTTCGACTTGCTCCGGCGTGCAGAAGATGTGCGAGTCATCCTGCGTGAAGCCGCGCACGCGCAGCAGGCCGTGCATCACGCCGGAACGCTCGTATCTATAAACGGTGCCCAGTTCGCCGAGGCGCACCGGCAGATCGCGATAGGACTTCAGTGAATCCTTGTAAATCAAAATGTGGCCGGGACAATTCATGGGCTTGAGGCGGTATTCGGCGTCGTCGAGCTCCATCGCGTCGAACATGTTCTGCGAGTAGTAGCCCTCGTGCCCGGAAGTAAAGAACAACTGCCGCCGCGCCACATGCGGGGTGTAGACCAGCGAGTAGCCGCGCTTCAGATACTCCTCGCGCATCCAGTCTTCCATCTGCTTGCGGATGATGCCGCCCTTGGGATGCCAGAAGATCAGCCCCGGCCCGGCTAACTCCTGGATGGAAAACAAATCCAGCTGCTGGCCCAGCACGCGGTGGTCGCGTTTCTTGGCCTCTTCTACTTGCTGCAGATGTTTGTCGAGGTCTTTCTGCGAAAAAAAGGACGTCCCGTAGATGCGCTGCAGCTGCGGATTCTTCTCGTCGCCCAGCCAATAAGCGCCGGCAATGTTGAGCAGCTTGAACGCCTTGATCTTTCCAGTCGACGGAATATGCGGCCCGCGGCAGAAGTCGGTGAACTTGCCGGTGCGGTAAAGGGAAATCTTTTCGTCGGGCTTGGTGAACTGCTCGACGAAATGACACTTCATGAAGTCGCCTTCTTTTTTAAACTCGGCCAGCCCCTGGTCGCGAGGCACAAATTCGCGCGCGTAAGGGATGTCCTGCTTGACGAGTTCCTGCATCTTCTTCTCGATTCTTTCGAGATCCTCGGGAGTGAACGCCGTCGGCCGGTAAAAATCGTAGAAGAATCCGCTCTCGGTTGCGGGACCGTGGCCGAGCTTGGTCTCGGGGAAAAGTTCGAGCACCGCCGCCGCCAGCAGGTGCGCGGACGAATGCCGGTACACTTCGAGCGCCTCAGGATCGCGGTCGGTGAGGATGCGCAGAGAGGTATCTTTCTCCAGCGGGCGCGTGAGATCGATCAGGTCGCCGTTGGTTTTGGCCGCCAGCGCTGCATCCGCCAGCCGCGGGCTGATGGACTTCGCGATCTCAAGGGCAGTCGTGCCCTTGGGAACTTCCTTGTCGCTCCCATCCGGGAGCTTCACATGAATGTTGTCTGCCATAAAGTTGGAGCCTGCAGGTGGTTTGAATCTTTCAGTTTATGGGAGGGATGGAGGAGGGTCAAACGCAGCACGGGCAGTCCGCAACGTAGAGGCCTATAGGGCGGGCAGCATCGCACAAGAAATCGGACGGCAAGGCTTTACGGTAAAAGGAATGCCCATCCCTTGCAAAGAGGGCAAAGGATGGGCCTCGCGCCGAGCGGCAATTCTGAGGAAGCCGGAGCGTTTAGTCCTTCACTACTTCCGTTATGATGTTAGAGGTGCTGGCGCCGAAGTTCCCGTCCCCGACGTACACTGCTTTAACGTCTGATGTGCCCAACGGTAGCGTCGAGGTATTGAAAGTAGCCGTGCCGCTGCTCAGGGTACTTGTCCCCAGCATCGTGGAGCCACGCTCGATAGTAATCGTTTCACCATACAACGGCGCAGGAGTGACCACGGCAGTAAAGGTCACCTCAGCCCCGTAAGTGGATGGATTCAGGGAAGATGTGAGCGTGGTCGTAGTCGTGGTCGCTGTACCCGACGGGTTCAGTTTGTACACCGTGCCCCCGTTATAGCTGGCTCCGCCCTCGGAGGTTGTTCCATAGAGGTTGCCCGAGCTGTCCAGAATTGGATTGGCGATTGGAAAACCACCGTCGAAGTGGTTAAAGCTCCACAACAGCTTGAATGTGTAGCTCGTAGTGGTCTTAGCCAGCTCAAAGATTGTTCCGCAAGTAGTATTCACGCCGGTGCTGCTCACACATGACGTGTACTTGCCGCCAGTCGAGGTCGTGCCGTAGATGTTCCCCGAGGAGTCGAGGGTAACTCCGGCTGCAGGGTAGTAGCCAGTTTTCGCAGCCGTAAAGGAATGCAGAATCTTCTTGGTGTACGTTCCGGCATTTTTTCCCGTTAGTGCCGGGGTCAGCTTCCAGACCGTACCGCAGCCGTGAAGGCAGTTTAATGTGCCGGTCCCACCGTCTTCCGTGGTTCCGTAAACATTGCCGGCGCTATCCACGACTGGCGCGCCCGTAGGGTTGGACCCATCCGGTACACCCGTGAAGGTGTGGATGTTGGTTGGCACCCAGACACCGGAAGAATTGCGGGAAAGCTTGAACACGTTCTGGTTGCCGTCTTCCCCGTAGAGATTTCCCGAGCCATCCATCGCTAAGCCGCCGCCGTTCGAAGGTACGGTGTAAATCATAGCCTCGGTCCAGCCGCTGCCGTTGGGGGAGAGCTCAAACACCCCGTTCTGGGCCATGCCGTAGAGATTGCCCGATGAATCCCGGACCAGATTAGCGCTGGGATAGATTCCATCCGCGCAGCTATTCTGGAAGCAGAAGTTATAGATCACGGTCTCGCACCAACCGTTGCCAGGATTGCTGCCGCTCGGGCAAATGCCCGTCGACAGGGGTACTTCGCTGAGCTCGAAGGCCATGCCGCATCCGTTCGGGTCGTTGCAACCAGCGCCGGTGCCGCCATTGTAGGTTGTGCCGTAGAAGGTTCCCACGGCGGTGCTGTAATGGCCAGGCGGGGGCACGAGGAGCAAATTGGAGGTGGGGTTCGCCCCATCGGGGCAATCCGGGTAGTAGTTATAGCCATAGGGTGAACAAAAGTTGTAGATCGGGGTTTCGCACCAGTCAATGCCAAGGTTGAATCCGCTGGGACAGCCAGCCGCGGGCTCAGGGGTGAGTTGGAAGACCGCGCCACCCAGGCACGAAAGAAAGGAGCAAGCCCCTGTGCCGCCGGTTTGTGCGGTGCTATAGAAATTCCCGTACCGGTCACCGGTGAGCGTACCGCTGGGCGCGGCTCCGTCGTAGCAAAAACCGACGGAACAAAAGTTGTAAAGAACCGTCTCCGTCTGTGCCTGCGCCCTTTGGAATGGAATCAGAAACAGAACGGAAAGGACGGCCAAAGTGGCCGCGGTCGACAATAGCGATGTGCGTTGCATGGAGTCCCCCTTCTTTATCTTTTTCGATTTTGCGTGGCGGGTCCTGGTCCGGTCGCCACGGAAACGCTGGCATGAAACACGGTGCCCGCGCCCTACTTCGCGTCTCTACTGAGGAAATCGGAAACGGCGGTCAAAACACGACACGGGGGACCATAATTTCTCTGTAGCCGCCGGAGCGCAGCAGTCAGTGGAAGCAGCCATGAGGTGGATAGGGGCAGTTTCCCGGCAGGCGCGGCCCACGCCAAAATAATTGTGGCGGGGGTGAGCCAGTTTACCCTCCCTTTTGCGCTTCTTCAGATGTAGGCGAAGGAACCGGGGGCTGCGTTCATGAAACCCTCAGTATCCCGCCTCCTGGAGGATGTTATGACCCGATTTGAATCGTTTAGTGCTACCGGACGCGTGCCGATGGCATCGAGGAGTGTTGTCCGAAGCGGATTCGGCCTGTTGCTGGGTGCGGCGCTGCTGATGGCGGGGCTTGCCGCGGGAAGTTCGCCGGCTATTGCCCAGTTCACCGGCCCAACGCCGTTGACGTTGATCAACGGCTGGACCAACGCTCCATTCTCAACTAGTATTGCGACCGCCGAGGAAGTCTCGGGGATCGTGCAGTTCCGGGGCGCAATTGCGACCACCGGGACGAATGCAGAACCGTTTACGCTGCCCCCGGCGCTCAGCCCGGCGACCGAGGTTTATATCCCCATCGATCTGTGCAACGCCAACAACGGACGGCTGCAGATTGAGCCCAATGGCGACGTGTTCGTCGAGGCCGAGGGTGGAACGTTCAGCAATGCGCAGTGCTTCACATCGCTCGACGGAGCCTCGTTCGCCCTGAGCAGCAGTGGTTTTACGGCGCTTACGCTGATCAACGGATGGACCAACGCGCCTTTCTCCACCAGCAACGCGGAGGTCGCGGTAATCAACGGGGCGGTGCACTTCAAGGGTGCGATTGCCACCACCGGAACCAATACAGAGCCGTTTGTGCTGCCCAAGGGATTTCGGCCGTTGACCGAAGTGTATGTCCCTGTCGACCTGTGCAACGCGACCAACGGGCGGCTGCAGATTGAGCCTGCCGGCGACGTGATCGTCGAGGCTGAGGGCGGTGCGTTCAGCGATGCCCAGTGCTTCACCTCGCTCGATGGTGCGTGGTTCGTCCCGAAACCCAGCGGATACAAAGCGCTGACACTGATCAACGGCTGGACCAACGCTCCCTTCAGCACCAGCAATGCGGAAGCGGCCGGCGCTTACGGCATTGTCTATTTTAAGGGAGCCATTGCCACCTCCGGGACGAATGCCGAGCCGTTCGTGCTGCCGGCGGCGTTCCGCCCGGTGACCGCTGTCTACACCCCAATCGACCTGTGCGGCGCCACCAAGGGACGGCTCTATATTCAGCCCAGCGGTGTCGTGACCGTCCAGGCCGAGACCGCTTTCAGCGATGCCCAGTGCTTCACGTCGCTCGACGGTGCATCTTTCGTGCAGTAAGCAGCTTGAGAATGGGGAGGACACGCGCGGGCGTGATTCGTATGGGCAGCGCAGACGTCTAAAGGGAAAAGGAAAACGAATCGGAGAGATGCAAAAGGGCGGCCCGGTGCGGGCCGCCCGTTTTTGTTTTTGATTTGGTTTACATCTGTTCTTCCTCAGTTTTCACGGTGTGAGGTGAAAATCCCTGCTCCCCGCGCCGCCGCCTTCAGTACGGCTGAATATACGTATTGTTCAGGCTGAGCACATACAGGAAGTTCTTGGTTAAGTCGGCTGCGGCGCCTTGCTCCTGCAGCGTGGCGGTACCTTCAATGACGGCCTCGGAGTTGTTGAGGAAGCCGACGGCAATGTTATTGCTGGAGATGGCGAAAAAGTCTCCAAGAAATCCAGTCGTGAAGACGTAGTTTCCGCCGCCAGTGGTGGTGAACGGGGTATCGGCCAGAGTAGCCACATTCACCGAGTTGGCGGTGCCGCCGCCGTAGCCGCCATCGGTGTCCGTGATGCCGGTCACCTGCCACACGCTGTCGGTGAGCCGGGTGGAGATGATGGCCAGCGGAGAGTACGCGGAATTGGCAATGGGAGGCGGAGCGGTGCCTCCACCGGGCGGCAGCGAAACGGCGGTGTAAGTGTAGGTCAGGAGCGGAGCGGTTCCGGTGGCGTGGCGTACGGTCAGGAAGACCGTGCTGCTGGAAAGCCCGCTGCCTGCCGGTGTTGACATGAACCCGGCCGTAAGCACGTTGCCGGCGGAATAGTTGGCCAGCGTGGTCGGGGTGGTGGTGGAGGTTCCCACCGGCACGGTGTAGATGGTTGCAATGGCCTTGGTCACGTCCTCGACGCCGTTGGTGAAGGGCACAGAATAGTATTCAAAGACGAGGACGGAATCGTTGCTGCCGATGAGCTGGTAGCCCGTGACTGCCGTCGTTTCGGTGAAGCTGGGGGACGTATAGAGGAGCTTGGGAGTTCCGCCTACCAGAGCAACCTGATTGAACGTGGCGGTAATGGTGCCACCGCTGCCCGGAGTCAGGACGATGTAGTAGAGGTTGGTGTCGTCCTCCGCCGCGTTGCCGATACTGCCAGCGGCCAGGTTCTGGATCAGCGTGACCGCGGCGGTGGAACCATCGATGCGATACAGCTCATTCACCGCGGTGGTGGTGGTCACCGAGAAGAAAATTCCAGTGGTGCTCAAGGTGGCCTCGTCCAGGACGCCTGCAAAATAGTTGGCGCTGCTCACACTCGTGATCTTCTGCGTCGGCGAGGTGAAGGTGTCGTCTTTATAGAAGTTAAAGGAACTCGTGGCGGAATCGACCAGCAGCAGGCCAGTCAATTTGCCGTTCTGGTAAATCGATTGGATTTCGGTAGTGTTGATGCTCACCACGACCGGGGCCGTGGTTGGTGAATCCAGGTAGTGGACGACTTCGTAGGTGCCTGTATCCGCGCTGCACTGGGTTGGGGTACCAACCTGGATGACTACAAACAGCGTGGTGGGTTGGGTGACATCGGTTAGCGACGAGAAACCGATGGTACAAACCTGTTGGCCCGAAGGCACCGCCAGGTTGCTGATCTGGGTCGGCGTCGGGAGAGTCGACGTGCCCGCGAGGGTGACGCCAAAGATCTTAGTGATTCCCGATGAGTTGGTATCGGCATACATCATGAGCTGAGGCGAGTAGGTGGCTACACCGCCGTTCACGGAAATCTGGGTTCCGATCCCGAGCAGCTGGGTGGAGTCTGTAGTTAGAAAACTTGGAGCGGGTGACGAACTCAGCTTGTCCGAGGGAATCAGGATCAGGCCGTTGCTTCCGGTGGGGACTGCCCCGGGGATCGGAGTCGCCGAATAGGGGATCCAGTAGGCGCCGCCGACGATAATGGGAGAGCACACGACCGCGACGTTGGTTACGTTGGATGAGCCCACCGTGCCGGAACCGTTGGTCACGGCGCAGCTTTCGCCCGTGGGTTCGGTGCCGACGGTGACGCTGTAAGTTGCGCCGCTGGCTATTTTGGTTTTGAAGACAAAGGTGCCGTTGGCCGTCACGGTAAGGGCATCGCCGCCGTTATCGAGCAGGGTCACCGAGGTGCCGCTGTTCAATCCACTGACGGAGCCACCGATGGTGAAAGTCGGCGGGGTCGTGCAGGCGACCGCGACATTGGTCACGTTGGCTGAACCGACGGTGCCGGAACCGTTGGTCACGGAGCAGGTCTCGCCCGTGGGTTCGGTGCCGACCGTTACGCTGTAAGTTGCGCCGCTGGCCAATGGGGTCTTGAAGGTGAAGGTGCCGTTGGCCGTTGCGGTGAGGGCGTCGCCGCCGTTATCGAGCAGGGTCACGGAAGTGCCGGTGTTCAATCCTGAGACCGAGCCGCCAATGGTGAATTTCGTCGCGGATGAGCAGACGACTTTGACCGTGGTGACGTTTTTTGTGCCCACGGTGCCCGAACCACCCGTCACCGTGCAGGTCTCGCCGGTGGGCTGCGTGCCGACGGTGACGTTGTAGGCCTTGCCGCTGGCCACTTTTGTTTTGAAGGTGAAGGTGCCGTTGGCGGTCACTGTAAGCGCATCGCCGCCATTATCAAGCAGGGTCACAGAACTGCCGGTGTTCAACCCCGAGACCGAGCCGCCGATGCTGAAGGTCTTGGGCGCGCACGCCACCGCGACCGTGGTTACATTGGAGGAGACCACTTTGCCGGAACCGCCCGTTACCGTGCAGGTCTCACCCGTGGGCTGGACGCTCACGGTGACCTTGTAGGCGGAGCCGCTGGCCACAGGAGTTGTAAAGGTGAATGTACCGTTGGCAGTCACTTTGAGCGCATCGCCGCCATTATCGAGCAGCGTCACCGAGGTGCCGCTGTTCAGCCCCGAAACCGCGCCACCAATGGTATAGCTCTTGGGTGTGCACGCGACTTTGACCGTGGTGACATTGGATGTTCCCACTGTCCCCGAACCGTTGGTCACCGCACAAGTCTCGCCCACGGGCTGAACGCTGGTGGTGACGTTGTAGGTCTTGCCGCTGACCAATGCGGTTTTGAAGGTAAAGGCGCCGTTCTTCGTTAGCTTCAGAGTACTCGCGCCGTCGTCGAGCAGCGTCACAAATTGGCCGGTGACCAATCCCGAGAGTGTGCCACCGATGGTGTAGGTCGTGGCTTTGCACACGACTTTGACCGTGGTCACGTTTGCCGTGCCAACCGTCCCCGAACCTCCGGTGACGGTGCAGGTTTCGCCCGTGGGCTGGGCGCTGATCGTGACTTTGTAAGTAGTGCCGGTGGCCAAAGGTGTTTTAAAGGTGAATTTGCCGTTGGCCGTCACCGTCAGCGAATCGGTACCGTTGTCGAGCAAGGTCACTGAATTGCCGGTGGCCAACCCCGAGACTGAGCCGCCGATAGTGAAAGTGGCGGCGCTGGCGTACGCTGCCGAGGCAAGAACCATGAGGCAGGCGGATACCGTGGTGAATACCTTCGTGCGATGGATACGCATTGAAACCTCCGGGGTTATCTCAGCGCGCCATAGTGGCGGCGTAGCCACGGCGCTCAGTTCGCGCCGCGAATGGCAATTGAATTTAGGGCCTTCCCGTTCCCATAGCTTGCGTGCGGAAACGAGTATTGAGGCAGCAGTAGCCGCCCCCCGGGGGGATGGTCGGGAATCATATCACTGGGTTGAGAAGAAGGGAAGCGGCCTTGCCTGCAGAGCCGGCATGGTAGCCATGTTTGGGGTGGGCCGGTGGCTCGTCAAGAAAAGCCAAAGGGAGCGAACGACACGGGCGCCGTTTCGCTCCCCTCTGGTCGGGTTAGCTCACGTCTTTCACGTGGGTCGCGATGTACCAGGTATTGCCGAACGCGTCTTTCACCGCGCCATTGCGGTCGCCGTAAGGCTGGTCGACCGGCTCGGAGATCGAGGTGGCACCGGCGGCCAGCGCGCGCCGGTAGACGGCGTCGCAATCGGGAACGTACATGTAGAACATGGTCGGCATGGGCGGATATTTTCCGTAAGACTCGCCCGAAGGCTCGCCCATCTCCACCACCGAATCGCCGACGCGGATTTCCGCGTGATGCACCACGCCATCGGGTGAGGCGTATTTGCCCATTTCCTGCGCTCCAAAGGCGCGCTTGAGGAATGCGATCACCGGCTCCGCCCGCAGCGGGTGCATGTACACATTTACGTTGTTCAGTCCCTTGGCAATGTAGCTCTCGCCTTTATGGGTGGCGATGTACCAGATGTTGCCCGCGGGATCTTTCACGCTGGCCGAGCGCTCGCCATACTCCTGGTCGCGGGGCGCGTCAATCAAGGTTGCGCCTGCGGCTACCGCCCGAGCGCAGACCGCGTCGGCATCTTTCACGTAGAGGTGCAGCGCGTGAGTATTCGGCGTGGAGCGGAAGTCGTTCTCGGGAATGCCGCCGCCCATCATGAGCATCGAATCTCCGATGCGGGTTTCGGCATGCAGCCCGCCCTGGGGTCCGACGATGCGGAATGTTTCTTCGGCTCCGAATGCCTGCTTGGCGAATTCCAGCAAAGCCGGGGCGTTTTTCGCGACCAGATACGGCGTCACGGTGCGGAAGCCGGGCGGAATCGGGTCGACGCCTTTTTTCGATTTGCCTTCCGCGGGCATCTTCCCGGCCTCGGGTCCCGCTGACATCCCTTTCATGCGCTGGTGCATTTCCTCGACCGACATTTCTTCCGTGACCGTGAAGACACCCCACAGATATCCAAAGGGATCGCGAAGGGTTCCTTCGCGATGTCCGTAAAACTGATCGGCAATGGGAATCACGGTCTTGGCCCCGGCGCTGAGGGCGTGGGCGAAAAATTTGTCCACGTCAGGAACACTCAGAGACATCATGACGGGGGAATTGCCCAGCGTCTCGGGGCTGAAGCGGTTGCCTTCCGGCCACTCTTCCGTCAGCATGATCGCCGAGTCGCCGATCGTGATCACGGCGTGCGGGATGTGTCCCCCCATCTCGAAACGCATGGTCTCTTTCGCGCCGAAGGCCTGCTTGTAAAAATCGATGGCCTTGGCGGCATCTTTGAAAGTTAATCTTGGGCTGGCGCTGGTGTGAACGGCGCTAATGGGTTCGGCGATGGCACTCATGGTTTTTCTCCCTTTTACTAATTCAGACTTAAGCCGTGTCTTGAACTCTTCGCGCGGCAGGTCGCGCAATTCCCCGGCGATGCGCACCAGGGGGTCGACGCCGGCCTCTACTTTCCCGACGTTGCCGTCGCGGCGGGACAGCATTAGCTCGACGGCTTTGTTCAGCTGTTCGATCTGCTTCAGCTCGCCGTTCTTCTTGCCGCCATTCCCGGGATGCAGAGAGCGCTTAGGCATCGGCACCCTCCAGGCGCGTCCGCAGACTGGTGAGCGCGCGGAACTGAAGTTGTTTGACCGCGCCTTCTGTCTTGCGAATCTCCCGCGCCACTTCCTTGATGCTTTTCTGTTCCACGAAGCGCAGCACCACGACGCGCCGCTGTTCCGCGGGCAGAGTATCGACCAGGCGAAATAGAGTTGCCCGGCGCTCGACTTCTTCGATCTCCGTCTGGCTGGCTTGCGCGGAAGCCAGTTCGGCGTCGTCCGAAACTTCGCGTCCGGAGCGCTGCCAGCGGTCTGAAATCAAATTCGCCGCGATGCGAAACAGCCAGGCTGCGAACGGAATCCCACGCCACTCGAATTTCTTTAAGTTCGCCAGCGCCTGGTGAAACACTTCGGAGGTCAGATCCTCCGTTTCGGCGCGATTGCCCACCCGCCGCACCACATAGGCGTACACGCGCTCAAAGTGACACTCGTAAAGGTCGCCGAAACGCGCAGGATCGCGCTGCGCTGCTTCGATGAGAAGCCGCTCGTCCGCTTCTTGCCTCAGAGCCTTCAACGAGTTCTCCGCGCGGAGTAGTCTGACATTTAGAGTAACGGCTGGGAAGGGAAAAGGTTACGGAGGAAACAGTCGAGCTTCGCTCGACCGGACAGCCGAGGGCGGCTGCCCCCACATGACATCTCTGAGGCTGAAACTAATTATTCCTGTTATTCCTGATAGTAGAGCTTCTCCAATTCCTTCTGCACCTTCCCAGACACCGCTTCCAGATCGCGCATGGTCATTCCGGCGGTTGAGATGGGCTCGCCCACGCGCATTTCCAGCGGGCGGCACTTAATATGGTAGGTGTTCATGGGGAGCAGTTCGTAGGTTCCGACCAGGGCCACGGGGACGATATCCACCTGCGCCTTGATGGCCAGAAAAAACGCTCCGGGCAGAAACGGTTTGACGTCGCCATCGGGAGTGCGGCCGCCTTCGGGAAAGATCACCAGCGGCATTCCCGCCTTTAAACTCTTCACCGCCGAGCGGATCGCCGCGATTGAATTGGTTGGCTTCTGCTGATCGATGCACACTTGGCCCGAGCGCTTCAGTTGCCAGCCAACAATCGGATACGCCAGCAGCTCTTTCTTGAACACGATGCGGAACTGAAACGGCAAGTTCACATACAACACAGGGATGTCGAGCGCCGAAGCGTGGTTCACGGCGTAGACATGCGGCCTGGTGACATCGATTTTGTCCAGCCCGGTGACCTTCACGGGCGACAAGATCGTCTTCATGATCAGCCGCGACCAGGTCCGCGAAAACCAGTGCAGGCGCCGTCCGCTGCGGTCGAACAGGCCGCCGGGCAGGGCAATCAAGCCCATGGCCAGCGTGTAAAACCAGATGAGAGTATCGAGAATCAGGTACGACCGCAACGCGCTTAGCCAGCCGTGACGGAGCCCGGGAATTCCATGTGGGCTGGGACGCGCCGGCGTAGAAGGCGCCATGACGGTCACACCGGCCGCGGCCGAAGCGGGCTCGACCTGCGCTTGCTGTTCCACCTGATCGACTGATGAATTCACTTCCTGCACACTCTCATTCTATGGGAAAACCGCCGGCTCAACGACCAGCCGTGTCATAAAACGCGGTCCGGTCAAGAGCGAAACCTCATGGGCTAAAGCCCGTCGATTTCAGAGGCTCTACGCGGTGCTGAAGCGCCGCTCTTCCACGGTGCTGAACGCCGCTGCTCTTCCACGGCGCTGAAGCGCCGCTCTTCCACCGTGCTGCACGCATTCATAGGTTTTGCCGCAACCTTTCGCAGCCGTGCCCTTCCCAGCCTCATTTACGGGACCGCTAGGAACCTTCAACTCCGAGCGTCGAGCAGCCGCATCGCCTCGCCCACAAGGTAGATTGAACCCGTGATCACGACGACGGCATTCGTCCTCGTCGAGCTAAACGCCCACTTCCGCGCTCGCTCCAGGGCATCCGCAAGATCAGATGCCAGTTCGATCTCTGTTCCTGTCCGCGCCCCGGCCTGTTGAATTTCCCCCGCCGTCGCTGACCGCGGATTTTCCGCCCGCGTCGCGATCACCCGCTCAGCCAAGGGAAATAAAATCTCCGTTATCTCCGAGATTGCCTTGTCGCGCATCGCGCCGAAAACAAAAAGCAGCGGACGGTCTCCGTAGCGCTCCGAAAGGGCAGAACGCAGCGCCCACGCACCTGCTGGATTGTGCGCCACATCGAGCACAATTTCGGGCCATCCCGCGCGCGGCGGCAAAACCTGAAGGCGCCCTGGCCAGCGAGTCTCGCGGATGCCGCGCTCAATCGTCTTCGCGGTGATCCCCGCAAAGCCTTGTTTGCTCAACTCTTCCGCGGTCGCGATCGCTAGCGCTACATTCCGAAGTTGATGGCGGCCCGTGAGCGGCGTCTCGACCAGAATTTGCTGCCCCAGGACAAATAGAGGGTACCGATACCGGGCCTGAGCATTGTTCATCTCGGCGTTTTCTGCGTGCTCGGCGGTGAAAGATTTTGGGTCACGATTCGCTACCAGGTACGCGCCACTCCCCGGCGAAACTGGCGGTACGTAAGCCACCGCGCTCACCCCGCGCGCCCCCAGTTCCAGAATCGTGTTTCCGATCACGTCGTTGGCCTCGGGCTGCTGCGGCAGGGTCACCACGACTCCATCGGGCCGGATGATGCCAACTTTCTCGCGCGCAATCTCGCCGACTGTATCCCCGAGATATTTCTGATGATCGAGCGAGATGTCGGTAATGACGCTGACCTTCGGCTCCACAACGTTGGTGGCGTCCAGCCGTCCGCCCATGCCCACTTCGAGCACCGCGATTTCAATGCGCTCGCGGGCAAAGTGCTCGAATGCGATCGCGGTCATCATCTCGAAAAAGCTGGGATGCCACGGCAACTCTCCGCGATCGACCAGCTTCTCGGCCACGCTGTCCACTTCGCCATGCAGCCGGGCGAAATCGTCGTCGCTGATGTCCGCTCCGTTCACGCGAATGCGCTCGTTGATTCGAATCAGATGCGGCGAGGTGTACAGCCCGGTCTTCAACCCGGACGCCTGCAGAATGGAAGCCAGCGTGGCTGCGGTCGAGCCTTTGCCGTTGGTCCCCGCAATCAGCACGCTGGGAAACCGCCGCTCGGGATGATTCAGCGCTGCCAGCAGCAAGCGCATGTGCGCCAAGTCGAACTTGTGCGAAGGCGTCTGCGCCAGTTCGTGGCCCAGCGCAAACATGCGGGAAACCGCGGTTTCGTAAGACATAAAACAGCTCTTAGCTCTTAGCCTTTAGCTCAAGGCCTTAGCTTACCAATTTCTGTTTGAAGGATTCGAGTCCGAGGGAATGTTGAAGGAGATCCGGGCTGCCCGCACAAGATGATCCAAGCCAAAGGCTAAGAGCTAATAGCTAAAAGCTTTTTTATGCCGCCATGAATTCCAGCGCCCGCGCGATATAAGGCTTGAGCTGCTTGCGCGGCACGACCGCATCGAGCATGCCGTGCTCCAGCAGAAATTCGCTGCGTTGAAAGCCGGGCGGGAGTTTTTGCCGGATGGTCTGTTCGATCACTCGTGGCCCGGCAAAGCCAATGAGCGCGCCTGGTTCGGCAATGTTCAAATCGCCCAGCATGGCAAACGACGCGGTCACGCCGCCGGTAGTCGGATCGGTGAGCAGAGAAATGTAGGGAACTTTTTCCTCGTCCAGGCGCGCCAGGGCTGCGGAAATTTTCGCCAGCTGCATCAGGCTGACCACTCCTTCCATCATGCGAGCGCCGCCCGACGCCGAAACAATAATCAAAGGCATCTTTGTGTCGGCCGCGCGTTCCACCGCGCGTGTGATCGTCTCGCCCACCACCGCGCCCATGCTGCCGCCGATGAAGGCGTATTCCATTACGCTGGCAATCACCGGCCGCCCCGCCAGTTTGCCCTGCGCATTGATGACGGCATCTTTCAGACCCGTATCTTCCTGCGCCTGATGGAGGCGGCTCGAGTAAGCCTTCAGATCGACAAATTTCAGCGGATCGGTCGACACCAGATTCCCGTCGAACATTTCGTACTGCCCATCGTCCAGCAGCTGCGCCAGCCGCGTCCGTGCGTCGATCCGGAAATGCTTCTCGCACTTCGGGCAGACGTTCAAATTTTCTTCCAGATCCTTCTTCCAGATAATTTGCCGGCATCCCTCACACTTCACCCACAGCCCTTCGGTCTTCACCTTCTTCTCCCCCGAAGTGTCCAGCTCACCGGATTCGCGCCTAAACCAAGCCATAATCAGTCGCGAGTCAAGAGTACTGAGGTCCGAGTAAACCACGCGCTGTTTCTCTGCACTCGGTACTCGCGACTCAATACTCGATTCCTCTCTGCGCCATCACGCCCTTCTCGTAGGCATGCTTCACCTGGCGCATTTCGGTCACTGTATCAGCAATTTCGATAATTGTGGGGTGCGCGCTCCGGCCCGTCAAGATGACATGCACCATTTCCGGTTTTTTCTTCAGGCTCTCGACCACTTTCGCGGGATCAAGCATGCCGTAGCTGATAGCGTAATTGATCTCGTCGAGCACCACCAGATCCCACTCGCCCGACTGGATCGCCTTCTCCGCCTCGGCCCAGGCTTCTTCTACCATGCGCACATCTTCGGGATCGGGCTTCTCCGCGCCCACTTTCACGAAGCCGCGCCCCATCTGCTTCATCACGAATTTGTCGCCAAACGCCTTTACCGCATCCAGTTCGCCGTAATGCCACGAGCCTTTTAGAAACTGCAGCATCAGCACTCGCATGCCCTGGCCGACAGCCCGCAAGGCCGTGCCCATGGCCGCAGTCGTCTTGCCCTTGCCCGGCCCTGTGTTCACGATAATCAGACCGCGGCGTACGTCATTCATTCTTGCTTCGGATTGCACGTCGGACTGCGCCGGAGCCGATGGCTTGGGACGCGGCCGCCCGCCGTTCGATTCTACTAGAGCCAGCGGTCCGAGGTGCTTTGGTTGTCGGAGCGGACTCAAAGGCCGGCCGCTGGCGCGGCCGTGGCAGGCAGGAGTGCCCGCCCCACACGAGCCTTCCATACGAGCCTTCTACGCGCCGTCACAGCACTCTCGCCCCCAAAAATGCTACATTGGTCAACTCCATGTCCGCGCCCAATTCCATTTTCGTCCGCGCCTGCAAATCGCAGCCCGTGGAGCGCACGCCGGTCTGGTTCATGCGCCAGGCCGGTCGCTACATGCCCGAATACCGCGCTGTCCGCAAACAACATTCGCTGCTGGAGATTTGCAAGAAGCCGGCACTCGCCGCCGAAGTCACGATCACCGCCGCCGAGGCCCTGGGCGTGGACGCGGCCATCATCTTCGCCGACCTTCTGCTCCCGCTCGAAGTCATGGGCCTGCCTTTTCATTTTTCCGCCGGCGAAGGCCCTGTCATCGAGAAGCCAGTCCGCACGAAAGAAGACGTTGCGAATTTGCGCACCGATCGCGCCGCCGATCTCGGCTACGTCTCCGAAGCCGTGAGCCTGGTGGCGAAGCACTTCGCCAATCGCCTTCCGGTGATTGGCTTCTGCGGCGCTCCTTTCACTCTGGCCAGCTACATGATCGAAGGCGGAGGCTCGCGCAACTACCTCTACGCCAAGAAAATGATGTACAACTCGCCTGCCGACTGGAATGAACTGATGGGCAAGCTGGTGACGGTCACCGCAGCCTACTCCGCATCGCAAGTGGGCGCCGGGGCCGATGTTATCCAGATCTTCGATAGCTGGGTCGGCTGCCTGAGCGTGGAAGATTACCGCCGCTACGTTCTGCCTCACGCCACCAATTTAGTGAAAGCGCTGCAAGCGGCCACGGGCGCACCCATTATTTATTTCGGCACCGACAGCGCCACGCTTCTGCCCGCGATGCAAGAAACTGGAGCAGACGTCATCGGCCTCGACTGGCGCATTCCGCTCGACCAGGGCTGGAGCGTTCTCGGCCACGAGTGCGCGGTGCAGGGTAACCTCGACCCCATTCTGCTCTTCGCTGGCTGGAAAGAATTGAAGTCGCGCGCCGCAGACATTCTCGTTCGCGCCGCCGGACGCCCCGGCCACATTTTCAATCTCGGCCACGGCATCCTCCCCGAAACCCCTGTGGACAACGTGAAAAACCTGGCGAGCTTTGTGCAGGAGTATTCGGCGTCCGGCGTCCGGCTCCCGGCTTCCGGGGGCCCAAAGCCGAAAGCCGGAAGCTGGGACTGATGATTCGCAACCCATGAACCGCATCGCCATCATCGGCGGGGGCATTTCCGGACTCTCCGCCGCCTTCGCCCTCGAAGAACACCGCCGCAACGGCGTGGCCGTCGAATACGTTCTCTACGAATCTTCTCCGCGTCTGGGCGGCGTCCTGCGCACTGAGCACATCGACGGCTGCATCGTCGAAGCCGGTCCCGATTCCTTTATCACCGAAAAACCCTGGGCCACCGATCTCTGCCGCGCCGTCGGCTTGGACGATCAACTGATCGGCTCCAACGACGCCGACCGCAAAACCTACATCCTGGTTCGCGGAAAACTCGTGGTCATGCCCGACGGCCTGATGTTCATGGTGCCCACAAAAATTCTACCCACGGGAGCGTCGCCACTGTTTTCCTGGAAGACAAAAGTGCGCATGGCGCAGGAGATGTTTTTTCCGCCGCGTGCTGCCGGCTGTGACGAAAGCGTTGCCGCTTTCGTCGAGCGTCACTACGGCGCAGAAGTGGTCGACCGCCTCGCCGACCCGCTGCTTTCCGGCGTCTACGGCGGCGAAGCCGCCAACCTCAGCGTCCGCGCCGTTCTTCCGCGATTCGCTGAGATGGAACGCACGCACGGCAGCCTCGGGCGTGCCATGCTGGCCGCGCGGAAAAAAATAGCGCAGGGCCCGAACCGACAGCCACCTCCACTTTTCACGTCGCTGAGGAACGGCATGCAACAACTCGCGGAAACCGTCAGCGCGCGGCTTTCGCCTTCGTCCGTGCTCACTAATGCGCCGGCGCTCGCGATCCAGCGCGACGACGAGAGCTGGGTCGTCTCCGCTGGACTCAAGTCCGACGAATTCGACGCCGTCATTCTCGCCGTGCCCGCTTACTCGGCTGCCAGCCTGCTTCGCATGTGCGGCTCCGAACTTTCCGCCGAACTCGGTGCCATCGAATACAGTTCTTCCATCACCGTGGGACTCGGCTACGATCGCGCTGTGCGCCAGTCGCTTCCTCCTGGTTTCGGATTCCTCGTGCCTCGCAGTGAAGGCAAGCGCCTGCTGGCCGCCACGTTCGTCCACAACAAATTTCCTCATCGCGCCCCTGAGGATCGAGCCCTGCTCCGGTGTTTCTTTGCAGGAGGCAACGCCGCCAGCGTCTGGGATTCCTCCGACCAGGAAATCATCAACGTTGTCCGTCAAGACTTGCAGCAGATTCTCGGCCTCAAAGCCGAGCCGCTCTTCGCCCGCGTCTACAAATGGAAATCGGCCATGGCCCAGTACACCGTCGGACATCTCGACCGTCTCGACCGCATCGAGCGTCTCCTACAGCGACTTTCCGGCCTGGCCCTGGCCGGCAACGCCTACCGCGGCATCGGCGTCCCCGATTGCGTGCGCTCCGGCCGCGACGCTGTAAAACAACTCCTGTCGCAGGGATGACCTTCCGTAGAGACGTAGCTTGCTACGTCTCTCTCGCCACGCCTCCAGCGTCGACAGTGTCCAAGCCGCCGCAGAAACGCCGCAAGCTTTGCGCCGAAAAGTACTTGACATCGATATATCCCGGCGCTATCCTGACTGCGTGTTCGAGTCTCGCCACCACCGGCTCCGCCATATCCGCCGTCAGGCGCAGACCTTGCCCGCCCGCGCCGCCGCCATCGACGACCTGCGCTTCATTCGCGACACCATGGAGCGCTCCTCGGCCTTCACCGCCGTCTCGGGCTGGGGACAAGTCGTGCTCGGACTCACCGCCCTGGCCGCGGCCTGGTTCGCCGCGCGCCAGCCTTCCGCCTTTGCGTGGCTGCGGGTCTGGCTCGGCGAAGCCGTGCTCGCCATCACCGTCGCGCTGCTATCTATCGTCTGGAAAGCCAACCGCCGCGGCCTTCCCGTTTTCTCCGGCCCCGGCCGCAAAGTCGCTCTCGGACTTCTTCCGCCGCTGATCGCCGGAGCGTTCCTCACTTTCGCGCTTTTCCGCATGGGCCTGCAATCGGCCCTGCCGGCCACGTGGCTGCTGCTGTATGGCGCAGGCATCATCACCGGCGGCGCGTTTTCCGTGCCTGCGGTTCCAGTCATGGGCATCTGCTTTATGGTGCTCGGCGGACTTGCGGTGCTCGGCCCCGCCGCGTGGGGCACAGGGTTTCTCGCCGCGGGCTTCGGCGGACTTCATCTTCTCTTCGGATTTTTCATCGCCAGGAGGCACGGTGGCTAGAGCCCTGCATCAGCGCCCCAAGCACGCCAAAGCGGCGGCGCCGCCGCCTGCACGCGCTCCCCGCGTTCTCGCGCTCCCCGAACTCGACCGCCTGATTCACGAACGCATGCGCCTGGGCATTGTCAGCGCGCTCGCCACCAACGAGTCGCTGACCTTCAACGATCTCAAGCGCATCCTCAAAACTACCGACGGCAATCTCAGCGTTCACGCCCGCAAGCTCGAGGAAGCGCAATACATTTCCTGCGTGAAATTTTTCGAAGGCCGCGTCCCGCGCACCGAATACCGCATCACCCCTGCCGGACGCCGCTCCCTGGCCCAGTATCTCGATCAAATGGAAGAATGGATCCGCGCCACCCGCGAAGAGGATTAGAAACCAAAGCCTGCTCCACAAGAGGACTTTCTTCGCGCTGTGAGCGCTGAAACCTGACGGCTGGGATACAATCCCCGCCATGCGACCTTGCGCCTTCCTCTTATTGGCTGCCCTGCTCACACCCCAACCCGCGACCGAAGTTGAAATCACCGCCGAACCTCACCACCACCTCGCCTTCGAGAACGCTTTTCTCCGCGTCTTCAAAGTCGACATCCCGCCCCACACGGACACGCTAATGCACTGGCACCGGCACGACTACATCTTTGTGCAACTCGGCACCTCCGAAGTCGTTAACGCCGTCCAGGGCAGAGCCCCTGTCACCGTCAAGCTGCAGGATGGCGAAACCCGCTTCGTCCCCGGCCCCTTCGCCCACATCGCGCGCAACATCAGCGACCAGCCCTTCCGCAACCTGACTATCGAAATTCTCGAAGACGCCAAACTCCGTGAGTCCACCGCCCACTGGCCCGAGGATCGCGGCCTCGAAATCCTCCACGGCGGGACCATGCAGATCTTGTTTGTGAAGGATGGCATCCGCGTCACCGAATTCGAGTTGCAGCCGGGGGGTGTCGTCCCGATGCACCATCACACCGGCCCGCATCTGTTGGCCGCAGTCAGTGATCTGGATTTAGGGGAGAAGTATCTTAATGGCGTTCACCGAGTGGGCGTGGGCCACCTCGAATCGGGCGACGTCACGTGGCTCGCTGCCAACCATTCCCACACTCTGACGAACGTCGGCCCACACGCCGCAAAATTCGTGACCCTGGAATTCCCTTAGCCCGCTCATGTGGCGACAGCCGCCTCGGCTGTCCGGCAAGCGAAGCGAGCCGCCATGTCCCCGAACGCCGCCGCTTTTGGACTTTGGTTTTCCGTTGTAATCCCCCGCTCCAATAAAAAAGGCGGCCGGAAAATCCGGCCGCCTCAAATTCCAGCTGTGCTGCAGTTAGAACACGTTGACGGTGATGGCGATGGACTGATTGACGCCATCCGAGCCCGTCGCCGCGACGGTCACGCTTTGCCCGCCAATCGGCGTGCCCGGCGTGGTCGAACTGCAACCCACCAGACTGAACATCATGCCCAGGACCAGAATCCCCAGCAGGATGCCCACCCGGCGATTGCGTTTGTTCTTCCAATCGCCCGCCAGCAGCAAGCCAAACAATCCCATCCCGGTCAGGCAAGCCACCAGGCTCGTCCGCCCCTGATTCTGATGAGGATCAGCCGGCATGCGCAGTGCGCCGTGCGGCGCTTTGGTGGTGACCGTTACCGTCGACGTCAGCGCGGCGTTGCCCACCGGCGTCAGCGTAGCGGGTGCGAAGGTGCAAGTCATGTCCAGAGCCAACCCCGTACAAGAGAACGTCACCGTTCCGCTGTAGAAGTTGACTGGGGTTAGAGTGATGACCGCCGTGCCGGTCCCACCATCGGTAATGTTGAGAACCGACCCGTTGGTCGACAAGCTGTAGTTGGGCGCCGCGGCAGAGCCGTTGGCATTGATGAGCGTACTCGCGCCGGCAAAGTCGTCGTCGGAAGTGGCCACATCGGGTGCGCCATCGCCGTTTAGATCGGCGACGGTTAAGCCATAGGCGTACTGTCCAGCCGGGAACTCCACCGGATCAAAGAAATACGGCGTTGTCGCAGTTCCGGTTCCGGTCCCGAACAAAATGGCTACGGTGCTGAACTCGGAGTTGGTGTATACGAGATCCGGCACTTTGTCGCCGTCTATGTCCGCGATCGAGATCTCACCCGGCCAGGGGATGTCGAGAGCTGAGTTTTGCAGGGTGGAATTGAGCAGCGTTGACGCTGCAAAAGTTCCATCGCCGTTGCCGAAGGCCACTGCGATTCCCTGCGCTGGAGGAGTAGGGCAACAGGCGTCTATCGTAGCTACGATATCCGCAAAGCCGTCCCCGTTTACGTCCCCAACCGCAAGCCCATAGGGACGACTCCCCACGGTAACGTCGGCTGCGGAGGTGAACGTTCCGTCTCCGTTGCCCAACAAAACACCCACTGTAGTGCCGGAGTATTCCGCAACCAGCAGGTCGGTTACCGTAACCTTGGCAGGGGGCGTGCCTGTCGTGATCGTGTTCCCCAGCTGCGCGGCCGCCAGTTCATATCCGCCGGCTGTAATCGTGATAGGCGTATTCGTCGAGAAGCCGCCTGCGCCATCGTTGAGAAGGACCGTTACGTTGGAGCTGCTTGAGTTGACCACGGCCAGATCTGGAAAGCCGTCGCCGTTGAAGTCAGCCGAGACAATTCCCTCTTGGCCGAGCCCGCTCACCGAGTAGGTCGCTCCCTCGACGAAGGTGCCGCTTCCCGTGCCGAAGAAGATGTCGACGACGCCATTGTTATCGCTGGCCGCGATGTCCAGTTTGCCGTCTCCGTTGAAGTCCGCCACGGTCACGTAAAAGAGCCTCGAGCTTGAGCCGTAAGTAACGCCCGGCTGCAGGCTGCCGTCCGGGTTAGAAAGGAACACGGTGACGCCCGTAGGGTTACCGCAGCTTCCGTTGGCTTGCACCACATCGGTAAAGCCGTCGCCGTTGAAATCGCCGCTGGCAATACTGATTCCATAACCGCAAGTCCCGCCGCCAGGTATGGGTGCATAGAAGTCCCGAGCTGCCTGGAATGTCCCGTCCCCGTAACCCGCCATCCATGTCAGGCTGAACTCCTCGTCCGCTAACAGGATGTCCGCGAGGCCGTCACCGTTGATGTCAGTGACTATGGCGGGATTCCGAGTATACCCGCCCACGGCATAACCCACGTTCGTCGTATTCAGAGTGCCATCTCCGTTTCCGGTGAGGATCGTGACGTCGCTGCTGAAATCGTTCGTCACAACCACATCCCCGTTGCCGGTTCCGGTTACGTCGGCAATCGTCGCCGCTTCCGGATAAGTGTTGAAGTTTGCCACCGGTCCTGCAGCCGGATAGTAGACACCCGG